>ENA-UONS01000035-UONS01000035.1-human-gut-metagenome-genome-assembly--contig:-CS19-NODE-35-length-176508-cov-23.486492_pt1 | contig 176508 bp, 123 predicted proteins | sample MGYA00242458_ERZ724005 | MGnify/ENA metagenome assembly ERZ724005
GTATAAAACCCGAATCCTGAAGTTTTCTATTTACACAAAATCGTGGACAGTGCCCTTTAAAATATAATAGAGTCTCTTAATATCTGAATTCGAGTTCCTTTATTTTATGACTTGGATTCACATTGTTTATATAATCTAAATCTCTAAAGTAACTGCCAACCATTTTATAACTAAGCTTACCATTTGGTGCTATATGAGCCGTCTTGTAATTTAGTATGGTTTGTTGTGTTTTACTTTGTTTAAAGTATCGGCAAATGCTGCTTCCTTTAAGTTCAAAAGCAGTATCAATAACTTCCGGACGTAGTGCAACATTGATCCCCATACCCTCTTCAAGCAACTTCACACTTGGATACATTATTCCATCTATTTCTGGATGAGCATCTAATAATGCCTTAGTGAAAGTTGCTGTATAAGTATAACATTCTTTTTCTTCCTCTTCATTTTTTGCAATAAATGAAAATTTTTGGGATAACTCTTTTAATTCGTTAACAATTTCTTCACTAAGTTTAAAATCACTAATTAATTTCTCCCACATTTCAAAATACCAAACAAAGTCTATAGGGGGATTACTATAGCTGTCAAAGACAGGAATAACAAAAAGATTTATAGGTCTTTTATTAACCCACAAAGAATATGTGAAATCTTTTTTTCCAATAAATGAATCATCTTTAACCTCTTTGCATGTTTCAAGAAGACATGTCATTCTTGGGATATCTTTGTCTTTTGGATCTTCAGAAAAAATTGCTCCATAAAACATCGGTTGCTTTTCAAAATTAGCTCTCATTAAGCCTGCAAATTCTGATGGGGGATATGATACTTCTTTTTTATACTTAAAACTTTGACCAACCATTTTGTGTGGCCTTACTCGAATGACTTTAGTTCCTAGATTTAACCTCCTAATCAGAAGTGGAATGTTGATAATGTTCTCAAATGTTTTCATAATACTTTTTTTAATATATTATGATGAAACATACACAAAAAGTGTGCCATTCTTACAGATATACCAAATAAAACCAATAAATTCAGTGTACACAACTTCAAATATAAAATAGAATGAGGCAAGTTTATGAATTTTTCTTTATTAGGAAAATTGGCAATTTATGCCTTTAGATACACTTGATAGTGTAAATATTAGCAATAATCTAAAAGAATTGGCTTGAAGTTAATACAAAGCATCCTGTCATGCTTAAGTCATAGATAGTGCTTGTAATGCTTATAACTGTTAGAATAAACACAGTGCGTCTAACATAAACGACCCAAACATTAGTTATTTAGATTGGGCTTTTATACACCCAATCTATTTTTTTTATTTTTATATATATAAAATAAATTGCCGGCAATATTATCGGTAGGATAAAGATCTGAAAAATAAGGAAGGCGTTATCCTGTCTTTTCTTTTTCTTCATAAAAGACTCAAAAATAACATTGGATTTATTACTTTTGCTATCTAATTTTAAAAGTTATAAATATGACTCTATTTTCTGAAAGATATGGATATACGAATCCATCGAACGTGATTATTAGGAAGGAAATTACGGTTGGTATTCAAAATGCGATTTGTAATTGTTATGATGAACTTGAGGAACGATTGGGTAGCTATTACTTCAATTTGCAAGAATATATATGGACAAGCCATTTTAATTTAAGAAAGGATAAATTTCAAGAGAATATTAAGTATTCAAACTTCGATGTGTTTATTAATTCATTTGAAAACCCTAATATTAAGTGGTTTAATAAGCTTGATTTAATAGATGAAACTTTTGCTTTCTTTAAAATGCCAACTTGTCATATAGATTCATGGGTAATAGATCAGTTTCAAGAAAAATTAAACAACGAATTTGCGAGATTGAATTTCGCATATCGAATCATAGATGGATATGTTGTTGAAGTTAGTTCGGAAGAGGAAGTGAAAGCTATTGAGGATGCGTTAGCTACCGAAGTAGAAAGTGTTAAGAATCATTTGAGTAATGCATTAGAGAAACTGTCAGAAAGAGATTATCGGAACTCAATTAAAGAAGCGGCATCTGCATTAGAGGCTTTTACTAGAGATATTTCGGGTGAAAGCACATATTCATTAAAATGGTTAGATAAAGAAGGGATAGTTATACACAAAATGCTTAAAGATATTATGGATAAAATGTATTATTATACTTGTGATAAAGAGGTAGGATGTAGACATTCACACATGGACCCAAACAGTCCATATACCCCAACGGCAGATGAAGCTGTATTTATGCTCGTTTCTTTTAGTTCGGCTATTAATTATTTAACAAAGAAAAGACAGTAGAAGACGGTTGTGCTTCTAAATAGCCTTTTAAATAGCTTTATAGTTATTCAAAAGGCTATTTTTTGTTATTAGGAAAAATTGAACTGATTTAATCAATTATATATTTCTTTTCTGATGACATACGGCTCAACTGTGTCTCGATACTGTCTCTGGTATCGGGCTGTAATCGGACATCTTCGATGGTGATGCCTGTGACTTGGGTCCGGCGGCGGGAAATGGTGCAGGTGAAGGTGATGGCGTGGTAGTTGAAGTAGTCGGTGGTGACGGGACGCTCGGAAGTGAGGACGAGGGCGGAGGTTTCGGAGGTGGAAAGGCCTTCGAGGAGGTCGGAAATAGTTTCGTAGTAGTCGACTTTTTCGAGACCGCTGAGGGGGGCGGTGAGGTTGTCGGTTTCGGGGGTTGGGTCGGTGAGGATGTGGACTTCGAGGGTGAGGGTGCCGAGGCGCATGGTTCCGGCTTTGTCCCATGAAATGGAGTAGTCGATGAATAAGGCGGGGGTGGTGAACTCGAAGTCATCGGGGGATTCGGGTTGGCCGTTATAGAGGTCGATAAATTCGGGGGGACAGAAGTTGAGCTGCTGGAAGAGCTGGAGGGTTTCGGGGGATTTGAAGAGGGATTGAATGGATTTATATAGTTGTTTCATGACTTTTTTTGTTATTTGATTGTTAATTAGAATATTATTTGTATTTTTGTGCCAGCTACCTCTGCGGGGGCAGCAGACTTCAGCGGTTATGCGGTGTTTATTCACCGTTTAACCGCTGATTTGTTTTTATAGGCTTCGCATACCAATTTGCCGTCATGGCCGATGATGATTACGCCTTTCAATTCGGTGGTCTCCAGTTTGCGCTGAATGGTGGCCTGCATGGAGAAGAGACCTTCGTTGTGAGTTTCGGATAGTTTGATAACGGCATAATCGGCTTGCTGGGCAGCTTTTTCGAGGTGTGGTGCAAGGTGCTTCCCACTTCCTTGAAGACGCTTGAAATCGGCTACCCAGTGTTCCTTCTTCCCTACTTTGAGAACGGCATCGGCGTTCTTGTCTTTATTGTGGAATTTCCAGTTTTCGGGATAGAATTTCGGCTTCAGGTCGGCGTCTTTGTAATGGATGTCGGGCAAAAGGCTGGCTTCGGTGATTTCGGATTTCAGGCGGAGAAGGTCGGAAAGGACTTCGAGGTTTCCGGGAAGCTCGTCGGAGCCGTGCATGACGTGTTGATGAACGGGAACCTGACGGCCGGAGATGTCGAGATGGCGGTCGAGATAGGCGTTTTCAGGGGGAATGTAGGCAATGGCGCGGCGTATCTCGCTGCCTGGGACATCGGTGTAGTACGGATGTCCTTTGGGGAAAATTAGTCCGGTCTGGCCGGAATTGGTGCGGAAGAGTTCGGGAACGAAGGGGGTGTGATAGGTGCCGTCCGGGGTTTCCTGTACTTCGTCTTCGGGGACTTGGATGGTTTCGCATCGGCAGTTCCAACCGTTGGGTGGATAGTAGGTGCGCCAGAACGGGTCGTCGATGCGCTTGGTAACACCATCGAGAGCGCGATGCTCATCGCGCACGTTCTCATCTCCGGCGGTTTGGTAGCGGAGGCACGGGAAAAGGTTCTTTTGATCTTGGAACTGTTGCCAGCGGGCGGACTGGGTGGCGGTGGCTATGCAGGTGTCGTATTCGGTCTGGAGCCATGTGCGGTTGAACTTGGTATTGATGGCGGAGACTTGATCGCGGAAATCGGGGAAGCTACGGAGGTGGCCTTCTTCGTCGCGGAGGGCGGAGGTGATGGTGCGAAGTTCCTGATAGTTCTTGGCAGCGGAGAAGCTGAAGACGTTCTGCGTGAGGCGGGTGAGCATGAGGTGATCGGGGGTGTTCCAGTCGACGGAAACGAAGTCATTGCCATAACCACTGTAGACGCCTTCGAGAAGGGTGCGGGCGGTGGCGTTGAGCAGGTCGGGGTCGTGATGGACGCCACTGCGCTGCTGGTAGATGCTGACGCAGAGACGGGATATTTCGTCGGCAAAGTCAGGGAGTTCGTTTCCTTGTGCGACGGGACGGGAAGGAATGGGATAAAGAAGGGGTATAGATAGCCGGGGGACGGGGCACGCTGCCGGATTGGAGTTCCGGGGTGCCCCTACTGAAAATTTGCAAGGAAGCCTCCGGGCTTCGCTTCGGCTCTGGGAAGCTGCTGGAAGGGTGAGGCTTGCTGCACGGGGGTGGGTTCGCCATCGATGGGGATGTTGAAGGTTTTGCTGATCCATTTGGTGGGAATGGGATAACCTTTGTCGAGCAGGCGGGTGACTATCTCGAAGTAGTCTTTGAGGGAGAGCTGGACGGTGGTGTCAAAAATGAACTCGTCGGTTTCGGGGTTGATGTCCCAGCCATGAACCTGCATGATGCGGAGAAGCTGGTTGTTGACGGTGAAGGTGATGATGCGACGGTCGGCGGCGGCTATCTTGCCGTCGAGGTTACGTTCGTGGACTTCGGACTGGGAACGGGAACTGCCATTGTCGGAGATCATGGTTCCGCCAGTGATGGGTTTGCCAATTTCGGTGTTGATACGGTCTATCTGCTTGTCGTAGACTTGGTAGGCATCGGAGCCTGCAAAGGGCTTGATGTCGATGGTGGTGCCTTCGGGCAGGACGGCCTGTGCAGCTTCGCCAAGGGCGGTGAGCATGGATTCGATTTTGTCGAGGTCGCCTTGGGAGGTTTTGTTGGTGGTGGCGGTGATGAGGGGCTGGCCGTACTTTTCGGAGAACTCCGCCCATGACTGCTGGGCGTTGCGCTTCCAGATGAGCTGGCCGCAGATATTGGCCATGAGTCCGAGATCGGTGACTTTGCCGACATGGATGAGGGTGTTCTCGAAGCCTACGGCATAGGAGATGCCCGTGGAGGCGCTGACTTCGGGGAGGACGAGGGAAAGCGCGGGAACGACGTTGCGACGCGGAACGAGGGTGAAGGACATGGTACCCGGGTCGGTGAGTTCGAGGAGGGTGTAACCGTAGTGGGGTGCTTCGAGGGCGTCTTCCATGAAGTTGTAGAACCATTCGGACATAAAGAACTTGGTTTTCTCTTCGTTGATTTCGCCTGTGCGGCGGTCTTGGATATGGAAGGGGGCGCAAAGCGTTGCGGCTTTACGGAGTTCTATCTGGGAAATGAAGTGGCCGTCGTCCTTTAGGTTGTCGTAAAGGTCTTGGAGGGCATAAAGACGAGGGGTATTGACATCTCCGGCCATTTCGAGCGCCTGCCGCCACTTGCGGATTTCGGCACGGGTGCGGTCTTTGAATTCGCTGACTATTTTAGCCACAATCAGATCGGGCTGTTTTCCGCGTATTTGCGGGGTTTTATTTTTAGGTTTAGCACTCATACGGTTTATCTGTTTTAAATTCGATTTAAACGCGCTTAAACGTGGATAGCGCGGGATTAATACTTGTTGTTGTTCGGTTTGTACAGTGAATAGATGCGGAGGTCTCCGCGGTAGCTGTCCGTAGGTAGCTGCGGTAGGTCGGTGGGCATCTCGCCGGAGCCGACGTTGGTGAGCCAGTCTAGGGCATCGCTGTAGCGTTCCTTCCGGTGTTCGGGGATGGACTTGGGAGCTTTCTTCGCCCAAAGATGATAGAGGGCGATGTCGATGGTTATCATAATGATATAATCGTCGCGGAGGTCACCAGTGGCGGAGAAAATGGTGTCGCAGTCGTAGCGGCCTCCGATGTACTTGCGTATCTGGGAGACAGCGAAACGTTCGGCTTTGAGTAGTGCGGTGCGCTCGTCGGAGCCGTCTAAAAGGCGGATCATTTCTTGCCGCGCCTGTACTTCGTAATCGGTTTCTTGTATAAAGTTTGCCATATCAATAGTTGTTTTTAGATTTTGAACGACGTTCGGCCCGGCTGACGGTGCGGGGCTGGAACTTCTCAACGAATGTGATTTTATTGAGGCGGGCTTGTGCGCCGTGCCAAGCGTCGGGGCCGTCGTCATTGGCCTGTGAACCACGCTCGAAGGCGAGGAACTGGTCGACAAGGGTGATAAAGTCGGGATTTTGCTGCATGAGGATGTTGAAGATGACGTTGTGGCGCTCGAAGAATCCGGCGGTGGACTCGACACGGTCGTACTTGTCGGCCTTGCCACGCTTGTCGGCGGTGACGGGGATGTGGTAGCCGCGTTCGTCACCTTCGGTGTCGAAGTCGTTGACGAACTCGTCCATAGCGAAAAGGCCTTCGATGACATAGGAGATGTTGAAGCGTTCCAACTTCAAGTCCTCGTAAAGATCGTAGAGCCAAGCGGCGCACTTGGCACGGGAACCACGACGGAGGTAGACGTGGATGATGTGGTACTGACGCCCTATTTTGCCAACGAGGAGCATGGCTTTGTAGTCTCCGGCGGCTTTATAGGAAAGGTCACCGTAGAAGCAGAGGCCATCGTACTCTTTGAGAGGAAGCATTTGTCCCCATACGATATCTTCGTGACGGAAGACGGCACCGTCCTGAATGTGAACGTGCATGAACTCGCGCATGAAGGAACGGTACGGGATATCGTTGAACTTCTTACGCCAGTAGGCAGCATCGGCTTTTTCAGGCCATTCGGGGGTAAAATCGTTGAGGTTCTTGACGGCACAGACTTTGAGGAGATAGTAGTTTGTAGTGTCGCCGTCCTGAAGGGCTTGCTGCTGTTTTTGCAGGAAAAGCTGGTGCAGGCGGTTGGTGATGCTGTTTTTGTGGAAGTTGTTGTTGGCATAGATGAAGCGGTCGGTTGCATCGGGGTCGGTGTCGAAGGTTCCCCAGACGTCTTCGGTGATGAATTCGATGGCTTCGCGCATGAGGCGGTCGTTGTTGACGTGGCGTTTGTTGTCAACGTCGTCGATGACGATGTAGTCCGGACGGTTCTCGTCTTCGCGGGCACCACGGGGGGACTGCATGAAGCCGAGAGCGGTGAACTTGACACCGTCGACGGTGGTGAAATCGCCATCAGCCCAGTCGCCGTACTGGAAACGTTGGCCGTAATCGTTAAGGATGCGTTGATTATGTTGCAGTTGCGCCTGAAGGGAGGAAAGGAGCTTGCGGGCTTTGGGTTCGGTTTCGCCGATAAGAAGCATGTAGTGGAGGTCGCTCTTCACCAAATAGAGGAAAAGAGGGATGCCCATGTCTATGTGCACGGATTTGGCGGCAGAGCGGTACCACTCGGCAAGGGCTCGAATGTGACGGTTCTCTATGACTTTGTTAGCCAGACGCTTGTGGAACCATGCGCAGGGCTTCTTGGCAAAGTTGGGGAAGTAATAACTGAACCAACGGGTGTAGTCGGCTTCGAGATGGCGCATGCGCCTGACTTTCTCCGCAGGGGTCTCGTTGATGCGGATGGTGGTGGCCTTGGCAATTCGCTGGCAATGCTTGTCGTAGTCGTTGAGGAGTTTGTCGTATTTAAGAGCCATTTGAATTTACAATTTAGCGATTTACAATTTACAATTGAGATTAGCCCGGTGTCAGGCTTCGAGGCTGACGCGGTACTGAAGAAAGAGTTTGTGCCAACGGGTGAACTGAATGGCGGTGGCAGGTTCCTGCTCGGACATCCAGATGTCGAACTCGCGGAAGACGTCCATGACGGTGCGGACATTGATTTTCTTGTCGAGCTGGTCGATAGCCGCCATGATTTTGCTGAGCTGGTCGGCCTTGACGAGGGATTCTTCGCCTTTGGCAAGTTTTTCGGCTTCTTTGAGAAGAAGCTCTTTTATTTTGAGCGGGGTTAGCTGTGCTTCGGTCTTGCGGTCGTCCCACGATTTTTCGCCCTCACGGCCTTTCTTCCATCGGCTGACGGTCTGTTCTGTTACTCCTAAATTTTCGGCAATTTCGCGCCCTGTGAGGCCGAGACGTATGTACATGTCTTCGGCTATCTCACGTTTCTTGTCGTTCCCTATCTCTGCCATAGCTTTACACCTTTTTTTAGACAAAGATGAGTGCTAAATAGCTGAAAACGAAAGAAGTGTTCAAGCCTTAAAACGGATGGTTCAAGGGGCGTACAGATAGTTGCGCGGGTAGAAAAAGGGGATTATGTTTGCTGAAAAAACAAGCGGCGAATGGCAAAAGAGAAGAAAAAAGGTGAGGTGAAACTGTACGGTGAGATTTATCCGTATGGAATAAATTCGGCGGCTGACTTCATTGCCCGCTTTGATGAAGCGAGGAAGGGCGCTGATGAAGTGAACCTGCTGCTGCATACACAAGGCGGCGACGTGCAAGAAGGAACGCTGATTTATAACCACATCAAGGGGTGCGGGGTGAAGGTGAATGTGATTGTGGCTGGGGTGTCGTGCTCGATGGGGACGGTAATAATGATGGCGGCGGAAAAGGTGTACATGTGTGAGAACTCGTACATGATGGTGCATGCACCGAAAGGCGGATGCTACGGCACAGCGGCAGAGATGGAGAAAGCGGCGAAAGGACTGCGGGGAATGGAGAAGAATTTCAAGAAGGTATATGCCAGCAAAACAGGGAAGAGTGAAAAGGAAGTTGAGGAATTGCTGGTAGGCGACAACTGGTTTACGGCGCAGGAGGCGATGGATGCAAAACTAATAGACGGCATTGTGGAACCAATAGCCACAGACGTTACGCAGGTATCCGCGGAGGAATTGAAAATGCAAACACCCAAGGCGCTGTATAGCCGGTTCGCGGCCTGTCTGGAAGAGACTACGGAGGGGACGGAAGGAAATGGAGTTTTAAAAAACAGTAATAACCAAAAAAATGAGAGTGAAATGGACAAAGAAGGTTTGATTAAAAAGTTCGGATTGACGGGCGTAACGGCACAAAGTACCGACAAGGAAATTGAGGACGCAATACAGGTAAAACTGGATGCGGAGAAGAACCGGGCAGACAATGCGGAGGCTGCAATGCAGGCTGCGAACAAGAAACGGATTACGGACACGGTGAATGCGGCTGCAAAGGCCGGAAAGATTCAGACGGAACAGACGGCCACATTCGTGGCTATCGGTGAGAAATCGGGGATTGAGGCGCTGGAAACGGTGCTGGGTGGTATAAAACCTGCACCGTCACTGGTGGAAGTTACGAGAGGCGGAGCGGCGAATATGGCCGGAGCAGCGAATGGAGCGCGTGCGGATTGGGGCTGGGAACAGTGGCAGAAAGAAGACCCGAGAGGGCTGGAAGCGTTGGCGAAGAGTGAACCGGAGAAGTTTGAGGCGTTGTATAAGGCGACGTTTAAAGGGTAAATAATCAGTATTTAAAAAGAAGATTTTGTGAAGATGAGAAAGAAGATGATTAGAATTGTGATGGCTCTTGTGGGGCTGTTGGTTTGTACGGTAATGGGCGGGCTTCTTGCTTCGTGTATCGGGGTTCCGGCTTGGCTGGGAGCTATCGGGATGGTGGTTATCGGTGTGGGCAGCTATTTTGTGAGATTGCCGAACGGATTGCGTGCGGGTGTTTATGTGGAAGTATGGACACGGCAGGTGGTGGAACATTATACGCATGCGCTGGAGGGTACGTTCTTGGAGGGTGTGCCGGACTTCAGCCAGTATGCGGAAAATGATGTGGTGCATCTGAGCGATGTGTCGGGAGACCCGACGGTGCTGGTGGACAACACGACGTATCCGCTGGAGATTGAGGAACTGGAAGACGGGGATGTGTCGATAAAGCTGAGCAAGTTTGAGACGAAACCGACACAAGTGACGGATGATGAACTGTATGCGCTGGCGTATGACAAGATGGGACTGGTGAAGACCAGACACGGGAACCGATTGAGTGAAACGATGCTGGATAAGGCCATTCATGCGTTTGCTCCGACGGCAGACACTGCGGAGACGCCTGTGCTGCTGACTACCGGAACGACGGATGAGGACGGACGCAAGAAGTTGACACGTCTGGATGTGATTGCGTTGCGCAGGAAGCTGGATAAGCTGAAGGTGCCGAAGAAGGGACGCAGACTGGTGCTTTGCAGTGACCATGTGGCGGATTTGCTGGAAATAGACCAGAAGTTCCAGAACCAGTATCATGATTACTCGACGGGAGTGATTATGAAGATGTACGGGTTTGAGATTTATGAGGCGGTGAACTGTCCGCTGTTTGACTGTACGACGAAAAAGAAGAAGAGCTTCGGTTCGGTGGCTACGGCGAATGACTTTGAAGCATCGGTGTTCTTCTATGTGCCGCGCATGTTCAAGTGCAAGGGCGGTACGAAAATGTACTACAGCAAGGCGGAGAATGACCCGGTGAACAAGCGGAATCTGGTGAGCTTTACGACGAGGTTCGTGGCACTTCCGCAGAAGAAAGAGGGTGCGGTAGGTGCTATCGTGTCGGGTAAATAAACGATTTGGAAGTGTATAACCAAAGGGACGGGGATTTATCCCCTACCCTTGTAATAAACAATAATATGGCAAAGAAAGTGACGAAAGTGACAACGGAGGCGCAACGTATCTGCAAAGAGCTGGGTGTGGACAGATTGTTCTACAACACGAAAGGAGAATACTTCACGAACCACTCTTATGCGGTGGCGAGTGAAGGGAGCGACAAGAAAAAGGTGTCCACCTATATGTATGACGCTGATGAGGAAGAAAAGGTACCGGAGAAAGAGGTGAAAGCGTCTGTGAAAGCGGATAAGAAGGATGTGAAAGCAGAGAAGGAAGCCGTGAAAGTGGAGAAGGAAGCTGTGGATGCCGGAAATGCAACTGAAAAGACGGAAGGCGATGAATAGAGTCAATATCAAAAAGGGCAAAGTTGGCCGGAATGCCGCAGGCGGTTATGAAAAGATTTCGGCACTGGTGGGGTATTTCGGTGCGGTGGGCAGCGGAGAGACGACACTGGCAGAGGGGAAATACGCATTGCTGACTTCTACGAACGACATGACGGCATACGGTATCAGTGAGGCAGCGAATGCGTTGTTGTATCACCATATTACGGAATACTTCCGCATGGGTGGTAAAGGAGCACAGTTGTACGTGCTGAATGTGGCTAAGGGAGAAGGTGGCAAGTATGCAAATCTGATTAATGATGAGGCGGTGACGGGGCTGATTGCGGATAGTGACGGTCAGGTGTTCAACATCGGTTTTTGCTATATATCAGATAAAGTGACGCTGGTGGATGGAATACCGGATGAAATGAGCACTGCCATAGTGGATGCACAACTGCTGGCGGACTGGGCACGGCAAGGCGGAAGACCTGTGCATGTGGTGCTGGAATGTGCAGGACTGAGCACCGTGACAGCAGCAACGATGGCGAACATGAGGGAGCTGAAGGTGGAAGGTGCCGCACTGGATTGCCCGCAGGTGAGCGTGATGATCGGTCAAGATTGGGGTTTTGCCGAGACGCTGACAGGGGCGGCGCAGAAATATGCTGCGGTAGGCAGTTTGTTGGGGTGTATGGCGGCTCAGCCTGTATCGTACAACATCGGCGAGGTGGCTACAATGATACTGACGGATGCGAACCGGGGAAACTGGGTGAATGCGGGATTGTCGAGTCATGAGCGGGTGAAGGATAAAGAGAAGGAGCTGGAGAGCCTGAATGCGAAAGGTTATATTCTGGGGGAATATTACTCCGGAGTGGTGTGTCTGAATGATGACCATGTGTGCGCCCGGATTGTGGTGGACAAGGATGGGAACATGAGCGAAAGCACTATTGCTATGAGCCGGACGAACTGCAAGGTGATACGGGAACTGTATGCGGCTTACTTGCAGAAGGTGAAAACGACGGTACCCGTTGACCCAGTGACGGGGAAGCTGACGACGGGGATGGTGAAGTACTTTGAGGATATCGGCAACGATATCTTTGCGAACATGGCGGCCAAGCAGGAACTGAGCGGCGGAGAGACTGAAGTGGATGAAGACAGTAACCTGATGACCGGGGAACGGACGCTGGAGGTGTTCTTTCGGTGGGTGCCTATGGGGTGTATCGGTTCCATCGAAGGGACGGTGAATATTAAGAGTTCTATTTAGTTGACAAGGAGGCAATATGAAGATAAGAAGAGACGGAAAAGCGTATGACGGCGGGGATGCCACGATAACGGCGCTGGGGCAGGTGTGGGAAGAGGTGACGGCCATAGAGTACGGCACGACACAGGAACACCAGAAAAACCACACGATAGGCAGTCGCAGGGCTACGAGCTGGAGCATGGGCAAGATAGACCATACGGGAAGCATTACGATGATGATGAACCAAGCGGTGGCATTGGAAGGTGCCTGCGGAGGGGACTTATTGAGCATCAAGCCGTTTCCTATCAATGTGACATTCGTGGACGGTTATAACAAAGTGGTGAATGATACGATTCTGGCCAAATTCCAGAGTCAGGGGCGAGAAGTGAATACGGAGATGGGACTGAACAAGCAATATGAACTGTTTGTGCTGGAAGTGGAATACAATAACGTATAAATTAAAAATTAAAGAATTAAAAATTAAAGAATTAAAAATTAAAAGGTTATGGAAATTACAAAGGAGTTGATCGAGAAAAAGAGAGCGGAGAATCCGGGTTGCAAGCTGGCAAAGGTGGCACTGAAAGCGGAGGATGAGAAAAGCGTAGCGCTGGAAGTGCTGGTGAAGAGTCCTGACCGGAAGATTATCAGTGAGGCTGAAAAATGGGAGAATACGAATCCGGGAAAGGCGAAAGAAATTTATGTGCGCAACTGTGTGCTGACGGATGTGGACGCTGTGATGGAGGATGACAACCTGTTCTATCAGGCATTCTTTGCTGTTACTGAACTTCTCCCTTTTCAGAAGCCCGAAGTAAAGATGCTGTAGACGGGTGCCCGCCCCTGCTGGATACGGCAAACACGGACTATGTGAGGAAGTATAATGCGATGTTGAGCCTGTGGTTTCATATTCCTTTCCCGGAAGACTTGCCGGATGAGGTTTGGGCGGAAAAGGTAAGGCAAATGGAATGGCTGGCGAGAAATGGAATGCTGGGTGTGAAACTGAACGAATAGACGGACATGAGATATATTGTTGATTTGATAGCGAGGTATCAGAGTGCCTGGGGATTCGTTTCGGGTACACTGGCGGGGGAAGCGGAAGGGCTGGCCAATGCGGGCATCTTTAAAGCGGGCATAGCCTTCAATGAGGCGAAATGGAAAGGTAGAAACGGTAATGAGGCGAAGTATGATGCGGTCGTATATGCTCCTACAGACTGGACTTGGGCGGAAATGGTGATGAAGCATGAGGGGAAAGAAATGAATTTTTCGTTCGGCAGTCTGAAGGAAAACAGTACAGGCGTGTTTGCTCCGCCTCCTCTTATGAGATTCAGGAGGACGAAGAATATCACGGTAACGGTGATAGACGGAGGCAATGAGGCGGAAGTGGTGGAAAACTTCGGGGTGAATTCGTGGGAGATAGAATTGGACGGGCTGGTGGTGGATATGGATGAACACGGATATCCGGGGGAAAAGGTGAAGCTGCTGGCGGAGTTCTTTGAGATAAACGATGTGATAGACGTGGCGTGTCCGCTACTGCTGGACTTGGGGATAAGGTCTATCTATTTCCGGGAACAGAGTTTTGAACCTGTCGAAGGTTTCCCGGATACGGTGAAGTATTCGCTGGTAGCAAAGAGCATCAAGCCTGCTGTATTTTCTTTAATTCAATAGGTTATGTTGTATTTGAATTTGTGTTCGCGGCTGACTATTGAACAGCAATTGGGCGGCAGGAAGGCGGTACTTGACCGGATTTCAAGCGCGGAGATAAGCAAGACGGTGGAGACGTTCGGGGATAAGGCTACGGTAGTGATACCACGGCGATATGGGAGCGAACAGGGGGAACTGAAAGAGTTTATTTCCGTGGGAGACCGGGTAAAGCTGGAACTGGGATATAACGGGGAGCTGGCTGTGGAATTTGAGGGGTATATACGGGAGATAGAGAGCGGGTTTCCGATGAAGTTGTATCTGGATGACGAGACGTTCTTTATGAGGCAGAATTCTTTTGTGAAGAGTTGGAAGGAGGTGACACTGAGAGAGGTGCTGGAATACATTGCACCGGGGTATGAGATAGAATGCCATGAGGCGAAGCTAGGGAAGTTTCAGATTGATAACCAGAGTACGCTGGCGGTGTTGAGGGTGCTGAAGGAACAGTATGGTTTCTATTCGGCGATACGAGGAAGGAAGCTGGTATGTAAGTTCAAGTTTGAGATGGCGGTGGCAAAACAGGTGCATGTGTATGACTTTGAAAAGAACGTGAAGAAAGGTAATCTGAAATACAAACGCAAGGAAGACAAACACATAAGGATAAAGGCTGTGAGCTATAGCCGGGACGGGAAAAAGACGACGGAAACGGTGGGAAGCAAGGAACAGTTTGCGACGGTGAAGACGCTGAGCTATGCGAATAAAACAGCGAAAGAGCTGAGGGAACTGGCATTGGCGGAATATAAAAGGGTGTCTTTTGACGGGTTCGACGGGACAGTGACGGGCTTCGGCCTGCCGAGGACAAATGCAGGGGATACGCTGAAACTGATATCGGCACGGGAACCGGAAAGGAACGGAAAGTATCTGGTGGAAAGCGTAACGGTGAGGTATGGGAATGCTTTTTTTGAAAGAATAAATAAACTGGGGTATAAGGTAGAATGAATGCGGAACAGGCTTTTGAAGAATTGATTGAAACACTGGTAAGACGGGCTGCAGGCGGTGGGATGGGTTGTCGGGTGGACGTGGGAACCGTAAAGGATGTGAATGAACAGGAAGGAACATGCACGGTGGAACGGGAAGGGAAACCGGAAATGCATGAGGTGAGGCTGAATGCTGTGATTGATGAAAGGGTAAAGGATGTTTTCAGGATAATACCTGCCACGGGTAGTTATGTGATGGTACTCCAAATGGGGATGGCCGAAGGAATGGTATTGGCTACGTCGAAAATTGCAAGGGTTGAGATAAGGACGGGCAATGTGACTATGAGTATGTCTTCTGCGGGAATTGTAATGAACGGCGGGGAACTTGGAGGGATGATTGATATTGGGAAACTGACGGATAAGGTGAATGATCTGGTGGAGGCTTTTAACGGGCATACGCATCAGGTGAGTACGACCGGGTCGGCATCGGCTCAAAGCGGGACGGCAGCGGTAATCGCATCGAAGGCAAAGAAGTTAGATAGAGGGGATTATGAAGACGAAAAGGTGAAACACTAAAGATGAAGGGTTATGGGAAGACGGGGAATTGTGCTGGACGAGCGGGGAGAATTGAAAGTGAAAGTGATGAAGGATGCTAACGGCCTGATTGCACAGGGGCTGGTGGTGGATGAGAGCGACTATGACCATGTGGCGCTGATTGTGGCGTCGAATAAAGGGGATTTCAAGGATTATCCAGTGCTGGGCGTGGGAGAACGATATCTAAAAAGTGTGGGAAGGGCGGCTGAAATGCGAGCGGATGTACAAACACAATTGGAACTGGACGGGTATAAAGCGGATGTGCAGGTCTCTGACACGGGGGAACTGGTGATTGATACGAAGTAAGGAAAGGAAGTGGTGATGAAAAAGAGATTGAATATACAGTTGGGGGTAGCCGTATTTTTGGCAATGGCAGGGTTAGTACTTGTATTTTGCGGATTTTGGGTGGCTCCTACGGGGGAGATTCATAACTCCGTGCTGGTGGCATACGGGGAGATTTCAACGTTTGCGGGAGCATTGTTCGGAGTGGATTACAGCTATAAATTTAAACGGTATTTAAACGCTAATAATAAGGAGGAAAAGAGGGATGAATAAACCTATTTATATTGTGATACATTGTTCGGCGACACGGGAGGACAGGGAGTTTACGGAAAATCAGGTGAATGAGAGCCATGTGGCTCGCGGATTCGGTAAGTGGGGTTATCACTACTACATCAGGAAGGATGGTCGGGTGGTGAAGATGCGGGCTGAGAACGAAATCGGGGCGCATGATAACTGCCTCGTGCCGGGAGAGAAAATCAGCTATAACCGTTGCTCTATCGGGATTTGCTACGAGGGCGGACTGGACAGGAACGGAAAGGCGAAGGATACGCGGACGGATGCACAGAAAAGGGCTATGAGAGAGCTGGTGGCGGACATCTGCAAACGATATGAGATAGTGGATGTGCTGGGACACAGGGATACTTCACCGGATAAAGACGGAAATGGGATTGTGGAACGGTGGGAATGGCTGAAAGAATGTCCCTGTTTCGAGGTGAAGGATGAGTTTGTGAATTTCCTGCGCCCGGTGATTGTGAAACCAGAAAGATGAGAGGTATGGGAAAGATTATGTATATGATTTGCCTAATGATGTGCTTTTGTGCATGCGGGACAAGGAAAGTGAGTACGGAGCTGACGGATTACAGAAAGCTGGTGAGTGAACTGAAGGAACTGGCTTTGCGGTATGAGCGAAGGACGGAAGTGTACAAGGACAGCCTGATGATGATGCGCGGACTGATGGAGAAAAGCAGTAATATAACGGATAGTGTTTCCCATCTGGAGACTTCGTATGCAAAGAGTGATGCAGCGGTGAGAGGTGGAAAACTATTTCATTCGATAGAGAATAAAGATAGTATTTCGGGACAGGTCAGGTTTGTGTTTATCAATGTGGAAAGACATGATACACTTTGGAGGGAAAGGACGGATTCGGCTACTGTGGAGAAGAAGGAAAAAACACGGATGGTGGTGGAAAAGAAACGGTTCGGTGAGGTGTTTTTTTATACAAGCGGCTGGGTGGCATGGATTATTGTTGCGGCTGGTGCAGGGATATGGTTCAGGTATAAGGTGAAAAAGGGGGAAAGATGAAATATATGGTATTGGCCGGGCAATCGCTGGCAGACATTGCATTGCGGGTATATGGAAACGCTGACGGCGCGATCATACTGGCGGAAGAGAATGGACTGGAAGTGACGGATGTGCTGGAACCGGGGCTGATGCTGGAGTATGCACCGGAAAAGGTGATGAACAAAGGGATAGTGCAGTACTATGCAGCACAAGACGTGAGACCAGCGACAGCACTTGTTGGAAGGGTGTTCGATGATACATTTGATTTATCTTTTAACTGAGAGGTATGGCACGGGATATACTGGATATAAAGACACAATTGAAAGCGACATTTGTGGAGAACGTGACGCTTCAGGAACTTTACGGGCTGGATACAACTAAGGGGTTTGACGAGCAATTCTCGAAAGTGAGTATTGAGGCGAGACTGATTGATGTGTGGGCAGCGGCGACATGGATGCTGGAGCAAATTTGGGATGCTTTCAGAAGTGAGACGGAAGCGGTTATTGATGAGGGATATGTGACAAGTGAAAGATGGTATTATGCGAAGGCACTGGAATTCCAGAAGGGTGATGCACTGGAATATAATGAGAAAGCGTATAAGTTTGAATATGCCGTGACGGATGAGGCGAAACAAGTGGTGAAGAATGTGGCAGTGCGTCAGGTGACGGATGAGGGGGTGACAAAGTTGAAAGTGTATTTCAGTGATGCCGGAAAGCAACCGCTGACGGGGGATGTACGAACGTCTTTTGAAACTTATATGAGGCAGGTGGGAGCGGCCGGGACTCATTATCTTTTTGTGAGCGAGACACCGGATGAGCTAAGGGTGCATCTGCATGTGTATTACGATGCGCTGGTGCTGGACAGCACTGGTGCAAGACTGAATGGCGGGGGAAACCCTGTAGAGGAAGCTATTGAAGGATATCTGAACGGACTGGAGTATGGAGGTGTGATGTATGCATCAAAATTGATTGATGTGATACAACGGGCTGAGGGGGTGAAGGATGTGACGCTGGACGGGACGACGTGGAAGGGAACGCTGGAAGACCGGAGGCGTATTGATGCGGAAAGCGGTGCATTTATGTATGTGCGGGAAGAAGGTGATATTGTTTATGCGATTGACTGATGGACTGGAGGAAGTGGATAATTGAACGGTTGCCGGAAAAGTTGCGGGTGACGGGTATGATTGCGGTATGCATGGTGCTAACGCTGCCGATCAGGATGCTGTATGAGGAATTTGTGACATGGCAAAAGAAGATGAGGACAAAGGTGGCGGGAACTCCACAGGTGTGCATGTTGCAGAAGATTATACGGGATGAACTGGGATTGGATGTGCGGATTGAGGAAGGGAACGGAAAGCCGATAGATTTCATTATCAAAACGACTTTTGTGGATGTGGATAAGGAAAGGCGGCTTTTTGCACTTTTAGACAGGTATAAGCTGGCGGGAAAATCGTACGGCTACGAGAATGCAGGGATTATGATAACGGCACAATGGACAGGGTTTGTATGTGAGCTGGCGAGTATGGAGAGTGAGTGGACAGGGTTTGTGTGTGAACTTAAAGGCAAGCGGGATAATAGTGTGGAGGCTGATGTTCTGGGGTATGGCTTCGACTTGAAGGTAACGGCACAGTATCCGGTGTCGGAACCTCTGCCTATTCATTTTAAGGTTGGCAGCGAAACAACGGAAAGGACTGTACACTATACAAGCACAAGGGAAAATCAGGCAGTGATATTTCCGGTTGATGCCACTGGGGGAAATGCGATTGTGGAGAGTTCCGTTCGTCTGGGAATAACGGAAGATGATGAGTATGTTTATGAATTTAGACTGATATAATATGGCTATAATCAATACAGGAATGCAAAGGGGAACGGAACTGACCGTAACAAAAAAGATTGGGGGTGTTATGGTGAATGGATATCCGAGGATGTATAAGGTGACGGATGCATTTGGTAATTACGCGGCAGTGACAGCGGAAGAACTGGCAAAGTTGGCGGTTGCGGAATATCAGGTGCGACTGGATGCGTTTAAGACGTATGTGGAAGGCGTTGAAAACGGGGTGACGGTGAAGACGGACGAGGCGTATGTGGAGAATTTGGGGGCGTGTCCGATAGCATAACAGATAAAGGATTGAAAGATGAATGATTTATTAAAACGGGCAAAAGAGATCAGGGATGAAGTGCGGATTGGTAGGAATACGGCTTCACGTGTCGGGGGATTGCTGGTGGACATTGTAGGGCAAGTTGGTGGAGCGGGTACGTTCGTTCCGCTTGGCAGCATACTTTTGAATGAATTTGATGATTTGACCGAACCGGGATATTATACTTATTCTCTACAGGACGGTACAGGAGAGATTAACGGTATTCTTGTAATTAGTAGTCATGGATATTCGGTAACTTCGCAGAAACGCTATGAACTTGACGGCGTTTATCAACGAACTTTCACGGATGAAGGTTGGGAAGAATGGGGAGACGAATTTGTCTACAAATTACGGAAGCACATTGATAATGATACGGTTTATTGGGATGGCAATAATCAAGTTATCAAAGCTAAGGGAGGTGTTTTAGAGACTATTTCTATACGAATTTCCATAAATCCGGCTAATGTTGGACAATGTACGATTTCCGCTACAGGAGATATTATAAACGTCGTGGAATCGGAAGATAAAAGTAACTATTATATTACAGCCGCAAAAACAGGAAGTGTGACCATTAAGATTGTTCCGAAAGACGGGTATCAAGTGCAGAAGCTGAATGTTGACCAAGTGAGTCAAGGGGCAGTCTCAGAATATACTTTTGAAAATTTGGCTTCTGACCATACCATGTATGTGTGGATGGAGGAAATGTTGGTGCAAACCGACACGGACTTCCTCATCCGCAGTGACAAACCATCCGTTTATTATTCGGGACTTGGAGAATGTATTGCCGCAATTAAAGAGGATTATCCGGATAAACTCACAAAGGATATTATGATTTCCTGTGTAAAGAAAGCTACAGAGGTACGCGGGTCACAATGGAACTCAATTTATGGAATCTGGACATCCACCTTAACTGATTGGAATAAGGACAGCCTCTATACTTTGACTATCAATGGCAACGATCTATATACAATCAATTGCAGGTGGTTGGGTGGATTGTTGTTTGAGAATGTGGATAACGTATTTATCAAAGGCATTTCGATGCTTAATTATTGCAATTTTTCCGGGCAGAATACTCCAGAGGAAATATCAGCAATCATGTTCCGTGGAAATGATGACAGTAAGGTTAAGAATGCTGCTTTGTATAACTGTAAGTTCAACGGTTACTATGCAAACAGTTCCGGTTACAAAGCACCTACTTGGTATTGCTTGCGGTTCAAGAAGACTACCAATGTGCTGATCGATTTATGTAATTTTGACAAGGCTGCCGCGGTCGCTATTTTCGCAAATGGCATAGAGAGTGCGGAGATAACGAGGTCGCACCTGCAAGGAGATTATTATATAAATGCGGCTGGTGTGGGACATGCGAGTGTACTGTCTGTTTCCGGGGATAACGCTTATCTGAAATTGGCTGATAACACTATTGATGGGGCGGGTATGATTGAATACGCTTGTTCTATTGGTGGAGTGAGTGAGCTGGACTTGTTGAGGAATACGGTTAAGAATTGTTCCGGGCAAGCGTTCTCTATATCTAAAAGTGTACAGAAATTCAATATAATAAGTAACCTGTTCCATTCCAATATAACAGGCGGGCAGTATGCCTATATAAGAAGAATATTCGGGTGCTCCGAAATCAAAGAGCTTAATGTCTGCAATAATACAGTCTACTTTAATGGTGAATACTCATCATCACAGGAGTTCCTGTCCGGTAGATTTGACAAACTTGTAAACTGCAATAATATCTTTGTAAATAAGCTGGGTAAAGCTTATGTAGGATTTACCAATGGCGGTGGTCTGAAAGAATATACGGCTTATAATAATATCTATGCTTCTTCATTCTGGAATAATGATACTTCGCAACGCTTCGGCAACTTTAAGCCGGTGAGTACGGAAGTGAATGGCGGGGAATATTTAGACTTTTCTTTTGAAACAAGAAAGCTTGCAGAATATCAAAGCCGCGGTTATGAGACAGATTCAACCGCATTGAGTAATACTGATAGCATTCTGAATGTTGATGGCGGTGGCTCTGATTATAAGATATTGGATTCGTTGAAAAATACCTGTTTGTCTAAAAAGGAATATTCACCGGAGTTTGATATAGATTACTTACGTGCATTCGTTGATAATGTTTCTCCGGGGGCTTACAACCTGTTTGGCGAACAATGGGATGAAACGACAGATAACAGTACCGGATATGAAGGTACTAATATGGCGGATTTGGTTACTTTTGATTATGGGCGTGCTTATATCGTTCCTACGGATGATACTATAATCATCAAGGTAGCCTCAAAAAATAGACGGAATTTTATAAAATCGCTGTTTACATCCGATAGCGGGCATTCTTTCATGCGTTATGGGCATGTAATAACGGCAGCTTTACAATGCAAGTATAACAAGGAAACGGGAATGTATATAGAGGATAATAATTATACGTTAAATATTAAGGAGGAAGTATATGGCTGATCAAGAATATGCAGGTAAGCTCATAGGTGGAATTGGACGGGTTAAATTAGCTACAAATATAACAAACGCGTTTCCTCTCATTGGGGAAACAGTGACTTTGGAGGCTGTAACAAAATGGGCTCAAAAGATGTATTTCACAAAACGAAGTGTTCCTGATGCTTCTTCTTCTGAAATAGTTGATAATATATCACAAAATACGTCAGTAATTATATCTGCGAATAGTGCAGGTGATTTAAGACAAGAGGTACGGGCGGTTAATTATCGTAATGCGGAAGAATTGTTTTCCGCTTCATTAGTACGCTATCTATATGCGATGCAAAATCAGACATTGCCTTATCATGAAATTAGGGCATCTTCTGAAGTAAGTCGTGTAGATCAGAGCTTCGACTTAATCATTTCCGGTGATAACGGTTATGACATAACCCGCAATCGCATTTTGCAGGTGTATGTCCTGAAAGAGAATGGCAGTATTGATAATCCTGATGATGTGATTTCTGTAAGGATGGATTCTGATTATACCAATGAAGATAATGAATTGATATTTTCCGGATATAGCATACCGACAAGAGGCATTTATGATGTGGAAACGCGATATCATGATGTGGATAACCAAAAGACTATCAGTAAACGTATCAATAAACTGATAACCATTACTCCGCGTCTGGCGGCTTTACCCGCCGATAGTCAGGAGCCAATAGGCACGATAGAAAGTGGCACGGCTGATGTGAATATAAAAATGTACGAAACCGGAACGCATGACTTATACATGGTGTTTGATATTCCGAATATGGAATATTATCCGGAAATAAACATGGGTAATGTTCCCGAAGGGTACGATGCTTATACATTAGTTCTGAGAAAACCTGTCGTGGAAGATGATAATGTAATTTCCCGTGTGAGGTTAAATTGTAATGTAATTAAAGGTAATCCGAAACAAAGCCCTACTCCACAATTTAATGACGAACATCCTTTGATAATCACAATAAATCAAAATACCCCATTGGACTTGCACGGACAGTCCTATAATACGATGAATATTTCAGGAATCCGTAATATAGTGGTTGATGGGCGTGGCTATTACAATTTAGAGAAAGGATTAAAATTTAGTGCTAATCCTGTAACAAAGAAGAAGCCGACTATTTCGGTACAATTTTCCAATGGCTCATCTGATATGGAGTTGTTCGGGCTTGATATTACAGGTAGTAGTTTTACGGCAATTATGGCTAAGACTGACCCGGACGGGACAAATCCGTGGTGGTGGAATGGAAATTTCGACCAAAAGAATTTCCGGTTGCATCACCTGTATATTCATGACACTGATAGTGAAGGATGCTATTTGGGCTATTATACTGCCGGACAAGAAAAGGTTACCTATACTGGAGATACGGTTACCTTTGAGAACTTAAAGAGTGATAGTGTGACCTACACGAAGGGGCAGGCGTATATGAAAAAGGCACATTACCAGACCAATTTCCGGTTCTATCGTAACCGATTCGAACGGACTGGATATGATGGTGTGCAGATTTCTAATGCAATTGGGGAAGTGTGTTATAATACTCTGATCGGGTGTGCGTATAAAGAGGAGTCTTCGCAGACTTCCGGACTGTCCATCCAGAGTTTTTCGGGTAAATGCTACAATAATTTCCTGTTGAATAGTCATGGACCGAACATGCAAGTAGGTCCAATCGGTAATATTGAGATATTTAATAATGTGGTACAATCAAAATATGGTAATGGGGTTCAGTATCTTTTCAGCTACGATACACCCGAACAAAATCCAACGGGGGCTGGGGAAGGTAGTGGAGTCATTAATAATGATATTCAGATTGTATTTCATAACAATGTAATTTCTACGCCTGGAATGACAGCTAACGGACGTAACACCGTACAGATAAGAGGTGTGCACATGTATGACAATATTATAGCTAATAACGGTACTTTGTTTTCTAACATGACACCGGAAACACTATCCGTATGGGAGTCTCAGGCAGTGAACAACGAAGTCTTTCTTTATTCAGGCTTGTACCAAAAATCCATTGATTTGAAAATAGCGGATTATATTAGTGGTGATTACAGAGTCGCTTTTGATAGTTCCTTGATAAGTGCCGGATTAGGTACTGGCTTTAGTTTCGATTATAGGGGATATTTAAACTGGTATAATTCTGTGTATCCTATTGGGGCATTTATGGGGAAATATATTGATGCAAGCGTAGCAGATAGTGGAATACGGTTAAGAGGAATTACGCTTGCTTTATCGACAGCTATTGCGAATGGAGTAAAGGTTTCGTTTGATTATATTGGTACGCCGACACATTACAGATTAGGAGATAGTGAGGATTTAAGTTCTGTTGCATGGTTAGAGTGGACAGAAGATATAACGTACACATTTTCTTCATCGGGAAATAAGACGTTATACGCACAGATTAAAAATGCAGAAAATGAAGTTTCTGAGGTTCAGAGTGACTCTATCAATGTACCGGATTTGAGTGATAAGATAGTAATATCAACAGGTTGGTCTGGTTATCAATTAGGTAATAAAACGGGCATTTATGATGATATAAACCACTTAACAAAAATAGCCACGACAACGAAAGATATTTCTTGTCCTTTATTTACAGTAATGGGCGAATCTGTGGGTACTTTGATAAAGATTGATGGCGAGGGAGCATCTTATATGCAAGATTCTACAAAAGGTGCATCAACAGGTGATAATTCAGGTATCTATCCGGACGAAATATTAGAACGCAATGTATGTACCGCTTCGGGGTCTGCAAAATATAGAGAAAACAAAATAGAAGGAATCGCTCCCGGAAATTATAAAGTTAGAATACTCTGTTCAACAATATCCTCTTCTGTAAACGTTTCAAAATCGACATGGAAGCTATCTGTAGATGGAATTGAAACGGTGTTTACGACACCGGATGGTTTTACTCCTAAGGATAACCTTACCGTTTGGTTAGAACAAACGATTACTGTGGGTGACAATGGATTCAGTATTCTGTGGGGAGTTAATTCCAGCACTTCTTATATACAAGTTCCTTTGAATATTATAGAAATAGAGAAGTTATAGTTGTATAGCTCTATTTAGCTCAGTTTGTATCATTTCTGCAATTTTGTCAGAAAGATATTTAGATTGCCCTATAAACTGACGTTGCGCAAAGGAGCGTTTGAATTTTCGGGTATGGGATTTAACGCCATGAGCACGGACAGTTCCTGCTTTGATTCGTTTACCAGAACGGGTATAGGCTTTGCGCTTATGGCTTTTTCGGTCGTGGGCACGTACTGTCTCGGTGCTTTCGATAGTTAGGCCGTCATTATGAGCACGGGCATAGGGGACATCGGTTCCGATAATGGCGTAGTCTGCGCCAACATGAACTTGGCGGATACTTCTTTTGAGGCGTCCGCTTTTTATTAGGGTCGAGCCTTTTCGCTTTTTTGTTTTAAGCCACGGATACTCACGATCATCAAGCCAGTTCTTTTTGATGAAACGTTCCTTGGAGAAGTTGACGGCAAGAACTGCGGCCTTATGGGGGATGCGTGTGATGGTGCGGTTGATGTTATCGCAGATACGGATGAGGTGTTTAAAATCGGGTTGCATAGTGTTTAAACGTGGTTTAATATGTTATTAATAGGTGGTTTCAATGCTACGCACGACGCGCATACACATGTCGATAAACCATTCTTCAATCTGATTAGGTTCCATGTGTTGGAGGGTTGTGTTTGCGGTATTGATGCCACCTTTGTTAAAGGCTTCGATGTTAACTGTGAGGTTACGGATTTGGCGGGCAGAGCCGACGACGGTACCGACACCATCACTGACGGGAGGGGTGACGGGGTTGTTGGGGTCGGTTTTATCGCCTTTTGGGGTGATTGGAGTGGTTAGAGAAGGCTTGTTTTTGTAGGCGATCTTCCACGTTTTTATAAATTCGTCCTTTATTCCTGTCAACTGAGTGAGCATCCCTGCATAGGTGTCGCCCGAAGGTAATTTAAGAAAGTCCAAATAGGCTTCTACTTTATTCCATCCAAATAAGCCTTCTTTTTTTGTTAAATAAGCAGTCGTTATTGCTTTTGTTTGTTTTCCGAGCCAGTCATCGCTATTCTTCCAAGCTCTTTCCGTCTGTTTTATATCTAAAAGAATCTCCGCAAGATTTGTTTGAAATTCTTTTTCGTTCATAGCTGGAGCATTTTGCAAGAGTCCAGCATATTTGTCGTTTGCATAAGTGAAACCCTTATTTCTATCACCATTACTGCCTAATGTTAAAGTGTTTACAAGGTCAATAGCTGCAAGTTTTAGTTCAGCAATCTTTGTTTTTAAAGGAAGTAAAGAGATTCCTATTTCTATTTCCATTGCATTTAATTTATTGCGCAGAATTTCATTTTTATAGTTCAGATCATTTTTAGCCAATTCCATAGTTTTATCCATGTCTAACTTCGTATCACTGAAGCTATTGAATGTGCTTTGCAGTTGGCCGCTCTTGTCTGTAGCTGCTTGTATCATAGCAATAAGTCCTTCGGAACCGGAAAATTGATTCTTGAGGGTTACCACCTTTTTATCTTTGTCAAGACCAGCGAACTTTTTATTCAGTTCAAGCATAAGTGTATCGGCCTGTTTTATTTTGCCATTATTGTCGTATATGCTGAGACCTACCTTCTTAAAGGCTTTTATCGTAGTGTCTTTAGTTAAGTCATTGAACATAGATTTAGTCAATGTAGCAGCTTCATCAACAGATTTAGTTTTGATAGTAAACAAAGCAAGTAGTTTATTAGCTGTATCAAAGGTTTGGTTATTGGAGGCAGCAGCACCAGCATAAACAGATTGTACCTTTGCAAGCTGATCGAAGGTGGTTACACCGACTTTGACAGTTGCGTATGCGGAACGGTTAAACTCATCCAGTTTGTCTGCACCAAAGCCAAAGTTTGCCATACCCTTGGCAGTTCCAGCAATGTAATCGTTGAAATTTGCCTGCATAAGATTAGCGAATTCACCTTGCTTTTCAACTATGCGCCTTACTTCACTGCCAAACTTACCTGTGGTACTTTGTACATCAAAGTAGCCAGCAACGGTTTGTGTGGTACTAAAACCTTTATCGAAGGCTGTTCCCAAGACCATACGTTGTAAAGAAGATATTTCTTTTTTGCTTTTGTCAAGGTTTAGATTGGACAAAGCACGAAATTCAGTATTGAAATCTGCGGCTTTCTTTGTGGTATAGTCTATCCCTTTACCTATAGCAAGTATACCTGCGGCAGTGAATGTAAGAGGGTTAGAAATAAGTTTTAGAGCACTGCCAATCATAGGGACTTCGGCAGCTATTTCTTTACTGTTCTTAGCAAAGTTGAACTTCAATGAGTTCATCTTTGCCTGCATAGTATTGACGCTATTGAAAGTGTCTTTCTTTGCTTGGTTTAGCCCCATGCGAACCTTGTTTTTCAGTTCAAGCATGAGCTGGATTTTTGTTTGTCCGTTCATATCATCAGCACATTACATTCCTAATGTGGCAAATGTAGAGAATGTTTTTGAAGTTGACAATATAATAAGGGTAACCGGGAAAGGTTGCCCAAAGTGAAATTTATACGATTTGTTTTTTTTATTTGCAGGATTTGATTTGCCGATTATAGTTAGTTTATCGCATGTTGAGGATTGGCTTATCACACCAAAGAAATTACGGGAATAATCACTCATATTCATCATTTCGTCATAAGAAACAGTATGGTTCGTCTACAAACTCTCTAAGGAAGAATTATTAAACTTACTTTTGTAACCGAAATCAAGATGATAGAAATATAAAGATTAGTAACAAAGAAAACCAAAATGATGAAGAAGATTTTAGTTTTAATACTATGTGTATTAGTTTATAGCGCATTGTTTGCTCAATCCAATGAAGACAAGAAAACCGTATTTCAATTGAGCTTTGTCCCGCCCCTGAGTACCAATGGAGCCTATTCGCATCAGTATACGAATACTGTTTCACTCAACTTACTTGTAGGCATTTCCAGAAACGAAGAGGCATTCACCTGGGGAGGTATCTCAAACATTATTCTGAATGATGCCAAAGGTTTCCAGATGGCAGGACTTTCAAACTATGTAGGAAATGACGGACAGGGAGTGCAGTCCGCAGGACTGGCTAATATAAATAAGAATAAGTTCAGTGGTTTCCAGATGGCAGGGTTGGCAAATACAGCTTCTGCAATGACCGGGTTCCAATTCGCCGGATTAGTCAATATTGCCAAAGAAGTAAACGGTTTGCAGGTTGCCGGATTAGTCAACATTGCAAAAGAGGTCAATGGCGTACAATTTGCCGGACTGGTCAATATAGCGAATAAGAGTAACTGCCCCATCGGATTAATCAACATCATTAAAAATGGTGAGATGGGGGTTGCCGTCACTTATGATGCACTGGGAAGTACAGTAGCCACATTCCGTTCGGGAGGCAGATACACTTATGGCATTATAGGCGTTGGATATAACCATAAAACTGAGAATAACTCATTGGTGGCTGAAGGTGGATTCGGTGCTCATATTCCCGTTACCCCCTGGTTCAGGATTAACAATGAACTTAAAGCCTCAACCATCGGAAACGATTCGGATGAACCTGTTTTGAATACTGGATACTCACTCATTCCGTCCTTCAGAATCGGGAAGCACATTGAGTTATTCGGAGGAGTAGGCATAAACTATATGATGACCAAAGATGTGAGCAACAGCAAAATATTCCCGAACCATTCCTTATGGAAAAAGACTGAGTCTACCAAACTGCAACAACTGTATATCGGATACCAGTTTGGTGTACAATATATATTCTGATAGTTCAATTCAATACTCTTTATACTCAATATCCCCTGAATCTACATTTTGACTGTAGATTTAGGGGATTTACAAAAAAAGAACTATATTTGCCCCGAATTCTAAAAGCAACTATTTTGGGCACAATTCTTAAATTTGTTATTGCTTAATAATTAGCCTCACAAACCACAGGCTAATTTCTTTCGTTTGAATAATTCTTATTCAGACAGGTTTTTCATTTTATCATTTTTAGTATTAACTACATTGTCTCTGCAAGGCAATTGTAATTTGCTATTCAGACTTTTAGCAGGTTTTGCAGCAACCGTCTGAAAGTTATGGATGCGCTGAATGCGAATGGAGAATTTCGTAAAGAACATTAAGCAAGACATAGAAGTAGAAATCCAAAGAATTGAGCAACAAGATATTGATATCCTTGATAAGATAAAGCAAATAGTCGGCTTCATACAGACTTCACTCGCCCGGCTAAAAGCAACCATTGCTGACTATCAGTTTATCAATCCCGAGGAGGAGATTCTTTTCTTTAAAGTCCGGAAACCGCGAATATCCGGTCTGCTGATATTTTATATCCGTCTGTATCAGATTGAAAGGAATCGGATCGGAAAATCACCGTCAGCTCAATATAAATACCTGAAGGAGGAATATGAAAGTCTGAAAAATATCTCTTCGGACAAGAATTTCTATAACTATTATCAAGCCGGTAAAACAGACTCAGATCATCTGTATTTCATGAGAAAGCATTATGATATCCTTTCAGATGTTCACTGCCACTCGTGGGACAGAGATACTTCTTTCTCCACTTTGCATGATTCCAGCATAGCAGAGATCTTAGCAAATAAACAACTCACTCATTATCTCTCCACGGAGATTGATGCGTTATCGGAGAAACTACACCTTAAGTTCGCCTCCATCATAGAAAGCAAACTATTGCAATGGACGGAAAGTAAGGTTTCATTGGTAGAATTCATTTATGCACTATATGCCGGAAAATGCTTTAATAATGGTAACACGAACCTGAAAGAAATCGCTTTCTGCTGCGAAACTCTTTTTGATATTGAAATTGGTGATTTCTACCGGATATTTCTTGAAATCAGGAACAGGAAGAAAAGCAGGACACAATTTCTGGATAAATTGAAAGAGAAAATAACCCAAATGATGGACGAACTTGACAGGTAAACAAAGAATTTTTCATAGCGTCTTGTGACATCTTGTGAATTATGCAAATGGCTAATATCCAACTTTGCCGGAAAATTACTTAACCCGCAAAGAAAGATAATAGCTTATTTATGGAGACAACAATTACATGGGAAGTAAAGGTGAAGAATACCCCTTTATTAATTAAGAAATGCAGTCACTGCGATAGTGACCGATTTTATTGTAGCGACAAGTTCAGGATGAATGCTCAAAAGAAGAACATAGATGTATGGTTGATTTACAGATGCGTGAAGTGTGACAACACCTGCAACCTCACTTTGTTATCACGCAGTAAACCGGATTTGATTGACAAGACATTATTCCATAGTTTTTCAATGAATGATAAGGACACAGCCTGGAAGTATGCTTTTTCTACTGAAATGGAGAGAAAGAATAACCTGAGGCTGGATTATGGTAGTGTAGAATACGAAGTCATTCCTAATACCTCATTGGAAGATTTGCTGAATCTATCCAATGAGGTTATCAAAATCCACATCAAGTGCGAGTTTGAGTTTGATCTCAAATTATCATCATTAATCAGAAGGTGCTTCTCACTCTCTGCCAATCAGGTGAAACGTATGTTTGAAGATGGTATAATTACGATTACAAGCAATAAACCACCTCAGAAGCATAAAGTGAAAGATGGAGATATGATTCTGATACAAAGAGAGGGATTAAGTAAGTCTATCAACCATTCCATTCATGATATAAGGTAAGGACTGACGTATCTTCTCAACAGGCCAGTTCCACCATTGTATCTGTTGCAGCTTGGCGATTGTCTCTTCCTCAAATCGCATCCGTATTTTCCTGGCAGGTGTTCCTCCTACTATGGTGTAGGGAGGAACATCTTTAGTTACTACTGCCCGGGCTGCGATGACAGCTCCATCTCCTATATGCACGCCTGCCATAATAACAGCTTCATAACCTATCCAGACATCATTGCCTATAATGATATCACCTTTATTATCCCATGCTGAGGCTACATTCTTCTTATCCAATCTCCATTCTTCAAAGAACAAGGGGAATGTGTAGTTGGACAAGGATTTCAATGTATGGTTGGCACTGTTAAAAAGAAACTTTGCCCCACAGGCAATAGAACAGAATTTACCGATTATCAGGCGGTCTTGGTTGATAGGATAATGATAGAGGACATTATTCTTCTCAAATTGAGCCGGGTCATTTACAAAGTCATTGTATATGGTGTAATCACCAACTATGATATTCGGATTGTTGATAATGGTATTCAAATAGATAGTCTGATAATCGTTGGTACGCGGATATGTTTTCGTATTCATTGTAATTACTTCTTTTTGTATGTTTAGTATTTTAATATCCTGTGACGGAAACGGTCACAATCAAGTTGGGCAACAGACTTAGCTGTTGCCCTATCATACTAAACGAAGCTATTTACAAAGTTGCCATTTCATGATGATTAAAGACTATGGTTCATATCACATAGCAAAGATACGATCTTTTCAATTCATGCCACCTATATCTCACGGTTTATAGCATTAAATGCCATATCTTACCATCTCTAACCAACAATATACTTACCAAACTTAAACAAGGATATAAGTTTAGCTATAATATAGCATACTACATAAGTGATTATAGCCGTAGCAAATATAGCCAATGGAGGAGACATTACAGGATTACATATTCCAAATACATATGGTAAAATCAGCATATGCATAAGGTACATACCATAACTCATAGCTGAAACATCACAGATTGCCTTGTATATCCGGGCTCTCGCACAAGTTATTTTCCGTATCAGCATAAATGCCCCAAAACTCATCAATACCGGTGCTATGGACGTGGTCTGCCAACTTAACTCTAACTGCCTTACCTCTTCCACAGTAAACGAACGTGTATAGAATGACCCTATACAGAATAAATATCCGACTAAAAAGCAAGGTAGAGCTATATATAACGTCTTTTTAGTAGACCAGTCCAAATATTTACGGATGTAATGAGCCATCACTACATATCCCACATAACCAGATACGTAATAAAACAAAGGATATGGATTCCACCAACATTCCCCAAAAACATCTCCGAAAATCTCATGAGCATGCCAGAATAGTGTAGTAAACAACCAGATACCCAAGAACACCTCTTCTTCACGACGGCTGACACGTTCCAACCACGGAGACAGTACAGGCATTATCAGATAAATACCCAGCAGCATATATATAAACCATAAATGAGAAGCACGAGGAATAAAGTTAATAAAGATGTGGGACAAATTATTCTTCACCTCTTCATTGCTGAATTCACCCCATAATCCAGGCAATACGGCATACATAAAGAGCCATATCACAAAAGGAATTACCACACGCATGAAACGTTTGCGGAAGAATGTTTTCGTATCCGTCCGCAAAGGTATCAAAAGATAAGCCGAAGCTATAAGAAATAAGGGAACAGCCGGACGTACAAAACCATTTATCAGACATACACTCCAACGCCCCAGTTCAGATGGAAAAGAAAAAGAGTAATCATTTGAATATACACACTCCGAGCTATGCACCACCATCACCATAAAGCAGGCAATAACACGTAACCAATCCAGAAAAACAATACGATTATTTTTGTAACCTTGCATAATAAATACCGATCTCAATCTAATGTTATTTCACTTCAAATTTTCCTTGTAACTTTATATCTTGTGAAGAACTTCCCACCATTACCGCAAACGTACCCGGTTCTACTACGAAATGATTATCCTTATTCCATAATCCCAACTCTTGCGGGGTAAGCACGAAATCAATCACTTTTTCTTCGCCCGGTTCCAGATGGATACGTTCGAAGCCACGCAATACTTTTACATATGTAGTCACAGAACTCATCTCGTCATGCAGATAAAGCTGAACGACTTCATCTCCGGCTACTTTTCCTGTATTCTTCACTTTACAACTCAGCTTCACACTACCTTGTACACCAATGACCGGATTCTCTATCTTTAAATCACTATAAGCAAAAGTAGTATAACTCAAACCATATCCGAAGGGATAAAGCGTACCGGTAACACGTACAAAACCTTTTGAATCGGAACCCGGTTTAAAAGGAAAAGCAAAAGGTATCTGCCCTACCGAACGGGGAAAGGTTACCGCCAATTTACCCCCCGGATTATAATCACCGAAAAGTACTTGTGCCACAGCATCTCCCATAAATTCTCCCGGGAACCAAGCATGTACAATACCCGGAATATAACGCTCAGCCCAGTTGATGGTGGCGGCACGTCCGTCTACCAGTAACAAGATCACAGGTTTGCCCGTTGCGTATACAGCTTGCAACAGTTTTTCCTGTCGTCCGCACAAATCCAGATTGGTACGAGAATATTCCTCACGCACTGTCTTCTCATTTCCTCCCAGTACCATGATGGCTACGTCCGATTCCTTTGCCAAGGCTACAGCCTCATCCATCATAGCCTGTTCTTCCTGATCCAATGGTACTTCGTAAAGCTCGCTCTCCGGAAAATATTTATCAATAATGTCTGTTCCTTTTGCATAGCGAACCTCTGCATCAGGCAAATACTCTTTTATTCCCTGATATACCGTCTTTATCGGAGCATTAGCCGGACCATAACGACAAATCAGGTTCTGCACTTCATTCGCATTAGGACCAATCACTGCTACTTTCTTCAAATCTTTGGAGAGTGGCAGGATATTATTCTCATTCTTCAATAAAACGATAGATTCTAAAGCCGCTCTCATGGATACTGCCTGATGTTCCTTGCTATGTACCACCTTTTCAGGATGTTTGGCATCTCCCTTATAAGGATTATCAAACAACCCCATCCCAAACTTTACCCGCAACACATCTGCTACACGGCTATCAATCGTCTGCATGGAAACCTTTCCTTCACTAATAGCCTGCCGAAGCGGACGAATGAAGTTCTCGGGCAAAGTAAAGTTAGTACGCACATTCAGTCCCGCATTTACTACCTGGGCAGCTCCATCTACAGCATCGGCAGCCACCTGATGCTTGGAATAAAGAAATTCTACCGCTTCACTGTCAGACACTACATAACCTTTGAAGCCCCATTCATGGCGAAGTATTTCAGTAAGGAAATGATAGCTTCCGGTAATCGGTTCACCATCATAGTCATTATACGAACTCATGACTCCCAATGCTCCGGCTTCGCAGAAAGCCTTACGGAAAGGTTCGATATAAAGAGTCCGCATCTCGCGCGGTGCTACGTGTGGATCGGTACGGGTACCGGCATCACGCCCACCAACAGGGATACTATATACTGCAAAGTGTTTGGGAGTGGCAACCAGCCCTTCTTGCTGAAGTCCTTTAATCATCCGTTTTCCAAGTTCTCCCACCAGAAAAGGATCCTCTCCATAACATTCTACTACACGTCCCCAACGCGGATCTTGTGCAATATCCAGAATAGGAGAATAAATATTAGTATAACCTAACGCTTTTGCCTCTTCAGCGGTGACCTGAGCTATTTCACTGATCAGTTCCTTATTCCAGGTAGCCCCCTGTCCGCATTGGGCAGGGAACATGGTGGCCCGGTCATGGCAAAGCCCGCGAATTCCTTCATTGGTAAAATCGACAGGTATTCCCAGACGGGTCTGTTCCACAAACCATCGCTGAATGGTCTGCCGATTTTCTACACTATTTACATAAGGATATGATAAAGAAGAACCGAAACGTCCCAAGCCATTGGCCTGTTCATCTATATTGGCTATACCGTCCTTCCAAATTTCATCTTTCCACTTCTCAGTAGGAAGAGAATCTTTCAGTACACGGCCGGACCCGTACAAGGTAGCCATCTGGCAAGTTTTCTCCTCCAAGGTCATCTGCGACAGCAGGTCTTGTACTCTTGCCTCTATCGGTGCCGAAGGATCTTCGTAGATATCCTTCACACCGTTCTTGTTAAAATCAATCCAGCCTTTCTTATATATACCGGGATTATTACCCGCATACACACCCGCACAAAGCGATACAGCAATACATAAAACGATTCTTCTTTTCATAGCATCTTTTTAGTTTTCCATTTCAAATATTAGTTCTCCACCCTTCATCAAGTCGAAATGAGAGAATCTCGGTTCCGCCAAATCCTCACCATTCAACTTCATGGAGCGAATATACTTATTTTCCACACTATTATTCTTCGCTTGGATTACAAAATCTTTCCCATTACTCAAATGAATAGTCACTTTATCGAATATCGGACGGCCAATTTCATAAACCGGACGGCCCGGACAGAACGAATAGAATCCCATAGCACTCAATGCATACCAAGCAGACATTTGTCCAACATCCTCGTTTCCGGAAAGCCCGTTAGGATCATTATGGTAGAGTGTACGAAGAATATGGTCTACTAAAGCCTGTGTCTTGCGAGGTGCACCGGCATAATTATAAAGGTATGGAATATGATGACTTGGCTCATTGCCATGTGCATACTGGCCAATCATTCCGGTAACGTCGGCAGCGGCATTCGGATCACCCGTCAGTTCGGAACTTGTAGTAAACAGCGTATCCAGATGTGCTTCGAAAGATTTCTGTCCCCCAACCAGTTCCATCAGTCCTTCTACGTCCTGCGGAACAAACCATGCCCATTGCCATGCATTTCCCTCTACGTAATTACTGGGACGTTGCACGGATGCCGGATCAAAAGGCGTAATCCAACTACCATCGCTCAGACGTCCCCGCATCAGTTTAGTTTCCGGATCAAAATAGTTCCGATAGTTCCTGGAAAGCTCCATATATTTATCATAAAGGTCTTTACGGTTATGCTCCTTCATCATCTGGGCTATCAGCCAGTCATTATAAGCAAATTCCAGCCCTTGTGAAACAGAACCACCTACCTTATCGCAAGGAATATATCCCAGTTCATTCTTATATTTAATGGATACAGGCATCAGTTTCCCATTCAGAATCTGGCGATCCATCATCGGCGTAACACCCGTAGTATCATATACCGATGAACGTATGCATGCTTCCAGTGCCTTCTTTACATCAAAATCGCATTGTTTCTTCATCATAGCATCGGCTATGACAGAAACGGCGTGGTAACCGATCATAGTACCGGTTTCATTAGAAGCCAGTTCCCATTTAGGCAAGATGCCACCTTCATCATACTTACGAAGCAGTGAACGAATGAAAGCCTGATTCTGCTCTGGTGTAACGATGGTATAGAGAGGATGAGCTGCACGGAAAGTATCCCAGAGAGAGAACACCGTATAATTTGTATAAGAAGCATCCTGTTTAATCTCATGCCCCATTGTACGGTAACGCCCATCTACATCGGATGCCAGGCTCGGCTGGATAAATGCATGATACAGTGAAGTATAAAATACAGTACGGCTATCATTGTCCGAGGTTTCGATATCAATCTTTCCAAGGGCTTCATTCCAGGCAGTATTCGCCTGTTTCATGACACCTTCAAAGTCCCAATTGGGGATTTCGGCCTCTACATTCAATCGGGCGCCCTCTTCGTCCACACTTGAGATACCGACCTTTGCCAATACACGTCCGTCAGCAGGGAGATTTCTAAAACTCATCACTGCCTTAGCGGTATTGACTGTTACAGATGTACTATCCGGTTGATACTCAGTTCCCGAATACAATTTATAATCAAACGGACTGGAAAACACTGCATAGAAATATACATAGTGACGCTTAGCCCAACCAACAGTATATTTCATTCCTGCTATGGTAGAATCATTCACCACACGAATCTGAGTAACAGGATGCTGATGACCATGAATGGTAGGTTCCATATCCACAATCAGACGGGCATCACTTGCCTTAGGGTAAGTATACCGATGCAGGCCTGCACGCAAAGTAGCGGTCAGTTCCACATTGATAGAATCATCCTGCAACAGTACTTGATAATATCCCGGCCGGGCACTCTCTTGTTCATGCGAGAAACGAGAACGATAACCTTCATCCGGGTTTTCTGCTGTCCCGGCAATCAAAGGTTTCTCGCCGACTACGGGCATAAAGAGTATATCGCCATAATCTCCAATACCCGTTCCACTAAGATGGGTATGGGTAAAGCCCATGATGGAAGTATCGTCGTAATAATAGCCGGAACAGGCATCCCAGCCAAAGAGACGGGTATCCGGACTCAACTGTACCATTCCATGGGGTAAAGTTGCACCAGGGAAAGTGTGGCCATGTCCACCAGTCCCTATAAATACATTCACGCTATCGGTATACTCCTTGGGGAGATCCTGTTCTGCACAGGAAAACAATCCGATTCCTGAGACCAACAACAGCATGCAGAGTTTATTCTTCATAAAATTATATGTTTATGTTTTTGTTACCAATCATCTGTCCTGAATGAAGATACCGGAAGACCGAACATATTATAAAGACAGCCTTTCACATAATCCTTAAAAGCATATCGCACTGCCACCGGATGTGGCACCTCCGGGCTGGAAACGACTACCGTTTGAGCATCTTTACCCAAATGCGCATTGGCAGGATGGAACACCCTATCCTCACCGGCTATTTCGAAACCTGTCAGTGGTTGGCGATATGTAGTCAAACCTTTACCTACTTCATCAAATGATACTGCGATCTTATTTCCCTCTATCTGCATAGACTTATACAACGGACCGGTTACGGGGAAACCTTTCTTACCATAAGTTAGTCCTAAGGCCATGTATGCAAAACGATTACCTACGGTTTCCTTCTCCATAGGATGTATGGTACGCGCATCACCGATATCAGTCAGAATTATCATTCCGGAAGAAGGTACAATACCCAGACATTTTGCCTGAGCCTCACGCAAATAGGCCGAGTTTTGTCCTTTCCCCTCACCCTTATTATAGTTGAATGGAGCAATCTGAGCATAATAGAAAGGAAATTCCCCTACTCCCCATTGTTTCCGCCAGTCATTCACCAACGAAGGAAACAGTTGCGTATACAGGTCGGGGACATCTACATTGGCTTCTCCCTGATACCACAAACAGCCTCGTATGCCATAACCGACTACGGGACTCAACATGCCATTATAAAGAATAGAAGCATTGTGTACATCCGACAATTCTTTGTAAGGTTCTATCCCTTCTTTACTCATCCAGGCTTCCACCCGCGAACCTCCATAACTCGCATGGATGATACCTACGGGTACCTTGAGCACCTGGTTCAGTTTGCGTGCAAAGAAATATCCGGCAGCCGAGAACTCGGGGACTGTTTCAGAAGAAGCTTCCTGCCAAATACCTTCACAGTCAGTCAGTGGTTCGGACGTCATCTTGCTTCCTACCATAAACATACGAACTTCGGGATTTCCGGAAGTGACAATGGCATCCAACGAACCAATCACCGGATCACCATAACGTCCGCTTACCCGCATATCCATATTGGACTGGCCGGAACAAAGCCATACCTCACCGATCAGTACATTATTGATATGTACCGACTCACCATCGCTCACCTCTATGCTGTAGGGACCACCATACATGGGTGTCTCTACCTTTACTTTCCAGTTACCCGATTCATCGGTAACCGCCGTATATTTCTTAGCATTCCATGAAGTCTTTACAGTTACTTTCTGCTGTTTCCTGTCACTGCTTCCCCAAATGGCAACCGCACTTTTTTGCTGCAACACCATTCCGTCAGAGAAGAAAGACGGCATTGTAATACGTGCCTGCACCCCTTCCGCCAGAAGCAGAAAGGATGCAAACAGAGCCATTATTAACTGATATCGTTTCATTGTTTAATTTCTTACGGGCATCTTAAATGTCAATGGAATTTCTTTCCTGAGCATACGGGCCGCCTCACCAGTCAACCACAGGTAATGATCGGAAGGTTGGCCATCCATATCGATAAACTTGGCAATGTCACTAACCGGATGATCGCCCGTACATTTAAAGATAGCGGTACCTTCATCCACCTCATCAAACATGGCTACATAAATCATTTCCGCCCCTGCCATCATCGCTGTAGAAAGTTGCTGCCAATAGAAGCGTCCTCCCTGACGGGGAATACTGCCTACAGGCTTTACGTCATCCGGAAACTCCAGTTTGCTGAGATTATGCCAACTGAACCCAGGAGTTACGGCGGGAACATAATCTACTCCATTCTCTTCGCACCAGCGGATATCTCCAATAACCAGGTCACGAAAACGATCCATATCATTGTGCAATAACGGAGAGAAGCGCTGGATAGTCCACGGCAGAACGATATCCGCCTTTCGGATCAATGTATGCAGATAAGGATCATTCATACAATCGGATTCCAGAGTGCGCCAGAAGGTAGGAACACCCAACATTACCGTGCAACCACCATATACCGGATCATTTTGCAGGAAGTCAATCAAGCGCTCCATGCCGATATTCCTGATATTGTAAGGACGGTCGGGGAAACCGACACCCCAGATAGCCACTACCGGCTTTCCGTTATGGTGCAAATAAGTTTTCGCACCGGACTGATTAGTCACCTTCTGATTGTCCACCAGCCTCTTCCAGTCTTCTATTATCATGGAGCAGTCTTCACCGGATCTTCTCAAACCGGACAGATCATACATCACAGCGATGGCACGATCATACTTGGAAGCTGCTTCCAAAGCATTTTCCAGGATACGGTTAGGCACTGAATTCTTCTGATCTCCACGGGTATAGTCCACAAAACGCTGTACAAACACGCCATCCACTCCGTAATCTTTCATCCACTTGAAATGCAAATCAACAGTAGACTTGTCCGCAGAGCTGAATACACGTGCTTTTCTTCCGTCGGCATGGCGGAAAGAAGTCTCATACGTTTTCTCATACTCGCTCACATCGGGCCATGCATCAATGGTACAATGTTTCTCGTCAAATTGCTTTCCGGTTCCATAATGGCCATAACCTTGATTTGTACCATCCTGCGGTCCACGAAACCAACCTTGATATCCCGCCATTACCAATCCTTTATAACTCGGATAAGAAGTCTCCGCGGCGTGTCTGGAACCGGCATAAGTGAACAAACTCATACCAAGCATACCCAATGCTATGAATAACTTAACTCTCATAAAATATTATTATTTATATCTATTATTAAAAAACTTTCCACCTATACCTCTGCCATTGTCTATTATTTCACATTGCAAATGTAAGCCCGACAGATTAATGCTTCAGTTATATTTCAATTAGCTTACACTTAATTTTCAATTAATATGAGGATTGTTTGCCTTTCCTATATTAAAATCATCTTAAAAGTGTCTTTTTAAAGATTATTAAAACAGATTTCGAATGTAGTTAATACGAAATTAATCACAAGATAACAACCCGGACTTACCTTTGTACATAGTTTATAACTCATAGTTCAACTACTAATAAAGAATATTATGAAAAAAGTTTTTTCAAACCGTATGAATGGATGCTCACTGATACACTTCTCATTTCTGTTAGCTTTCCTCTTTCTTTCTGTCAACGCAGAAGCTAAAGTAAAACTTCCCTCCGTACTTGCAGATAATATGGTGTTGCAACAACAGACAGACGTCAAACTCTGGGGGCAAGCGCAAGCCAAAGCAACCCTGACAGTAAAGACCTCGTGGAACAACAAAACATACAAGGCTATCGCTGACAATAAAGGCCAATGGGAACTACAGATCCCCACTCCACAGGCAGGTGGACCTTACGAGATAACTTTCAATGACGGTGAACCGCTCACTTTAAAAAACGTATTGATAGGTGAAGTCTGGTTCTGTTCCGGACAGTCGAATATGGAAATGCCGATGGGAGGATTCGACCGTCAACCTACCAAAGGAACCAATGATCTAATTGCCAAAGCAAAACCATCTACCCCTATCCGCATATACAATACCGACTCTCAAGAAGGTAAATGGGTGCGCCAATTCAGCAAGACCCCACAAAAAGACTGTCAGGGTGAATGGTTGGAAAACACTCCGGTGAATGTAGCAAACACTAGTGCCGCCGCTTATTATTTCGCCCGATATATACAGGAAGTTCTGGAAGTACCGGTTGGTATTATCGTTTCTACCCTGGGAGGTTCTAAAGTAGAAGCATGGATGAGCCGGGAAGCGATTTCTCCTTTCAAAAGTATCAATCTGTCGATCCTTGACAATGATGAGCAGATAAAGAATATAACCGCTACTCCCTGTGTACTGTATAATGCCAAAGTAGCCCCTTTCACAAACTTTGCTATCAAAGGCTTCCTCTGGTACCAAGGGGAAAGTAACCGAGACAATGCCGATCTGTATCAGAGTCTGATGCCGGCCTTTGTAAAAGACTTGCGAAACAAATGGAACCGAGGTGAGCTTCCCTTCTATTTTGTGGAAATAGCCCCGTTCAATTATGAAGGAGCAGATGGAACTTCAGCTGCACGGATGCGCGAAGTACAACTGCAAAACATGAAAGATATTCCGAATAGCGGTATGGTTTCAACTTTAGACATAGGCCATCCCGTCTTTATACATCCCATGGATAAAGAGACTGTCGGAAACCGTCTGGCGCTCTGGGCACTTGCAAAGACTTACGGTAAGAAAGGATTCGGATATGCATCACCTATTTATAAATCCATGGAGATATCCGATAACAAAATATACATCAATGTTGAAAATGCCCAACGGGGATTGTGCCCGATGTGGACTTCTCTCAAGGGGTTTGAGATAGCAGGAGAAGACAAAGTATTCTATCCGGCATTTGCTGAAATAGAAACCAGCACTACCCGTCTGACAGTATCCAGTGATAAAGTACCTCATCCGGTAGCAGTTCGGTATGCCTATAAAAACTATGCAGAAGCCAATGTTTTCAATATTCATGGTCTGCCACTGATTCCTTTCCGAACAGATAACTGGTAAAAAGATAAATTAAGGGATACCTCCTGACCGAGAGAATCTTAGTACAGAACGTGTACAGCTCTGATATAACTTACTTATAATAAACATCTTGCGATGACTACACCCTTTTACCCGGATGGCTACACCCTTTTGTGGTCAAGGCTACACCATCCAGGTAAAAGGGTGTAGCCATTCCACAATGTCACATTCACAAGAATCTATCCATCCAACATCTACTTCTTATCAGATCCATAAATCAATCCCTCTCCCGACTTATTAAACCGGAAACCGGAAATATAGTAGTTGTTAGTAAACTCTATCGATTTACCCTGCGCTCCCAGTCTGGCGTACCCTTCATCTTTGACAGTTGTCTCCGCTATTTTTTGAGCGAAATAAGAAGTATAGACATGCGCTTTACCACCTCTAACATCTACACCCTGCGTACCGGAACGTGAGAAATTAGCTTGTTGGAAAGATACAATACCATTATTTATTATCGCCCCGATGACAGGGCTGCCCCAAAATGCACTATTGTACAAAATCAATTTAGCATCAGGATGAACTTTATCGGTATTGACCTTATCTCCCATGAGAACATAAGACCTGACCGGCTCATTTGGAATTTTAGTATTGACCAATTCTGAGTTTATGGCAACTATCTTAGTATCCTTATCCGCATCTTCTACAAACAGAGAATAAGTACACCCGTCAGAACCATGACCTATAACGGTCATTTCCCCCGGATACTTGCCTGTTATTGCATCTTTCAGAAAATGGATTCCATATACCGAGCCATAAACGAAATTATTGAAAATAGTCTGATTCTTGACATCTGCAAATTTAAGCGCACTGCAATTGGACTGTACGAAGCGCATCATAAATACTTCCGGATATCCTTGTCCCCCTTCCGGAAGCCTTGATCCGTAATGAGGATTCAACTGCATATTGCGGATGAATCCGCCTTCGGCGCCACCGCCAACCCAGATACCTGCCCTTAAAGGTACACCACCCAGATAATCGACATAATGCCCACTCGTGTCGTATGAAGCCAAGTCTATGCCTTTGTCACCTACAGCTATGGTTACGTTTATAATATACACCTTCGGACCTTGTCCCTGTATCAGGAACGGGGTCTTTCTCGGGTTTTCAACACTAAAACCATCGGAAGCGATATTAAGCTGTGCCAGCGTAATACCTCTGATACCTGCATGGGCTTCAAGCTGTATGAGCGAAGGCCCGCTTTCTCCTGCGTTTCCGCCATCATAATTGGTAAATATGGCAGTTCCACCACTTTGTGTGTGATGTTGTACATCCCATGATCCCCGCAGTTCAACTCCCGAAGGCACTTTTATAGGGTTATTCACTAAATATCTTCCGGCCGGCAGGTAGAGCGTACCTCCGCCAGCGGCTTTCACAGCATCCAGCGCAGACTGCAAATCAGCCGATACGTCTTTTACGGGACGATCATTATTAAAGCCAGTCGCCCTCGCTAAATCCGCTTTCAATACTCTATCCGATACCGGTCTTGGATGCACGTCTATATTTGTTTTCACATTTTTAGGAATGGGCTCAAAGAAGTATTTCTTCCCTGTGATAACTTCCACTTTAGCGGAAGTACTGTGATTATCCACCTTCAGTTTAGATTTATAGCCCGAATTAACCGATTTCAAGGTATGCATATTCGCTCCGAGATAGACATGCCCGGCATTCTTTTTAAATTCGCACTGGGACAACAATACATTACCCCTGTTCATCCTAAGAGCATAATCATTATATTCACTGAATGTACAACTTTCAAACGATACGACCCCTCCGTCGCCATCGCCTACGACAGAACCTTTGAAATCCACACCGTTGAATTGTACAGAAGTGCTGAAATCCTTATAGAAATACACTGCATTACCATCTTGACCCGCTCCGAAGGATGAGTTGGATATAAGTATGCCATACGGATTGACATCTTCAACGTACAACCCGTTACCGCAGCCGCCTACATGCACCTCATACAACTGAGCGTTGGGAGCATCGGCAAAACCGGGTTCACGCCCTATCCACACACCTGTTTTATAACCTGATATATACAAATAAGAAACATACTCCCAGTCTGAGCGGTGCATTTGATATCCCGTGCCATTTGCCCTTGTATAAGCTGTTACATCCTCAAGAGAAGGTGCTCCCGGAAGACCGGAATTTGCCCAGTATTCAGGACTTATCCTGACATTCTCAATGCGTCCGATATCGGTACATACATGCACTTCGATACCTTTATTAAGAGCAGTCATATAACTGTTCAGAACATAATGTAACTCACTCGGAGCAGAATTAAAACCATTGTAAGAGTTTACAAGAGTGACACGTTCTATCGTAGCACAATCTCCCTGGGTTTGGAACAGCGTCCACGGATATGGTTTTACATGATGGATATCCTGTTCAGGATACCAAATAGAGAGATTAGTAACTCCAGTGCCCGCGTTCATCTCTATGAATCTATCAGCTATACTGGTATAGGTGGTACGAAGCGCATTATCTGCCTGGCCGTCGTTCCACCAGCTTTCAACACTTCCATCGTAATTCGGTGAGTCTTTACCGACACGTACTTCGAGAATTGTTCCAAGGACTTTCCCATTATGGGATGCCGGATCAGCCCAATCACCACGAAGTTGCACACCAGGGTGGAGACGCAAAACATACTCAAAATGAAAATCTTTCTTTGTTTCCGAACGGCCTTGACGAACTCTGACGTTTTTAGTACCGACCTGCGTACTACGGAACTCATAATTTCCGGCTGGTATATATACTACTCCGCCACCACTTTGATATGCAGCGTCAATAGCTGCTTGAAAAGCAGCTCTATTATCAAATCCCGGTTCAGCTTTAGCTCCAAATTCAGGGGCAGTCACAACAAAGTCGGATATGGCCCAGTCTTTTGTGGGATAAATAGTTTTGATACTTTGCTGTGGTACCTGCTGCTTTGTTTGCGAACAGGCGACATTCACAGGAAGCATCATCGTTAGGGTTATCATAGCTGTTACCCACAACTTAGAAAACGTTTCTGTAGTTTCGTTATTTCGATTCATAATTATTGATTGTTCTAAAAGGGATTAAGACTCACCACAGATTACACAGATTGACACAGATTCATGGATCTAATAATCAATGAAATAATTCATCAATCTGTGTTAATCTGTGTAATCTGTGGTGATTTGTATAATCTGTGGTGAATTTACATTCCTAACGCAAAGAGTATTTAATATAGTTACACAAAATCTTTCGAGCCACTTCTGCCGGACCTGACGGATCACTCAAATTATCAGCGATATCCAGAGAAGAGAAAATAATCTTCCCTTTTCCGCAAGGAATAACTCCCACTGCTGTACCCAATTCAAACGGAGTACTCCGATAAGAGCCCACCACTAACTCTTCTCCTTGCATACGGAAGCCGAATCTACGATCCCCATTCTTTACTACGACCTGATAGGGCCAATTCAAAGCATCGTCCACCGGAAGGCCTTCAAATAAAGGATGCTTCTTCACAAAATGAATTCCTCCAATCCAGTCTTTCCCAACATTATAATAACCGTTGTATACCGTATTCGTATATTCAGCAACAGACTTCATCCAGGTTTCAGTGGAGCCAAGCAGAATCAATGTGGTACCCTCATTCTTTACCCGCTCAAACAACTTCTGTGGAGCTATGGTGGCAGCACTGGGTTGAGACCACTTCAACTGTATCTGACCGGACTGACGGGTTTGTCGATACACCAGCCTAACTTTTACCGGTTTACCCGCTTCCATCACCACAGGTCTATCCTGCTTCATGGGAGATTCATTATAATATTCATCAATCAACTGCCGGCCGTCCACATACATACGTACTCCACGATCCGTTTCAACACCAAGCAGATACTGCCCCGACTCAGGCGGATAGATCTCTCCCTCCCACACAACAGAGAAAGGCTGATTGGCAGGAACCGACTCATCAGGTTGCGCACCGTCTACGAAAGTCCGGTTAATTTCTGTAGCACTCTTTACAGCTGCTACAATGTTCATATCTGCCTCACTATACCAAGTAGCCTTCAAACTGGACTTTCCATCTTTATCCTTGAAATAAGCCGAAGGGATCACAACCGGTTCATCCAGTGATGAACGATTAACAACAAGCCAGTCCAGCTTTCCCATTTCAGAAGTAAACGCTGGAAGTTCCTTACCGGTGGCTTGTTTGTAAAAAGCGGCTACTTTATCATTATTGCTTCCATAATAAGCACCCTTTCCGGCCAAATCACTTGCCTGCCAGCTTACAGCAACCACCTCGTCATTTCCCAAAGCAAAGATCTCCTGACCGCCTGCTTTCAGGCCGGCTTCTACGCGATAAGTACCTGCCATTCCATTGATAGGAATCTCTACATTCTCCAGTAAAAGCTGGCCAAAGTTCTCGCCACCCTTAATGTTTACTTCTTCATTTCTGGTATAAACCACTTTTCCATCGGGAGCAATCAGTTTGATGTCAAGCGTATGAGCGCCTTTCAAGTTTTCCTCATTCACTATGTAAAAGTCTACCGTCGCTATGCCTGGAAGCTTAACAACCTGATTGCGTGAAGCAACGGCTACATACAGCGACTGGTTATAGTATGCCAAAACAGAAGCATCTCCCTTAGGATTACGATAGATATCCACAATACCGGAATGATTGTCATAGGGCATCGCTTCCCAACCGTTCACCATATAGGCATCGCCCAGGTTCTGCATTCGCATACCTTCGATACGTCTTCCCTGATGTTCAAAAGAGACATTACCCATTGCACGTGTCAGAGCATCGAGGCTACCAAAGTGAGGAGCAAGTCCTTTCTTTTGAAAATAATCAGTGAAAGCCTTATATTGGCTCTGCCAGAACAGACCGTCCCAACCTGTTTTACCCGTACTCTTTATTTGATCGTATATCATCTGGATGCGAGGAGGAGTAGATATGGCACCCTCTTCACCGCGCAGATAAACTTCCGTACGGTTGCTGGTGTACATAATATTGTCTTTAGGACCTTTATAATAATTCTCAACCCAGGTTTCAGGACCTCCGGCACGGTGATTATCATACCATCCTTTCCGATACAGAGTAGTATCAAACGGTAACATGTGCGCCTTGGAGTCTTCTTCTTTATCTTCACTACCTGCCCAGCCGGATGTGAATGACATGATTCTACTGGGATCAATGGCATGTGCCTCACGCATATCATTCATGCGTTTGGCAACAAGCGCTTTATCTTGCGACAACGGCCCGCCAAATTCATTGATCAGATTGAAGATAACCAAACTCGGATGACTACGGTCCCGATATACCATTCGTTTCAGTTTCTCATTCACTATGGTACGAATAAACGGATCATGATTGGCTGAGTGGAAAGACCCCGGCTCTTCATAATATAACAATCCCAGTTCGTCCGCCTTTTCAAGAACAACCGGACTGCCTATGCAACGATGAAAATTCAGCATATTCAAGCCCAGACTCTTAGCAGTACGTACTTGCTTCTCAGCCATTTCGGTTGTTGCTATCAATCCCGTCACCGGAAAGTAACCCCAACTGATCGCACTTCTCAGCATAATGCGCCGCCCATTCAGACGCAAAACAGCATCCTTACCGACACCGTCTACAGTAAACCAGCGGAAACCGAAATCTTTCTTATCCTGGTCGAGCGTCTTCTTGCCCTTCTTTATCAACACATTGCAAGTATACAGTTCCGGAGTAGAGAGATCCCATAATTTGGCATCGGGAACATTGACAGGAATTGTCACTTCATGATTTCCCGCGGGGAACGAAATAGCCTTCAAGGTTTGCCGGAATACGACTTTATCAGGATTGCCTTTTTCATTCACTATCAGCTCCACATCCTGCTTCACGCTGGAAGATGTTTCATTAGTGAAAGACAGAATGGCATTCACCTTAGTCAGTTCAGGCGTATTTTGCATATAGATATCAGAAATAAAAACCGGATTCACACTCTCCAGCTTAACTCTGCCGATAATTCCGGTGAAGCTTCTTGAAGGAGGAATATTGTATTCTCCCCATTTCATTATGTCGAAATCCTGCCAGTGGAAATTGCCTCCGGGATTGGTGACACGTATCGCCAACAACTGTTCTTTTCCGGGTTTTGCTTCATCGGTAATATCCACATGGAAAGGTGTTTCACCAATCAGGTCATAGGCCACAAGCTTACCGTCAAGATAAACCTCTGCGCGCATCCGGACAGATTCAAAGTAAATTATAAAGCGTTTCTTTTGCTGATCTGCCGGAATCGTGATTTTACGATACCACCAGCTCACTCCCCGAAAGTTCTCCGGACGAGGATTATCAGTAACAGTGAGATATTCTTCCACCGTACCCGGTACCTCGACAGGAACTGCATCGGGATTATGACTCAGGGTTTGCCAACCACCTGTGGGGACATTTACCGGCAACAATGACAAATCTGTTATCTCATGAGGAAGGTAAAGGCGGTCATTCTGCCAGCTCGCTTCTTTATCGAGCCACAGCGACCAGCCACCTCCCGTCAACGGAATAGTATATCTTCCTTCTCCTGCATGAGCCGAAAAAGCGCAAAGCAGGTAGAAGACCCAAAATAAAGGAAAATACTTTTTCATAAATATTCGTGTTAGATATTAGTAGGTTCTGATTTTTATTTCTTTACTGTAATCGTAAGTTTCTGCAAGGCTTTCTCATCCGAAGTTCCACCATAGAGCAACTCATACTTTCCGGGAAGGATTTCCATCCGGTTGGTAGACGGATTAAAGCACTCAAATGTCGAAGCGGGTAATTCAATCTGGATATTTTCCGTCTGACCGGCTGGAAGGGAAGCTCTACGGAATGCTCTTAAAGTCTTAATCGGTCCTTCCTTATCAGCAGGATTGCGTAAATAAACTTGTATCACTTCATCGCCATCCAGCTTACCGGTATTCTTCAAAGGTATTGTCAAAGTCATTCCTTCACCTGCACGAACGTTTTGTTTGTCCACTTTGGCCTTACCATAATCAAAAATAGTATAGCTCAAACCATGTCCGAAAGGAAACAGGGCTTTACCTTTGAAATAACGATAGGTACGATTACTCATGTCATAGTCCTCAAAATCGGGGAGATCATCGCTCGAAGCATAGAAGGTAAGCGGTAAACGTCCGGCAGGATTATAGTCGCCAAACAGGACATCGGCCACAGCTGTTCCCCCTTGCTGACCGGGATACCATGCTTCCAGGATTGCGTCCAGATTCTCAGCTTCCCAAGGTAACGCCAGTGTACTGCCGGAGCATAATACGAAAATAACCGGTTTACCTGTCTTTTTCAAGGCTTTCAGCATTTCCGCTTGCACATGCGGTAAATCAATGTTAGTACGGTCACCTTTTCTGAAACCGGGTAGATCCACAGGCATTTCTTCACCTTCCAATGTGGGAGAAAGTCCGCCTACAAAAATGATAGCATCAGCTTCAGCTGCTTTATCCGCTACCTCTTTATAATTAATTTCTTTCTTAATACCTATATCAAACTTCAATGAGGCTTCTCCACCAGCTTGAAAATATTCCAATACAACTTTGTAATTCTTCCCTTTCACAGCATTCAAGCGATACATTTGCTCTTTCGCAGGTCCGTCATGCCAGTCTGAGTACACTTCTTTTCCGTCAATGAACAAACGGGAACCGTCATCAGCAGAGATAATAAAAGATACTTCACCTGATTCCTTCGGAGTATATACCGATTCAAAACGTGCTGAAAAGTTGTTCAACTTTACTCCTGGCATAAACACCGTGTTACCTCCATTGCCAAAATTAAGCGGCTCGCTGAAATGCCCCGTTGCTGCGGCTTCGCCTTTCAGTTCTTTATTATTCCAAAAAGTAGCCTTAAAGCCTTTCTTGCCATTATAGGAACAGCAGTCGAAATAGCTAAATACAGTTTGAGTATTTACATAATCACACCCCTTCTCATAGTACACCGTTCCTTCCGGGAGTTTACTTTTAATGCCTTCAAGAATGGTGACAGATTTTGTCGGAAAACCATTATAGTTAGCCCAAAGCATCACAGAATCGTTTGCATTAGGTCCCAGCACCGCCACCTTACGAATAGATTTACTTAAAGGCAGCGTATGATTCTTGTTAGTCAGTAACACCATACTCTTACGCGCCATTTCCAAAGCCTTGGCCACATGTTCTTTTGACTCTACAACCGAGTAAGGTATCTCCGACCAAGATACAAGTGCATCATCATCAAACATACCCAACTGAAAACGAGCACGCAATAGGCGAAAGACCGATTCATTTATCTTTTCTTCTGAAATCAATCCCTTCCGTACAGCCTCATTCAAAGAAGAATAACTACCGCCACACTCCAAATCCGTACCGGATACAACCGCATCGGCCGAAGCTGCGGCAGCTGTCGGATGAGTTTCATGGTGATTGGGATAATAAAAGTCACCAATAGCTCCACAGTCCGAAACGACTATATCATCATATCCCCAGTCTTCACGCAGGATACGAATCAGTAATTGTTTGTTCGAACAACAGGGTTCCCCTTCAAAACGGTTATAGGCACACATCACCTCCTTCACCTTTCCTTCCTTCACCAAAGTTTTGAAAGCGGGTAGATAAGTCTCCCATAAATCACGTTGGGAAATATTCTTGGCATCAAAACTATGTCTGTTCCATTCCGGACCACTGTGCACGGCATAATGCTTTGCACAGGCATGTGCTTTATCATATTTCCCGGTACCGCCACCTTGCAGACCTTTTACTACTGCCAGCCCCATCAGCGCAGTCAGATAAGGGTCTTCTCCATAAGTTTCCATACCACGTCCCCAACGCGGATCACGATAAATGTTGATATTCGGAGTCCAAAAAGTCAACCCTTTGTAACCATCCCTCTCGCCTTTGCGCTGAAAGTCGTGATACTTGGCACGGGCTTCATCAGAGACGATATCAAAAGTTTCATAAACAGCCTGATTATCGAAAGTAGCGGCAAGCCCTATCGCTTGTGGAAAAACCGTTGCCTTGCCGGCGCGTGCCACTCCATGCAACGCTTCATTCCACCAGTCGTATGCAGGTATTCCGAGGCGCTCAATAGCCGGAGAACCGTTTTTCATCTGGCTTACTTTTTCTTCCAGGGTCATACGTTTCAGTAGATCCCATGCACGCTCAGAAGGCGATAATTCAGGATTCTTATAAGGTTCATTCTGAGCGGTAACATTTAAAGTCATCGCACTCAGCCACAATATTATCCATCTTTTCTTCATACATTCATTCGATTATATAACCAAAGAAATAGCAAAAGAGAGTCATTTTCAACTTAATTTATAAGCCGAAAATGACTCTCACTACCATTTAATCAATAAATTGCTAATCTGTTACCTCTATCAATTAACTTTCTGCATCTTTATTGCTAACTGTACTTGTCCGCTTACCCCTGATTCCAGAGATTGAACAAATATAATACCTCTAAGAGAATCATCTTCATTCTTAAATAAGTAAGCTTTCCCCTCACTTATAACAACATTAGTAAATGTACCATATTCAATAGGGTTCAGATTACACATCAAAGCATCGTTCTTCATATTATCAAAAACTTCTTTAGTAAAATTCACCCCATCAACAGCAACAACCCCAACAAAGCTAGCAATACGATTTCCTTTATAATCAGATAGGACAGTCTGATTAATGAGTTCTGTCGGAGAAACAAACATGGGTTGCTTCTTATTGATATTGTAGCCAAAACAGAATCCGTCAGGATTAGGCATTTTCATCATTTCAGATACAGAATAAACTTTCTGATCTTCAAAGGAAAAGAAGAATCCTAAATAAGGATTATACTGAGCTCCCATGCTAACCTGATAAGACTCAATAGGTCTAGAAGCCAGGAAATGAAATGGTTTAGTTACTGTATTTCCCATCCTATCAGTCAGCACAAAAGGTACATCAAAATCCGCTGTCTTACCTTTAAGCGGAACAATATACTCAAACGGCCTGTTAAGGCTATCTCCCAACTCTTCCTTTCCCAACTCTTGATCTCCCATAACGAATGAGCCGAAAGAGCCTTGAGCGGAAATACTTCCTTTAACGGTGAAATCTGCCAAATTGGGATTATCAATATCCATCACATACGTATCTACATCATAATTGAAGAAAATGTATGGTGGCATCATTTCAAGCTTATCATCGTCACATGCAACCAGTAACAATGGCAAAATGAACAGTGCTATAAAATATCGTTTCATATCGCTTGCTCTTTAATAATTAACTGTAATCATATACGTTTTTGTATTCTCTCCATTCTCAGAGACCACTTTATATTCCACAGGGTTAGTGAAATCTTGCAGTTCCCCCGATTTAGGAGTCACCACGGCTCCTGCTGAAACCAAAACTTGCGGTCTGATGGCAGACTTGTCTATACCTTCCGGTATAGTAACCTGTACGGTATTTCCTTCCTGGTCAATTGTGCCATCAAAAAAGACATTCTGATTCTGGTAAATCCGGAAACGGACAATATCAGCATTCACGCTTTTCTCAGCTACCAGGCCCTCTTCAGGCTTTTCGCAACTTACTATGCACATTAGCATAAAAAATAAATAGATATATTTTTTCATAATTCCCATTCAATTTATTAATTCGTTGCTGTTGATAATTTAGGCCATCCCGGATTCTGCTCAAGTGCCGGATTCATCAGAATCTCTGCCGTAGCGAGCGGAAACAGGTAGTGTTTTTTCTCAAATACCATACGGTCGCCCACATTAACAATGGTATAAAAACCACCATCTTTACCTTTGGTCACATCATACCCCTGGATATATTCATTGCAGACATCTTCGGCTATTCTCCAACGACGAATATCAAAGAAACGGAAATCCTCGTATGCCAGTTCAACACGGCGTTCATGACGAATTTTCTCACGCATCTGGTCTTGAGTAAGATTAGAAGGTAAATCGGGCATACCAACACGGGATCGTATGGCATTAATTGCACTATAAACATCCGATGTAGGTCCAGTATATTCATTCATTGCTTCAGCATAGTTGAGAAGAATTTCATTATAGCGGAAAATATGTATGATATTCTTACGCACGTTACGTGTCTCTGCTGTCACATCATTATACAAGGGGTCTATGTATTTTTGCAAACACATACCTGTTCGCTGACTCTGCAATTCAGAGGCTTTTCCACCTGCCCATGGTTCAAATCCATAAGCATCATACGTGGCATTAGGAGCCTGAATAGTTGCCTTAAAACGTGGATCTCTATCTTTACCATTAGCATTATTCTGCATGTCATAACCGCTCTCTTCATCCATCGGCATCTTACCGCTGGGATACATTTCGAATTCTAAAGCAAGCTGGTAGCTAGGATTTACCCAGTTCCAACCGCCAGACTGACGATTGTTCCAAGGGATCTTGACTCCGCCCCAGTTTTCTTTCTCATAAGCGATCCAAACGGACTCCTTCCCCACGATGAAGTATCTGTTTATGAAACGGCGATAGTAGTTTTCCCAACTATCCGGTTCCGCAGTATCCACATTACTCAAATCCAACCCATAATATTGACTTCTCTGTTCCATGACGAAACGACAGGCATCAGCAGCCAGTTTCCATCTGTTCTTATCATAGTTTCCATAATACTGGGTAGTCGTATAACTCGGTAACACAGGACTGTCTGTGTTAAATAGAGGACTAGCCGCAGTCAATCTCAATCTTGCGATTGCCGCATAACAAGCCGCATCGGTAGCACGACCTACATCAGCCGACGAACAAACAGCCGGAAGGCCTTTTGCAGCCTCAGCCAATTCATTACAAACCCATTCTACAGAATTCTCAAATGTTTCCCGAGGTTGATTCGTCAATGAAGAGTAATCATTGGGATCAACAGAATGATCTAATATAATAACACCTCCAAAACGTCTGATAAGTTCTGAATAGAAAAAAGCACGTAAGAACTTGGCTTCTGCCATCATTCGAGCTTTGTCAGCTTCGTCACCTGTAGCGCGATACAAGTTTTCCATAAACAAGTTTGCTTTTCTGATTCTCTTGTAAGTGTTATTCCAAAAGCTTACAGTAGGAGGATCTGTCTCTGCATCATCTCCTGCACCTCTGTTATCATCCGCTGTCCAAGAACCACTTTGGAATTTCTGGGTCCACAAGTTATAACCAGCAATACCGTCATCACATGCCATAGCATAAGGTATATTGCGCGTACTGATATTATAAGCAGCTCCTCGTACCTCAGAATAGAGGTTATTCAGAACCTTTCGTGCCGACCGCACACTTTCAAAAGCCTTCTCTACGGTGATATCATCGCTATCCGGCTTATCCAGATATCCTTCGCACGCCCACAAAAGTGGCGATATAAGGATTAACAGTAGATAATTTATCTTTTTCATTTCGATTCCATTTTTAAAATGTTACTTTAACTCCAAAATTAATAACTCGCATCAGAGGATATCTGGCATTCGTATTTTCAGGGTCATACACCGGAACATGATCCCAAGTAAGCAGGTTAGTTCCGTTGACATAGAAACGAGCATTTTCTGCTCCTATGACACTCACCCAATTTTCAGGAAGACGATAACCGACCTCTAGATTTTTCAGACGCAAGTAATTACCGTTATTTTGCCAAAAAGTATTAGTCTGATAGTTATTGTTACCCGGTCTGGAATAAGAGATTCTCGGCAAACTTGCATCACGATTCTCCGGTGTCCAGCGGTCTAGCCATTGAACAATAGGCGTACTTCTTTCGTTGTTGAACGGAATATTTGTCGAAGTCTGGAAATTATAAGTTACATTGGCAGCGCCCTGGAACAGACAGCTGAAATCAAAACGTTTATAATTAAAGCCAAACTTGAAACTGTAGAACATTTCTGGAACATCCGTAAAACCAATCGGATAGCGGTCATTAGTGTCAATAACTCCATCACCGTTAACATCCATATATTTGATATCACCAGGATAAAGGGGAACTCCAAATTGTGACGGACTCTCCAATATTTCTTCTTCAGACTGGAACAATCCTAAAGCTACATATCCGAAAGGTTGCCCTACACGACGTCCGGTAGCATACAAATAGTCATATGCCTGTGGAGATTCAGGTTTCTCAATAATCTTGTTACGGGCAAAAGAATAGTTACCTCCAACAAAATACTCTATATCCTTTCCAATTCTACCACGCCATGTTGCATCAAACTCAAGACCTTTGTTTTCTACAATTCCGGCATTAGCCTGAATAGCTGGGCCACCATAAGTACCCGGAACGATATCTACATTAGTGAGGATGTTTGATCTTCTTTCATAAAATACATCAGCAGTCAACTCTAACTGGCTTCGGAACAAACGAGTATCAACACCAAAATTAAACTTCTTAGCTTTTTCCCATGTCAAACTTTCGTTACCGGTACGTTTTTCATTAACACCACCGCCTCCGCCTGTCGGATTAGGATAACCAAACTGACCATCATCAGCACTCTGCCAAAGACTCAAATAAAGAAAACGGTCTCCACCAATCTGGTCGTTACCAACAAGGCCGTAAGAAGCTCTCAACTTCAGATAATCCACTACACTAGTGTTGAAGAAACTCTCTTCAGACACTACCCAACCCAAAGAGAAAGCAGGGAAGAAGCCAAAACGATGTCCAGGAGCAAAGTTCTCAGAACCATTATATCCGATATTTACTTCACCCAAATATTTATTCTTATAGCTATAGGTAGCACGTCCCACAAGCCCTAAACGACGATAAGGTAAACGTGTCAATGCATCACCTTTCTTCACATATTCCTGAGCATTAAACAATACAAGACCACTAACTTCATGATCACCAAACGTATTATTATAATTGATAGAAGGCTCAAATACATATTGACTATTATACACACTTAATTCATCTCCAAAACCTAATGCACTAGCAAAGGCCTTATGCGTATAAGAACCATCCGAATTAAACAGGAACATATCACTTGTTTTTCCATACTTCTTGACATATACATTGTTAAAATCGAATGAGAAATCAACATTGACAGAAAGTCCCTTCACCAACTTAGATAGGTCAGCTTTCATACCTACTGTAGCCTGAACCGCCGTTTCCTTTTCATCAGCATATCCGGTGTCTGTCAGATAAGCCAGCGCATTAAGACTTGTCGTCTCAAAAACTCCCCACGAACCATCTGGATTACGAATAGGAGAAATGTCAGGATTGGCAATCTTGATACGGTCAAAAATAGTATTCACATCACCACCGGGAGATGGACGGTGTTTGTCACCTATCACACCAGCCAAGTTCAGCTTTGCAGAAAAAATACTGCTCAACTGGAAATCGAGGTTACTTCTGAAATTATATTTGGTATATTTCACATTTGTACTATAATTTTCATTATAATTGCCATGTTTAAATAAACCACCCTGCATCAGGATATTAGCACCAACGAAATATTTCACTTTCTCCGAACCGCCCGTAATATTCACATTATATTGTTGCATTAAAGCCGATTTTTTCAGACACTCTTCTGCCCAATCCACATTCGGATACAAAAATTCATTAGTACCGTACCTAAAAGCATTAATTTGTTCCTGTGTATATTTAGGAGACATACCATCATTGACTAAAGCTTCGTTGACCAATACTGCCATGTTATAGGAATCTACCATTTCCGGCATAGAAGTCGGAGACTGTATACCTGCATCGGCTGAAAATGTAACAGTAGCTTTACCCACTTTACCACGTTTGGTAGTTACAAGTACCACACCATTAGCACCACGTACACCATACACAGCTGTAGCTGAAGCATCTTTCAAAATACTGATTGATTCAATCTCTGAAACATCCATCATACGAATATCACGATCCACACCATCCACCAAAATCAGTGGACTTTGGTTAGAACCAAAAGTACTGATACCACGGATATACATATTAGCCATATCACTACCCGGCTCACCGGAGCGCTGTACTGTAATCATGCCTGGCAGTCTTCCCGCAAGTGCATTCGAAACATTTGATACCGGACTTTGCGTAAGTTCCTTTGTGGAAACTTGTGCAATAGCACCTACAACTGATGCTTTTTTCTGTTGTCCGTATCCAACAATTACAACTTCATCCAACATTCTTTCATCCGGTGCAAGAGCAACTCTAAAGAAATTATCACTACTCTTTATTACCTGTTTGAAAGTTTGGTAACTTACGTAAGAGACAACCAAGGTATCCCCCACATTCACATTAGTCAACTTGAATAAGCCATCAAGATCTGTTATGGCAGAAGATTTCTTATCCGAAGTATATACAGTTGCACCTGTCAAAGGCTGATCGGTCTCATCTAACACCAAACCCTGGATAGTCTTCACCTGTGCTTGGGCAATACCAGTAATAAGCAGCAACATGCCTATCCACGTAAGCCGCATTAATTTTCCTGTAGTATGCGATAGTGTTTTCATAGTTTATTTATCTATTTTCTTAAAAACAATCTTCTTAAAATTACAACCACCTGCCGGAAAGTCTACTCTCAACTTATGTGTCCCTTGCGTAAGGGCAACAATGACAGCGGGTGCCGGAATATAAGTATCCCAATTAGCAGAATTTTCTGGTCCGGTCTGACCTTCCACAGAAGTTTCATCATCAATAGTAATAGTGAAAGTCTTACCTTTCTCATTGGCAAAGTAAATATACGCCTCATACTCACCATCCTCAAGTACATTAATATCGTATACTCCATAAATAGGTGTACCTTTATTCTCAAAATTTCCAAGGTTACTATTGAAACTCTTCCCATCATTATTACGCTTCACTGTGACTCCTTCATCATAAAGCTCCGTAGCATGAGTCAACATCACTGTTCCAGGAATATTATTATAAGTGAGATATTCATAAGTAGAAATCTCTTTACCACCGGACAGAAGTGTCACTTTTACAGGCTCAAGCCATGATCCCTGTGTTTTGTCACCATCCAACCACAGCGGTTGGTCATTATCTACCGGCATAGTTTGTGAGTAAACCTCGGGAAGTGGCGATACTTCGCTCCTGTATTCTTGACCGAAATATGTAATGACATATCCATCAACAGCCGAGATTATAGGATCTTTATGAATCTGAACTGTTTCCGTGTCACCATCATCAAATCCGTCAATAGTCACTACCGCCGCATTAGCCATAGTCTCCGCCGCATCAGAAGTGTTTCCAGAGTAGTCTACCGCATAAACTTTTAAAGGCTGACTTAAATTACCATATATAGTACCATAAGTAGTCTCGGCATCCACTGTAATCGTTTCAGTACCCAATGCAATAATAAACTTTTCAATGTCATTGTCTTCAGGACTTTCCCACACCACAAAAGCCGTATTATCTCCAAGTTTATACCCAACCAGATTAACCACTACACCTGGTTTTATATTATCTGCCACAAAAGGTTTAGCACTGATAGTGGCTCCATAAGAAAGTTGTTCCTGCAAACTTTCTGTTTTCACTAAAAAAGTATACTTTTCATAATTAGTCAGCCCCGTGAAAGTAACTTCATTAGCTGTACCTGGTAATACTTTTTCTTCACCGGTGTTCTGATTCGTTACATGAACAGCTTTCAAGGTATTTTCTACAGCTGCATCCCACGTCAACGAAATTTGTCCATCACCACCTTTAGCAGATAACATGTTAACATCATTGGGTGGAATAAATTCAAATTGATCCGGAACCGGAGTTACTGGAAACTTATTTTCGTCACATGACTGCATGACAAAACTAAGAGATACCAGAGGCAGAATTCCCCAAATAGTTTTCTTTATAATTCTGCCAATTTTTGCTTGTTCTTCTAATAAAATATTCATGATATAATGTATTAAATAAAGGCTATAAAAAACTCTATTCTCTCATATCTGTATCAAACGTATCTCTTTATGGGCTCATAAGTATTGGTATTAAAAGGTTATTATTTATTATACATATGTTGCGCAAAAATGTTAAAAGCAAAAGTATTTCCACAAGATTAATTAAAAGCAGAAATCACTCTTAATTGAGTATTAAAAAACAGTTAATTTCCATATTAACCGTTTTTTCCTATTAATTATCTCATAAGATCATTAATCATATTAACAAGCAGTCTCCCAGCAATCGGATCCGTCTCTGCTTTTTCGGTACACATGGTTGAAACAGTAGCAATTCCTCTTCCATCTTTAATCTGAATCAGTGTAAAACCTCTCATTGAATTAATCCGATTTATCCGATCTTCCGGAGTACCACCATCAATGTAAGCATGGATTTTCATCTGACCAGCCAACTCAGTCAGATTTTCATTACGATTCACATGAAGAGTAGCATTACAAGCGGTAGGAATCTCACGTTTGTTATTATTAAAATAGCGTAACTCTAACACACCAATGCCATCAAATACGGGGGCATCATTGCGCTCCATATTAACTATATCGCCTTCCGTCGGCATTGTCCAGCCGGTAATATGTTCGGGATAAATGATCTTGGCAGCTTCTTTACTATTCAACAAAAGAAGCTTACCGCCTTTTGCCTGATAGCCACGAAGAAGTTCTTTTTCTTCATTCGTACAGTTCGTCAAACCGGAAATGACACAAAGATCAGCCTTTTGTTTAGAATTAACAGCTTCTCTTACAGATGATACAGTCTGGTAATTAATCCTCAAGAAATCAAAAACTGCTTTTGTACCATCGTTATCCAATAATACAATCTTCTTGTTTCCCGCTACCTGACCGATATTCCATTTTTTGTCAGCTAATAACAGATTATATTCATTTTCAGAAACCGGCAGGCCATTTTCTGTCAACTTCAAAACCAGCTTTGCATTTACCTTATTTGAAGGCAACTTAGCGGGTAACTGAATATTAGGTTCAATATAGCATCGCCCATAATGCTTCACAGCCGGAAGCTCTTCATCCCCCCAAACTAATTTCTTTCCTGTTTCATCCTGTATCTCCCATCTCAATAAAGTGGATTTCAGATCTGTACCATCCTCACGATCGTTTACGACATAAATACGTGTCGGCAATTTCTCACCACCATAAAGATTGCGTCCCCACAATTCTGCACTGATCAATATTGGTTGCAAAGCACGTTTCAATGCATAATATGTAGGATACGGCTCTATCTTTTGATAATCGTATACTTGCCGGAACCATGTCAACAATGCAAAATGCATGATACCTGAGGCCTGGTCATTGGAACGGCGAAGCGCCTCAGCTAATTCCCCAGTAATAAATGCCTGTACATTAAGGAATGATTGTGGATTAGAGAAATCATAACATTCATATCCAATCAGTGATTGTGGATTCTGATGAATCAATTGATAAGAACGCGTAGGATGTCCGGTTTCATTATTCGGATATCCGGTTGACATTTCCTGACTGATAAGCGGACGATCAACCATCTTAAACCTTTTCTGAAATTCTCCGTTGAAAAAACGGAAAAGTGAATAATCATACCAGTTATAGTAAGCGTGCATATCATCAATGTCACCATCATCTATAGTATTCATAAAGTCCGCACCATACTTTTCTTTCTTACCTTTTGCCTGATAGTTAGAATCAAAACAAATAGGACGTGTAGGATCAATGCGACGCATTTCTTTCACTACATCCGAAATCACACGGTACTTTTCTTTGGCACGTTCCAAATCATTGTCATTGTCGTAGAACTTCATCTCATTATTCACAGTCCAGAAGAGTAGTGAAGGATGATTACGATATTTTTTCAGCAAACTAAGAAATTCTTCTTTCCACATCTCTATCAGTTTTGCATCAGGCAAGGGAGTAGAGTGTATCATCAACCAAGGCCAGGTGCCTTCAAAACTAACACCGATACCATTCTTATCAGCTGCTCCCATCCAGAGTTTATTCCACGGAGTAGTATGGGTACGAGTGACATCTATGTTGCCAGCCTTCATCAATTGCATGAAAGTATTAGCCAGGTTCAAGTCATTCGGGGCAAGAGCAAACGGAATATGATTACCACCACGCAACCAATAACGATTTCCGTTCAGAAAAAACAAACCTTCTTTCACTTCAAAAGTGCGGAAACCGGAAGTCTCCGTCAGGCAATCCAATTCGTGACCTTTTGCAGCAACCAAACGGAAACGGAAATCATACAAATTAGGATGCTGAGGAGTCCAAAGACGGGGTTTCAACCCATTTATGTTATAAGTGAACATCTTTTCTTCGTCAGCATTCAACACCAGTTTTTGCAGAGAAAGCTTACTATAAAGTACCGAGCCAGTTTCTTTATCTACAATATCAGTATAGAGATTAAATTGATTCTTTTTAGTACCATGATTTTTCACTGTCAAATCAAACGTAGCTCCGTCCAAACTCGGTTTAATAAATACATTTTCCACTTTCAACGGGCTGGTAATCGTCAGTTTCACCGGTTGCCAAATACCAGCAGGCTCGTCACCATAAAAACCATGGGCTATATCTTTCAAAAGATTACTCTTCGCTGATACTTTCCCATCTTCCTTTTCACTCTCACGAACAGAAGAATAGAAGAAATCAATTGCAGCACTACCAGATTCAGAAGCACTGCCATCTGTTTTACTGACCACTTTCACCACAACCAGATTTTTACCGGACTTCAACAGTTTACTTCCATCAACCTGTATTTCACCAAACATACCGATATGTGAACCGGCAAGCTCTCCATTAATATAAATTTCCGCAACCTTTGAAACAGCATCAAAAGTCAACGTCATATTTTTACCCTCAACATTTGCAGGCAATTCTACCCATTGTCTGTACCAAGCTGCTTTAGTTTTTCTATAATCGAATGTATATCCTTCACAACGCACGGTTTCCTGCTGATAATAAGTATCCGAGACACCTTTGGGTTGAGGTCCTGTGGGCGAAGGCATTGTCTCTCCATGTAACCAGATACGGATAGGATTCCAAAAATTTGGAACAGACATCACATACCAGTTCTTATCATCCGTAGCTACAGAAATCGCTTTATCCTTATCATTCAATTGATATTCGGGCATAAAAAGCCAAGTGCCATCCAAAGATACATCCGTTCGGCTATCCACTAGCTCATTTACCTTAACAGTCCTATAATTGGCACGCTCCTGTTGACGCTTATTCTCTTTCTCCTGAGGAGTTATTATTTTACGATACTCTACCACCTTTACATCTTTCAAGGCATCCTCTTTCATAGGAGTAACAACAAGATCATCAAATTCCGTTTCTATCCAGCCGCCGCCTAAAGTTACCTGACCTGAAGGAGCCAGATTACCATTTTTATCCGTCACATCTATACGAGGTTCTTTCTCATTATTTAAGAAAACACGGATACGGCTTCCACATACTTCCACCTTTATATTATACCATTCTCCCGGTACCGGATGAAACCCAAGCGGACGTACCCCCAGAAACTCATCTGTTCCCATATATCCCAGACGCATCAGATAGATGTCATCCTGCAATCCACCTTTAAGTCCCAGTACATATCGGTCGAAGCGGTTATAAGCGCGGAAACCTGCCCATATTTGTACCTGTTCGGCATCTTTAGGTGCACGAGCCTTAAAAGACATCGTATAGTTTTTCCACTCAGGGTTTCCAAAACAAGAGTAAGCATCTACCGAACGGAACACCCCATCGGTAACAGCACAGTTTCCTCTTCCTACCGTTTTTAGTATTTCTCCCTGCTTGGAAAAGTCGTTTTTCCATTCAGCCTGTGCATTGCAAGGCAATGATACCAATGTGCATGCAATACCCAGGAATGTAGCATAAAGTTTTTTCATAAATTACTAGAATTTTTGATAGATAACTCTTGCCACAAAAGTACACTGAACAGATTAATAAAGCATAAAAAACAGACTTAATTAGGCATTAAAAAAGCGCTTAATTCTTTCAATTAAACGCTTAATTATAAATAGATTGAGTTATTCGCATAATTTGGAAAGTGGTATCTTATAATCTTCCCCAAGCGATTCACGGTACTCTTTGCAGAAACGGTCATAAACACTTTTAGCAATGCCCTTTTTCCCTTCCAAAAACAAAACTGAGCACTTAGCCGCCAAAGCTTCCTCATTTAAAGGATCATGCAGGAACATAATATCAGTAATACGAAGCACCATTTCACGATCACTTTTCCGATATTCAATATCCAGAAGATTTCTAAGCAAATCAATAGAAAGGCTTGAATAAGCATCCTTAAATTCATCCAACCAGTCAACAATCGTATTGGAGAGTAGCGGACCATATAGCAACAATTCCAATATCTGATTCAAAAGTACTTCATCTTTCTGAGCTCCGTTTTTCTGTAATAGGTCCATACAATGAAGCGCAGTACAATAATCGCAAAATACATTTTCATTCCAACGTATTTTTAAGAATCCACCATCACTTATCACTTCTACATCTCCCACTTCTTCCAGTAATACACGCAGTTTACGTAATGTTACATTCCGATTATTTCTGGCAGCAATCTCATCTTTATCCGACCAGAGCATTTCTGTCATCTTCCGCGTCAAAATACCTTTCTCGTTCTTTTCCGTATAAAGAATCAATAAGACCAAGAGACTTTTCAGACGAGGAGTAAAATTAGAAGTAATATCATTTCCTTCCTTATCTCTCACATTAAATGTTCCTAGCAAAGATATTGCCGAACGACTACGATCGAAATAATTTTCAATGGGCTTAGCCACAAGTATATTTTCACCCTCCAATTCAGTTCCTCTATTTTCCTGTTTCTTACTCCCCTCCGGCATATCTCCCATAACAGTCGAAACATTTTCTGACAGAGATTTTACCGCCTTATTCCGGGATAACCAGAAATATATAACATATCCAAGCCCCAACAATGCCAATATCCCCACAACAATCCAATACCATGCAAAAGAATCGGCTACAACTTCTTCTTCAACCTGCATAATATCAGATTCACTCATCAACGGAGTATTGATAGAATAGATAGACACATCGTGCGTACGATCTGTCAATATCTTATCCATTACCAAAAAAAGTTTCTGATGAGAAGGCGAAGAATAAAAACTAAAATCACAATCCTGATGAACTACATCATTATGAATTGGTTTAGAAACTTCTGTCCAAACCGTATCTTTCATAGAAACTTTCCATAGAACTCCACCATCTTTCAGTGCAACTGCATAAAAAGAACTATCCGAGGGTTCGAAATACATAGATGAAGCCATTAGCATATAGGCATCTGTCTGTTGCCTCCTCCATACCACACGCGACTTTTTCTTTTTCAAATCAATAGCACAAAGTTCCGTATAGAAATGAGAAACTAATTCTTGCTTACCATATTTATTTCCTCTACCGCCCAAAATATAAAGCTCATCCCCCACCACTGTTATGGCCGACGAATAACGAGGATTCAGTAAAGGTTCATAGTCAATCTTCTCCAATTCACCCGTAGTAAGATCCATACGAAACAGATCATTCTGATATCTGTAAAAACCATACCCTCCAAAAAAATAGAATGATGAATCGGCAGAATTAAAAGTACGAGCATGATTATAATAATTTGGTTCTTCTATATGACGCTCCGCAAGACTCCACCTTTTTGTATCAAAAGAGAAAAAAGACACACACTTTTGGGATAATGAATAAGATAACAATCTATTACTCAATGTGTCATACATCAAATGATCCGTAAATTCCATGGCAGGATATCCTCCCTGTACTTTTATTTCATCTACTATATCTCCATTTTCATCCAGTACTTCCACCATTTCCGGTTTTACCAAATAAAATGAAGCATCCAATGCATTAAAGGCAACATCCAATCTTCCTGATATATTACCCTTATAAATTTGTTTCCACTCTATATGATCATCAATCAGCCAATAAGGAGACTCAGCACGTGCTATCGCTCCCTTCATTTCATCAAAACAAATGTTATTATTGTGTTTCCAAAGTTTCCATTCACAAGTTTGTTCACCGTCCTGCGACACTTTTACATCCTTTATATTCACAGGCGCTACGTCTGCCAGATATTCAGGAGCATGTCCAAACAATGCTCTTACATGTGTTGAACCACTTAAAGGTACCATTATAGTCGTATCCTTTCCATTGTAATTCACAGCGATGGAATTATTATTCATATCCATTCGCAGGGAAACAGGTATCCATTTCTCTCGTTCAATGGGACTATCAACAGTGACCATTCCTTCATTAAATACCAATGCCGGATAATGTCTACGCCCTCCCGCAACAAATGAAAAACGCACTAATTGGTTCGTATTCGTATATAAATGCAATATTGATCCAAAGTCGGGTTCATTGTTTCGTACCCACATCTGAAAAGAAATGGTAAACTCATTACTAACGTCGAAAGGTTTGTCATCATTCAGAGTAAGAGAAGTCCTATCAACACTGGGAGCGGAATGAGACTTAAAATAGAGTCCCCCGTTATATACAGAGGCAAATAAATCAGCCCCTGTGAACAGGAAGAGTACAAGCAATATATATCTGCAACAGTTTTTCATATTTCTAGTTCAAGAAGACATGACAAAGGTATAAAAAAAAGATAAAATTAGTAATAAGATTAATAAAAAGTAACCAGTATTCGACAAAATCATCAAAAACGATTCTATTCTCTATACAAAAGTAATTTCAGTTATAATCACTCCGGTATTATGCTAATTATTTGCATAATACCAGAGTGTATAACTGAACCTATTGAAAAACACCTATTCAAAAACTTTGTTTTTTTCCCTTAATCCATTTACCTTTTTCAGTTCACCTCAAGTAACAGACCCGGTCCGTATCAAAGCCGTATCTGAGCCGTACAAATCAAGTACAGCCCAGATACCTTAGAGGCGAGATAAACCTATTTTTTATTTTGCTTCGGGATTGATAAACATTACTTTCAGAGAAGAAAGGAATTCATTTCTGTTATCACACCTAAAGTTACCACTGAATTCATTTTTATCTCTTTCTCCTATCTTTATGCTTATCTTATTCCAACCTTGCAACAAAGGCAGTTCTTTATAAATAGCCTCGTGTCTGTTTTGTGAAGCAGCAGTGTATGCTTTATCATTAATGGCAAGCTGGCATTCTTTAGCTTTCACCACTAACGTAAGTTTCGGCATATTCGGTTCAATCAGCAAATCATCCAAAGGACGCGGACTGAACACATAAATATCCAAAGCCCATCCATCTGCCTTTTTCACTAACTTGTCCTTTGTAGCAACCGGGAATATTAGCTGATTATCACGCAAGAAGAAAACTTCATTTGATTTCACCTCAATCTCATTACAGTCAATACCGGCATTCTTCAGAATTACCCCTAACGTATTATAACCTTTTTCTGAGTTTGTAAACTCTTTCAAAGTACTGATATAGAAGCAGGAAGCATCTTTCCGATATTTCACAAATACAGGAGTAGCTGCTGTACACTCGTACTCACTCCGTACCGTACTAGCTGTTTTAAGTTCCTCCGGACGTTTATTCCAAGCTCTCCAATCAGTTTTACAAGCATTCAGCAATACCTCTCCTTCTTCCACTAAAGCGCCTGTCAACGAGTACTCTGAAGCATCAGCTCTTTGAAGTTCACAGAAATAGAAATCTGAATTGTTCAAGCCACGTATCCATGATTTCTGAACTGGCAGGAAAGAAGAACGTTTAAGGTTATCCAGAGCCACCGGAAGAGGCAGAATCTCATTGTACACATTCACAGTCTGAGGTGTTAATCCCCAAATCCATACATCAGCACCCTTAGCAATATTAGCCAACATACTCTTCTTTTCAGCAACAGACAAAGTGTAAGTACCATCTACAATATAGATCATACGTGCAGGTGCAGTAATCTTTGCAGCAAATTTCACGCCTTGTGCATCCAGAATACCTTTCAATTTACTGTCATCTCCGCCTATGAAAATCACTTCTTTATATTTCTCTGCCGGAGTAGCTGTCGGTGCTTCATATTGCTTCTTGTCAATATCAGCATAAGCAGACCAACCAGGATGCCCCGGTGCATTGGCTGCACGCATAGCATCATACATAGGCCACGGATCATACAAAGGCAGACTTGGATCATATCCAGGATTGAATGTAGTACAGTAGGGACCTACACGTTCCGGTTGTACCCCCGGAACACCTTCCTTATATTCTGTGAAGAAGACACCGTCCTTACTTATATCCGGCTGTGTAGTCATGTCCTTTTTACCCAACGGCAGTGGTTTCAAGGCATACCATGCCATATTGAAAACCGTACTATAAGAAGCCCCCATATTACGTTGGTTAGCAAGCAGATGATAACATTCATTAGCTAATCCTTCCATACGTCCCAACTGCGATTCATAAGCTCTTTCACCATTATACTTAGCAACCTGCTCGGGTGTACCATAGTATGCCATACTATGTTCACCGATTCCCCAAGGTTTACCTATTCCAACCCAATGTTTCATTGAATTCATGTCACCATAGTGACCTACTGTAACCGGCAAGATGCCATCTCCATCATCTTCTCCATCGGCAGAAATCCACGGGCGAGTCGGGTCATTTGCACGAACAATATCCCTCCAGTCTTCCCAGGCTTTCTTCTGCTGAGGCATCAATTCCGGTCTGTTGTAAACATGCAAAATCACTGGTTTATTTTCATTACTGATACTCCAACCAAAGACAGAGGCATGATTACGGTCTCTGAGTACAAAACGTTTCAGATGCTCTTTAGATGCCTCCCAAAAGAGCTCGGAATCCAGTTTCGGCCCCCCATCACTCGCCCAGTTAGCAGTTTCATTCAATACGCAGATACCCATTTCATCAGCTACATCCATATAGAAACGAGGATAAATCTGTGCATGAGGACGGACTGCATTGGCATTCATTCCCTTAATAGCAGTGAACCATGCCCACGCATATCTGCGCGTCATTTGCGGAATACCCATAAAGTGCCAGGAATCACCTCTTAACTGATAAGGCTTACCGTTCAAATACTGTGTAGTACCTTGCAATGTCCATTCACGCCATCCGAAACGCTCATATTTCATATCAAGGGTTTCTTTCTTAGCCTGCAATGAAAGCAATACGGCATAAAGATTCGGCTGTTCAGGAGTCCAGTAATTCAACTCACCGGATACCGGAACCTGCAATACAACTTTGCTCGAAGCATTAGCGGGAATAGCCACCTTTACAGGAGCTACTTTCAAAGCTTCCTGACCAAGTTTCCATGCTGGTACAGGAGCCGAGTTTATATCTGTTCCTGCCAGATTCACCCACTCATTGATTTTACCTTGAATCTGTAAGTCAGCTTTCTTTTCCGTATTATTCTGCACAGTCACTTCCAGTTCAAGCATATTCTTTGAAACCAACGGTTTCACATATACATCTTCCACATGCACTTTGGGCAATGCCAGCAAATATACATCCTGCCAGATACCGGCAATATGATATCCCCACATAGAACCTGCAGGAACAATGCGGCGACCAATCGTAGAATTGTTTTCAAACAAAGACTGGCTGCGAACTCCCACCCATACTTCAGCTGTCTCACCTGCATTCACTTTATCCGTAATATCTACACTGAACGGAAGGAAAATATCAAAATTCTCTCCCACCTTCTCCTTATTAATATAGATTTCAGTATATCCGGATACAGCCTCAAAATAAAGTTTTATCTGTTGACCATCCCAGTCAGCAGGAATCGTTATAGTTTTCTTCATCCATGCCATTTTCACTTGCTCCCATTCTTTCGGATAAGACGGGTAATTGCGATGATCGGGACCTTCCACATCTCGGTTGGCAAAAGAATTAATATTCCAGGGAGAAGGTATTTTTATGCGGGTTTTGCTCCAAGCCCCTTCTTTAGGTAACGGCAGTTCCGGTGCTATCCCCTTACCTTGCACGTAACTACCCGGCAAAGCCACAGGTTGGAAGTCCCAGTAACCATTCAGGCAAACTTCTTTCCTATACTCCTTTTCTGTCCTATTTACAAGACCCTCACTTGGTGCAAACGGGAAATTATACACCAATTTACCATCGCTCGATGTGGTCTGCCCCACTGCCTTTCCCGGTAGCAAGAACAAAGCCGTCAACAAGCTTAATAAAATTGCATTTCGTTTCATTTAAGAATACTATTAATTAGGTATTAGACATATTTGTTTTCCTGTTTGCAAAGTAAACGGGGCAGCATTAAAAAGTAAGCCGAAACAGAATTAATATTGAATTAAAAACATATTAATCCTCCATATTTCAGCACTTTTCGATTAATAGATGATTTTTTCTGCAATCTTTGTACCTTTGTCATATGTACTAATACAATAGCTATGGACAAATTTAATATAAAAGACAGTCACCCCAATATTTCCAGGCTCGAAAAATTATTTCTGGAAGAAGGGGTACTTACTAAATTCAAGAAGAATGAATATCTGGTACGACAAAATGAAAAAACAAATCAGATAGGTTTCATCATATCCGGCATGTTCCGCTTATCACATATAGATGCAGACGCCAATGAATGGATTGTTGGTTATAGCTTCGTCAACGATTTCGTCTGTGACTATCCTTCTTTTATAAAACAGGCAACTTCTACGGTCAATATACAGGCTACTACCGAATGTGAAGTTTATCTTCTTAGCTTAAACCATGTTTGCCGAGATATACCAACGCTTATTAGGTTTCTATTGCGATAGTCCCGAACAACGTTACCAGTCATTAATGAAACGATGTCCCGATTTGCAAGAAAAACTTTCTTTAAAAGAAATAGCCCAGTTTCATAAAGTGCTTGTTATGGTATGTTTTTATGACTGAAGATGACAAAATGCACATCAACCAATATATCATAAACAGACTCAAAGAAGAAGATATTAAAGAATATACTTGCGTTGAGCTAATAATGAATTCAATAAGGAAAGATACGATTATCTGTAATCCGGGAATACTAGGTAGTGGCATCTTAGCTACAAATTTATCTCAAGAATCCAATACCACGATTTTGGAATATAGCAATATGTTGGTCTGCATCTACAGCAACATTAAATATAAGGATTACGATGGAAAATTGTATAGAGACAGGATAAAGTAAACATATCAACATAAAAAAAGGCTATCTATCCCAGACAGCCAATCTTTTGTTAACCTTAAATCTAATACTATGAAAAACACATTGCAAAGATACGGACTTTGAGGATATCTCCAAATTTTCAGGTCCAGACAGGGGTATTTATAACATGGTTTAATAGAATAAAGGAGGTTGTTAACTATTTAGATTCATTATGTTAACGATTAACATAATTCAAATAATATGTTAAAGAAGAGATCTAATAATGCTTTTTACTTCCCAAGAATCATTGCTCTTTTTCACCTTCAGCCTCCAAATCTTTGATTTCTCTGTTTAGAAAGACGGATAAGATAGTTCTCAGAACGACTATACCACCTAAAATTGCCAGTTCATTCAAAGTTGGTTCCAGTACGGTTTTTAAGATATCTGATGCGATAAGAAATTCAAGTCCAAGTAGCAAATAAGTTCCGAAAGTAGCCCGTAACTTCCGGATATTGGTAGTTGAGTACTTGCCCGTGAATCTTTTAAACTCATTGACCAGAAAAGAAATTATCCCAATTAATGCCCCATAAGTGACGATGAGAAGACTTGTCACACTGATTATAGTGGCTAATGCATTTAAGAACGTAGTAAGCATGTAGATTGAAGTTTATTAATATAACATCGTAAAAAGCTTTAATGTTTGAATTTTAAGGAAATCCCACTCAATTGCACAAAAAGACAGCAATTCTGAATGATATTCCATTCGCAGAGACTCAAATTTCACCTATTTTTGCACCAACAAAGAATTAAGGTTATAGAAAGATGAATAAACACACATTTTACAGCTATCTGATTTTAGGAATGACATTCGCATTTGTTTTCTCAGCACAGGCTCAGAATAAGGTATCTGCACCGATGAAGGATGTCAACCAGGTGATTGACAATACACTGGACAGTTTGAATAAGGCCCGTACAGCAAGACCTGTAGCCGGTTCAAGCCGGAAAGGAAATAATCCCATTCTGTTTTTGGTGGGTAACTCTACCATGCGTACCGGAACCTTGGGAAATGGGAACAACGGTCAATGGGGCTGGGGATATTATGCCGGTGATTATTTCGATTCAGACCAGATTACCGTAGAAAACCATGCATTAGGAGGAACAAGTAGCCGTACGTTCTACAACCGTTTCTGGCCGGATGTTATAAAAGGGGTCCAAGCTGGCGATTGGGTGATCATCGAACTGGGACATAATGACAATGGCCCTTATGACAGCGGGCGCGCACGCGCTTCCATACCGGGAATCGGTAAAGATAGCCTGAATGTAACCATCCAGGAAACCGGAGTGAAGGAAACTGTATATTCCTATGGAGAATATATGCGTCGCTTCGTGCAGGATGTAAAGGCGAAAGGTGCCCACCCTATCCTGTTCTCACTGACTCCCCGCAATGCTTGGGAAGATAAAGACAGTACAATTATCACATGCGTCAACCAAACTTTCGGCCTGTGGGCCAAACAAATAGCCGAAGAACAAGAAGTACCTTTTATAGACCTGAATGATATCACCGCATCCAAATTTGAGAAATTCGGCAAGGAAAAAGTGAAATATATGTTCTACTTAGACCGTATCCACACCAGTGCCTTCGGGGCAAAAGTAAACGCAGAATCTGCAACTGAAGGTATCCGAAACTATGAAAGGTTAGAACTGGCCAACTATTTGAAACCGGTTGAGCAGGATACAATTACCGGTTCCAGCCGGAAAGAAGGATGCCCGGTGGTATTCACTATCGGTGACAGTACGGTAAAGAATAAAGATGATGATAAAGACGGTATGTGGGGATGGGGAAGTGTAATAACTGAGATATTTAATTCAAAGAAGGTATCTGTAGAAAATTGTGCCATGGCCGGACGCAGTGCCCGCACTTTCTTAGACGAAGGACGCTGGGACAAAGTGTATGATGCACTTAAACCGGGAGATTTCGTACTCATCCAGTTCGGACATAATGACGGAGGAGATATCAATATCGGAAAAGCCCGTGGTGAATTACACGGTTCGGGAGATGAAAGTAAAGTCTTTCTGATGGAAAAGACCGGAAAATACCAGGTAGTCTATACTTTTGGCTGGTATCTCCGTAAGTTCATCAGGGATGCACAAGAAAAAGGAGCAATCCCGATTGTATTGAGTCACACGCCCCGCAATAAGTGGAAAAACGGACAAATAGAACGCAATAGCGAAAGTTACGGTAAATGGACACGTGAAGCGGCAGAAGCAACCGGAGCCTGCTTTATTGATCTGAATAAAATATCCGCAGATAAACTCCAAAAGATGGGGCCCAAGAAATCAGCTGTTTTCTATAATACAGATCATACACATACATCTTTGAAGGGTGCGCGAATGAATGCCCAAAGTATAGCCGAAGGATTAAAAGTTACGGACTGCCCGCTGAAGAAGTATCTGAAATAAAAGCGATACGGAAACATTGCTGAAGTGTCGGAAATAAAAACTAAGAATAGAAAATAAAATAGACAAGGTTAATTAATCCAAAAGAATAGCTTCATCAAACAAATAATCACTTCTTTTGCTCCCGTCAAAAAACAAAACCGGACCATAAATGAGCAATAAGATTGATATAAAAACCTTGGAGGCTTTACGGCAAGATAGTCATGAGGCCTTCGAGGAGGTTTTTATCACTTATTACGGTAAAACAAAAGCCTTTATCCAAGACTACATCAAATCGAGTCCGGATGCTGAAGAACTGACAGAGGATTTATTTGTAAACCTCTGGATAAACCGCCACTCTGTCGATATCTCCAGATCATTTGATTCTTACCTGCATACAATTGCCAGAAATTCTGCCATCAACTTTCTGAAGCACAAATATGTAGAGGATACTTATCTGAGTAGTGTCCAGCAGCAGGAATGTAGTTCTACTTCGGAAGAAGATCTGATAGCCAAAGAACTCGGATTACTAATAGACGACACGGTAGAAAAAATGCCGGAACAACGGAGAAAGATATACATGCTAAGTCGCAACGAGGGCCTAAGTAATGAAGAGATAGCCGTACGACTGAATACTACCAAGAGAAATGTGGAAAGTCAGTTAAGCCTCGCTCTGAAAGAGATACGGAAAACTATTTCATACTTCTTCTTATTACTGGCATAATGGTATGGTAATGAATCTGTGGTGAATAAATTCATAACAGAAAAGAGACAAACAACATACAATATTACCTTTTGGTCAAAAGTTCTTCCTCTTTATACCCGGTTCGCATTTCCTTCGCTCCTATACGAGGAACAAAATAGCGAAGTTGGTACGAGGAGGGTACGAAGAAGATACAAGCCAGGTACGAGGCAGATAGTTCTGTTCTTTTTCTCGTTTATTCAGGTAGCCCCCTATTTCTAAAAAGAAAAAATAGGAAAAAGATTCATTTACTTACTGAGTTTTTCATCCGTTGACTGTATATATAGTAAATGCAACAGAATGGAGAAAAATAATATTGTTAGAATCATCGGAACATATTTATCCGGCCGCTTCTCTCCCGAAACGGAAGAGAAGGTTCAGAAATGGATCATTAAAGATAGAGACACTGAAGAAAAAGAAAAAGCTTCATTGGAATATTGGGATCAATTGGAGGCAAAAACAGACCCGGACACTAAACTTGCATTAAACAGAGTAAACCAAAAGATCGGTTATAAGAAAATAGTGCCCCGACCTTTCTATCAAAAACGAATGAGCATCGCGGCAGCCCTGATTCCGCTACTGATTATTGCAGGAAGTTATCTGTACTATACTTCCACGAAGGATAAATGGGTTGAGATATCTGTTGCATACGGTGATAAAAAACACTTCCTATTGCCTGATAGCTCCGAAATATGGCTGAATGCAGGAACAGCAATCAAATACCCGGAAAAGTTCTCGAAAGCGCAGCGCCTTGTGTACCTTGACGGTGAAGCCTATTTTTCTGTTCGGAAAGATGCAGCGAAACCGTTTATTGTAGAAACGTCCCAACTTTCAGTCAAAGTATTAGGAACCCAATTCAATGTAAAGGCATACGCTGATGATGAACTGGTGACCACTACCTTGACAAGTGGCAAAGTTGAAGTCACCCCTCCCGTTCAAGGCTCGCAGATACTGAAACCTAATGAACAGTTGACGTACGATAAAAAAACATCTGCCGTCAACATTACCGAAGTTTCTCCAACCGATGCAGATGGCTGGATCACGGGAAAACTGATATTTACCGATGCGCCTTTCACCGAAATCCTCCAAACATTAGAGAGACGTTATAATGTAACTATCAATCATACAATGAACGTTCCCGCCTCCAAACGATATACCGTCCGATTCCTGAAAAATGAAAATCTGGAAGAAGTTCTGCCTGTATTGAGTGAGATGATCGGCTTCAGTTATCAGATACAGAGAGACAAAGTAGAACTAATCAAAAAACAATAAAAAGAAACTGCCTATGAAGAAAAGGAACCGGATTGCAGCTTGAGACCCTCAACCCGGTTCTGAAATGCTAATGCTCCATCAAACCGTAAAGTAAAACAAAGTATTAACTATACAAAGATAATGCAAATTGAGTGCAGAACTTTCATGCTTGCATGAAAAAGTTATGCCGAAATGCAGCTTATCTTATAAAAACATACAACAATGAATCGAATAACCATTAATAAAGAAACAGATAAGATACTCCTTTTTTTATTTTTTGCCTTTCTCTCATTGAATGCCACAGCACAGAATGACAGAAAGCCAATCACTATACAGAATAAAAACATATCACTGCAAGAAGCTTTTACCGAGATAGAACAACAAACCGGATATAGCATAGCCTATGAATTATCGGCCGTAGATGTAAAGAGAAAAATATCCCTGTCCTTAGAATCCCAAAGCATTGACAAGGCGTTAGCGCAAATTTTGAAAGACACCCGCTATTCGTACAAAATAACAGGCTACCATATCATTATCACTCCATCCGGCAATGAACTACAGAAATCCACCAAGGAAAAAACAGAGAAACCTACCCAAACAGTCAGAGGAATTGTACTGGATTCCAAAACCAATGCACCCATAGAGTTTGCTACTGTAAGAATTATGAATGTCGGTTCTTTAGGCAGCACAACAGACAGTCTGGGGAGATTTCGGATAGACAATGTTCCTGTGGGACGATGCAATATACAAACCTCCTATGTAGGATATAATACCAATATTTTCAATGAGATACCTGTAACCTCTTCCAAGGAAGTATATATGGAAATCACTCTGGATGAAAACATTCACTCGTTGGCGGAAGTCGTCATACAACCGGAGATAAAGAAAGATAAACCTCTGAATGCAATGGCCATTACCGGCGGACGCATGATCAGCATGGAAGAAGCAGGCAGGTTTGCCAATGGTTTTGATGATCCGGCACGTCTGAGTTCCGCATTTGCAGGTGTGGCAGGAGATGTAGGAACCAACGCTGTAGCTATCAGAGGAAATTCACCCCAGTTTACCCAATGGAGGTTGGAAGGGGTAGAAATTCCCAATCCGACTCACTTCGCCGACCTTACCGGACTGGGTGGGGGCTTTCTTTCGGCCCTGAGTACACAGGTGATCGGTAACTCCGATTTCTACAACGGTGCGTTCCCTTCCGAATACAGCAATGCGCTATCAGGTATCTTCGACATGCAAATACGAAATGGCAACAATCAGAAGTATGAACATACATTTCAGTTAGGTATTCTGGGTATTGACCTGGCATCGGAAGGCCCGATAAGCAGGAAGCATGGAAGTTCCTATATCTTCAATTACCGCTTCTCCACCACTTCCTTGGCTACGGGAAATGATATGAATCTGAAATATCAGGACTTATCATTCAAATTAAATTTTCCTACCCGGAAGGCCGGAACTTTCTCTATCTGGGGAATCGGACTGATTGACCGTTATAAACCGGAAGCCATCGACCGTGATGAATGGGAGACACAAGGTGACCGGCAGTCCGGAAATACAGCTTTTGACAAAGCGGCAGGAGGACTTACACACAAGTATCTTATCAATGCAGATACGTATATCCGTTCTTCATTAGCCGCCACTTACTCGAAAGATCGCACGAGAGCTGATCAGATAACAGAAGATGACAAACTGGTCCATGTAGGAGATATCCGGAATTCCAAATGGGATATAGTCTTTAATTCCTATCTGAACAAGAAATTCAATTCCAACCATATCAACCGGACAGGTATCACAGTTACAGGACTCCAATATGACTTGGATTACAAAATCAGTCCTAATTTCGGTTTAGATATACCTATGGAACAGATTTCAAAAGGGAATGGGGGAAGTTGTGTGCTCTCGGCATACAGCAGTTCTGTCATCAACCTAAGTAACCATCTTACTACCAGTCTGGGCATCACCGCACAGTACTTCACCCTGAATAAGAACTGGACCGTAGAACCCAGAGCAGCCCTTAAATGGAGCTTTAATCCGAAACACGCCTTGGCACTGGCATACGGTCTGCACAGTCGCAGGGAAAAGCTTGACTACTACTTTGTGGAACAGGAAGCCAACGGAAAAACCGAATCCAACAGATACCTGGATTTTTCAAAGGCTCATCACTTCGGGCTTACATATGACTGGAACATCAACTCGTACATGCACTTAAAAGTGGAACCCTATTATCAATATCTATTCCGAATACCTGTTGAAGAGAATTCTTCCTTTTCCATCATCAACCATCAGAGTTTCTATCTGGACAGGATATTAAAGAATAGAGGCTCCGGAGTGAACTACGGTATAGACATTACATTAGAGCAATACATGAAAAATGGTTTTTACTATATGATAACGGCTTCTCTTTTTAAATCAAAATACAAAGCCGGAGATAACATCTGGCGTAATACACGGTTGGACAAAAACTATCTCCTGAACATACTTGCCGGAAAAGAATGGATGGTAGGACGTAATAAACAAAATGTACTAAGTCTCAACGGGCGTATCTTTTTCCAAGGTGGTGACCGATATACCCCTGTAGATGAAGGTAAAAGTATGATAGAACATGATATTAAATTTGATGAAACCAGAGCTTACAGCAAGAAGTTTGATCCCTCCATCAACGGTGACATCTCTTTCAGTTATAGAATTAATAAAAAGAAAATATCTCATGAGTTTTCTATTAAAATGCTAAATGTAGGTATGCGCACAGGAATGCACTTTTACCAGTACAACGAAAAAACTCATAAGATAGAGAAAAAAGACGGATCGGGATTGATACCGAATATCAGTTATAAAATTTACTTTTAGTATATAAAAGAGAACAATCATTGTTTGCACTGTTATCCCAATAAAAGCAAAGAAGATGTATTTGGAAATTTCCCGATACATCTTCTTCTTTCTATTTACTCAGAGCATCCTCAACGGAATACTCCCATCATCCGATAATAATTCTCTATCAGCTTGTTGAAAATCTTTTCACCTGCTCCGACTTCAATAAGCCACGATCCTTCATCTGCTCCGAAGCCACCATAAGCTGCCGATCGAATATCAGGCAGATACATCGGCCATCTTCCGTTGTTCCAGGTATATCCGAAGAAGAAAGGAATAACATGATTGGGTTGCATTTCCCGTTTCCAATCAATCTGGAACTTGATGAAAGGTTCACCGGGAACAGTGGCAATGGCAATACGGTTATTAATGGATATTACGGAGAAATGCACATTATACTTCAGGTTCTTGTCATGTCTGCCGATAAAATGCAGAGAGTCAGTCTTCACCTTGATATTGGGTACATCATACGGGTTCGGATATATTTCTTTGGCCAGTTTAACGGCTTCAATAGAAAGCAATTTACCCATACGGTCTATCAAATCATAATTGGACGGGCGAGGGTCATCCGGCCCGGTACGTCCGCCATCCTTAAATAAAGGTGCCTGGTTTCCTGCACCGCCTTGTACAAAGAGGCAATATACCTGATTGTTAAAAGCTTCTTCCGTATATTTAGTGGCATAACCCACATAGTCGGCAGAGATTTCAAAGTTATTCCAGGCCACATCCGGATGGCAGGCATAATTCATTAGAATTACTTTCGGATTGCCTTTCGTGTCCTCCAGTTTAATGACACCTACAGAATTATCAACAGGCCCATGAGGAATACGCTCCGGATTCACCGCCCTGTAGTGGTCATCTCCTACCCATGATTCGCGGGCGCGACCGTCTTCACGAAGAAGCAACCGGTTGAAACTTAATTGAGGAAAACTACGATAACCGGCTGAAATACGAGCCTCGAACATAGAAGAAGAAGCCTGTTTCAAAGCTTTGGTTATCTGAGCATCGAGCCATTCCTTGGGCCCTGCCTCACCAGAATGTGTATGCTGGGGACAGAAATAGACTTCCTGCAAACCAAATTGCTTTTTTAGTTTCTCGGCTAACGGAACATTACTGTACATAACCAAATCCAGAGAGACAAAAGCAATACGCGAAGCTCCCGCTTCAAGAATAAGAGTTCGTGCATAGAGTGAATCGTGAACCGGATAGCGGGGATTAGGCGGGGTTATATTCACTTTGCCGGTACCAGCCATTAACTTTTCTGCAGCGTTGGTATTCACTGTAGAAAAAACACCTAACAGCACTAATAGTGCTGTCAACCAAAAGCTTTGTGTTTTCATTTGAATTACATTTATCAGATTCATACTAATTACTTTTTTCATGGTATTATTACTTTTTAAATTTACTTTTACGCTATTATTCGGCAATAATACACGAGGAGTATTAATAAAGCTATTAATTCTCTATTAACTTAGAGAGGAATTATTATTTTTTGTATGAACTAACCGTTCATAACAGACGTTATATTAATAGAACTTTAAATACCAACGATCATGGAAAAGTATCTGATTCATAGTAATGAGTTGCATTTCATCAACAAGGAACGCATTCACAGGGAAGTAGAGAAAATGGTAGAGTCATTAGACATGGCAGCAGGTTCCACCAAAGGATTCGACCTGTATACCGTAGTAGAAAGTTATTTCACTGACCTCGAAAAGCGAAGGGAAATCAATCGCTTACTGCATATAGAGAAAGATGAATGTGAAGCCATAGAGGAAGAACTCGGAGTATATGAAATGTGATTTACAATAAAAACCATCACGAGTATTAACTATAATGAATAAAGGGCATAACAAATTGTTGTTATGCCCTTTATTCATTTATGGTTATCAATTCCAGACCACTATCAATCCTTTGCCTGATGTACCGTCAGTTGTGGGAAAGGGAAACCTATACCCTCCTTATTGAATACAGAGTAGATGGTCTTGTTCATATCGAAATAAACTCCCCAATAGTCCTCACTCTTCACCCAGGCACGGATAATCACATTCACGCTACTGGCATCCAGTGCATGAAGGGCTACAAAAGGAGCCGGATCACTAAGAATCCGCTTGTCTTCGGCAATGATACGACGGGTAGTTTCTTCCACCTTATCAAAATTTTCGCCATACTCCACACCGATTATCCATTCTACACGACGGGTAGCTTCACGACTGTAATTAGTCACAGTACCACTGCTCAACGCACCATTCGGGATATAAATAATCTTATTATCACCGGTAGTCAGAATCGTATGGAAAATCTGGATCTCACGAACCGTACCCGTGATGCCTTGGCTTTCAATCAAGTCACCTACTTTATAAGGACGGAGCAGCAATACAATCAGACCACCTGCAAAGTTCTGCAAGTTACCGGACAATGCCATACCGATAGCCACACCAGCGGATGCCAGCAAGGCAGCAAATGAAGTTGTTTCTACTCCTAATTTACCGATAACGGCAATAATCAATAAGATAGTCAGCAAGATGTTCACCAAACTCTTTACAAAACTCTGGATACTGGCATCCACATGCCGCTTAGCCAACAACCGGGCCACCATTTTATTAAGGAAAGATATCAGGAAACGTCCTACTATGAAAATCAGCACAGCGCTGATGATATGACCACCTGCATTTACTCCCCAGTCTATCAGTTGTTGGAGAAAGACCTGCAATTTACTAAAACCATCTTCTACAACAGTTTCGGCAGCAGGAGCTGCCGCTTGCAATAATAATAACATAATATTTGTTCGTTTGAAGTTAATAATTACACTTTACCAGCAGGATTAAAAAATACCCACCGGCCTACAAAATTAACAAATATTTCCGGTTATCGTTCACTCGATTTGCGTGTTTCAGCGAAAACACTTAATTTTGTCCCCGATTTCAACTAAGGGGTGCCCTAATATGACGGGCTGAGATCATACCCATTGACCTGATCCGGGTAGTGCCGGCGGAGGGAAAAGAAGAAAAGCTCCCTTTTTCTGTATTCATCTTTAATAGTTAAAATTGTAATGAGAAAACATGCAATGGCGGCCTGCCTGTTAATGGCAACGCTGGGTGTCTGTGCGCAGACGCATGAGAAAGACAGCTTGCGGGTGATAAGCCTGCAGGAAGTAGAAATTATCTCTACCCGTGCCACGGGAACCACACCTGTGGCGTTTACCAATGTCAGTAAAGAACAACTTAAGAAGCAGAATTTCGGGCAAGATATTCCCTATCTGTTGTCATTTACTCCGTCAGTACTGACAACGAGCGATGCAGGTGCAGGTATCGGTTACACGAGTATCCGGGTACGCGGAACAGATGCTACACGCATCAACGTAACCACTAATGGTATACCCATGAACGATGCGGAAAGTCATTCTATCTTTTGGGTTAATACTCCCGATCTTGCCTCTTCGCTTCAGGACTTGCAGATTCAACGGGGCGCAGGAACTTCCACTAATGGTGCCGGAGCGTTCGGTGCCAGTATCAATATGAAAACACAAGGAATTTCGCCCACACCGTATGCGGAGTTTTCCGGCTCTTACGGCTCATTCAATACACATAAAGAAACCGTAAAAGTAGGTACGGGGCTCATTAATGGACGCTGGGGATTCGATGCACGTTTATCTAATATCCACAGTGACGGCTACCGTGACCGCGCCAGTGCTGACTTGAAGTCTTACTTTGTACAAGGCGGATATTATGGAGACAAGACCACTATTAAATTCATCACCTTCGGAGGAAAAGAAGAGACCTATCATGCTTGGGATGGCCTGGATAAGGAAACACTGGAAAACGACCGCAAATATAATCCCAATGGCGCCATAGAAGATGATAATGGAAATGTAATCGGATTTTATGATAACCAGATAGATTATTATCGCCAGACGCATTATCAATTATTATTAAATCAGATATTGTCTCCTTCGTGGAAATTGAACATAGCGCTACACTATACAGACGGCTACGGTTATTATGAGGAATATAAGAATAAGCGTACGCTGGTAGAATATGGCTTGGTACCCTTTGAAACAAACGGTACTACCATAGAGAAATCAGACCTTGTACGCCGTAAACTGGTAGACAGCCGTTTCGGTGGTGGAGTATTCTCTTTCGATTATAAAGGGGACAAATTGGATGCATCCATCGGCGGTGGCCTGAATTATTACAAAAACACCCATAACGGTAAGGTGGTATGGGTAAAGAATTATCTGGGTGAACTGAATCCTGACCATGAATATTATCGTAATATCGGACGGAAAACGGATGGCAACATCTACGCTAAGATAAATTATGAAATACTGGATGGAGTTAACTTCTATGCCGATATGCAATATCGTTATCTGCGCTATAAGATAAACGGCAATAATGACAAATGGGACTGGACTGCTGATCCGGCACATCTGCAACCGCTGAATATTGACGAAGATTTCAGCTTCTTCAACCCTAAAGCCGGCATATTCTGGAAGATAAACAACAATAATAATCTTTATGCCTCTTTCAGTGTGGCAAATAAGGAACCGACACGCAATAACTATACTGATAACTTATTTGCCGCACAGCCCAAATCAGAGCGGATGTTCGATTACGAAGTGGGATATACGTTCCGTAAAGGTTGGTTCAATGCAGGCGTCAACCTGTACTACATGGATTACAAGAATCAATTGGTACTGAACGGGCAATTGAATGAAATTGGCGAAGCCGTAGCAGAGAACGTGAAGGACAGTTATCGTATGGGTATTGAGCTGATGGCAGGTGCACGCATCACAAACTGGCTGCGTTGGGATATAAACGCAACATGGAGCCGTAACCGCATCAAGAATTATACAGAATATCTAAGTGATGTGAATGAAGACTGGAAAGATATGTATAGTGAAAACTGGGGTATCTCTCAGACAACCCGATATATTGGCACTACTCCCATCTCCTTTTCACCGGACTTTATGGCAAATAGTCTCATTTCTTTGGATTATAAAGGTTTTAATGCATCTTTGCAAACGCAATATGTCAGCAAGCAATATTTAAACAATGCTCATCAAGAGGACTGTACACTGGATGCTTATTGTGTGAGCAACCTGAATCTCGGATATACTTTCAAACTGAAAGGATTGAAATCTGTTAATGTAGGCGTGACGATTTATAACCTGTTCGACGAAACATACGAAAGCAATGGTTATGCATCGGGAAGTGCCGTATACGAAGGTCATGGAAAGAATCAGATAAAGGACAAAGACAGTAAACTGCTCTATACTTCCAATTACGCAGCCTACTATCCTAATGCAGGTATCAATGCGCTGGCACATATCACATTGAGTTTTTAAAGCATGGAACAAACTCTCGAAATTATCGGAACCATCGTCGGGCTTGTCTACCTCTGGTTAGAATACCGGGCGAGTATCTATCTTTGGATAGCGGGCATCATCATGCCTGCTATCTACATTTTCGTCTATTACGATGCCGGACTGTATGCTGACTTCGGAATAAATATCTATTATCTGGGGGCAGCCGTCTACGGTTGGATGATGTGGAAATACGGCAGTTTTGTAAGACGAAAACTGCATCTGCATATCAAAGAAGGACAGCAGGAACTTCCCATTACCCGTATGCCAATGAAATATTACCTGCCCCTCGGCATTGTATTCGCCGTTACTTTTGTCGGCATTGCCTGGATACTCATTCGTTTCACCAATAGTAATGTACCCTGGCTTGATTCTTTCACCACTGCCCTCAGTATTGTAGGCATGTGGATGCTGGCACGTAAATATGTAGAACAGTGGTGGGCATGGATTGTGGTAGACATTGTCAGTGCAGGACTCTATGTTTACAAAGACCTCAATTTCACGGCAGGACTGTATGCTCTTTATACAATAATCGCTATCTTTGGCTACTTCAAATGGAAGAGGATGATGGAAAGAGTGGTAGAGTGATAAGGTGATAAAAGAAACAATGATGAAAGAAAATAATAATAAGAATTCAGTGGAACTCTGTGTTCTCTGTGGTGAACCAGAAGCAGTAATTTTAGCCAATGGTGATTATCCAACCCATCCTATACCTTTGCAAATACTGGCAAACGCTCCTTATATCATTTGTTGTGATGGCGGTGCAGATGCTTATATAGATCGCGGCAATGTACCTGATGTTATTATCGGTGACGGAGATTCCCTGAGTAAAGAAAACCGCCGGAAATATAGCCATATTCTTCATTGTGTCTCCGACCAGGAAACCAACGACCAGACCAAAGCCGTAAACTTCCTTTTATCACAAGGCAAAAAAAACATCGCTATCGTAGGAGCCACAGGCAAACGGGAAGACCATACTTTAGGAAATATCAGCCTGCTCATTGATTATATGCGTACCGGAGCTCATGTCCGCATGCTGACCGATTATGGTATTTTCATTCCCTGCCATGATACCTGTTCTTTTCCCAGCCAGCCGGGTCAACAGATTTCAATCATAAACTTTGGTGCCCACAACCTGCGAGGCAAAGGCTTGGTATACCCTCTCAGTGACTTCACCAACTGGTGGCAAGGTACACTGAACGAAAGCACGGAAACAGAATTCACCATTCACGCAAAAGGGGAATACTTGGTAGTGATAAACTATTAGTTCATTTTCTCCTCTCAGCTACCTCCACAAAGTACACACTCAGACATATCATCCCGATAGCCACCCCCTGTTCCCAGGTAAAGCGGTCTTGTCCCACGATATAAGAAACGACGGTCGTCACAATCAGTATCAGATAGCCATACATGGCCACCACGGTCGTCTTCAGATATTTCAATCCGATGGGCATCAACCAATAACTAAGGTAAGTAGGGAAAATAAGGATGAATGCCAGAACCACCCACGGCATCCAATGCCAGGTTCCATGTGCTGCGTCGGTGAACAACGGCGCGTCCCAGCCCAGGATAGTAGATATCACCAGACCGGACAGCGCCGCGCCCCCAAACACATATTTCATTACGGTCACCAAGCCAATCTCTTCCAGCAATTTCTTACTCAGAATCAGATAAATGGCAAAGAACACCGAACTGAGCAGGCACAACATATTACCTGTAAAGGCATCATGTGCCAAATCATCGCTGCCTTGGGTCAATATACACAGCAATGCACCACCGAAACCGAGGGAAATACCGATAATTTTCATCAGTGTAGCCCGCTCGTGCAGAAAGAGAACGGAGATAAGAAATACCCAGATAGGTTGTAGGGAATTGAATATGGCACTACTGACGGGTGTCGTCTTACTGATACCCAGCAAATAGCAGAACATAAAACCATACATGCCGAACGCCCCCAGGCAAAGTAACCCGATACGCTGCCGCCGTGTGATAGGTGCTTCTTTCACAAACCAGCCTGTCACCCAGAACGCTATAGCAGCAAAAGTACAACGCACCGTGACACCCGTCAATGCACCCATCCACACGGGCAGCAGGAATTTCAGGGCATTCATATTCAATCCCGCAAATATTCGCGAGACTACCAAACTTAAATTGGCCTCCAGCTTCTTATCTTTCATTCGGATATCACAATTTTGGTTTCAAGGCAGAGAACGCAGGGAGAAGAAAATTGTTCAACGTGCATGGATATTCCAAAACTATTCGTATCTTTAGGATGTTCTATGAAAAACAAAAATGAATAGCCCTATGAAAAGTAAAGAAAAAGACACACTGCGTAGCGAAACCCAAGATGAACCTAAGAGCAAAGAACAGGTGCTCACATTCTCTCATCAACTGCGCCGGGAGATTGAAACTGCCTGCCGCCAATTGGATAACCGCGAAGGACAAAATAACTTAACAATAAACAAGGAGGTAGCAGAATGGCTAAGCAAGTAATATGGTCACTCGTCGCCAAGAAACAGTTGAAGGAAACATTTCAGATACTAAAATTGAAGAATGGGAATAATGAGGTTAGTGAAGTGCTCTATGTACAATTACAGAACATATTACACCGCATCAGCATGAATCCGTTCATCGGACAAACAACAGAAGTAGAAAATATACGCTACATCATTCCTCACCCGGGATATACACTTTTCTATCGACATAGCCTCAAGAAAATAGAAGTTGTTGTACTATGGGATAACCGACTAAAAATGGGGGAACTGAAGGTCATCCCTAAAAAGGAATGAGATGTAAAAAAGTAACGGATTATGATTGAACAAATTCCATCGCATGCCATGCATACCATCTTTGTGTGAACTCATCACCCAAGTTGTATCGACTGGCAACATTACGCACTGTCTCTAAATTCAAATTATCAGGCAAACGGAGAAGTGCGTTTGCAGCACAAAGGTTTTTATATTCTTCATCAAGAATAATCCTTTTACGGAGAGACAGGTTATCATCTCCGATATAGGTTTTGTGACTTATCATGCGTTCTGACACCAGTCTGCCAATCATGACACCTTGCTCTGATATAAAATAGTATGAATTATCAGGTTGCCTGACATAAAGAGTATTATTATTTTTCAAGCTAAAATACTCTAATGCATTATAATTACCAGTGTCCAGATTATAATACTTAAGGTAACGTTCTCTGTATCTCTGCATAAAATGTGGAGTATACTCCAGAACAAGAGGATTTCTATTGCTCGATAATGCAATATATCCACAAGTTTCCTGACCGGTTATCGGAGCGTAAATAAGAAATGTAAAACCTTCATTGAGAGCAAGAAAGGCAATGGTCCAAGAATTGTTCCGCTTTGTTGTGACTACTATTCTTTTAATAAATCTTCCAATAAAGTGTTCTTGCCTGTAACGCTTTCCGCAACGATCCATAAATAAATCGATTTTGGTCTGCAATATTGAAAAATCTTTCATTGCTTCAGCACATAACTCTTCGGACGACATTGACGATACAAACATGTTTTTATCTTGTTTATGGTTAATGCGAACCAGAAATTGAATAAATGCCTTTCTTTCCGGTTATGAATTAATTCACCACAGATTACACAGATTGACACAGATTCTATTTTACTGATTATTAGATTAATAAATCTGTGTGAATCTGTGTAATCTGTGGTGAGTCTTATTCATTCCTTTTCCATTATAAGTCTATTTCAACTCCTTGTTCGCAATATTAATGAATATGGGTACAAAGGTATAAAAAAACAATCCAACATAGTTAGCAGAGGCCTTTTTTCATGTTATAATAATATTATCCTTGAGTAGTTACTGATTTTTTGTCAAGAGCAGATTTATGCATTCTTAACTCTGGCAAGTGGTTTATCACTGTTGTCCTTAGTAGCATATCTCTGAAACAGATGGTCTGAATCTCCCAAACGCATCATGTATTTCATGCAAACAGATGATGCCTTTGCCACAAGTAGATGGTGTGTTTCCCACAGTTGAATGAGGCAAATGCCACACTTCAATCGGGTAAATACCACACTAATTGCCCGTTAGAGTGTGGCATTTTAGTCATTAAGATGTGGCATTCGGGAAGATCAAATGTGGCATTTCAGATGGGATAAAAAAAGAGAGGAGAAGCAATGCCCCTCCTCTTATGCTAATTTAAACTTGAATCTGAGTTAAAATTACGGTTACAAATATACTATATTGAAACACCAAAGTCAAGCTTTCGGGTCTTTATTTCTTTCCGCTTAAAGAAATTCCGCTTCTTATAGCGACAATAGGTAGTTTTTAAAATCAGCAAATTCCTTTGTCATCGACAGACTTTGCTTTTCACCTTGCATAAAAGCTTTCAGTTTCGCAGGAATCTCTACGGTTTCGCCGATAATACCTTCCACCGTTTCGAGGAATTTTGCCGGATGCGCAGTCTCCAGGAAAACACCAGTTTCACCGGATTTCAATCCTTCTTTCAGAGCACGGAAACCACAGGCTCCATGTGGATCAAGCAGGTAATGACATTCCTTCCACGTTTCACGCATCGTTTCGGCAATCTGTTCATTAGTATAAGTAGTACCACTGATTTCAGTAGAAATGGCCGCATGACTACCTCCATAAAGATCGAGCACACGCGCAAAGTTGCTCGGATCGCCCACATCCATAGCATTGGCAATGGTAGCTATAGAAGGACGTGGAGTATAAACTCCGGTTTGCAAATATTGATAGAAGATATCGTTACGGTTATTGGCAGCAATGAAACGCTTCACAGGCAATCCCATACGTTTACCAAACAATCCGGCAGTGATATTTCCAAAATTACCGCTCGGAACACAGATAACGGCATCGTTCGCCTTGCCTATCTTCTTCAGTTGAGCATAAGCATAGAAGTAATAGAAAGCCTGCGGTAAGAAGCGTGCTACATTAATGGAATTGGCACTGGTAAGTTGCAAATGCTCATTCAGTTCCTTATCCATAAAAGCAGACTTCACCAACGCCTGGCAATCATCGAATGTACCGTCTATCTCAAGGGCTGTGATATTCTGTCCGAGAGTCGTAAATTGTTTCTCCTGTATTTCGCTGACTTTCCCTTTGGGATAAAGCACATATACATGAATACCCTCCACACCGAGGAAACCATTAGCTACCGCACTTCCCGTATCACCAGAGGTAGCAACCAACACATTGACTTGTTTCTTACCTTCTTTTCTGATGAAGTATCCTAAAAGACGGGCCATGAAACGTCCACCCACATCTTTGAAAGCAAGCGTCGGGCCATGGAAAAGTTCGAGTGAATAAATATCTTCCGTCACCTTCACCAAAGGAACATCAAAATTCAATGTATCGTAAACGATTTGTTTCAATGTTTCGGCAGGTACATCTTCTCCAAAGAAAGCATCGGCTACGCGATAGGCAATCTCCTGAAAAGAAAGAGTATCGATACTATCATAAAAATCTTGTGGCAAAGGTTTAATACTATATGGCATGAAAAGTCCTTTGTCGGCAGCAAGTCCCTTCACTACGGCTTCTTCCAGGCTGGCATCGGGAGCTTGTTTGTTGGTACTGTAATATTTCATAATCAGCTTTTCATAAATTCATTAATAAACTCATCTTCCTTCAATAATCCGTAACTACCTTCGCAAACAGACGCTTCATCAAAGGTCTGTACACTATCCGGTTCGATACCCGGGTACCAGATGAAGAAAGGGATCGGTTCATTGGTATGTGTACGGAGCTCACATGGAGTAGGATGATCGGGCAATACGGCAATAGCTACCGGTTCCTCCCAATCTTTCACGGCTTCATATATAGGACCTACAGCACGGCTATCCAGATTCTCGATCGTCAGAAGTTTTAAATCCACATTCCCTTCATGTCCGGCCTCATCGCTGGCCTCGATATGCAGATAGACGAAATCATCCGTCTTCAGGGCTTCCAGTGCAGCAGCTACTTTATTTTCATAATTGGTATCATACAAGCCCGTTGCACCTTCCACTGTCAGGCGACGCAAGTCCGCATAATATCCGATACCATTGATCAGGTCTACAGCAGAAATCACTGCCCCCCGTTTCACTTGTGGGAACTTATCAGACAAACGTTCCATTTTAGGACGATAGCCGGGACTCCAAGGCCAAATACTGTTAGCCGGGTCTTTCCCTTCCGCCATCCGCTTCTGATTCAACGGATGATTTTCCAAAAGCTCCTGCGAACGCAGGATAAGATCATTAATCAAATCAGCAGTTTGTTGCGGAGTCAGTTCTGCACCGCCTTCGGGAACTGTTATATTCTCCGTACCCGGCATAGGTTTCACCAGTAACGGACGAAAAGGTTTCAAGGGCACATCGTGCGGTGGCGTACAATCAATACGTTTATCTCCACCTTTGATCACCAATAAATGACGATATTGCACGCCTGTATAGAAACACACCCGCTCATTGCCCAGATGTTCCTGCAAGTACTTCACCAATACATCGGCTTCTTCCGTTGTGATGTGTCCGGCAGAATGGTTTTTAATATGATCGCCTTCAATGCAAATGATGTTACAACGCATTGCCATCTCGCCCGGTTTCAGATACACACCGATGCTGGCAGCTTCCAGAGGTCCTCGTCCTTCATAAACTTTCGGCAGGTCATAGCCCAGAACGGACATATTCGCTACCTCACTACCGGGATGGAAACCATCGGCAACAGTTTTCAACCGTCCCGTACGTCCCATGCTCGCCAGTTTATCCATATAAGGCGTCTTGGCATATTGCATCAGCGTCTTACCGCCCAATGACTCCACAGGCCAATCCGCCATTCCATCGCCTAATATGATTATATGTTTCATTTTATTAAACATTTGCAATACTCATGATATCCGCAAATACACCTGCCGCCGTTACTCCGGCACCGGCACCGTATCCTTGTATCATCATCGGATATTCTTTATAACGTTCTGTAGTCAGCAGAATAATATTGTTACTACCTTCCAAACCATAGAACGGATGATTTACACCCACTTCCTGCAGGCCGACTGATGCTTTGCCATTCTCCAGTTTAGCAACAAAACGCCAGTGCTTGTTCTCAGCTTCCAGCACCTTGCGACGGGCTTCAAAGTCCGCATCCAGGCTCGGCACTTTCTTCCAGAAATCATCCAGTGAACCTTCAAAGAAATCATCGGGTACGAACAGGTTCTTTTCTACATCCGACTGTTCCAGTCTGTAACCGGCTTCACGTGCCAGGATCACCAGTTTACGGATAACGTCCTTGCCACTCAGGTCGATACGCGGATCCGGTTCGGAGTAACGCTCTTCCTGCGCCATCTTAATGGTCTTGCTGAAAGGAATATCCGCACTGATCTTATTAAAGATATAATTCAGTGTACCACTCAGTACAGCTTCAATCTTCAATATCTTGTCACCGCTATGGATAAGGTCATTGATCGTATTGATAATCGGAAGTCCTGCACCCACATTCGTCTCAAAAAGGTACTTCACACCACGCTGGCGGGCAATCTGTTTCAATTCACGGTAGTTCTCATATTCCGAAGAAGCGGCAATCTTATTGGCAGCCACTACAGAAACGTTGTGTAACAACAAGTCTTTGTACAAGGAAGCAACTGCCGCACTTGCCGTACAGTCTACAAATACCGAGTTGAAGATATTCATGCCGATAATCTCGTCACGTAAAGTTTCCAGCGTGCTCGGTTTACCCTTCTCTGCCAGTTCTGCACGAAAATCTGTCAGGTCGAAGCCTTCACGGCTAAACATAGCCCGGTCAGCATCAGCGATACCCACAATATGTAGCTTCAATCCATTCTCCATCATCAACTTCTGCTGTTGGCAACGGATTTGTTCCACCAGGCTACCGCCTACCGTACCGATACCGCAAATAAAGAGGTTCAGCACCTGGTATTCCGACAGGAAGAATGAATCGTGGATAACGTTCAATGATTTACGCAATGATTTGGAATCCACAACAAATGAGATATTTGTTTCCGAAGCACCCTGAGCACAAGCTATCACATTGATACCGTTACGTCCCAACGTACCGAACAGCTTTCCGGCAATACCCGGCGTATGCTTCATATTTTCACCTACAATAGCTACCGTAGCCAGGTTCTTCTCCGCCTGTATCGGAGAAATCTCACCCATTTCAATCTCTTTGGCAAACTCCTCGTTCAGCACTTCACATGCCAGATCGGCATCCGCATTACGCACACCGATAGAGGTAGAATTCTCCGAAGATGCCTGAGATACAAGGAACACACTGATACCATTCTTTGCCAGTGCCTTAAAGATGCGGTAGTTCACACCAATCACACCTACCATACCCAAACCCTGCACAGTAATCAGACTGGTATCATTGATAGAAGAAATACCCTTAATCGCTTTCGTACGCGGATCGGATACTTCCTGTCTGATAATCGTTCCCGTTCCTTCGGGATTGAATGTATTCTTTATTAAAATAGGAATATTCTTGTGGCAAACCGGATAAATAGTCGGCGGATATACTACCTTGGCACCGAAGTTACAAAGCTCCGTTGCCTCTACATAACTCAGTTCGTTAATGGTATAAGCGGTAGAAATCACACGCGGATCTGCAGTCATGAAACCATCCACATCCGTCCAGATTTCCAATTGGTCGGCATCCAATGCCGCCGCAATAACCGAAGCTGTATAATCGGAACCACCACGACCCAGGTTCGTAACATCTCCCGTCACCTTATCAGTAGAGATGAAACCCGGAACCAACGCACGCTTCGGCAAAGTGCTGAATGTTTCACGAATCAATTCATTCGTCAACTCGGTATCCAATACATACTTGGAGTGCTTCTTTTCAGTTTTGATGAACTTGCGTGAATCAAACCATTCGGCTCCTGTCAACTCTGCAACGATAATGGATGATAAACGCTCGCCATAGCTGACAATCGTATCGGAGGTCTTTTGCGAAAGGTCCTTTATCAGATAAATACCCTGGAAAATATCTTTCAGTTCATTGAGCAATTCACCGATCTGGCGTTGCAGTTCCACTTGCCCCTCACCAGCAGGAATCACTTCTTTAATCATTTCCACATGGCGGTAAACAATTTCGCGAAACTCATTTTCGTAAGCAGCATCACCGGCAGCCGCCATTTTCGACGTGTTTATCAGCTTGTCTGTGATGCCCCCCAGCGCGGAAACCACCACAATTACCGGTTCTTCTACTGCTTCTACAATTCTCTTTACGCTCAAAATACTGTTCGCGGAACCTACGGACGTTCCGCCGAATTTTATTACTTTCATATCCTTTATTACTATTGATAAGGTTGATACAATGTGTCGGAAACAGGACGTATATACCTGTATTGACTTGAATTAAATAAGAAAAACTGCTGAAAAATAGTGTAACACGTAGAAACACAAATACTATCCATTAACCCCTAAGGGTCATGGTCATGCACATGGATGTGACTGTATGGTGATAGTACTTGTTCATACTCTCTGTTTCTTTCATTATTGATAAGTGTCGCAAAAGTAATAATAAAAACATTCAATCTATCACATTTTGTGGTTTTTTTGTAATAAAAATATAGAAAGGCCTCAAAAGAGGCAGAAATATGCAAAAGAGCGAAGTGTCATTTTCACACATAACCATACAATATTCCACTATCAGCGGCACAGTTTTATAACATTTTGATATTAAATCCAAGATATATCATTATATTTGCACTAAATTATCGTAAGAGAATGCATATGAGTCCAAATATAACTTCCATTTTGCTAATCTATACCGGTGGAACCATCGGAATGATAGAAAACCCCGAAACGGGTGCTTTAGAGAATTTCAATCTCGAGCAGCTGAAAAAGCACGTACCGGAGCTGCAAAATTTCACATTCCATATCGATACTTACCAGTTCGATCCTCCGATGGACTCTTCGGATATGGACCCGGAAGCCTGGCGCAAACTGGTACATATCATTAGTGACCATTACGATAGATACACAGGTTTTGTAATTCTGCACGGCACGGATACGATGGCATATACCGCATCTGCCCTTAGCTTTATGTTAGAAGGGTTGAGCAAACCTGTCATCCTCACCGGCTCACAACTCCCTATCGGAGTACTCCGCACGGACGGAAAAGAAAACCTTCTTACCAGTCTTGAAATAGCCAGTGCACGTGATGCAAAAGGCAATCCGCTTGTACCCGAAGTCTGCATCTTTTTTGAGAATCACCTGATGCGCGGCAATCGTACCATCAAGATGAATGCAGAGAACTTCAATGCATTCCGTTCATTCAACTATCCCGTATTGGCAGAAGCAGGTATTCATATTAAATATAATAATGTGCAAATCCGCTTTAAGGAAGTTGAACGGGAACTGAAGCCACATTATCTTTTAGATACCAATGTTGCTGTCCTAAAACTCTTTCCGGGTATTCAGGAGAATGTAGTATCAAGTATATTGAGCATTGAGGGATTGAAAGCTGTCGTGCTCGAAACTTACGGTTCGGGAAATGCTCCCCGCAAGGAGTGGTTCATACGCCGTTTGCGGAATGCTTGCGAGCAAGGGATAGTCATCGTCAACGTCACCCAGTGTAGTGCCGGAACCGTAGAAATGGAACGTTATGAAACGGGCTATCAATTAATGCAGGCGGGAGTAGTTTGCGGATATGATAGTACAACGGAGTCTGCCGTTACTAAACTGATGTTTCTACTGGGCCACGGTTATACGCCTGATGAGGTACGAAAAAGAATGCGTACTCCGATGGCAGGAGAAATTACCACCTAAATACGCCTCATAATCAGTTTGTCTAAATAACACATAAGGGTCGCCTATCAGTATTCCTGATAAGCGTCCCTTATACTACAATGTATCAATTCAAGTACTATTATCCCTCCGTCAATTTATATTCTATAACTGTTATTGAATACTTCTTCAAAGTTATATCTTTATCTTTCACATCTCTTTGTTGCCACACAGGAGCCAAATCCTTATCATCCTTACCGAAATATTCCCAGCATTGAACTACTTTAGCATCACCCTTACCGGGAATAACAATATTCACACTCTCTTCCCTGTCGCCTTTATTAATAAGGTACACAAACAATTGATCCTTTTGTGGAGAATAACTCGCATAAGATATAATATACCCTTTTGATTCGGACTTTATCATTTTATCGCCCATAAACTTATTCCAAATCAGCAATGAATACCCTGTAGGATTGATATTCCCATTTGAATCAATAGCGTCGTGATCTGTCTGAGGCTGTTCTTCATTATTCAGCCAACGGGTATTCCAGAAACAAGAAAACTCTATCTGAGGTTCTAACAGTAATTGACCGGTCATATCAAAATTCACAATAGCATGCCCCATATCATTAGTTCCATGCCAAAGTCCGGCCCAATCAATTGTTCCATATTCAGCAACTATCAATTTCCACTTACTGAGTTGTTCCGGTGTGGCGTACTTATTCATAGCATTGAGTGCTGTTTGCGCAGGCCATATCAGACAACGAGCAGTATCTTTATAGCTTTCATATCCGGCATTAAAATTAAAAATGCCATAGTTACTCACGCATAAACGATCAATATAGTCCCCAGCCTTGGTTATAACCGCTTTAAAGAATTCATCACTATCGCCATTTGGAATAACTAAGATAGAGGAATCTACTGCCTTCATGGCTTTTGAAAAGTCAATAACATCCTGAGCATAGATATCAACAGTGGAGTTCTCATTATTCTTATTCCAACTCTCATTACCTATCATCCAATAACGCACATTGTACTTTTTCTTAATGTTGGCATACCTCACCCATTCAGCAGCATGTTTAATTAATGCCTCCCGACCGGAGACTCTTTCTCCTTTTTCAGGTTTACGCAAATAATTATCAGCAGCAACAACCAATACAGGTTCAGCGCCAACATCCCGACAAACTTTCATGAATTCATCGAAATCCAAAGGGTCATAAACAAACTCTCCATCTTTAAAAACTCCGGGATAATCATCCAAACCAATTGTTCTCGCCAATGAAGTATGTGATTCTTCATAAGGCGGTATGCTGAAAAGATATAAATCCGACTTCTCACCTCCCGGATATCGTAGATATTTTGTTCCTAATTCTTTTACTGCTTCTGTTACATTCTTCTTAGCCTTGGGAAAACGCCCGCCATCCATTATAAAATTCAGATTAATTCCTACCGGATGATTTGAGATATCACTGACAATACTATCCGTATATACTGTAATAGCTATCGCATCACCCATTTTATGGGCACAAGAAGTAAATAAAGACAGAACTAAAGTTGCTGTTATCAGTAAATTCTTTTTCATGGTTTTATAGCTTAATTAATAGAATTGATTATTCAAATTCCCGATATGCTCCAAAACGCGCTAAGCGGTCTTCACCTAAATTATCCGGAGTTATATATGAAGACTCTCCTAAAGCCTTGCATATTTGATGCCACATATCCGTACGATTATAAGTTTGATGTACTTTCTGAAATTTAATAGACAACAACAAATCTTTAGCAGCCTTATATTGTTTTTTATCAATAAGCAGTTGTACCCGCCTTTCGGCAATCCATTCATCTGCAGACGCATCAACTTTACTCAGCCATTCCTCGCGTTTAGCAAGAGTCCTACTCCCCAACTGACGCAACAATTTATCACGAGCCACAACCACCTGCGGATGCAATGCCACCCATTCTTCGCTTATGGCACCATAAGCTGCTTCCGCTTTGGTATATTCTTTATTTACTTCATACAATCTTGCCAATAAAGCCTGTGCCAACCCCAATTTTACACTACTTAAACAAGCAATAGCCTCTTTACTCCTTTCACGCCCGGCCAACCATGCACCGTAATAATACTTCCAATAATCTTGCTGATCTTTATTGCATTTTATAATAGCCCATTGAAAAGCATCATCAAGATTTTCCATCCCGGAAGGTGCCCAAAAAGTGATAGTCGGATCTATTTGAGGAATATTCGTTCCATACTCAAAAGCATTAAGCAATGCAATCCAAGGAGCAATCTCACTCTCTCTTGCCCAACCGAATAACGGCAGTTCTTCTATTGGGCGCAACGCAACTTCCGGCACAGAAAGTTTATAAATGTCCATTCGTTTATCAGCAGGTATCCAGAACTCAGTATGCTCCCTATATTCACCCGGCTGCAATTCCAGCTTTATAGACTGGTCGCTGATAGGTCCTCCTTGCAGCTCTGCATAAGTCTGCCTATTATTTGTACTGAGCAATGACCATTCTTTATCTTCTTTCACTCCATAACTCCATAATTTTATTCCCGGTGCACTTTGTTCCTCTGCAATATGATAAAGCCCATATCCCAATGAAGGAGTATAAGCACCAAAAGCGTTTACATCTTTCGTCTTCCAGAAATATCCGGTCATTTCTGATATATCTTTTTCTTTTTTAGGTCCCTTTTTTTTCCAGTTTATTGTATCTAATGCAGAAGCATGTACCAATACTTCTCCTTGCGGAAAGCTATATTCAGTATCAGGCATGCAAGGAATAGCAGCATTTGTCCACGACATCCAAGGATAGGCATTTGTACCCGGATTATGCATTCTGACACGTTGTGTCAGAAAGTGATCTCCTGTTCCCAAAGAATATTCAACAGAAAACTGCATGCCGTAACGTATCTCCCGCTCACCACAAGTAACATAAACCCGGTCAGCGGTCCGGTCTATCTTATAACAAACCGCCTCATTCTGAGTAGGGGTATGTGAAATAGGGAAGCTTACTTCTATACCGCCGGCCACAAAATAGAAACGTGGCAGAATACGTGTGTGACGTACGAGATGTGGATTATACAAAACCTCTTTACCGCTCCCTTTATGTATCATCGACATCACCTTACCACATAAGTCCGGACAAATTACAACTTTAACAAATTCATTTTCAAGTGAAATCATTCGATAAGTTTTAGGAATCGGCCGATTGGAAGTCTCACTATAACTAATATACGGATAAACCCCGTCAGCATCCATAGCAGTCGGAACAGGCCCTGCAGGAGTTAGCACATGAGTCAGAATTATTTCATTATATTCCTTGCAGGTCACGGGAAATGCCTCTTGAGCTAAACAGACAATAGAAGAGGCGCTCACACCCAATATTAGAATTACAAACTTCAGGTAAAAATCGATTTGTTTCATTTTTTATTCTTTTTAATCTCCAATAGTAAAAGTTGCATAATATTCAGGGATAACCTGTATCTTATTCAGTTGGCATACCCCTCCTTTTGAGAAATCCAGCCTAAGCCCTTCAGGTAAATCTTGCAGGTAAGTAGCATCAGCAAACAATTGTTGCAAATAAAAATAAATACCATCGTTCTGAATAGCCTCAGCATATCGCTTCAACCCTATCCGCCACGGGCTTCCATGATAGAAATTATCCGCTACCATCTCTCCATTTATAAATGCAGCACCTGTATCTCCAATATAATCAATAGAAAGAATAAGATCACTCACATCTCTGAAAGCACCTTCCGGCAAATGAACCTGAAAACGCCTCTCACTCGCCATATAGACTTCGGGAGAAATGTGTACCCCTTCCTTGGTAAATAATATCTCACTGTAATACTTCTTTTTATTGATCTTCGCAGAAGTTTCAGTTATAAAACGACCCGCAGGAAAAGCAACAGCCTTTAATATAGTATCCGTAGATTGAATCCGTACTTTAGCATCTTCTTGCAGCACATCTGCGGAAGTTATCAGTAATTTCTCCTCCTTTCCCACCGTCACTTTACAGGCCGCTAAGGCTTGCTCCCGAGTTAAAGTTGTAATAAGAATCTCTTTTCCTGCTATAGATTTTAGTCTTACCGTACTGTTAAGTCCAGGCACTGGAATCAACTTTTTAGTCCCTCCTTTCACCGTATTCTCTGCGAATATATACTCCGGCTTCATTCCTTCGGGTGCAAAAAAGAAATAATGTTTCTTTCCTCCGGAAGTAATTCTTGCCAGCGGTTGCAAGGTAGCCGACTTCAATAAGATACCATCTAAATCCATATTAAAAGGAAGAATTATATTGGCATTCTTCACTACCGTTACGGTTCCATCCTGTGGAAAACGAACCGTTTCACTGGCCAGTTTCAAAGTAAGACTGACATCTCTCAGATCTTCTCGTTTACAATGATCCTGGAAGTTCGTAATAAAAACAAATCCAGCATTTTCTTTTTTACGCACTGCATATCGAAGGGTATGAGTATTTGAAGGAGTAATCGTATCACTGTGTTCCGGCAACACCACTCCCATAGGTGCCAACAAATGACCGAAATCATTTACAAAATGATGAATAATGCGTAATGAATGATAAGAAGCGCGCGTATGTCCGAATTCTCCGATAGGAGCTTGAAAATCATAAGACATCTTTGGCACCCCTGAAGGTTCATCACTAAAGAAACCCCTTTTTCCCTGAGGAGTAATTCCGCCATGATACATATAATAGCCTATGCCATTGGCGCCACTTCCTAACGAACGTACCATTAATCCTTCACCTGCTTCGGCCGGAATGCGTGGCCTTCTGCCATAAGTCATCTGAATACCGACTCCCATTTCTGCACAAAAAGAAGGATATCGGTATCCTTCATATCGTACCGGAGAATAATCGGGAGTAGTGTGAATATCCCTGAATAAATAGAATGGAGACATACCTATATCCGCCCATGTCGGATAAGTATAAGCCGCCGTTACAGGAATAACTTCCTGAGGAATGATCGCAGCATTGCCCCACCCTGTAGCCGTATACAACGGAACTTCCATCCCATGAGACAGTGCTATTTCTTTCAACGTTTTCATGTGCTGATTACCGGCTTCAGGACTCTGGATATCCTGTTCTTGTACCGATACACCAAATTTGGTATTTTGCACATCATAATCAGCAACAGTATAGTCAATTGGCTGATCAGGATAGCGAATGGCCCAAGGAGCAGCAGAGTGCTGCAACTCATTTTCCAACTGAATACCAATAATACAACCACCATCTTTATGGAAAAATCCCTCCAGTTGAGAAGCAATTTCAGCATAAAGCCGATCTACATATTTCAAATACTCCCGGTCATTGGTACGAATCAGGAACGGACGCCCATAAAGCCAATCCGGTATACCCCCATTTCTGATTTCCCCGTGACAGAAAGGTCCTATACGAACGAGCGTTTTCATATTATGCTTCTGACAAAGAGAGATAAATTTCCGAAGATCCTTATCACCGTCCCAATCAAAAACACCTTCTGTTTCCTCGTGAATATTCCAGAAAACATAAGTGCAAATAACATTCACTCCTCCCGACTTAACCTTCAGTATCTGTTCTTCCCATTGTTCATTTGGAATACGGGTATAATGTATCTCTCCCATAATAGGGATAAAAGGAGACTCATTCAATTCCATATAATAACTATTTACAGATATAGAACCTCCGTCAGGAGCCACTCCACCCAAATCCAAATAACCAGTTTCTATTATTTTATCCGGTATATCCAAATTAATCTGATATGCAGACTGTGCATTTGCCCGGTAACAATAACCACTTATAAAACTAAGCAGTGTCCACCAGAAAAGACTTCTTTTATACATAGCCCTCATTTTTTTAGGGGTATCATATCAGTTATAATTTCTTTCAGCCGAAGTATATCTACACTTACAGGAAGATTATATCCAACCGCCTCATAGTTTGCTGTTGCATCCTGAGGTACCCGAGGCTGTCGTTCTCCTTTTTGTCCGGCTGTTTCAGACCAAAATCGATTACCTTTATAAATCGCCATTTCTTTCGTTTCATCTCCATGCAAATGTTCTACTCCTCCATTAGTCAGAATAAATGTATTGTTCGCAAATTCCAGTCCCGAAGAAAATCCGGTGTTAAAAGAGATAGAATACCCCTGATTACTGATAATTAAATTATCGTGTACCTTAGTTTCACATAAAGGAACATCTTTATTATACGGATCACACCAAACATAGATACCCGCATGAGAATTCTTAATCCCGTCATTAATACTCACATTATAACGTACTATATTATTATTCCATTCCGTTGCACCGCCAAACTGAAACAAGCCATAACCGGCTCCCTCATTATTCATTGCAAGATTATACTGCATTAATGAATTCGTGATTCCTCCATCAAAATCAAATCCACCTCCGTCTAATCCTTCCGGAGAAGTCTTGTTGTCATGCGAGAAACAATATTGAATAGTCAAACGATCTGATTCGTATCCCCAGATTCCAACCGGTCCATTCCCGGGCCTCGGCATATCCCACCCATTCCCCATAGCCTCACAATACTCTATTGTTGCATTGGTTACATGGCCTACCAATATCCCACTTCCGCTATGATTGTCCAGAATAGCTGGATTTCCGGCATTATTTTCGGCCACACAATGGCCTATATAAATATTATGTACAGATTTTGTTCCCCACTTACCTGTCACTTCAATACCGTTATAACCATTATCATGTACGTACGAATGAGTTATGCGCACATCGCCTCCGCCAGTTATCCCAATGCCATTCATTTGATACCCGGAAGCTTCCACTCTATCAACCTCTATAAACCTCGAATTAATCACCTCTATGCCTGTCCCCGTATTGCCCTTTTTACGCCCCGAACCTTTCACCACTACATTCTTTACATGAATATTCTCACAGGCATCTATTACAATGGCAGAACTATGGGCAGAATAAATATGTGAAACTCCCGTCCCGTATGAAGTGATAGTAAGCGGATTCTCAGACGTCGCCTTTACCCCCTTAACATGAATAGTTCCGGTCAATATCTGATTCCCTGCCAGATGAATACAATCACCCGGCAAAAATTTAATACTTTTCAAAGCATCCAGACTTTTAAATGGAGATTCCATACTACCATCAGCAACTTGACTATCGCTAAAAGAATCCACATAAAAATTTCGTATACCGTTAGCCCAACCTGTTACACAAGTCAATAGCAGTATAGACAAAAATAACAATTTATTCATAACCACACTTCTTATTAGAAAACTTCTATTTCATCTAATGCAATCGAAGGCAAAGCATTCGGATAAGGGTAACCTTCGGGTAACTCAGTTTGCCCGTTTATCACAAGCTTCAAGTATCGTCCGTCTTTCTTGTCCGTCTTCACATAATTATGATAGATCTCTTTCTCTCCTTTGTATACAGGATATGAGAAGGTACTTTCTCCTATCTGCCGGAATTCCTTACCATCTTTTGAAAGATAGCATATCATAGACTTAGCCGGAAGTGTACTGTTTATAGGAGCAACCATAGTACCGAAGCGAACTCCGGATACTGTCGTATTCTTTTTCAGATCAATCACAATCTCTACGCCGGAAGCGATAGCAGCCCACTCGTAATTTGAAGGAGTAAAACCTTGCACACCATCCGTAAACAGAGTAGACTTTACCGGATACCAATCTAAACTCCAGGCATCGGTCGAAAGTGTATAGGTACATCCCGTTGCTTTATTCACCAGAAAGTTCTTAACCGTCGGAGCTTCCAATATCTGATTATCTTTATCTGTCACCACAGCCTTCACACAAGTATTCTCAGTCAAATAAACCGGACCTTTATAGATATCCGATTCTACCGTAGGTTCCGAACCATCCAATGTGTAGCGAATATCAACATCAGGGCATATAGTCTCAAGTGTAACCGCATACATTCCTTTCTCACTATCCCAACCTCCCTGAATACGAGGTCTGAAATATTCACGGCATGTATTGACATTCCTTTTCCGGAAAAAAGAAAACTCTTTCTTCAGACGAGAAATAAACAGTTCCCGGTTTTTATTCTCAGGCTGGCTCCAAGCTACTTCTGCAATGGCAAGCAGGCGGGGAAATGCCATATATTCAAATTTCTCAATAGTAGCGACATATTCTCCCCATATATTTCCCTGAATCCCCATTATATGCTTAGCTTCTTCCGCAGTAAGTGCCTCCGGAATAGGTTCGTAATCATATACCTGTTCCAATGATATAAATCCACCGATAGCTAAAGGAGCAAATTCCGGATTCTCCTGATAATAATCCAGATAACAATAAGTATTAGGGGTCATAATCACATTATTACCCAATTGAGCTGCCTTTATGCCTCCCGCTTCCCCTCTCCACGACATTACCGTAGCTTTCAGAGGAAGTCCCCCTTCCAACACCTCATCCCAACCAATTAGCTTTCGTCCAAGACCTTCCGCAATCTTCTCAACCTGCTGAATAAAATAAGCATGAAGTTCAAACTCGTCTTTCAGATTTTCTTTCCTTATCAAGGCCTGACAATCCTCACATTGTTCCCAGGATGTTTTAGGGCATTCATCACCGCCAATATGAATATATTCTCCGGGAAACAAGCTTGCAACTTCTGTAAGGATATCCTTTATAAACCGGAATGTCTGAGGTTTGGGACAATACACCTGGTCAGAAATGCCAGCTCCTGCCATCAAATCAAGTGAAGAATGAAAACTGCATGCATATTCCGGATAAGCACTCAAAGCCGCCAAGGCATGCCCCGGCATTTCAATCTCAGGAACAATCGTAATTTGCCTGTCAGCTGCATATCTCACAATATCACGAATTTCATCTTGTGTATAGTAGCCTGAATGTTCTTTTCCATCATAATGACGAGGATAATATTGATCCCAAGTGCCAATAGCCGAATTAGAGCGTACAGAGCCTTTTTCAGTAAGACGCGGATATTTTTTTATCTCTAACCGCCATCCCTGATCATCAGTCAGATGCCAGTGAAAACGATTCAACTTATAATTAGCTGCCAGATCAATAGCCTTTTTCACATCTTTCAAAGGTAAATAATAGCGTCCCGCATCAATCAAGAATCCCCGGTAAGAAAAACGAGGTGCATCTTTCACAAGGATACAAGGAAGTGAAGTATGATTTTCATCCGCCAGAATCAACTGGTTAACAGTGCGGAGAGCATAAAAAAAACCGGCAGGTGTAGATGCCTTAATTACCACTTTATTGGCAGCAACAGAAAGTTCATACGCTTCTTCACCCAGGGACTTTTTATCTTGCAGTAATATGCCGGCCTTTTTAGACTTATTTGTTTGCAAACTCAAACCATAGTCTCCCAACATCTGCTCCATAAAGTTATCAATTATCTGATTTACTTCCGGCTGTTTACCGACATAAAGAATATTATTGTTATGAGCTAAATCGAACGTACCTTGCTTCTCTTGTATATAAGAAGGCTGAGGTATAATATTGGCACCCATGGCAGTAGGAATCACCACCCAGAATAATGCCACTAGATTTGCTACACATAATCTGAATAAATTCATATCTAAAGTATTTTAATGATTTAAGATTCTATTTTAATTCGCCCCGATGATATCAAGTACTTTCAGTTCTTTACCATTGACAGGTACAGTTTTATCCTTCAAGAAATCAAGAAGAATATCCCAATTCTTATCTTCCGCATTATACCAAAGTGATTTATTGAAAAATCCATCCTGTTTTGTAAAACCGGTGGCAGGGGTTTTCAAACTACCGACATATACATTTCCGGAATATTGGTTACCCACTGCCTTTTCTTCTTTTACAGCTACAGTCACCTCTGGAGCATAAATATAATTGTTCTTGAAGACATCTCCTTTCCCATAAGATGAATCATGCTTGGTGAAATGGAAAAGTGTACGGTCTATCTGCGGCTCCGGTTTAGGAAACAGGTAAAACAGATTATTCTCTACCAATGTGTTCTGAGTATATCCGGTGAAATGCATTGCAGGGCTAAAATAAGCATCTTTATGGCTTGCATTAGTCAGATAATTGCGTAGTCCATCATTTATACTGACATTGTAACGTACTTTTGTTTCAATATTACCATTCACACACCAGTCTTCAGGCCAACCATCCGTACCAATTACCAACATGAAGCCGCCATCATTATTATAACTCAGATTATACTGGAATACCGAATTCCGACATCCCCAGTCCGAATCATAAGCATACCCGTCTATGATAGATTTGTGATCACTTACTACATTAAATTGTACCACTGTATTATCGCTACACCAAGGCCATATTCCATCACAAGCTTCGGATTCTGGCAACGTTTTCGGGCAATTCTTCATCACATTATATTCTATCAATCCACCATCACAACCAGCCAGTACAATACCGTCACCCGGCACTCCATCCAATACATTCTTCCTGATGACCACTCCCAAATTAGGATTCCATTGTTTCCTGATCCAGTATCCCTTAAACTTAATTCCATCCCTTTGACAATCTTTCAGATAGCAATTTTCAATAGTCATTCCAACAAATCTATTCAGAATACTATCATTATCCCGGCCATTCTGAATACAAATTCCAATACCACCACCTTTCTCTATCACCGTACTTCCATATACATCATGCACATACAAGTCATCAATGACCATATTATGTGATTCTCCAAACTTATCCAATTCAACCCATAGCCCCAGCAAACCGGCTTTCGGGGCATCACCTTTATTAGAAATCTCCAGATCACGTATCACCAGATTCTCTGAATTCAATATATGAACAGCGGCCGTATCAACTCCATTTCCTTTGATATGCGGTTTTTCCAGTCCTCCATATTTGCCCAATACAACAGGATTATTCTCCTCTCCACAACAGGAAAGCAAAAGTTTCTCCGTAAATACAGCACCGGATTTCAACAAAATGCTGTCTCCACCTTTTAGAGTTAAAGACTGAAGCTTTGCCAAAGACTTAAAAGGAGTTCGTACAGAAGTTCCGTTATTAGCATCGTCACCATTTACAGAATCAAAATAATAATTAGTCGTTGTCACCTGTGGAGAGCAGGAAACTAACATTGCAACCAAACCTCCACATAGTATTGTCTTTATATTTTTCATATACATATTATTTTTAAGTTTATTATTACCAATTATCTGTCCGGAAAGAAGATACCGGAAGGCCACTAAGGCTGAATAATTCCGGTTCTACATAATTTTTAAAGGCATATCTAACAGCTTTCGGCTTCCTCACATATTTAGAAGACACTACTACAACATCTCTTTCTTCATCTACATACGCTTCCGCCGGATGAAAAACCTTACTCTCATCTGCTATTTCAAATAAATGCAGAGGTTTTCCATAACTCGTTAGTCCATAATATAAATCTTTAAAATAGATCACAGCTTTATCATCATCGACTTCCATCCTTTCAAAAACCGGACTCTTATATTCAAATCCCTTCATATTATACACTTCAGCTAATGCCATCAATCCTAAACGTTCGCCGACTTTCTCTTTGCGTACCGGATGGATCTGCTCTACTTCCCCTACATCCAAAATGACCGCCATCCCACTATTCTCGATTCGATCCATGCTTTTTCTCTGTTCATCACGCAGATAAGCACCTACATGCTCACCTACCTCGCTTGGAACATTCCATGTAGCATAATCAAAAGGAGCTATTTGCGTGAAATAAAACGGGAAATTTCTTCCCCACTTCCGTCTCCATTCAGCTACCATAGCAACCAGCCGATTCGAATATTGAGAAACATTATACACATTTGATTCTCCCTGATACCAGATACACCCCTGTATGCAATAACCGACAATAGGATTCAACATTCCATTATACATGGTAGTAGGTATATTAGCCTCCCACCCTGTGGTACCATCGCTCACTTCCGGAACAGAAATATCACCCAATGTCTGACAAGTTTCACGGCTCATCCAAGTTTCAACAATGGAACCTCCAAAACTGGCATTAATAATACCAACCGGAACTCCAAGATTCTCCTGAATAAAATGAGCAAAATACCATGCAACCGCACTACAATCTCCTACATTTTCCGGAGCTGCCACCACCCAATCCGCCTTTATATCCGGAAGCGGTTTATAACTGCCAAGTGGAGGCACATTTATAAAACGAATATTACTTTTTTGAGAAGCCAGAATAGCTTTGGTAGATTCATAACATTCTTTCAGTTGCATAGCCATATTTGATTGCCCACTTGCCAACCAAACCTCGCCTATATATACATCGCTGAAAGTTATAGTCTTATCTTCCGTTATGGTTAATACATAGGGACCTCCTGCTTCCGGTGTATGCAGCATTATTCTCCACGTACCATCTTTCCCAACTTTAACGGAATAACTCTTGTCGTTCCATGATGAAGTCACTGTGACTATTGCCCCGGCATCCGCCCATCCCCATATCGGTGTGGTCGTCTTTTGCTGCAACACCATATTATTACCGAAAATACCGGCAACCCGCAAATCCTTTGCCTCAACTGTCAAAACAACCAAAGCCAGAAGAAATAAGATAATATTGAATCGTTTCATTTTATCAGTCTATCTTTTGTAAACATTCAAAATCAAATTCAATCTTTTTCACATCAGCCTGCTCATCAGTTCCGTTTGCCGGTAAGTCAAAAAAGATTTTCTCGTCTTTATCCAGTTTATAAATCACAAGCGTCAACTCTTTCCCCTCTACAGAATGTTCCTGTCGGTTCAAACCTACTGTCCAGGTGGCATGACTGTTATAATCATCATCTGAAAGCATATATCCGTTATAGATTTCCGCCTTATCACCGGAATAGTTGATACGCATATAGATGTTATTCAAATTCTCCAATGCATCTGTCGGCACTTGTATCCTCCACTCTTTGAATGTATTATAAGCAATACCTTCGGCATATCCCGGTTTATCTACTACCACCGGAGCCACCGGTTGCGGAAACACCCGTGTGAGTGAAGGGTTGGAATAATAGTCCGTCGTCAACCAGGAAGAGTCGGTACTAAATTCAATCCTGTCATAATTATAGTATTCCACAATGACACGTGCAGCAAATTGCTTCTTCCCCTCAACAAATGGAAAACTTGCAAACAACAGATTCACACCTTTTCTGGCATATCCTGTAAGGTCTATTTCATTTAACTGGTTTGGTTTTACTTCCTGATTTACCCAAGTATCATTCAGATTGAGTATACATTTCGACTCCGGATACATAAACAAAGTGACTTTCTTAATCTCTGAAGGATTATCCAGATTGAATTCCTTAAAGAAGAAACGACGATAACGCTGCTGATAAGGTTCAATCCCATGAAAGTTTGCTGTTTCCAACCATTTAGCCTCTTCCAGAATGCCCTTAGACTGAATACGAATATCCATTTGCGGCTGATTGAAAATAACCGCTTTCTGTTCAAATCCCGGATTCATACCCGTTTTCAACTTATAATAAGCAGCCTTCTTATCAGTAGAGAAAATATAAACATCTCCAAGTGAACTGTATAAATCCGCATCAGAAATATAGCATACTTTCTTCCCATCTTGTTCCAATAACCAACAGTTATCAGCCTCTTTTTCAGTCAGAATGACAACATACTTTTCTTCTCCATTCTGCAATTGTACTTTAAGCACACAATCTTTTCCCGGATTAAGTCCGCTAACAACCCAACTATCACTTTCTTCCTTTATCTTAGCCCGGTTTACCTCCACTCCTTTCACAGTCGATTTATCAAAAGATAGCTCCACTGGAATTTGTCTGTTCTGGAAAAACAGATAGCAATTATCAATACTTCCCATCAATTGTGCCGTGGCATAATTCAGGCGCATAGCGCCAAGTTCCACATTCAAGGGCCAGATAAAGACCGTACTATCCTGCATTTCAATACCTTTCTGAGGAAAACGAAGCGTTTTATCTTTCAGTTTCACCTCAAACTTCACACTCTTCTGTATCTTCTTCGGATGATAACGGGAATAATTGATTCCAAACATATAGCCGGTTTCATTATTAGAGCGTACAGCCACCTGTAACCCATCTTCTTCCCACTTCGGGATAACAGGCATCATGGGAGCCAGGTCTTTTTCATACTCATTGACAAAGTAATGCAGCTTTTTCACCTTCTTATAAGATTCCGCTATTTCTCCTGATTCGCGGATAGCAGCCTGAAAATCATAAGATTTCACCGGTAAGCGGCTCCAATACCCAGTTTTCAATTGCTCTTCCTCAGTAGACCATAGTTTACCCGTAAACTGAGTGGCACCGGCAAAAATATAATATCCCAGCAGGTTAGACCCTGAACCAAGTTTGGCTATCATCATACCCAACCCGTCTAAAGGATCGATGCTGAGTCGCCTGTGATAGGTATTTTGTACACCCACTCCCATTTCACAAGTAAAGAAGGGATATTTTTCATACGTCATATACACATCTTGCCGCTTTATCTGATCGTTACCTATATTCTCATTATCACGGAACGAATCGAACAAGAAGTTGCCCGGCTGGTATTCTTTTCCCACATGTTCCACCCATGGAGCATCTGCATATCCTCCCCATAAAGGAATTACCTCAAAAGGAGGAACAGAACCGTCTCCCCAGCCCGTAACCGTATACATCGGGACATCAATGCCATTTTCCAGAGCCGTATCTTTCAGCCATTGGATATGTGGTTCACCCTCCTTTCCATACCAATATTCATTTTCCAACTGGATGCCTATGATATTCCCGCCATCTTTATAGTAAAGCCCTTTCAACTGGTTAGCTATTTGGGCAAAATAACGTTTTACATAATTCTGATAAACCACATCATTTGAGCGGTCTTTCAGATATTTTTTTTGTAAGATCCAATCGGGTGTCCCGCCATTACGCGCTTCTCCATGCGACCAGGGTCCCAGTCTCGGAACTACAAACAATCCATGCTTCCGGCATAACTTAATAAAGCTGCGCAAATCTTTCTCATTCTCCCACTCAAACTGACCTTCTATCTCTTCGTGATGATTCCAGAACAAATAAGTAGAGATAATATTGATACCGCAAGCTTTCATTTTCAAGATACGGTCTTCCCACAAATCCTTACGGATACGCGAGAAATGCAACTCTCCCATAACGGGTAAGATTGGCTTCCCGCCCATAGTCATATATAGACTATTAACTTCTATTGCTTTCTCCTTAGGCCCCGGATTTCCCATCTTCAGATGACCGCACGAAGGTGTCTCCATGACGTCCGAAGCATCCAGCCTATAAACTTTCTGTGCTGATAAGTTCGTAAACAGGCAAAAACCGATAAATAAACAGGCTATTTTTTTCATTTGTATTCTATCATTAGGTTAATAAACCGCTTCCATTGTCTGAGTGCTCCACTGATCCGCCCAGCGAATAAGTGGTCTGTCTCCATCGAACTCAATCGGCAACCAGACATACCGTGAATTTATTAAATCCGTTTTATTCCACCTGTCAAACATAGCGATAAATTGATCCTGCATCCCTTCAATGGGGAGTACGTAGGTACTTTGGGCATAAAATGTCTTATCGGCATCACGCCCCAGACAGGGGTTATCTTTCAGTTCCCAAACTCCCATCATTGAATCGGATACGGCCCATTTGGCTTTATTCGGATCCCAACCGGTGCAACCGGATGAGAGCATATAATAATGACCGTTTCGTTTAAAAACCGCAGGAGCTTCCCGGGATTGTCCGATAAATCTCCGGACATAAGTTCCTGAAGGTTTTGTATAATCATCAGTCAGCAAACTGATATATAAGGTACTGTTCCATTCTGACGAGCAGATATGATAAGCCTTTCCATCATCATCCTTGAAGATAGTCTGATCACGACTATCTGCCCCATTCGGTTTAAAAGATCCCAAATAAGTGAAAGTTCCTGTCGGTGAGTCACAGACCGCTACCCCGGCATGTGCCTTTTCATAATCAGGGCTTTCAATATGCATCCACATCACAAACTTACCGGTTTTCTCATTATAGATAACCTTCGGACGCTCTATCACTTGCGAAGGGTGAAGATCTGAAGTCGGATCATCATCTACCGTAGGCAGAACCTTACCCTCAAATTTCCAGTCTGTCAGATTCTTGGATGAATAGCAAGCCACCCCCCCGGCTTCAGCCCGCCAGCACTCCCAGGTTTTAACCCAGTCCAGGCGATAGGTGGAATCACCTTTAAATTCACCATACCAATAATAAGTACCTTCATGGTAGAGAATACCTCCTCCATGTGCATTTATCGGATTTCCATCCATATCTTTCCAGATACTGCCGGGAGTCACGATATCTTTTCCCTCTTGCTTAGCCGACATCCGATCCACCGTTCTGATTGTAATCGATGCTCCTTTCATCCCCTCTGCTGAAACATTCAAGGTTATCTCACCCACATTTCCATCCGGTTGCAATATAGCCATTGCTTTACCTTTAAAAGTTTTGGGTGATAAGGAGCGGAAACTTTCCATATCTGTAGGACATGCATTTCCTGATCCCCTGATAATACCATTCCCCACAACACTTAAAGTCACTTTCATATCAGCATCAGGTACTACCCTGCCTTCTTTATCAATCAATTCAACAGTAACATAAGCCAGATCGTCCCTATCCGCTTTAATCACCTTGCGGTCTGCGATTAAACGTATCTGTACCGGAGCACCTGTGGTTCTTAAAATAGCGCATGAAGATTCACTGCTGTCATAGGTAGCCACTGCTTTCAATTCACCCGGCTGATAGTTGACCATGAACGTAGCCGTATAGTCTTTCTTTGAAACTTCTTGCTCACCCAGCAATTCATTATTAAGATAGAGCCTTACCTTAGGTGCACGACTATAAACATTTACTTTTACCGGTTTGCCTTCCAGCCCTTTCCAGTTCCAGCTAAGAGATTCGTTCTTCCACCCCCAATAGCTCACATCTTCTGTTTTCCCGACAGTCGGCAAAGGCTGTACAGCCATTGTTATTTCCCTTTCCTTCCAGATAATATCCCGGTAATAGGACTGTGGTTTCTTCTCTCCACAGATATCAACATCTCCACACCAGGCGTTATACCAGGGCCAACCCATAAACTGTGGATTCTTCTCGCCTTTGCTCAGTTCCAGTGTATGCCCTATTCCCGCTTCACCCAGATAATCAAGGGCAGTCCATACAAAATCACCAATGATATACGGATGTTTTTCCACCAGGTTCCAGTTTACAGCCGCTTCCTGCGCAACAGTCTCACTACCATATATGATACGTAAAGGATCTTTCTGATGATCATTTTCATATTCGTACCACATATAATTGTATCCTGCCACATCCAGATGTTGCATGGCTTTTGAAGCATCTTCCTTCCACTTCAACTGCGGATTATCCCAATAATCGTTGATAGCAGCAGTTACCGGACGTGAAGGATCCAATTTCTTCACTATATTCCTTAATCTTTCAGCAATCTCTATACCGGCATCATCCGAACGTTCCTGAATTTCATTTCCGATACTCCACATGATGACAGACGGATGATTCCGGTCTCTCAGCACCATTGCCGAAATATCTTTTTCGTTCCATTCATCGAAGAAACGATGATAGTCTTGAGGATTCTTTTCTTTTTGCCAATGATCAAAAGCCTCATCAATCACCAACATACCTTGTTCATCGCAAGCTCGGAGAAAAGCTTCTGCCGGAGGATTATGGGCACATCTGACTGCATTATATCCATTTGCCTTCAACAATTCTATTTTACGCGCCTCCGCCCTATCCAACGAAGCCGCCCCCAACAAACCATTATCATGGTGTACACAGCCACCTTTCAGTTTCAGAGGCAAATTATTCAACCTAAATCCTTCCTTCGCACTGAAGGATATAGTACGGATGCCAAAAGGAACAGATATTTGATCCAACACTTCATGCCCGGAACGAATTAAAAATTTCGCTTCATACAAATGCGGAGTATCAACCGACCATAGCTTTGCCTGTTTCACCGGCAAAGAGAAAGCAACTGTCTGCTTACCAGCCGCGTCAACACTCACTGTCTGCTCTTTCATTCCTACCTCTTCACCATCAGGAGAAATAATCGTAACCATCATATTTACTCCTGCCTTCTCCGTCTTTTCATTAAGCACATCCGCCTCTATAGCCAATGTAGCCTCATCACCAGCCATCTTTGCAGTACGTACGGCAACCGCCCATTCATCCAAATGGACAGAATCGGTCTTTATGAACCATACATGCCGGTAGATACCTGAACCGGCATACCAACGGGAATTTTTCCCCTCATTCGTTACCTTCACCGCAATGGTATTCACTTCACCTGCCGGATGACAATATGAAGTAATATCACATTTGAAGGACGAATATCCATACGCATTGAAATTCACTTTTTGTCCGTTCACCCATACTTCGGACTGCGCATAAACTCCTTCAAAATAAAGAGAATGAAGTTTATGAGCATCTTTACGGTCAATAGTAAATGATTTTCTATACCAGCCTTCACCACCTACGGTTTGTCCGGTAGCAAAACCTCCGGCACTTTCTTTGGAGAAAGGGCCTACCGATAAGCCGTCCGAACCGGAAAGAGGCTCTACACTCCAGTCATGTGGCAGATTTAATACCCGCCACTCCGAATCATCGTAAGATTCTTTTGCCGCATCTTCCATTTGGCCAAGATGGAACTTCCAATCCTGATCAAATTTAATCTTTCGTACGGAACAATCCGTGCCCTGACTGCATGCTGTGACAATCAACGAGCTTATGATGACAAATATAGATCGTTTTAATAATGCTCTCAATTTCATACTTCTTTTAAATTTGATTTTTAGGCAGTCTCTATTTTTTCTGAGTTATAGTAATACTCGCAACCGGCAGTGCCTTTACCTTTGCTGTTACAATAATCCGTCCTGAAGATTTCCCGGAACGAACAACCAATAAGTTACTTCCGCGCCACGTCTTCCGGCTATTAGCAACGAAACTTTCTATGCTCATAGGGTTGGCATTACCTACTCCTTCAATCGTAGCATCTCCTTCTATAGAAAATTCTACCAATTCTTCAGCCAACTGATTTCTAATGCCTTTACTATCTACCAATTCTAATGTGATATAGCTTAGATCATTACCATCAGCTACGATTTCCGTTCTGTCCGCAGATAATCTGATCTTTTCAACCTTACCGGCACTTTCCAACGTTGCAGTGCCCACTTCACCGCCTTTATTATAACTTACGGCTTTCAATATTCCATGGGCATAAGGTACTTCCCAGACAAGCGTATTTTTCTTATCGGCAGTATTTTCTTGTTTTCCTAAAGATTCCCCATTCAAGAACAGTTCAACCTGTTCACAATTGGAGTATACAGATACTGTCATCTTTTTCCCCTCATATCCCGGGAAATTCCAATGATCCACAACATCCGGAAAATCCCATACACTCCAATCCGCCTTATCCGGATTCAGAGGAAAAGAAGGAACAGGAGGCGTCACAACAATATGGGATACCGGTGCATCACTCCATAACGTTTCACGCAAATAGGACTGGGGACGACGTTCGCCCGAAAGATTCAAATCACCACAATTGGCATGATTCCAAGGAAAAATACGTTTATCAAGCGGATACCCACACCAGCCGATACTTGCCTCACCAATATAGTCAAAAGCAGTCCAGATAAAATCGCCGATCACCCATGAATGATCTTCCACTCCTTTCCAATAATCATAAGCCTGGGATGCGTAGGACTCCGAAGCATAGATAATGCGGTCCGGGTGACGTTTGGCATCCGATTCATAACGGTTTAAACAGTAATTATAACCACAAACATCCAGAGGAGCCAGAAAATCATCCGTTGCATCAACAATAGAATTAACTCCCGCCGTAACAGGCCGCGTTGTATCAAGCGTCTTCACAAAACCTGTCAATTCCCTGCATACCTCTACCACTTCAGCAGTTTCTTTGTCTTTGATTTCGTTGCCGATACTCCACATTATGACACAAGGGTGATTTCTATCCCGCGCAACCATGCTATACAGATCTTCTTTCCATAACTTATCAAAATACTGTCCGTAATCATCCTTGTAATGACCTTGTCGCCACATATCAAAAGCCTCATCTATCACCAACATACCTAAGCGGTCACAAGCATTGAGTAAAGCAGTTGAAGGGGGATTGTGGGATAAACGCAGCGCATTGAAACCAGCAGCTTTCAGTAGTTCTATTTTCCTTTCCTCTGCCCGGTCAAAAGCCTTTGCACCCAAAAGGCCATTGTCATGATGGATACATCCGCCTTTTAGTTTCATGGATTTACCATTCAGTTGGAAACCATTCTCTGCGCTAAATGCAATATTGCGTATACCTATTGAAATACATTCTTCATCTATTATTTTATTGTCTTGCAGAAGACGGTTTACAACTTTATATAAGTAGGGGTTGTCTGTAGACCATAATTGCGGAGAAGCCACTTCTAATGTATGGCCAACCTCTGTTTTTTCTTTGTTATCCAATGTTACCTGTTGCTCTTTCCGGGCTACAGTGCGATTCTCCTTATCTACAATCTGCGTTTCCAGAATCACTTTTCCGTTTGCTTTCTCAGTATTTGCCAGAATACTCTGTACATGTACCTCCGCTCTATTTGCTGTGGCAACAGGTGTAGTGATAAATGTTCCCCAAGTTTCAAAATGCAGCGGATTGGTTATCCTCAAGAAAGTATGCCTGTAGATCCCCGAACCTGTATACCAACGACAGTTCAGACCTTCATTCTTTACACGAACAGCTATCAGATTTTTTTCTCCAAATCGCACATAGTCTGTTATATCCAGCTCGAATGCAGTATATCCATAAACATGATCGGCTACATGGCGATCATTTACCCAAATGTCTGCATTCATATAAATTCCATCGAAAGCGACAGCAATACATCTCCCTTTCTCAGCTGCATCCACATAGAAATGTTTTCTATACCAGCCAGTTCCACCCACAGTAAAACCTCCCGAAACCTCGGTGACAGCATCTGCAGTAAAAGGAGAATTTGTTCCAGGGATATCTTCAATACTCCAATCGTGCGGGAGGTTCACCTGACGCCATTGTGTGTCATCTAAATCTGATCTCTCACCTTCAACAATATCCCCACGATAGAACAACCACTCCTCATCGAAAGATTGTTCCCGAAGGGTGGGTTTCTTTTCACTGCAACTACTCAATCCCAACGTTATTAACAAAAACAATAGGCTGTATATACTTCTCATATCATTATATTTAGCAGAGCAAAGGCCGGCCTTCAGACAGGATCTTCATCCGGCCAGCCTCTATCTGGAATTTATTTCAATTATTTACCACCCCATTCCGGTGCCTGAACCAAAGCTCTGTTGTTGTCTAACTCTGATTGAGGTATAGGCCATACATATCCTTTTGACGAATCGAAGATATGAGAACCTGCCCCACCGTCTGCCCGGCATCTTTCATATGCTTTATCCATTTCTTTCCAGCGCATAAGATCAAAATAACGGGTACCTTCCAAAGCCAGTTCCACTCTTCTTTCATGCTTCACCACGTCGAGCAATTGATCATAAGAGAGATTGGAACCTTCAGCATCTTCCACCTTCGGCATCATCACATCGGCACGCTGGCGCACCTGGTTCACCATTGACATAATTTCGTCTTTACCCGTATTTTGCTTAGCCAAAGCTTCAGCACGCATTAACAGTACATCAGCGTAGCGAATAACATACATATCCTGATTATCGGCAGCCCATGTAGTAGGCTGATTCTGATATTTACGCATAAACAACTGGAATGGACTGTTCCAGGACCACCATGCATCACTTACCTTGCCGTCATACGTATCACCATTTTTCGTCATCAGTGTATACGTCAGACGCGGGTCGCGAGTTGAATCATCATCCGGATCATAAATTCCCGAAGAGGTAATAGGTTTACCATCCTTGCAATAAAAATCGTTTGCTAAATTCGGATAAGGCAACTGCCATTCCATCGGATAACCGTAGTTATAAGCTAAGAAACTACCCTCACCATTTTGTTGGTCGGTATTTTTAAAGCGAATGGCAAATACTATTTCTTTGCTGGCACCACCAGCTTCCGTAAACAGGGTACTGTAATTCGGGTCTATTTCATATTGGCTCAGGTTAATAACCTGTAAAGCAGCATCGGCAGCCTCCTTATACATCTCATTGTACAGGTATACACGGGTCAGTAAGCCCAATGCGGCACCTCTGGTAGCACGGCCTCTATCAGCCGTAACAGGTAACATACCTTCGGCAGTAATGTCCTTCAGGTCCTTGATTATGTCAGCTACAATTTCTGATTTCTGCGACTTAGGTACCTGGCTCGTTTCAGTAGTCAACACATTAAACACCTTCGGAACATCACGGTACAGACTGGTCAAGTGATTATAAAACAACGCTCTGATGAACTTAGCCTCACAAACGATTCTTGTACCTGCTTCTTCACCTATTTTACCGTTCTCCAGCATTTGCGGTACTTTTTCAATAACATTATTGCATCGTGCAATACCTGCATAAGAAGCATTCCATACAGCCTTAGTAACAGCTGCTGTGGGGCTCATGGTATTGGTAGTGATCACATCGGGGCCCACCCACGGAATCCAGGCAAAATAGCCGTTATCCGTAGCAAATTCCAATTCACGCAAACTACAAGTATTTCCACCCGGCCAGCAAAATCCCAAGCTACCTTCACTTTGCAAAGCATCGTAGCAACCTACCAACGCTTTAGTCGCATCAGCCTCTGTATTCCAAAAATTACCGTTAGACAACTCTGACAAAGATTCACGATCCAGGAAGTCTGAACAAGAAAAGAGGGAAAAGGCTAATGACAAAATAACTGAATAATATATTTTTTTCATGATCTTCTTTATTTTAAATTATAATGTAATGTTTAAGCCCACAGAGAATGTCTTGGCATTGGGATAAGCATGACCGCGAGTATCGGTTCCATACTTTTCAGGATCGTAATCGTCAATGCCGGTAATAGTCAGGATATTCTGTGCAGAAACATATATTCTTAAGCGTTCCAGTTTCGCCTTGCGAATCCATTCTTGTTTGAAAGAGTATCCCAATTCAATATTCTTCAGACGCAGGTAAGAAGCATCTTTCAACCAGAATGAAGAGGGTTGGCTGTTATAGTCACCATTACCCAGACGCGGGAAGTTCCCGTTAGGGTTAGCGCTTTCAGAATAACGGTCCAGGAATGCCGTCGTAACGTTACCCGAAACGGTAGGATAATCCATCACAATACGGTCTACACCGGCTACACCCTGGAAGAAAGCAGAGAAATCAAATCCTTTGTAAGCGGCATTCAAACCGAAACCGTAAGTAAAATCAGGGAACGGATTACCGATCACTGTACGGTCGTAAGTATCCACTACTCCATCCGGTTTACCTTCCGGACCGCTGACATCTTTGTAACGGACATCACCCAACTTCAAAGCACCACCGCCAACAGAATTCTTTTCATTAGCTTCATCCACTTCAGCCTGTGTGCGATACAATCCATCGGCTACATAACCATAATAAGAATTGATAGGATGTCCTTCCAGATTAATAGACCAGTCTGTAATCCATGAATCTTTACCGTGCAGGTCGAGAATTTCATTCTTCACCTTACTGAAGTTGACATTTGCACCGAATTTCCAGTCGCCCCATTGATCATTATAACCTAAAGCGAATTCCCAACCTTCATTCTTTACTGATGCAGCATTCACATAAGGTTCAGTAGAAATACCCACAATTCCGGGAATGGGCAATTGCAGCAAAATATCAGAAGTCTTCTTGTAGAAATAGTCAGCAGTAAGGGTAATCTTGTTATTCAGGAAAGCGGCGTCTATACCTATATCCGTAGTAGCGGTTGTTTCCCATTTAATGTCAGGATTAGCCAATGAGGAAATAGCCACACCCGAAACTTTGTTGTCACCCCATACATAGTTATTACCCAAACCGATATATTGTGCAAACGGATAGTAACCGATCTCCTGGTTACCCAGTTCACCCCAGCTACCTCTTAGTTTCAACTGGCTGATAAAGCTATATTTCTCCATGAAAGCCTCTTGAGCAATGTTCCAGCCCACAGATACAGAAGGGAAATAACCGGTACGGTTCTTTTTAGGTATTCTGGAAGACTCATCACGACGGAGGTTGAATTCAGCCAAATAGCGATCCTTGTAATTGTAGTTCACACGGCCAAAGAATGATCTCAAAGCAGCTTCGGCAGCATCTCCCTTAGCAGAAGTACTTAAAGCACCGTTCAATACGGTGATATTGTCGCTCGGAAGATCTTCACCTGTTGCCGTGGTAGAACGGAAATTATTATATTGGTTAGACTGCCCCAGCAAGAAGTTGAAAGCATGGCCGTTCACATCAAAGTGATAAGTAATAATGTTTTCGTTGATCCACTGAGTTTCGGAATAATAAGTATCGGTCAGGTAATTCTTACCACTACCTCCCACAGGGTTACCATACGAATCCTGAGGAATATAAGCAGGTTCAGCACCAATACTGTTACATTGGTTATATTGATAAGCAAAGCTGGTCTTGATAGACAGGTTCTTAATCGGTTCTATTTCCAGGAAAGCCTTACCGTCAAAACGGCTGTATTTCTTCTTTGAGGTTATGGTAGTGGCATAAGCCGGATTCTTAATAGCCTGCATTTTATCGTTACCATCCACAAATCCCCATTCACCATTGCTATATTTATAAGGTACCGAAGGACGGGAGTGCCATTTCATCTGTTCGAATACATAGTAAGTACCAATGGTAGGTTCCTCTACTTCTTCATGGTTACCAGAAACATTCAGTCCTAAAGTGATTATATCAATGAACTTGCTGTCAGCATTCAGACGGAAATTAAAACGGTCAGTACTTGTACCTTCCATGATACCATCCTGTCCCATATATCCTACCGAACCCATATAATGAGAAGTGGCATTACCACCCGACATAGACAAATGGTGGGTCTGGATAGGAGCAGAACGGAATATTTTGTCCGACCAGCGGGTATTGGCAAACAAATCCGGTCTCGATCCATCTTTCATTTGCTGAATCATTTCAGGAGTAAAATTCGTAGTTACATCTCCCATTGCCTCATTCTGCTCATTATAAAGAGTAGCCCAATCCCATGAATTAATATATGTAGGTAGAACCGTAGCTTTCTGTACACCATAGGATCCGCTGTAAGATAGTGTCTTCTTGTCTGCATTTCCTCGTTTTGTTGTAACCAGAACTACACCGTTGGCAGCACGTACACCATATATAGAAGCGGAAGCCGCATCTTTCAATACTGATATGTTTTCAATATCATTCGGAGAAACACTGTTGAGGCTTCCCTCCACACCGTCAATCAGCACCATAGGATTACTGTCACCAAAAGTGTTTATACCGCGGATACGGATTTCCACATCTCCCTCAGCACCGGGTTGCGCAGAGAAAGAGCTCACGGTAACACCACTCATTCGTCCTTGCAGCAAACTGGAAGTATTGGATACCGGAATGTCTTTAATATCATTGACCTTTACAGAAGATACCGCTCCCGTCAGATTGGCTTTTTTCTGCGTACCATAGGCTACAACCACAACTTCATCGATCAACTCCGAGCTTTCTTTCAATACAATATTGATTTGCTGGTTTGCCCGGGCTATTTTCACGACTTGCGTTTCATAACCTATATAAGAAATCACGAGATTTTGTCCTACTGATGCCTGAATAGAGAAATGTCCGTCTACATCTGTAATCAGACCATTCGTAGTACCTTCTACTACTACAGAGGCTCCAATTATCGCTTCACCGGCAGCATCCTTCACAGAACCTTTTACAGTTACAGCCTGTTGTGTAACGGCTGATGTTGAAGAACCGAGATCTTTTTCCGTTGATGCATAGGAGAAAGTTACTCCACCAAGGAATAGCAATCCGAAGATGATTCGTCTTTGCAAAACATGTTGTTTATTCATAATATTTTTAATTAAAAAGTTACTGATGCAAAAGTCCCTGTTTCTTTATAAACAGGATAACAGAAAAGCACAAAAGAATAACAAATTCCTGTATCCGCTATCAAAAACAGGAATTTGTTATCAATCGGCACGATTCTTATATTTTTAAGCGCCTTCAAAAAGAAGGGGATCGCTTATTTTTTCCTACTTTTGAATATTGAATTTTAATCAGTACGCTATGACTAGAATAAGATTTATTTTATACTCTTTCTTATCGCTTCTCCTTTGTGGATGCAGCCCTTCAAATATAACTAATGCTGATAAGGTCCGATTGATTTTAGATACGGACTTGGGACCTGACTACGATGACGTGGGTGCCATGGCAGTGATGCATGCCTTAGCTGATAGTGGATATGTAGATATACTGGCTACTGTATCTTCTAATAAGTCCGAATTAACAATTCCTTGCATTGAAATCATTAATACATACTTCAAACGACCTGATATTCCTCTTGGCGTTGCCAAAGGAGAAAGTGCAGTCACATTGGAATGCCCGCACAACAAGAAATGGACTGAAGTCTTGCCTCAGAAATATCCCCACCGGATAGCCAAATCATCAGATGCCCCCAATGCCGTCAAGGTATATCGCTCTGTTTTATGCACGCAACCGGATAATAGTGTCACAATCTGCACCATCGGAGCTTTCTCCAACCTAAAAGAACTACTACAATCAAAAGGAGACGAATTTTCACCGGAAACAGGAATAGAACTTGTACGCAGAAAGGTTAAAAAGTTAGTTTCCATGGCAGGAATATTCCCCGAAGGACGAGAATATAATATATATTGTGACGCTTCCTCCTCCTCTTTCGTTGTGAACCATTGGCCTACAGAAATTATTTTCTGTGGATTCGAGATTGGCTACAACATAATAACCGGTCGCCGGGTTAGCCGGATGCCTGTAGAAAATCATCCTATAAAAGATGTGTTTTTACTAAGCATGTCGCAGGGAGAACCACAAGGTAGATGGAGTTGGGATCAGGCAACTGTTTGGGTAGCCATAAAAGACTATACACCTTATTATATCAGTGAACGGGGAATTATATCTGTAGACTCTGAGGGTAATAATACATGGAGAGCTACAAAAACAGGAAAGCATATCCGTTTAATAGAGTCTTTACCTGCAAAAGAAATGGAGGATTTACTCGAACAATATATGATGCATTGCCCTAAACATTAAAATTATGAGAAAGCTATTATTTATATTCGTACTCTTTTTAGCTTCCACTGCCGGAGCACAGAAGCTATTGCATTATGATTTAGCAGATGGATTATCAAGTTCTGAAATCACTTCTATCTGCGAAAATGACTATTATATGTGGATTGCCACAGAAGATGGGCTCAACCGTTTCGACGGACATCGGTTTAAAGTCTATAAATCGGGGAAAGCAACAAACAACAGTCTTAAGAATAATAATATAGAAACCTTGTTCCTTGATTCCAAAGGCTTGTTATGGATTGGTTTTAAGACCGGAGGAGTAGATATATACAATCCGCGGACCGACCAGTTCATCCACCTCAATGAGCAGGTTTCCGACCCCATCCCTAACCGGATTGTTTCCATATTCGAAGACTCTGATCATAACATCTGGTTGGGAAGCTGGGAAGAAGGTATATGCAAATTAACTCCCAAGAATACAGAACGTACCAGTTTCACAGCCGAACGTAGCCATTCAGGAGCCATTGTCTCCAGTTTTGTGGAAAAGCCTAAAGGACATATATGGATCAGCACCTATACAGGACTTGTGATGTACAACTCCCGAAAACAAACATGGACAGACATTACCCCCAAGAACCAGACCATCACACAACTACACGACACCGGAGAAGACAATACACTGTATTACTCTTCATGGGATAATGCGCTCTATGAATTAACCTGGAGCCAACAACCCGAACAAGCCCGGACCATCCATCTGCATAACAGCAATACCCCCATATACCGCATAGAAGGAGAAGCAAACAAACTTCTGATCGGCACCTGGGGAGAAGGAATAAAAGTATATGATAAAGAGCAAGAGCGTATTTATCCACTACCCGGCACAGAACATCTGGGTACCACTTTTATCAATGCCATTTATAAAGATAGCCTTGATAACATCTGGATAGGTTCATACGGAAAAGGACTCTATAAGTACTCCTCCTCAGACAGGGGAATCAGCCAGTTGCTCTCAATTCGTAAAACGCATTCTCCCATCACTTCTATCGCCCTTTTACAAGACAAAATATTGTTGGGAACCTTAGGTGACGGTATGTATCATTTCGATATGCGTACCTCTACTGAAAAGGAGAATTATAAAAGCAAAGACAAATTCAAGGACCATATCTTATCTATCGGGCAAAATAAGGATATTACGTTAGTGGGGCACGATGGCATAGGATTATTATATTCTTTCCAGAATAATAATTCACAGGAAATTCAATGGAAAGAATTTACGGCAAGCACTGAATTAGAAAAGATTACGACTTTCTATATAAAAGACAATAAAGTGTGGATAGGCACCAAACAAAACGGTCTGATGTCCCTATGCTTGGACAAGAAGAACCGGCAAATAAAAGATTATATCCATTATGACTATTTCAGTCGGGACAGGATAAACGCTATCATACCTTATCGTGACAATCAATTGTTTATAGCTTCACATAACGGGCTCTCCATCTTCAATGCATCAGACCAGGTCACTCTAAAAGACAAAATCATCGACCAGGAGATTGTGTACTCTATCATAGAAGATAAAAGTAATAAATGCTGGTGGATAGGAACATCAAACAATCTGTTGAAGATGGAAGTATCCAATGATTCACTGCAAGTTTCTACCGCATTCCCTACATACCCATTGCCGCAAGGGGCCATCAAGTCATTGTTGCTCGATGATAACCAGAATCTATGGTTCTTTATCGGTGAGAAGATATTCTGCTACATAAACAGTGAACAGCGCATCTGCGAACCGAATATCAGCTATTGGGGCAACTCTTCTATCCTTTCAGCCGAAAAAACAACCTATGAAAACAAAGAATATATCCTGTTCGGCAATACCGAACAACTCATGGTTGTGGATGTGGAAAAGGCGCTGCATCAGTATGATAAGACCAAACTCATATTGACTGATCTGGAAATCAACCACCAAAAGATACAGGTAGGCGATACGATAAACAACCGGGTGATTTTAAAAGAGAATACCGAATATATTCCTTCCATCACCCTGTCTTATGCCTCCAAATGGATATCCCTGTCCTTTACTGAAATAGGGGAAGCCAACTACTGCAATAAATACCTATACAGGATGATCGGTTTTACCGACAGCTGGCAATATCTCGATATGTCCGTACCCCTGACCTTCTCACAACTTAACCCCGGCACATACACCTTGGAAATTATGAAATATAACGAAGAGTCAGGCACCAAGCCATGCTGGTCCATGAGCATTATTGTCGCTCCGCCCTGGTGGAAAACACCTTTGTTCTATTTCATTTCCTGCCTGATTATCCTGTTGAGCATCGCACTCATAATATATATGATTATCAGACACTACAGAAGAAAGAGTATACAAAAGATACAGGAGATGGAGACTTTGAAGAAAGAAGAACTATTAAAAGAAAAGGAAAGTTTCTTCGAAAGTCTCGGGCACGACCTGATTACGCCTTTATCTTTGATACTGGCACCTGCCAATGATATGTTGCGTGAAACCAAAGAAGATGATATTCAGTATGAAAGGCTGTCCATTATCACCAAGAATGCTGCATTCTTATCCGATCTGTTTTCTACAATCCTTGACTTCAAGCGAGTGGAATTCTCTGAAGTAAAGATAAACAATAGAAACATAGAAATCGTATCATTCTGCCGCATCATAGTGAATGCATTCAATTATCTGGCAAGCTCTAAAAAAATCCAGCTATCCTATCAGGCCAACATCCCCTCCATACATATATGGATTGACAGTGTGAAGTTTGAAAGGATTTTATATAACTTACTGAGTAACGCCATTAAGTACACCCCCGATCAAGGCAGTGTATCGGTGGCACTGGAATATATAGATGGACAATTGAGTGTATTCATAAAAGATACGGGACCGGGTATCAATCAGTTATACCAGGCAACCGTATTCAATAAATTCTACCGGGAACCCCAATACAATAAGGAAAACACTCCCAACGGATTGGGCATAGGATTATATGTCGTGAAGAAATTCGTATCAGTAATGAACGGCACAGTTTCTATTGACTCACAACCCGGACAAGGCACCACACTGTGCATCAAACTACCGGTAGAGAACTCAGAAGAATATCAGGAAACAACTGATATTACCGAATTTAAAGCACAGGCAACCAATATAGAGAACAGTGCCACCATATTACTGGTAGAAGATAACGAACAGATACTTAAATACCTTGCGGGCAAATTGGCGGAGCACTTCAACGTAGTGACAGCCACCCGTGGAGAAGAAGCCTTGAAATTAGTAGGTGAGTATCTTCCTGAAATCGTAATATCGGACATCATGATGCCCGGTATGGACGGTCTGACACTATGCCGCCATATAAAGGAAAATTCCCTTTATGCCGATATATTCGTTATATTACTGACTGCCAAAACTTCATCTGAAGATGAACTAAGGGGTTATAAAGAAGGCGCTGACATCTATATCAAGAAACCTTTTGATACGGAAGCATTGATCAATCAGATCATGAATATCCTGAATACGCGCCAGAAACGAAAAGAACAACTCCTAAAGAACCTGATAGCCAAAGACAGTGATACCATTGAGTTCAATTCCAAGGAAGTATTCCTGCAACAGGCCATGAAGGTGATAGAAGAGAATCTGGATAAGGCGGACTTCAACATTGAGGAATTCTCAATAGCCATGAATATCAGTAAGACAGTGCTTCATAAGAAGTTCAGAATGCTTATCGGGCAGACACCCAATCAGTTTATCCGGGCTATCCGACTTCGAAAAGCATCCGAGCTATTGATAAACAGTGATTTGTCAATAGCGGAAATAGCCTACCTGACCGGCTTTAACCAAGCACATTATTTCATCAAGTGCTTTAAAGAAGTATATAATGAAACACCCAAGAATTTCAGGGATCTGAAAAAAGGAGACCGATAACCTCAAAAAAGGGATGACTGTGAAACTGTTCCAATCATCCCTTTTCCAATCTTATTTCTTTTCAGCAGAATATTCAACCTCGTAAACTTCCAATAAGCAGTGTTCGCTATTCCCATCTATAGCGGTACAACTTATTTCCAACGGACGTCCTTCTTTTATATCGTCAGCAGAAACCTCTCCTACCGCCCATGACAAGCCGCACCAGATCATCTTATCATGCGATTTCTTTATCGGAACAGAACGCTTGCCCTGCTTTACTTCTATATTGAAGAAATGGTCCATTTTAATCCCGGTAGGAGGAGCACCGCCCCACGAACGGAATGCTTTTCCATGCTCATCCAATTGCTGAAAGAGAATCCGTACAGTTTTCCCTTTCGAAGGGGTGTAATGTGCCTGCAAGGTATGCTCATTTTTCTTTTGCACATCTATTTTTACCTTTTGAATTGTTGCAGGGATAACGATATCTTTCTCAATACCTAAATCATACTCCCGGGTACTGAACTTGCCGTATCCGACAACAACCATCTGTTCCGGCCCCAATTCCACAATATTCTTTTCTAAAACAGGCATAAAACCACTGTCCGTAAAAAGCACCCTCCCCGTTCCTGTCGCTTCAGGCAACATTACTTTGGCTTTCTCTTGTGATGCGTTTACCACAGTATAAAGATTTCCTCCTTCAGCGGAAGCCATGTATCCGTATGGCAGCGCTTTGCCGGGGATAGCCCCGAATGCTGAAATACTTCCATACTGCTGTACCTTCATATACAATTGCTGCACTTTAGCCATCCAGCGGGCATCATCATCACTTAGCAAATCAATATTTCCATGACAGACATTCAGCCAGCCCCCGCGTGCCATCGTCAGAATCATCATGCCTTTCCAGGCATTTAAAGCCCTGTTATAACAAGTACCCGTGGTACCAATCATAAAAGCACAGTTGTCAATGCGCCGGACCGGTACTCCGTTAAACAAGTATTGAAAGGTCATGTGATCCGAATACAAATCCTGTGAACGCCAGAAGTTCATCATCGGCACATCGGATAAGCGGGGATCACCGCAATACATCGTATCAAATATTTCCAGCCAACGCAGGTCTACCGTTTTTCGAAACGGGGTAACCGTATTTTCCATATCACCCCCAAAACCATTGTAGCCAATAAAAAGTACATCCGGATTCCTATAACGAAATTCTTTTATGGCAGAAATAAAGGCATTTTTATTCTGTTCCTCAATATCAGTAGGCAACATCGTACATTTGGCATCAGGAGTTGCCGCATCAAAATAAGCAAAATCAAATTTGAACATCTTAATACCCATATCCACGTACATTTGCAGGGTCTGCATAAGATGGTGCAAATATCCTCCCCTGAACAGACAAAGAGTTGTTCCGTCTTCTGCCACAGAGCTTTCCCACTCCGGAATAATCCTCATCGTATTTGCCTCTCCACCTATGCGCAGCAGGTTCGTAGAAAACCACAATCCGGGCTTTATTCCTTCTCTTTTACACGCATCCAGCCAACGTTTGGGACCTTCCGGCCAGCAGTCCGGCCTCCACTTACGATATCCTTCATTCACATCAAACCAGAATGCGTCCATCATATAATAATCCACCTGTACACCCAATTTTTTCAAACGCACAATGTGATCCAACTCTTTCATTGCCAATGCCTCATCCAGAGGAATGTTATCAGACAATTCATCATAGGCGGACCAATTGTTATAGACAAATACAGGTTTGGTCAATCTTGCCGTTCTATTTTTATTCCATCCGTCAGATACATTCTGCGCCACTCCAGGAATGAATATGCACAACAACAGCAACAGGATATTTATTCTTATTCTATTCATAAGTCATATCTATTTTTATCAAAGACTGTTTATTCACCGGAAAACTTAGTCCACCACTTCAAAAGTCAGTTTCCGGCCACCTACCGACACTATAAATTCACCCGCCTCCAAAAAGCGTTTGCCCGTTGCATCCGTATAGCTCAAATCTCTCATAGGATCAATCTCAAACCGAAAGACTCTGCTTTCACCAACCTTCAACGATTGTTTTTCAAAGAATTTCAGTTCTTTCATAGGACGGGAAATGCTACAAAACGGATCAGACACATACCATAGCACAGTTTCTTTTCCTTCCACCTTACCCGCGTTAGTCACTGTAACCTCGGCTGTTATCTTCTGATTCTTCTTGATTTTCAAGGAAGAAAGTTTTGCATCAGAGTAAGTAAAGGTAGTATAACTCAATCCATACCCGAACGGATACAGAGGTTCGGTAGGAATATCCTGATAATCCCCCATCGCATCGAACGGACGGGCAGACTGCCGCATATTATAATAGATCGGTATCTGACCTGTAGACAGCGGGAATGTCACTGACAACTTTCCGGAAGGATTTACCCTGCCCGATAAAATGCCCGCTAAGGGAGTTCCTCCCGCAACACCGGGCTGCCACATCTCAATGATAGCTTCTACCTGAGGTTCCAATCTGATCAACTCAAGAGGGCGACCACTGGAAAGTACAAGTACAATGGGCTTATTCGCCTGCTTCAAATGCAAAAGCAACTTTTCCTGAATATCGGGCAAAGCAATTGTAGAGCGTGAAGCATTCTCTCCACTCCACTGTTTGGACTCACCTAAACATACCACTACTACATCGGATGCCTCAGCCGTTTTCAAGGCAGCGGAGAAACCCGATTCATCATTTCCATCCAATGCACAACCCTGCTCATAATCCAGCCGCACTTTATCACCAAATTCTTTCTGCATTCCTTCATAAATGGTCTCCACATCTTCGGCCTGACCTTTAAAAGCCCAGGCACCCAACAAATCGGAACGATCCTTGACCATAGGTCCTATCAACGCAACTCTTTTAACCGTTGAAGAAAGAGGCAACAAGTTCTTTTCATTCTTCAACAGCACCATTGATTCTTCTGCCAGACGCGCTGCCAAAGCAATATCCTCTTTCTGCAAATAACGTTCCTGCTCGGTCAGCTCTTTCGTATAAGGTTCATCAAATAAGCCCAGGCGAAATTTGACCCGAAGTATACGGGCAACCGCATCATCTATCTGCGAAATTTCTATCTTCTTTTCAGCAACCAACTGCTCTAAATATTCATAATAAACATTGTCCCGCATATCCATCTCCACACCGGCATGGAAAGCCTTATACGCAGCTTCTTTGCGATCCTTGGCAACACCCTGATAAATCAGCTGCTCTATTGCATTCCAGTCAGATACGACAAAACCGTCATGCTGCCACTTATTCTTCAGTATTTCAGTTAAGATGTAATGGTTTGAAGTAGCCGGTACTCCGCTAATGTCATTAAAACTGCTCATAAGCGTGGCGGCACCTGCTTTCACACAGGCCTCATAAGGCGGTAGATAGGTTTCCCACAAGGCTTGGGGTGATATATCCGTATACCTGTAATCCCGTCCGCCTTCGGATACACCATAACCTACATAATGTTTCAGGCAAGCTGCGATAGAATACGGATCAGACAGTTTCTCGCCTTGGTAACCTTTCACCGATGCTACACCAAAGACTGTATTCAGGTAAGGATCTTCTCCATAACATTCGGAAATACGTCCCCAACGGGGATCCCTCGCCACATCAATCATAGGTGAAAATGTCCAGTCAATACCCGACAATACAGACTCCTTAGCAGCCATCCCGCAAGCCTGAGTCACTAAATCAGGATTAAAGCTACAAGCCTGTGCCAATGAAATCGGATACACCGTACGCAACCCGTGAATCACATCAAACCCAAAAAGAATGGGTATCCCCAGGCGAGATTCTTCCATTGCCTTACGCTGAATCCGGTTACGCAACTTCGGATCGGTATGGAGATAAATCAGCGAACCAATCTCCGCCGGAAGATTTTTCACCTCCGTACCTATATTATTGGGATTATCATTCTCCCCAAATGTATATTGATTCAGTTGAAGCACCTTTTCATGCAATGTCATCCGATTCAGCAAATCTTTCACTCTGGTTTCAACAGGCTGTCCCGCATCTTTATAAACCGGTTTCTGTGACCGGACAGATAACCACGGGAGCAAAGCCGATACGAATAAAAACAATAGTTTTCGCATAGTATCATGTTATTAATTAATCCCAATCATCAGTGCGGAAGGAAGATACCGGCAGACCGCCCGTACCAAATAATTCCGCCTTTACAAAATCCTTAAATGCATATCTCACAGCTTTAGGCTCTGCCACATACTTGCATGTGACTACCACAGTACCTTTTTCCTCATCAATATAGGCGTCCGCCTTATGGAATACCTTATTGTCTCCGGATATCTCAAACAGTTCCAAAGTCTTTCCATAGCTGGTAAGCCCATTAAATTGATTGTCAAAATGAATAATAGCCTTATTTCCCTCAACCTCCATTTTGCTGAAAGTCGGACTTTCCGCTTCAAATCCTTTCATTCCATAGGTTTTAGAGAGTGCCAGCATGCCCAAACGGTCGCCTACTTCTTTTTTCCTCCTCGGATGGATCAGATATCGCTCTCCTACATCCAACAATACTGCCATTGCAGAGTTTGGAATTAACGTTAGGCACTGTCTTTGCGCTTCCCGTTGATAAGCCGAAACTTCCGGCCATTGAGGTGTGAAAAAGTTCCACTCTTTATAATCGTAAGGGGCAATCTGTGCATAATAGAAAGGTACTTCTCCCAATCCCCAGGCTTCGCGCCATTTACTTACCATGGCAGCAACCGAGGGAGCATAACGGGGCACATTGAAAATATTAGACTCACCCTGATACCAGATAATACCTTTTATGCCATATCCCACCAGTGGGTGAATCATGCCATTGTACAGAACCGTAGGCACATTACTAATCCACGGAGAAGTTTCATCACTCAATGGCGGTACGGGGATATCATCAAATTGTTTGCAAGCTTCCGCATTCATCCATGCTTCGATGTTGGAGCCTCCATAACTGGCATTGATAATACCGACCGGCACATCCATATTGCGCTGTAAGAAATCTGCAAAGAACCATCCCACAGCCGTACATTCCGCTACATTCTCCGGAGAAGCCTTCACCCATTCGGCCTCAAAATGTTCCAATGGTTTATAGGCCGCTAAAGTAGGTATATTAATGAAATGTATTTGCTTTTTTGCTGAAGACAATATGGCCTCTGTAGATCCCAGTACCGGCTGGCAATAGTATCCTTTCAGCGGCATACTCATGTTGGACTGTCCGCTTGCCAACCATACTTCTCCCACAAACACATTCTGAAAGACTTTCTTCTTATTGGCAGTGACTGTCACCTCATAAGGTCCTCCGGCAGCAGGCGTAGGTACGGCTATCTTCCAAGTACCTTTAGAATTAACAACTCCCGTATATTCTTTATCCGGATTCCATGAAGTGGAAATAGTCACTTTCGTTCCCGGTTTTCCCCAACCCCAGAACGGATTATTTATCTTTTGCTGCAACACCATATTGTCACTGAAAATATCAGCAACCTTAAACTCCTGTGCCCCAGCAAAACATACCAAAGCAAAAAGGAATACCAGATTTAATAACACTTTTTTCATCTATCGGATTTCTATTTATTTATGAATATAATTCTTTCGTAAGTCCACGCAAATATAGCGCTATAGGGTAAGAAGTGATAACATAAAACCACCCAATAATAACACAATACTCCACAATATGCTTTCTCACTGTTTTAATCTGTTATAATCCACAATTTAAGCTCTACAAATACTCTGTCAGCCCGAAAGTTTTTCGGACTATTCATAAAACTTGATGCCTGAACAGTTCTGGTCAAAAGCTCTTTTCAGCCGTACCCGGTTTGCATTTCCTTCGCTTCTATAGAAGGATGAAAATAGCGAAGCAGATACGAAGAGGGTACGAAGGAGGTATAAAGGAGGTACGAGGTGGAATAAATTGTCCTGTTTTTCTGCCTCGTAAACAGCTAAATTCGTATCTTTGACAAATCATTCAGCAAGTAGATTTCCTTATGGCAAAAGAAAAAACGGTTTATGTGTGCAGCAACTGCGGACAAGAGTCTCCGAAGTGGGTAGGCAAATGTCCGTCGTGCGGAGAGTGGAACACGTATGTGGAAGAAGTGATACGAAAAGAAGTCGTAAACAAACGTCCGGTATCCGGGATTGAGACAGAAAAGCCAAAACCCATCGTTCTCAGTGAAATAGAAGCGGATGATGAACCGCGTATCGACTTGCATGATGAAGAGTTGAACCGGGTGCTGGGAGGCGGATTGGTTCCAGGTTCTCTGGTGTTGATTGGTGGAGAACCGGGAATCGGTAAATCTACTTTGGTACTACAAACTGTGCTTCATATCCCTGAAAAGCGCGTTCTTTATGTATCGGGTGAGGAAAGTGCCCGTCAGTTGAAATTACGTGCGGACCGGTTATCGAACAATTCCACAGATTGCCTCATCGTTTGTGAAACCTCATTGGAACAGATTTTTGTTCACATCAAGAATACCCGTCCGGAGTTGGTGATCATCGACTCTATACAGACTATTTCTACGGAAAGCATTGAATCCTCCCCGGGAAGCATCGCACAAGTGCGCGAATGTTCGGCAAGTATCCTGCGCTTTGCCAAAGAAACGCATACCCCGGTATTGCTTATCGGGCATATCAATAAGGAAGGCAGCATTGCCGGACCGAAAGTTCTGGAACATATCGTAGACACGGTGTTGCAGTTTGAGGGTGACCAGCATTATATGTATCGTATTCTGCGTAGTATCAAGAATCGTTTCGGCAGTACAGCGGAATTGGGTATTTATGAAATGCGTCAGGATGGATTACGGCAAGTCAGTAATCCGTCGGAGTTATTGCTGAGCCAGGATCATGAAGGGATGAGTGGCATAGCGATAGCTTCGGCTATAGAAGGGATACGCCCGTTCTTGATTGAGACACAGGCATTGGTGAGCAGTGCGGTATATGGTAATCCGCAACGTTCGGCCACGGGATTTGATATTCGAAGAATGAATATGTTATTGGCAGTACTGGAAAAACGAGTGGGCTTCAAACTGGCCCAGAAGGATGTGTTCCTCAATATTGCCGGAGGACTGAAGGTGAATGATCCGGCAATAGACCTGGCGGTTATCAGCGCTATACTTTCCAGCAATATGGATACGGCTATTGAACCGGAAGTCTGTATGGCAGGGGAAATCGGTCTGTCCGGAGAAATACGTCCGGTGAACCGAATTGAACAACGGATCGGTGAAGCGGAAAAGTTGGGATTTAAACGGTTCGTGCTGCCGAAATACAATTTACAAGGAATTGATACGAAGAAAATTAAAATAGAACTGATACCGGTGAGGAAGGTGGAGGAGGCATTCAGGGTGCTATTCGGGTGATTCACCACAGAGTAGCACGGAGTTTCACTGAGTTTAAATATATAAAAAATGGATATAAATGATATAACAGGATTAATATTGAAAAAGGCCTTTGAAGTACATTCAACATTAGGACCTGGATTATTAGAAAGTACCTATGAAGAATGTTTATTTTATGAATTGTCTCAATGTAACCTGTTAGTTGAAAGGCAAAAAGCATTACCTATTATTTATAAAGGGATAAAAGTGGATGCTGGATATCGATTAGATATAGTAGTAAATAATTGTGTTATAGTAGAATTAAAATCAGTAGAGACGTTACACCCTATTCATACTTCACAATTAATCACCTACTTAAAACTATCTAATATAAAACACGGATTACTTATCAATTTCAATGTAAAGAGTTTAAAAGAAGGTATCAAAAGATATATTGTTTAATTAATAATTAACTCAGTGGAACTCTGTGTTACTCTGTGGTGAAAAAATAAATTATGATACAAGAATACCAACTACGCGTGCTACCCGAAGTAGCCGCCAATGAACAACAATTAAAAGAGTACCTCGTACAGGAAAAAGGACTGAATGTGCGGAATATTAATGCGACACGTATCTTGAAGCGCAGCATTGATGCCCGGCAACGAACCATCTTCGTCAATCTGAATGTACGGGTATATCTGAACGAAATGCCCAAAGACGATGAATACCAGCCTACTATCTATAAGAATGTAGAAGACAAACCACAGGTTATTGTCGTGGGTGCCGGTCCCGGCGGACTGTTTGCTGCGCTGAGACTGATAGAACTGGGACTCCGTCCAATCATCGTAGAGCGTGGAAAGAATGTACGCGACCGAAAAAAAGACTTGGCTCAGATCAGCCGGGAGCATACTGTAAATCCGGAATCCAATTATAGTTTCGGTGAAGGAGGTGCAGGCGCTTATTCGGATGGAAAGCTTTATACCCGTAGCAAAAAACGCGGGAATGTAGACAAGATACTGAATGTATTCTGCCAGCATGGTGCATCTACTGCTATATTAGTGGATGCACATCCGCATATCGGAACGGATAAACTGCCACGTGTGATAGAGAATATGCGGAATACCATTCTCGAATGTGGCGGAGAAGTGCACTTTGAGACACGTATGGAGGCGCTGATTATCGAAAACGATGAGATAAAAGGTATCGAAACCCATACAGGACAAACAATTCTGGGTCCGGTGATTCTGGCAACAGGACATTCGGCACGGGATGTGTACCGTTGGTTGGCTGCCAATCAAGTGGAGGTTGAAGCTAAAGGTATTGCAGTCGGTGTACGTTTGGAACATCCTTCGGAATTAATCGATCAGATACAATATCATAGCAAGGACGGACGGGGAAAATATCTGCCTGCCGCCGAATATAGTTTTGTGAATCAGGTGGACGGACGAGGGGTATACAGTTTCTGCATGTGCCCGGGTGGTTTCGTGGTACCTGCTGCCAGTGGCCCACAACAGATTGTAGTAAACGGAATGAGTCCCAGTAACCGTGGCTCGCGTTGGAGCAATTCGGGAATGGTCGTAGAGTTAAGGCCGGAAGATCTGGAAGACGAAGGATTGAAGATAGAAAATAGAGGAACAGCTATGCAGGATGATAGTATTACCTATCCCCAACTCAGCATGATGTACTTTCAGGAGGCATTGGAATATAATTGCTGGCAACAAGGCAATATGCGACAAACAGCACCTGCACAACGGATGCAGGACTTTACACGCAAGAAGCTGAGTTATGATCTACCGGAAAGCTCGTATGCTCCAGGATTAATCTCTTCTCCCCTACACTTCTGGATGCCACCGTTCATTACTGAACGACTCAGCAAAGGATTCCAGCAATTCGGACGATACAGTCACGGTTTCCTGACCAATGAAGCAATAATGATTGGCGTAGAGACACGCACCTCTGCACCCGTACGAATCATAAGAGATAGGGAAACTTTGCAGCATGTAAGAATTAGAGGATTGTTTCCATGCGGAGAAGGAGCAGGATATGCAGGTGGTATTGTTTCTGCCGGTATTGACGGGGAACGATGCGCGGAAGCGGTAGCCGATTATTTCAATCTTATAGATTATTCTCCTTTTTATTAAATATCTGTAATATTTTCATTTAGAGCCTGAAACCTATATAACTTTAAGTATCACAAATAAATCTTCGATAGAATTCTGTTTTTATCAAATGTTTATTATTAACTTTGCTATATCATTTTAATGCCTATAAATGAAAAGTGCAGTTGACATACAAATGAGCGATACTACTATAAATTCTTTTAATGAGATTTATAGCTCTTATTATAAGAAATCATTTTTTTTCGCCAAGTCATATGTCCATAATGATTTTGCTGCAGAAGATATCGCCTCTGAAGCATTAATCAAACTATGGGAAAGATTAAAAACAGAAAAGATTAACAATATAGGTCCCATTTTGCTTGTCACATTAAAAAATAAAGCTCTTGATTATCTGAAACATGAAGAAGTAAAACGCGCAGCATTTGAGTCTATGAACGATTGGCATCTACAGGAACTTTCTATTCGTATTTCCACCTTAGAATCGTGTGATCCCAACGAAATATTCTCGAACGAAGTAGAAAATATCATTCAGAATACTTTAAAATCACTCTCAAAACAAACATGTCAAGCATTTCTATTAAGCCGATTTGAGAACAAGTCTAATAAGGAAATTGCCGAACAAATGGGAATTTCAGTGAAAGGAGTAGAGTATCATATATCAAAATCCCTAAAGGCATTACGAATATCTTTAAAAGATTATCTTCCCCTCTTTTATTTTTTCTTCTATTATTAAGTTCAGTCTTAAACCTACCTCATTTTCTAGGAAAAAATGAGTTTTTTTTTATTTTTTCCATTTTTCTTTTAGGGTTATTCCTATCTCAATCGTTATTATATAAAATAACATAGAGAATAATGAATACTGAACTACTGCAAAAATACATATCTGGCAATGCCACTAAAACCGAGAAACAACATGTAACCGAGTGGATACAGCAAAGTCCAGAAAATATGCGTGAATACATAGTGCAACGTAAGCTCTATGACATCGCACTATGGCGTACAAAACCAATCATGAAAGAAAAAAAGCAACCAAAAAGGTTCATATTGCACACATTTTGGATAGAGGCCGCAAAAGTTGCAGCAATAGTTGCTATTGTCTTATTAGGCACACAACATTGGTTTGGAAGAAATCATACTCAAGGAAATGAATTACTTCAATCTATACATGTACCTGCCGGGCAACGGGCTGAACTTATTTTAGCAGATGGTACTAAAGTATGGCTGAATTCATTGAGTACACTAACCTTTCCTGGAAGTTTCAACGGTAATATTCGCAATGTAAAACTAAACGGCGAAGGTTACTTTGCAGTAACTAAAAATGCAGAACAACCTTTTTTAGTGGAAACAAGCAAATGCAATATTAAAGTATTAGGAACAGAATTCAATGTAATGGCTTATGAAGCAGACAGTCTTTGGGAGACAGCTTTACTGAAAGGATCTGTAGAGATATTAAAACCTGGTACTACCATGAACGGAATGAGATTGGAACCAAATACAGTGGCAAGCCTAAAAGGTAACAAATTAATTAAAGGACAGATAACAGAACCAGATCACTTTCTATGGCGTGAAGGATTGATTTGTTTCAATAATATATCTGTCAGGGACATGATAGAAAAGCTAAAGCTTTACTATGGAGTCAATTTCATTATAAATAACCCCCAAATATTGGATAATCATTATACTGGCAAGTTCAGAACCAAAGATGGAGTAGAACATGTACTAAAAGTATTAAGACTAAGCATTAAATTTACCTATACGAAAGATGACGAGAAGAATATAATAACCATTTATTAACCCTTTAAAATAATTAGCCTATGAAATAATACACTCTAAAAGAAATGGGACAGTGCTGCAACACCATCCCATAGATAGTCAATTACGAATTGACTTTTTTCTAGTAATCTTAAGTAAAAAACCTAAAATTAGTAATGCAAATATATGAAAAATATTTTGTATCAGGAATCTATTGTAGAAATTAAACATTTATTCCATATCATGAGAATCACAGCCTTAGCCCTGTTTATATTTGCTGGGACGGCTTTTGCCACGGAATCTTATTCTCAAGTGATGAAAGTAACAGTCGTTGCAAATAAAATTTCGACAGGTAAAGTAATTAATGAAATAGAAAAACAGACAGATTATCTATTTGTTTATAATGTGGATGAAGTCAATCTGCAACGTACTATTCAAATAAATGCAGAAAACAAATCTGTTGCTGAAGTTTTGAATAAAGTATTCGAGAATACTAATATTTACTATGCCATGGAAGGCAAGAATATCATGCTGATAAGCAGAACAAAAGAAGGTCAATCAGTAGAACAGGTAAACAAGGTAACAGGTATTGTAAGAGATGTAAATGGAGAAGCCATTATAGGTGCCAATATTAGAGCAAAAGGTCAATCAATAGGTACAATTACAGATATAAATGGGCGATTTGTTATCAATATTCCTGCAAATGCCATATTGCAAATAACATATATTGGTTATACATCACAGGAAGTAAATGTAAGCAATAAAAAAGAACTCACCATTACTTTGTATGAAGATACAAAAACATTAGAAGAAGTAGTGGTAATTGGCTATGGTTCTATGCGTAAAAAAGATTTAACAGGTGCTGTAGTACAGATTAATCCTGATAAAGTTGCAGATACTCATCCGGGTAATGTGCAAGAACTTCTTCGTGGGACAGCTGGTCTACAAATAGGTTATGATGCTTCTGCTAAAGGTGGTGGTTCTATCCAGTTACGAGGGCAGAATTCGGTATACACAGATGGTGACCATAACGCTCCACTCATAGTTTTGGATGGTATGGTTTTTTATGGAGAGTTATCGGAAATCAATCCTAATGATATTAGTCAAATCGATGTATTGAAGGATGCTTCATCTACAGCTATTTATGGAGCAAAGGCAGCTTGCGGCGTTGTTATCATTACTACAAAAAAAGGTAAGATGGGAAAACCTGTCATTAATATTTCAACAAATCTTGGCATTGACACAAAGAGTGATTTTCGTAGTGTCTATAATGCAACAGATTACATGAAATTCAGGGAAGACTGGTATAAAAGTACCACACTCGGTTTTAACGAGAAAGGTGATTATTCTTATTATGCTATTGGGAATAAAGGTGTAGGCTATTATGACAATCCAAATAATCTTTCACAATACGGCATAAGTACCGATCAATGGAAAGCTCTTTCGACTAGTTCTGATGGAGAGTCGCTTCAAAGCATATACGCTCGGCGTCTTGGGTTAGATGAATCGACTAACGTCTATAATAACTACCTTCTAGGTAAAACTATAAATTGGGAAGATCAAGTTTTTCGGACCGGAATTAAGCAAGATTACAATGCGAGTATCAGTGGAGCTAGCGACCGTATCAATTATTATATGTCCTTCGGATATTTGAAGAATCAAGGTGTACTTTATGGAGATGATTATAAATCTTTTCGTTCTAACTTCAAAGTGAATGGAAAGGTAACCGATTGGTTGGAGATAGGAACTAATATCAATTTCCAAGATCGTAGTGATGGGACACGTTCCATAAATCTTGATACAGAACAGAATATGTTATCAACAACCACCATGCTTCGTCTAAGTCCTTATGCTTCACTATACAATGAAGATGGCAGTTATATTCAATATCCAATGGACAGTGATATTAAGCGTGGCTATAACTATTGGTTCAGCAACCAATATAATGATTTAGAGAAAGGTTACACTATCTTCAATACTGTTTTAAATACCAAAATAAAATTACCTTTCAACATTACTTACGACTTCAATATTGCACCTCGCTATCAATTCTTTTACGATCGTTATTTCATGTCAGCCGATTTTCCTAATAGTAATGTTAGAGATCGCGGTGTTAATCGTGGATGGGCAAAGAGATTTGACTGGTCTCTGAATAATACGGTTACATGGGATTATACGTTAAAAGATATACACCATTTTATAGTAACTTTAGTGCAAGAAGCTGAAGAACGTCGCTACTGGTCAGATAACATCAAAGCTCGTAATATTCAGCCTTCTGATGCATTAGGCTTTCACAACACACAGAATGCTACCTTAGAAGATAGTAGCTTTGGAACCGACGATACTCATGAAACTGCCAGCGCTTTACTAGGACGTCTCTTCTATTCTTATGATAACCGCTATCTGTTTACAGGGTCTGTTCGTCGTGATGGTTATTCAGCATTTGGTTCTTCAAATCCTTATGCTACATTTCCATCTTTTTCTGTAGCCTGGAATTTCTCTAACGAGAAATTTATAAATCTTTCATGGTTGGATACAGGCAAGTTACGCTTTTCTTGGGGCAAAAATGGCAACCGTTCACTCGCAAATTCTTATTTGTCATTAGCCAACTTGGGTGCAGGATTAGGTGCTACAATGAATTACCTAAATCCTGATGGTTCAGTAGCAACAGACATGAAATATTTAATGATGGATCGCCTAGCTAATCCGAGATTACAATGGGAAAAGACAGAATCATTCAATATTGGACTCGACTTTGGCATATTAGACAATCGTTTGAACGGTAGTATAGATTATTACTTTAAGAAGACGCATGACATGATTATGAGTCAACGTTTACCTAACTTCTCTGGCTTCAATTCCATTTATACTAATTTAGGTGAGATTCAAAATACAGGTATCGAACTTTCTTTAAATTCGGTTAATATTAACCGTGCAAATTTTCGTTGGACTTCAACATTCAACTTATCTTTCAATGCCAACAAAATAAACCACCTTTACTATGAATATGAAGATGTGGTTGATAACAATGGTAATGTAATAGGCAAAAAAGAAATGGATGATAAGACGAATGGCTGGTTCATAGGCAAGGCCATTGATGAAATTTGGGATTTTAAAGTAGAAGGAATCTGGCAAGTTAATGAAGCTGACGAAGCAGCTTTAGCCGGTCAGCGTCCTGGTGATCCTAAAGTAAGCAATATATACACAGCAGATGATATTATCAATAAAGACGGTACACGAACACCTGTTTATAATGATAATGACAAAGTGTTCCAAGGCAAGAAAACGCCCCCTATTTACTGGAACCTACGTAACAATTTTACTATATACAAAAATCTGGATATATTTTTCTCCTTTTACTCTTACATGGGACACAAAAGTAAATCCATCAATTATCTTAATCAACTCAATCAGGCTTCCTCGGTCACTTATGCCTTTAATAATTTCAAAAGTGGATATTGGCTTCCTGAGAATCCTACAAACAAATATGCACGCTTAGATGCTTTAGGGCCATCAGGAGCTACTGCTCCAGCTAAGATTTATAATCGCTCATTTGTTCGTTTAGATAACATCTCTTTAGGATATACTTTACCACAAAATTGGACACGCAAGTTCCTTATTGATCGTGTACGTATTACCGCCTCTGTCCGGAATATAGCAGTCTTTGCCAGTGATTGGGAGTATGGAGATCCCGAGACTGGTGGTTTGGCTACGCGTACCTATAATTTTGGTTTGAGTTTCACATTATAACAGTTTACAGATATGAAAAAACAAAATATATTTATTACAAAAGCTCTTTTTTGTGTAACATCAGCTTTCACACTTTTAAGTTGCTCTGAGAATTTTCTTGCTCAAGATCCGCTATCATTCTATGAACCTAGTGCCACTTACACTACAGAATCGGGACTTCAGGCTGCATTAGCTGTTTGCGACCGACATCTTAAGATGATGATTGTTGATCCTCAAAATGGAAATAATACTCCCTTGGCCTCTGACTATTTCTTCTCTGAGATAGGGCTTTATGGTAAAACAGATGCAGGGTCGGGATTTCAAGATAATTTTGCCAATAAGCTCACGCCAACTTCCAACATGTATACTGGTGGTGATACAAATAGGCTAATGTACCTTTGGAATGAAGCTTTTAATGGCATTAAATATGCCAATACGCTCCTTTCTTATATTGACCAAGTAGAAGGATTAAGCGAAAGTATTCGTAACGAATATAAAGGGCGCGCCTATTTTCATCGTTCCATAAAATATTACAACTTAGTGTTTGAGTTTGGAGATGTACCTCTGGTAACCAGAATTATTGACGTACCTAAGCAAAATTACCGTTCTACAAAGAAAGAGGCCATTTTGGATATGTTGATCCACGATTTGGAATTCGCTGTTGAACATGTCCCCTCACAGCAGAATATGCCCACCTATGGTATGGTAAATAAAGAAGCCTGTATACATCTTCTCATCAAATGTTATTTAGCTGTAGGAGAATACAATAAGGCAGAACTGATGGCAACTGACCTAATCAATAACTATGGATTAAAGTTGATGACTGAACCATTCGGTACAAATAATCCTGGTGGCGAATCAGAAACTTGGGCAATTAACCGCAATATTATTTGGGATCTTCATCGCGCTGAAAACATGATTGGAAGTTTCAATAAAGAATGCATTATGGGAATTCCCAATTTGTCCACTCAATCATTCACTGAATACCTTACAATGCGTATCTTTGGTCCTTTTTGGAATGGTAATATAACTTGCCCTGATGGTGCTTCTGGTAAAGGTGTTATTAACTATGCTCGTACAGATTCTCGTTACGATGTACACAATGATTGGAATCGTGTGCTGGGACGTGGCATTGCTACCATGAGGTTGAGCTATTTCGCCCAACATACTCTATGGGAAGTTAATGGTAAAGAAGATACTCAAGATTTGCGTCACAACAGCGAAGTTGGTAACTGGGTAAACATGGAAGATATCAGATATAACAATCCAGCTTCTTCTTGGTATGGTAAAAACCTGACGCTATATGCCCCTAAAGATGTGATGGATAATAATGGAAATATATTGATAACCAAAGGACAATTACTTTGTAATGATACAATTCGTTCTTGGTTTGATTTTCCACTCTACAAAATTTACTACCATGATGTATTTGCTGAAAATAATTTAGCATCTACTGAATTTCGAGGTGCCACTAAAGGTAGTAATGGAAATATATATCTTTTCCGCTTAGCAGAAACCTACCTACTACGCGCCGAAGCTAAATTATATCAAAATCGTGCTGCAGAAGCCGCTGAGGATGTTAACATAGTACGCCGTCGTGCAAACTGTAGTGAATATTATACTACTGTCAATATAGGTGATATAGCCAATGAGCGTAGCCGTGAACTTTTTCTTGAGGAATGGCGCAAGGTGGAACTAACACGTATTTCAATGTGTTTAGCCAACAGTGGCATTCCCGATGAATGGGGTAATACCTATGGTTCTGATTGGGATAAACAATCCGGTACGACACCTGATAGAGGCAGCTATTGGTATCAACGTGTCACACGCTACTCTTACTATAACCGTGGTTATACAATTTCTTCCGGTAGTGCAAGTGCCATCAATTATACGATGGATAAGCGTAATGTATTCTGGCCTATTCCTAACGAGGCTATAACAGCTAACAACAAGGCTGAACTAGCACAAAACTATGGCTACGATGGTTATGATGCCTCAATCAAAATGTGGGATAACTGGGAGGACGCAATTGCTGATGAGAACAAAACAAAGTAATTTATACAAACAACACATTGTTTTATATATTAGCCAAGTATCTAACTTTAATTCATTTTATATTAACATTTTATTCATGATTATGAAATTATTCAATAATAAATTTCTCTATTTGATTTTTTCTATCTTCATTAGCATACCAATCATAGCACAGGAAGAATCAATAAATCAAATAATAGAATACGGACTAAAACGTGCTGAAAATCAATCTCTTATTTTAGCACAAGAATTAAAAAACAGAGAACATGTTCTACCACGTACTTATGAGAATAATAAATTACAGACTATACATTATGATCATTGGGTATCTGGCTTTTTCCCTGGTGTTCTTTGGCTACTTTATGAGAATAATCAAGATACGCAATTTAGAAAATATGCAGAATTATATACAGCACGTGTAGAACCTGCAAAACAGATGACAAATACACATGATCTTGGGTTTATGCTTTATTGTAGTTTTGGACAAGGATATCGTTTAACTAGAAATCCTCATTATCTCGATGTAATAAAAGAAGGTACAAATAATCTTTTGGCTCGTTGGAATCCAAAATTAGGAGTTATCAAATCATGGGAAAGGAAGCAATGGCAATATCCTGTCATTATTGATAATATGATGAATTTGGAAATGCTTTGTTTCATGAGCCAAGAATTCTCTGATCGTACTTATATAAAGGTAGCAGAAACTCATGCCCAAACTACTATAAAAAATCACTTTCGTGCTGATTATAGCACTTATCATGTAATTTCTTATGATACTATAACTGGCATGCCACATGCAAAAAAAACCGCTCAAGGATATGCAGATCATAGTTCATGGTCACGTGGACAAGCATGGGGACTTTATGGATATACAATGATGTATCGGGAGACGCTTAACCCCATTTATTTGGAACAAGCCCGGAAAATCGGTAATTTTCTCATTTCGCATCCACGTTTACCCAAAGACAAAGTACCTTACTGGGATTATGACGATCCTCAAATTCCTAATGCTAAACGTGATGCATCAGCTGCTTCTATTATGGCGTCAGCTTTTATTGAATTAAGTCAACTTGACCCTAGTGATATGGCTCCAATATGGCTTGAAACCGCACAAAAACAACTTCGTACACTTAGTTCTCCTGAGTATTTAGCAGAAGCTGGTACAATGGGAGGATTCATCATTAAACATGGAGTCGGAGATTTACGAAGCAAGAATGAAGTAGATGTTCCTTTAACTTATGGAGACTATTATTACGTTGAAGCTTTGGTACGCCTTAAAAAATTAATTTCCAGACCTACTGGTATAAGCGAGCGTGAAATTTGGATAAAGAAAATGACACGTATTGCTACTCCTGTATTAGAAAATCTTGCTGCAGGTACATTAAAGAAAAATATGCCTTTCGAGTCTCTATCTAATGATTCTTTACGGCGTAAAGCATCTTATTTGGAAGCTGTTGGTCGAACTATTTGTGGTATTGCTCCTTGGTTAGAGCTAGGCTCCGATAATACTAAAGAAGGAAAATTGCGTGCACACTATATAAATTTAGTAGTAAAGGGACTACGTAATGCAGTTAACCCGAAATCACCTGACAATCTAATGTTTAATAATCATTCACAACCACTTGTTGATGCAGCTTTTCTTGCTGAAGGCATTTTACGCGCTCCAACACAAATATGGAAAAAGCTTGATAATCAAACTCAAAAATGGTTAATAGAAAAATGGAAAGAATCTAGAAATATAAAACCTTTTGAAAGTAATTGGTTACTTTTTCCTTCTATTATTGAAGCCGCATTATTAGAGTTCACAGGTGAATATGATGCGAAACGTTTGAATTACGGGATTGGTCGTTTTCGTGATGAATGGTATAAAGGTGACGCTTGGTATGGCGATGGTAAGGATTTTCATTTAGACTATTATAACAGTCTTGTTATTCATCCTATGTTAACAGAAGTTTTACGCATTATGAAAAAACATGGACTGCCTGAAGCGGATTTCTTACCAATACAAGAAAAGCGCCATTCACGTTTTGCAGAACAGATGGAACGTATGATTTCACCTGAAGGTAGTTATCCAGTGATAGGACGTTCCATCGCCTATAGGTTTGGCTCTTTTCATGCACTTGCTGATGCAGCTCTTTTACATTTATTACCTGTAGAAATTAATCCGGCACAAGTACGTTGTGGGTTAACATCTGTTATTCAACGCCAACTTAGCCGACCTAACACATTTGATTCAGCTGGCTGGTTACGTGTTGGATATGCAGGTAGCCAAATACAAATGTCTGAAGAATATATAAATACAGGTAGTCTTTATCTCTGTATGGCTGTATTTTTACCATTAGGGCTACCTGCTGATGATGCTTTTTGGGCAAACCCATCGGTGGAGTGGACTGCTCTAAAAGCATGGAATGGTATTGATGTTGGTACAGACCATGCAATTCACTAAAATACTATTATTACAACAAAAAACTATTCCAACTCACTATTATATCAATTATATATTATAATTAATTCAATATAAATGATCTACGAAATACATAGTAAGCTTTGGATAGTATTCTTTCTACAAGATATTTAAAATGATAAAATTATGATAATAAGAAAACAAATATCATTGACCAATAAGAAAGTAGTATATAGTAAAGTCCGAATACTCTCGCTACTTATTACCATTTGTTGTTGTATATGCTTTAGCTGTAAAGCTATAGCAAAAGAAGAGCCTAAGTTTGCCTATCTTTTTGTTTATTTTATGAATAATTCTCCAAAAGGGGAACAATTATACTTTGCCGTAAGTAAGGATGGATATAATTACATACCATTAAATAATGGAAAACGTATAATCAATATAGATAGCGTAGCACGTTGGAAATGTATTCGAGATCCACACATACTTCGCGGTTATGATAGAAAAACTTTTTATATGGTGGCTACAGATATGAAATCTTCTGCAGGTTGGTCTTCTAATGATGGTATAGTATTGTTTAAATCTACAGATCTGATAAACTGGGAAACTACAGCAATAGATTTTCCTACAGTATTTCCTCATCTCTATACACGCGAAGATTTGAAACGTGTGTGGGCACCTCAAACAATTTATGACGAGAAAGAAGGGAAATACATGGTATATTATTCGTTACAGAATAAAGATGATTATCTTACAATTTATTATTCTTATGCCAATAAAGATTTTACTAGTCTTTCAGAACCCAAGAAATTGATAGATTGTGGTTCATCTATTATTGACGCAGATATAGTAAAACATGATAATCTTTACCACATGTTCCTTGCAGGTATATGGAAAATGACTGCGCCAGATATAAAAGGGCCATGGTCACCACTTGAAAAGCACAAGAAATATCAACAGACAGACAAGAAAGCTGAAGGACCCGGTGTATTTCAAATGAATAACTCAACAGACTGGATCTTAATGTATGACTGTTACATGGATGGTTATTATCAATTCTGTCGTTCTTCCGATTTAGAACATTTCGAACTTATAGCACAGACTAAAACAAGCGGCTCTTTTACTCCCCGTCATGGCACTGTTATAGGTATTACGAAGAAAGAACTTCTTCATTTAATAGAAGCATTTCCAAGCAAAGAAATATCTAACACAGTCGATTATTTAAAATAGTTTCTATATTTAAATATCAAAAACATTATTTTTTTCAATCACCATAACACGAAATAGGAAAGCGTATAAAAAAAGTTCTCTCTATCTATTGATATGAGAGAACTTTTAAAAATACTATTAAAGAACTTTCAATCAGTTCTCATTTTTTATCAGAATTCCTTCTTCAACTGTTCACACCAGTCCGCTATACGTTTATCCGTCAGCTTCGACTGGTTCTCTATATCAATCACCAGTCCACACCATTTACCATCCCTCAAGGCTCTTGACCGGTTAAATGAATAACCCTCGGCAGACGTAAATCCGACAAGGATAGCCCCTGCCTTTTCAAAGGCATCAGCCAATATTCCCAGGCCGTCAACAAAATTATCGGGATAACCGATTTGGTCACCAAGTCCGAAGAGAGCAACTTTCTTGTCTTTCAGATCGAGGCTTTCTATCTCCGGTATCATTTCATCCCAATAGGTAGGCAATTCACCGTCGAACCAGGTGGAAGCACCTACTATCAGATTATCATAAGCCTGGAAATCATTCTGCCAGGCTTTTTCTATCATAATCATTTCTACTTCTTTATGCCCAAGCTTCTCGCGTATCTTCTCTGCGATATGAGAAGTCTTGGCAGCATTCATTGCATAAAACAATCCTATCTCTTTCATAATAACTTATTATTAAATTAATATTCCAGCAGCTTCTTGGCTGCTTCAAAAATTCTATCTGCACCCGGCAGAATGGCACGTTCCAGTATCGGATTAAAACCTACAGGAGTAAAGGTAGAGCCTACACGCTGTACCGGTGCATCCAGGTAACGGAACAAGTCTGTACCAATACTGGCTGCTATCTCACCACCGAAGCCACCAAAAACTTTATCTTCATGAACAATCAGGGCTTTATTGGTCTTCTTCACAGACTCATAAATGGTTTCTTTATCCAACGGTATCAAAGAACGGATATCAATCACTTCCACACTCCAGCCACCTTCTTTTTCCAAACGTTCGGCAACATTCAAGCAGAAATGCGTTGTATTACCATAGGTGATAATACTCAGATCACTGCCCTCACGACGAATGCGCGCTTTCCCAAAAGGAACTTCAAAATCATCAGGGACGATGGCGGCTGCTTCTACGGAATTATACAATGCTTTCGGTTCAATAAACAGCGTAAACCCACGGGAACGTATACTTGTACGGAGCAGTCCGGCAGCATCATCAGCAAAGGATGGACAAACAATCCGCGCTCCGGGCAAAGTAGCCAAAGCGCCCTCCAGATTTTGCGAGTGATAGAGTCCACCACCGATATAACCACCGGAAGCCAGACGCAAAGTTACATTAGGAACGAACTGTCCGTTGCTGCGCCAATACTCATGGGTACATTCCACATATTGTTCTACGGCAGGCCAGAAATAGTCGGCAAACTCCGCACCTTCTATCACTACCCGGATTTTAGGATCAAAACGGCTCATACCATTTGCTGTGCCGACAATATAATCTTCGGCAATAGGTGCACTGAATACACGAGCTTCACCGAATTCCTGTTGCATTCCTTTGGTTACATTGAACACGCCCCCTTTATCCCGATTGGCAACATCCTGCCCCCAGATGAAGGTATTAGGATTATGACGAAACTCTGCTTTCAGCGTTTCATTGATAGCAGTTACAAAGAATTTCTTCTCTCCTTCTGTCTCACGATGTGTTCCATCTTTATATTTTTCCGGTTCGTAAGGTTCCGGCAATACATAATTGAAAATGGTTTTAGGATCGGGATCGGGAGCTGTCAGCGCCTTACGATTGGCAGCAGCCAGGTCTTTCTTTGCTTTCTCCTCTATTTCTTTCAGTTCTTCTTCGGTGAGACGCTTGTAACGCAACAGCATCCGGCGGAACTTCAGTAACGGATCAGCTTCTTTCACATAAGCCAGTTCATTTTCATCCCTGTACAAAGTATCTTTGTCAGAGTTGGAATGGGAACCGATACGGACACAATTGGCATGTACGATTACCGGATTCCGGTTCAACAATGCATACTCACGAGCCTCAGTCATGGCATTCATGGAGTCGAACACATCTTTTCCATTACAATGGATAATCTTCAGATTCTTGAATCCAGAGAAGTTATCCGCCACTTTACGGGCTGCCGTCTGGTCTTTCTTCGGAACAGATATACCATATCCATTATCCTGCCATACAAAAATAACGGGCAGGCGTTCAAGGCTGGCACCATTGACAGCTTCGTAGACAAAGCCCTCGGATGAAGCAGATTCGCCGTGTGAAGTAATAACGACTCCTTTATGGTCATAATATACCATTGCACGTGCCACACCGGCTGCATGAAGATCATGCGTACCTGTAGCCGAGGATATATTCTCAATATGCCATTCGGGTTTGGCAAAGTGATTGGACATATGGCGTCCGCCACTTCCCGGATCAGTAGCTTTGGAGATACCATTCAGTATAAGTTCTTCTGCCGTCATTCCGGCGGAAAGGGCAGTCAGCATATCACGGTAGTAAGGGAAAAGGAAGTCTTCTCCTTTGGTAAATACCTGTCCGATGGCCAACTGTATCCCGTCATGTCCGGCATACGGAGCGTGAAAGGACCAGCCAAGGGACTGCAACAGGTAAGCGGGCGCCTTTTCATCGAGCGCACGCCCCAGCGTCATCAGGTAATACCATTTCTTCAGCAGTACCACATCTGTGTTTTTTATATTGTACTTTTTCATACTTATCAAGGTATTAAGTTATTCTTTCCAGTTTTCCAGATAATCTTTAATAAAATAGAGGAAGTTGCCACCTAATGAACCATCTACGACTCTATGGTCATAAGAAAGGGACAGATACATCTTATGACGGATGGCAATCACATCCCCTTCCGGAGTCTCTATTACGGCAGGCTTCTTCTCAATGTATCCTACTCCCAGGATAGCCACCTGAGGCTGATTGATGATAGGTGTACCGAACAAAGACTTGAATGTACCGAAGTTCGTAATCGTAAAAGTGCCACCGGAAATATCATCGGGCATCAGCTTATTATCACGAGCCTTGAGTGCCAGTGAATCAATGGCTACGGCAAGTCCGTTCAGATTCAGACGATCGGCATCACGAACCACCGGAACAATCAGATTGCCATCATTCAGAGAAACGGCAATACCGACATTGATATGTTTCTTGAACAGGATATTATATCCCTCTACCGATACATTCACTTGCGGGTAAGCAGCCAGCGCCTTTGCCACAGCTTCTGTGATGGCAGGCATATACGTAAGTTTCACTCCCTCACGACGGAAAAAAGCATCTTTATTCTTATCACGCCACTTCACAAGTTTCGTTACATCCACTTCCACAACATTGGTTACGTGCGGAGAAGTATGTTTAGACATTACCATGTGGTCGGCTATCACCTTACGTACACGATCCATCTCTTTTACTTCAACACCTTCTGCTGAGAATGTGCCGGAAGCTGGTGTAGTACGTTGTACTTCAGGAGTTGCAGCAGGTTTAGCAGACGACTGGGCAGGTGCTGTAGCTACCGGTTGCGGTGCAACGCTTGCAACAGGTTGCGGACTTAGTTTAGCAGCAGGTTGTGTCGTGATGGTATCGCCACTTTGTTTCCGGACAATGTAACTCTTGATGTCCTTCTTGCTCACCCGTCCCTGATATCCGGTACCCGGAATAGTATCCAGTTCTTTAGGCTGAATGCCGGCCTCACGAGCCAACTGAAGAACTACAGGCGAATACCAACGTTCTTCTTCCGATTTTACAGCCTTGACTTGAGGAGTTTCCTCAGAGACAGCCTTAGAAATAACCGCAACACTCTCATCAGTGGCGGAACTTTGGAGAACCTCTACGCTATCCTCATCCTCGGAGTTTTCACCTCCGATATCGACAATAGCCACCACCGTACCCACAGCTACGGTATCTCCTTCCTTAAATAAAATTTCCACGACTTTACCTTCTACCGGAGATGGTATTTCGGCACTAACCTTAGCGGTATTTACTTCAAACAACACATCATCTTCTTTGATGATGTCTCCTACTTGTACCGACCATGAGATGATGGTACCTTCGGTTATACTTTCACCCAATTTGGGCATCTTTATTTCAAATCTTGACATATAGTTAAGTTTTAGGTTCTCGGTTTATTATATATACAACAAACAACTGAGTAGTAAGTTTTTAACTTAAGTAAAAGTTAATGCGGATTTATGATATATCCACTCTTTGCAGGCATACTTTTCCGCTTTCAACCGTTCGATGGCTTCCATATCTCCGGCAGAGAAGCGGTAAATCCGGTTATCGTCATCATCCACAAAGGAGTGAAAGAGCAAATGCATGAAACGCTTGATGTCCATAGGCTCAGACAAAAAGTCTTTTATATTCGCAACTTCACTCCGTACGGAAGGTACTGCACGCATAGTACGAGAGCCCGGTAAACGGCTTTCCATATCCGGATCGCCATTCAATGCCGCATTCAACGTACCCAGATCAGTAGAAAACAACAAAGTACAATGATACATCACACGGTCTTTGTGTATGCACTGCGCACTACCTGATATTTTCCGTTCGTCCACATAAATGCCCAGACGCTGGTCAGCATAAGCTGAGATGCCTACCTTTTCGAGGAAATCGACGACCTGTTGCAGGTAATATACAAAGTCCGGCTGCTTTACGGTTTCAATAAAACTCAGGTTAATGTTTCCCCGGTCATGATATACAGCACCTCCACCGGAGAAACGGCGTGCCAGGGTTATTCCCTTTTCATCCAGAAACCTCTCGTCCGCTTCCGCCGCCACACTTTGATGCTTCCCTATCACTACGGAAGGTTCCGACTGCCAAAGCATAAAGAAGTTACCTCGCTTCTGCTTCAACAAATATTCTTCTGCTGCCAGATTAAAATAAATATCCGTACAGCGATTATCAATACAGAACATTACGCAAACAAAGTTTCATGGAAGATTTCACCGACCGTCGGATGCGGAAAAACAGTCTTTTGAAACTCTTCCACCGTATATCCGTGCTGCACGGCAAGTCCGGCAAGAACAATCAATTCGGAAACAGGGTTTCCCAGCATATGGCAGCCTATCACCCGATCATCATCGTCCAATATCAACTTACAAAGCCCGTTCACCAATTCATTCTCGGCTACAAAACGACCGGAATAGGCCATCGGTAGCTTCTGTACATGATAACTGATACCGGATGCTTTCAGTTCTTCCTCAGTCTTACCTACTCCCGCTACTTCGGGATTGGTATACACCACACCGGGTACACAATCGTAATTCATACGGTCTTCCACTCCCAGAATATGATTGATAGCAACTTCACTTTCACGAATGGCAGTATGTGCCAGCATAGAGTGTCCGGTAATATCACCACAGGCATAAACACGAGGATGGGAAGTCTGCATATGTTCATCCACCTTCACACCGTTGCGCAGCAGTTCAATGTTCAGTTTATCCAAACCGACTTGGGATAAATTAGCTTTCCTACCCACACTGACGAGTACCTTTTCAGCTTCGATAAGTGCAGTCTTACCTTCCTTTTCAATAGTGACACCCTCTTTGCCGACTTCAATCACTTTGGCATTCAAATGGAAATTAACCCCACGCTTCTGGTATTCCGAACGCAGCATGCCACTGGTTTCCTTATCCATGGCGCCCAATACTTCGGGCATCATTTCAACAACATGCACCTGCACACCCATGCTATTGAAAAAAGAGGCAAATTCCATTCCGATAACACCACCGCCGATAATGACAAGTGAACGGGGCAAAGTTGTGATCTCCAATGCTTCCTTTGATGTCCAATAATCAATTTCAGATAATCCTTTAATGGGAGGGATCAATGTATCGGAACCTGTACATACCAACAGATAGGTTACTTCATATGCTTCGCCGGCAGCCGAAAGCTGGAAACGTCCGTCCGCCTCCCCCACAATAACGGCTTCCTGCGGCACAATAACAGCACCGTAAGAACTGACCGTCATCTTCACACCACCGGTCAGCTTTTTCACAATCTTATCTTTACGGTCGATAATCTTTTTCATATCGAATGACGAACCATCGGGCACAGAGATGCCATACTTGGACGCGCCTTTCATATTATCCCACAACTTGGCGGAATAGAGCAGAGTTTTGGTAGGGATACACCCCTCATTGAGACAAACACCGCCAATAGCTTTCTTTTCAAACAAAACAGTTTGCAGCCCGTTTGCAGCCGCTCTTTCGGCTGCCGTATATCCGGCAGGGCCACCGCCAATGATAGCTATATCATATTTCATAAATCAGTAGTATTAAGTAAATTATATACTTAACAACAAAAGAGAAGAGCGCAAAGTTCTATGACAACCTATTAAGGAAAGTTACTGTTTTTCAATCACAATAGCCTACATCCTAAAATTTATCTGTACTTTTGCAGAAATTTAAGAAATACTATGGTAGCTCCCGAAATAGCAATTGCTGACTCCAACACCTTATCATGTATGGGATTGCAAAGCCTTCTGGAAGAAATTATCCCGATGGCCGTCATCCGTGTATTCAGTTCGTTCGAGGAACTGATGGACGATACCCCCGATATGTACGCGCATTATTTCGTTTCAGCACAGATATATTTTGAGCATACCGCTTTTTTCCTACCGCGCAAGCCCAAGACCATTGTATTGGCAAACGGTGACAATCAGCCTCAACTGGCAGGAATACCGACCTTGAATATTTATCAGGACGAGAAAACACTGATCAGAAACATCCTGCAACTGCATCAGTTCGGACACAAAGGCGGACATCCTCATAGCCACCCCCACGGACATCCCCACGGTGCAACAGCACATCCGTGCGGTAATCCTCATGCCGACAGCGAACATGATCTTTCTCCCCGCGAAATAGAAGTACTGGTACTGATAACCAAAGGACTTATCAATAAAGAAATAGCCGATAAACTGAATATCAGCCTGACTACCGTCATCTCCCACCGAAAGAATATTACGGAGAAACTGGGCATTAAATCAGTGGCCGGACTGACGATTTATGCTGTAATGCACGGGTACGTTGAAGCAGACCGTATCTAAATCCTAATAAATGAGGATTGCGGAGACAGGGGAAATGCCCTTACTTTGCAACCAGAAACCTATAAATGATAATTTATCGGCGAGAGAATTGTTACGCGGAAGTATCTTAAATTCTCCTCCTCCGTCGGAGGAGGGGAATTGAGATAGTCAGAATAGCATAACTACGCCGCTAAATTATCATTTATCCTAAAAGACAAAGAATGAATAAGAGTAAATTGTTGATTTTTGCCCTGGCACTCCTACCTATAGGAAACATTGCGGCAGAAGAAGTAGATACCCTGAAAATAGTGGACGTTGAAGAGGTTCTCATCATTGCAGCACCTAAAGAAAACCGTAAGTTGCGCGAGCTACCCAATGCCGTCACCTTACTTTCGCAACAAGACATGCAAGCTGCACAAGTAAACTCCATAAAGAACCTGACAGCACTGGTCCCGAATATATTTATTCCTGATTACGGTTCGCGACTGACATCTGCCGTCTACATTCGTGGTATCGGTTCTCGCATCAATACTCCCTCCGTAGGCCTCTATGTTGACAATATACCTTATATAGATAAATCCGCATTCGATTTCAATTATTCCGACATCGAGCGTATTGATGTGCTGCGCGGTCCGCAGGGTACATTGTACGGACGAAATGCGATGGGTGGACTTATTAAAGTACATACCAAATCTCCTTTCTCTTATCAAGGTACTGACTTCCGGATAGGGGCAGGTACACACAATCAATACAATACTTCCGTCACTCACTATCACCGGATGAATGAGCGCTTTGCATTCTCGGCTGGAGGATTTTATGAATACGAAGGCGGTTTCTTCCGCAATGCAGCGCTCAACAATAAAAAGGTAGATAAAGGGCAGTCTGCCGGTGGACGTATCCGCGCCATCTACTTGCCCAGCGACAATTGGAAGCTCGACTTTAATGTAAGTTATGAATATGGTGACCAGGGCGGTTACCCGTATGGACTCTACAATAAAGAAACCGGAGATGTAGCCAAAACGGCTTACAATGATGAAAGTAGCTATTACCGCAACCTGTTGAATACCGGACTTAATGTAGAATACCAGGCACAGAATTTCACACTCAGTGCCGTAACCGGATATCAACATCTAAAGGATCGTATGTTTCTGGATCAGGATTTCACAGCTAAAAACACCTATACCCTCGAACAGAAGCAGCGCATCAACACCATCAGTGAAGAAATCGTAATGAAGAGCAAGGAAAGCCACCGCTGGCAATGGGCTACAGGCATTTTCGGTTTCTACCAATGGCTAAATACTACTGCACCGGTCACATTCAAAGAAGATGGTATGGCGATGATGGATCAGATGTTGGGAAACTTCATCCCTGCACTGGTTGAGGTACCGATGGGACCCGGAAGAAATATGAACATCATGCCCGCACTGAAAGTAACCAGCGCCCGCCTGCCCATCAATGGAGACTTCAAGACACCGCTTCTGAACGGAGCTCTGTTCCACCAATCCACATTCAGAGATTTATTCGGTATCGATGGAGTATCATTCACCGCTGGCCTTCGACTGGACTATGAGAAAATGAAGATGGATTATAACTCCGGTACAGCAATGGACTACACCATAGGTATTACGGGCCAGATGATGATGAACGGAGCGCCCACAGGAAAGCCCATTTCCATGATGCCGGAAACAGCACTGACCGTCACCTCACGGTATCAAGGCTCCATCAGCAAGGATTATCTGCAACTATTGCCAAAGTTCGCCCTGCAATATGACTTCCCGAAGAACCTCGGAAATGTATACGCCACCGTCAGCAAAGGATATCGTTCGGGAGGATACAACATCCAGATGTTCTCCGACCTGTTGCAAGCGAGTCTGAAGAACGATATGATGAGGCTGACCAAAGATGAAATCATGTCCCAGGTTCCCGAAAACCTTAAAGATATGGTGAACTTTATACCCGATGCCGGCGAAAACCCGGATGCCCGGGCTGCCACCGTATATAAACCGGAACAAACCTGGAACTATGAAATAGGTACTCACCTAAACCTTTTCCAAAACCGTCTGCGTGCCGATGCCGCCCTGTTCTGGCTTGAAACGCGCGACCAGCAGATTTCCCGCTTCGCCCAGAGCGGACTTGGACGCGAGACGGTAAATGCAGGAAAGAGCCGCAGCCTGGGAGCAGAAATATCTCTGATGGGTGCAGTTACCACTAACTTTACCTTGACTACAAGCTACGGTTATACTTATGCCACATTCAAAGATTACATAACAACCAACAGTAAATTAGAAGAAATAAGTTACAACGGCAACTATGTTCCTTTCGTTCCGAAGCACACCCTGAGCCTGGGCGGACAATACATTTTCCGCATCAACCCGGGACATTGGTTGGACCGTATTCAACTTAATGCCAACTACACCGGTGCAGGACGTATCTATTGGACCGAGCAGAATGATATCAGCCAAGCTTTCTACGGCACATTGAACGGACGCCTCAGCCTGCAAAAAGGCAACGGACAGATTGACTTCTGGGTTCGCAATGCACTGGATAAAGACTACGCTGCTTTCTACTTTGAAAGCATGGGCAACGGATTCATGCAGAAAGGCCGCCCCATACAGGCGGGAATCGAACTACGTTGCAGGTTCTGATAGAGATCATTACTTCCGTCCCCATACATCTCCCTAACCCGTTATGCAAAAGATGGCATCTTTTGTCGCAAAAGGTGGCATCTCTAACATCAAAAGATGGCATCTTTCGCAGCAAAAGATGCCATCTTTTACATTACATCTAAGCAGGAAAGAGGGGAAAAGTAAGTATCATAAGCATGAAAGGGTTAAGAGAACTTGCTACACCCTATTATTCATTGATAGCACCACAGCTTGGGCAAGGCCCTTTTTCTTTTAATTTCTGTCCGCAACGCCCGCAACGATAGCGGTAAATGACAAGTGTGGCACACATTCGCTTTAGGAAAAGCCCAAGGAAAACAACAAGGAAAATATAGCCGATATAGATTTGTGTAGTCAGTATAAAGAAGAAATAACAGAAGATACAACAAGATGCCAATCCCAACAGATAAAATACGGCAGCGGCAGGAGTCAACTGACGGAACAAGTCATCGAGTACTGCCAGCAGTACAATGATAAACAACCAGATGCTCAGCAAAAAGACCGAGAGAATAAACGGCACCTTGAAAGGTGAAAGCGTAGGATTAAAATAGAAATGTTCCCACGTTTCGGGCACAAAAACTTGCATCGTCTCATACACCGTAGCACTGAATGCCATCAACAGGCAGAGCAAAAGCGGATATACACTATCAATATCATTGAAATAAACAATCTTCAACTGCTTCCGACGGAACAAACGGAACACCCAGGCACCGACAAACAAGGCGAAAATAATCACGAAGTAAGAAGCATGCGTATCACTGAACAAGTAAATGAATTGTGAGATACTGTCCGTAGGTACAAAAGCTTGCATCATTTCCCGCTCCCCGATCCAGCCTTGTATCTCCTGGGAATGAGCCAGTTTTACCCAAACACTGTCCACACTATCAGCAGAATGAATGGCAAATTCGGCCACTACTACACGGTCTCCTCTATACAGAGTATTGTAGCAATCCTTCACCGGCAGACAGGCAAGCACCACGGAATCCTGCACCACTTCCAGATTCGTATTCAACGTATAATGCCGGTCGTAAAGGTAGGTCAGAGAGTCGCGGGTTTTATCACTGATACCTTCATCATCCAGATTGGGACGGGAGTAACGGCAGGAAACCAGACTGATAATAATCGCTATCACCACAGAGTAGCACAGAGTTGCACGGAGTCTTTTCTGATATTTAAGAAACTCAGTGTTACTCTGTACCGCTCTGTGGTGATAACGAATATGTTCTCTCTTATTCCGCATATACTTTCATCTGACAATTCTTACAATCAAACTCCAAGCGGAAGCGCTTACCATCAGTTCCTTGCAAATAATAAGGCTCCCGATAAGGTGAACGTCCCTTCTGATAAGTAGGGCACCAACCCATACTATAACGCAAACAATGCTTGCAGAACATTAAAACAGCATCCGGTACAGATTGTTTCTCATAAGCCGGAGCTACGGTAGCAATGCCGTGATCGGTATAGAAAGAGGCGGCACGGGTATTCATTACATTACCGAGGTACGTTAATGAAGTAGCGGAAGCTGTTGTCTTAGAAGAAGTTCCCGGCAAAGGGAAAACATGAGTTGTAGGTTTCCAGACTGCCACTTCCTGCCGATAATTAATACGGCGAACGGTAACCAGCTTGTCTACGGCTTGACGGCGCCAATCGGCTACTACGGAAACGGGAAGAAACCAGTTATCTGAAAAGCGGATTTCTATGGCGGAATTTGTTTCAGGCGAACGATTATCCGCTAATATTCCAGCTTCAAAAGGAGTATTTCCCAATTTACTGAGTTGAGTACGCAGATTATCTGCCTGCGGGGTACGGGCAGGTTCTTTCTGATGAGGGAAAGAAAGTGTAACGCTATTATCATCCTCATCCGTGACAGTCAGAGCAAAGCCGAAGGCAGTATCTGCCAAAAGCAAGGATACGGAAATCTTTCGTTCGGAAGACTTACGTGCCAGCAACTTCTCAAACTCCTGGTCATAGTTACGGTAAAGCACAGTACGCGGACGGATACGAGGCATCTCACCTGCCGGATAGAGTTTATTTCCATCTACACGGTTGATACGGAAGCCTTGCAGGCGTCCTTGCTCATCGATATAACAAACACCGTCACCGTTGTTGAATGATTCCAATCCGGCTACTGTGAGGTAGTTTCCGCGTTGTTCCTTCATGGTGCCCATCTCTTCACCGAGGGATTTCGGAGTATCAAAAGAGAAGATTTCTTCACTGCGTCCGTGCAGGAAATAATGCGTAAATCCACGACTAAAACTTTTATCTAACTGGGGACGGAATGTATAATTACAAGTACCGGAAGAGGCCCGGGCGTATTCTTTACGGTGTGTAAAGATAGCATCCAGCTTTTGGCGGTAAGCAGCCGTAACATTCTTTACGTAAGAAACATCTTTCAGACGGCCTTCTATCTTGAGCGAAGTGGCACCTGCATCAAGTAACTCTTCCAAAATATCACTCTGATTCAAATCTTTGAGAGATAGCAAATGCTTATCACGTACAATTACTTTTCCGTCGGCATCCACCAGACTGAAAGGCAAACGGCAGAATTGTGCACATTCTCCCCGGTTGGCACTACGTCCGAAACAAGCCTGGCTGACATAACATTGCCCGCTATAACTAACGCAAAGTGCTCCATGTACAAATACTTCCAACGGCACTTCCGGACAAGCTTTATGAATATGGCTGATTTCCTGAAGGGAAAGCTCACGTGCCAATACTACTTGCCGGAAACCAGCTTCTGCAAGGAAACGTACTTTCTCCGGTGTACGGTTATCCATTTGCGTACTGGCGTGCAAGGGAATAGGCGGCAGGTTTAAGCGAGTGATTCCCATGTCTTGCACAATGAGGGCATCTACTCCCGCACGATACAAATCCCAAATCATTTTCTCCGTCTCTGCCAGTTCTTCTTCTCTTAAGATAGTATTGACAGTCACATAAATCCGGGCATTATATAAATGGGCATGAGCCACCAAAGCAGCTATATCTTCCAACGAATTGCCGGCTGCTGCACGTGCGCCAAACTTAGGTGCACCGATATACACTGCATCCGCACCGTGGTTAATAGCTTCAATGCCACATTCCATGTTCTTGGCAGGGGCTAGTAACTCTATCTTCCGTTGCTTTATCATATCGTTTTAGTTACAAGTTACAGGCTACAAGCTACGAGTGATACGCTATACACCGCAAGGTCTTGTCACTCGTAGCCCGTAGCTTGTAGCTACTTTATATCGTTAATATTGTACGGAGTTTCCTGATAAACGAAATAGTTCAACCAATTAGAGAACAGCAGATTGGCATGGGCACGCCAACGCACCATCACACCTTTATCCGGATCATTATCCACATAATAATTACGAGGTATTTCAATGGGCAGACCTTTATCCACATCCCTGCGATATTCCGTATCCAGCGTCAGTGGAGAGTATTCCGAATGTCCGGTAACAAAGAACTCACGTCCACCACGTGCTACCACCAGGTGTACGCCTGCATCTTCCGATTCCGAAAGTAAAGTAAGTTCCGGCACTTTCAAGATATCTTCTTTCCGTACTTCCGTATGACGGCTATGGGGTACATAGAACATATCATCGAAACCACGGAAAATGGCGTGTAACGGATCTAAAGGACGATGCTCGAATATGCCGAACATTTTCTTATCCAACGCATACTTGGGTACTCCATAATGATGATAAAGTCCGGCCTGTGCAGCCCAACATATATAAAGGGTGGACGTAACATGCGTACGCGCCCAATCGAATATTTCCATTATTTCATCCCAGTAAGTCACCTCTTCGAAATCCAATTGTTCTACAGGAGCACCGGTGATAATCATACCGTCGTACTTCTCGCCACGCATCTTTTCAAAGTCAGTATAGAATGTCTGCATGTGTTCTACAGGCGTATTCTTTGATGTATGACTCTTGATTTTCATGAACGAGATTTCCACTTGAAGCGGTGTATTGGAGAGCAAACGCACAAGATCTGTCTCCGTGGTAATCTTCAAAGGCATCAAGTTCAGGATAACGATGCGCAACGGACGGATGTCCTGTTGCGTGGCGCGGGAGTTGTCAATAACAAATATGTTCTCTTCTTTCAGCAACTCTATCGCCGGCAGCTTATCAGGTAAATTTAATGGCATAAGTTATCAGATTATCTTTAATTTAGAGTACAAAGGTACTGATAATTTTGAAATCTCCCGCGAAAGAATGAAAATGTAGGGACAAAAGCTATTCATTTATTCACTTCATACAAAGGAAGATAAAAATACTTTTAACAGAAACTGGTTTATTCTTTCAGATATTTAGATTATTATTTTACCTTTGTCAACCAACAGAGTTAATGAACATTGAAAAACATTAAGATGGAATAGAACTGGAATTCAAGCGTGAATTCAATTAATTAGCATCCCAAAGCCACAGACTTTCTTATACCAATTATGGTCCTTACCCACCTCAGATATTCCGATGCTTTAATTAACAGATAGAGCTACGTACTAACTAGAAATACAACAATTGTATTTCATAAAATAGCAACAAATGAGCAAAACAACTATTAAAAGTAACAGATTGATTTCTGTTTTATTATGTTCTCTTTTTCTACCTATTTCTTCTTGTGTCAATAAGTTAGATTCAGAGACTTCTCCAGGAACTACCCCTATCACATTTTCAACAAAGATCAATAAAACGAGTACACGAGTGACAAATACAACCTTCGAGAAAGGAGATAAAGTGGGATTATACGCAATGCTATCCTCCACTTCTATTGCAGAAGAAAGGTATATCAACAATTTGCAGTTAGAATGTACAGGAAGTAGTACGCTTATCCCCCAAAAAACAGTTTTCTATCCGGTAGGAGATGCAACCCTTGATTTTATCAGTTATTCCCCTTACCTACCAACAGAGATATCTGCCAATTCTTCCATTATTCCAATCTCTATACAGTCAGATCAAAGCAATCCTATTAAACGTTCACAATCAGATTTTCTAATCGCAACACAGTCAAAAGTGGCAAGTAGTGAAAAAGCTGTTGAACTGAAGTTCTATCATAAATTAGTCAAATTCAACATAACACTTACCCCCAAAGGAGATGAAACTGTTGAAAGCTTACTAAGTGCTAATCCACGAATCATTGCTACCGGATTCTATAATAAAGCCGACTATAATTTGACCACAGGGGAATTTACAAATCATAAAGAAGAAACAGATATTATTCCTTACGGAACATGGAGTATAAAAAACGGGAAACTTATAGGAAAAGAGATTATCATTATTCCTCAAGATATAAAATCCGATATACAATCATTCGTCATGGACTGGAATGGACAACTATACACATGCCCAATGCCGGAATTAACAATGACAGAAAATACACAATGTGACCTGGACATAGCAGCCATGCAGACTACCAGTCATATATTGACAGGAATAACCGGCAACATAGAAGACTGGACATCTGTTGAAGGTAAGGAAACAGATAATAGCGGCAAAACTACAGCAATACATATTGCCGCATTATCTTTTACCCAATCAAATGTTTATAAAGTATATAGTAGCGGTAAACCTATTGTAGAAATTTGCAAAGAATATCTTAGGTCAGATAATATTAGTTCACAAGCAATCACTATTTATCCTATCGGAGCCGATGAACAAAGCGACCTTACTAATGGAACTGTACTACAACTATTAGATGATGAAAGAGAGATCAATGGAGGAAAAATAAGTTGGAATACAGAAGATAATTCGTTTACATATACTACAGGTACTTCTGGAAAAATTGATAAATTCTATCTGAATGAATCAGGGATAATCACATTAATAAAACCCGAAAAGCCTTTGGATATAAATGTTATACGACATACGATTAGAGATATCAGGAATGGAACTTTAAAAGAATATCCTATAGTAAAAATAGGCATACAATATTGGATGCAGAAAGACTTGTGCGCAACTACATACAGAAACGGCACTCCTCTTACTAAACAAGTAGAATTAGGCAAGGGAGCAGGTTATTTTAAACCCGAAAAAGATGAAATATACTTCTATAATGGAGAAGCTATATTAGCTGGTAACTTGGCTCCAGAAGGATGGAAAATACCTAATAACGGAGATTGGGATTCACTAAGGCAGTATATCAAGAATGATATTTCTGTTTTAAAAACAGGAGATTGGATACCATTTAAGACGGGAGATATCGTATCCCCTGCCACTAACGAGACTGGATTAAGTTTTTATCCTTACGGAGTGTATACAGAAAGTGGAAATAAAACAGCTTTGATAAATGAGTCTGCCGCAGCTTTCTATTGGATAGGAGATGACGTGAATGGATTGACAGAAACCGTTATTTTCATGAAAAGTACATCAAACGATATTAACGACACTGGCAGTAATAAAGTGAAAGACAAAGATTATTATATAGCTGTTCCTATACGTTGTATAAAAGAATAGCCCAACAATAAAAGCATATCTCATTTCTTTTTCGTATTTTTGTTCCCAATGTACAAATAAGTTTTGTTCACCGAACAAAGACAACGAAAAAGAAATGAGAATTATCGACCTGATACACAGCAACGAGAAGACAGCTTTCTCTTTTGAAATACTGCCACCGCTGAAAGGCACAGGCATCGAAAAGCTGTACGACACCATAGATACTTTGCGGGAATTTGACCCGAAATACATCAATATCACCACACATCGCAGCGAATATGTGTATAAAGATCTGGGAAACGGTTTGTTTCAGCGCAATCGCTTGCGCCGCCGCCCAGGGACTGTTGCCGTAGCTGCCGCTATCCAAAACAAATATAATATTACTGTAGTTCCGCATCTTCTTTGTAGTGGTTTCACCCGCGAAGAGACGGAATATGTACTGCTCGATCTGCAATTCCTGGGTATTACCGACTTACTGGTATTACGTGGAGATAAAGCAAAACATGAGTCCGTCTTCACTCCCGAAGGCGATGGCTACCATCATGCCACTGAATTGCAAGAACAGATCAATAACTTCAATAAAGGTATTTTCGTAGATGGCTCGGAAATGAAAGTGACCAATACACCATTTTCCTATGGCGTAGCGTGTTATCCCGAAAAACACGAAGAAGCTCCCAATATTGACACTGATATCTACTGGCTGAAAAAGAAAATGGAAGCCGGTGCAGAATATGCAGTCACACAGCTTTTCTATGATAACCAGAAATACTTCGACTTCGTAGAACGTGCCCGGAAAGCCGGAGTTACCATTCCCATCATTCCAGGTATCAAACCGTTCAAGAAAATATCTCAAATCAGCATGATACCCAAGACATTCAAAGTGGACTTGCCCGAAGAACTGGCATACGAAGCGATGAAATGCAAAACGGATGAAGAAGCCAAACAAGTAGGCATCGAATGGTGTGTTAAGCAATGTAAGGAATTAGTGGAACATGGAGTACCTAGTATTCACTTCTACTCCATCGGTGCAGTGGACAGTATAAAAGAAGTTGCAAAACTGGTATACTAGGGGAAGTTGAAAGTTGAGAGTTGGAGTAATCTAATTGGTAATTAGTAATTGATAATTAAATTATATATAATATCGTGTTTTTCAAAGAGGTAATAGGACAAGAAGCAGCCAAACAGCGACTCCGGCAGGAAGTGCAAGAGGGGCGTATTCCTCATGCTCAGCTCTTCTGCGGTCCATCGGGAGTGGGAAAACTTCCGTTGGCAATGGCTTATGCCCGTTACATCTGTTGCCCGAACCGTACAGATACAGACGCCTGTGGTACCTGTCCCTCCTGCGTAAAGTGGAATAAGCTGGTACATCCGGATGTACATTTCGTCTTTCCCATCGTAAAAAAAGGAAAGAAAGAAGTGTGCGATGATTATATAGCTGACTGGCGCCATCTGGTGCTGAACAGCCCTTATTTCAGTCTAAACCACTGGCTAAATGAGATGGATGCTGAAAACGGGCAAGCCATCATCTATGCAAAAGAGAGTGACGAGATAGTGCGCAAGCTCAGTCTGAAATCAAGCGAAGGTGGCTACAAGGTTACTATCGTCTGGCTACCGGAGAAAATGCACGTAGTTTGTGCCAATAAGTTATTGAAACTTCTGGAAGAGCCTCCCGAAAAGACAGTATTCCTATTGATATCCGAAACTCCGGACATGATACTGCCAACAATCCTGAGCCGTACGCAACGTTTCAACATCCGTAAAATAGAAGAAACGGATATTGCCAACGCCTTGCAACAGAAATACGGCGTACGTCCTAATGATAGTTTCACCTTGGCGCATCTTGCCAACGGTGACTTTATCAAAGCATTGGAAACCATCCACCTAAACGAAGAAAATGAACTGTTCTTTGAACTCTTTGTCAGCCTCATGCGTCTTTCCTATCAACGGAAGATACGTGAAATGAAGCAATGGAGTGAGCAACTGGCAGGCATGGGACGCGAACGGCAGAAGAACTTCCTGACATACGCCCAGCGTATGATACGCGAGAATTTTATCTATAACCTGCATTGCAAAGAGATGAGTTACATGACTCTGCCCGAACAAAACTTTGCCACCCGCTTCGCCCCTTTTATCAACGAACGGAATGTAATGGGAATGATGGATGAATTGAGCGAAGCGCAGATACATATTGAGCAAAATGTAAATGCAAGGATGGTCTTTTTTGATTTTTCATTGAAAATGATAGTTCTACTGAAACAGTAGAAATCAGATATATAGTAGTAATCTCAATCATAAATAAAAAAATGGATTTTAAACTACATAACGGAAGCGGAAGTCTCTGCTGCAAAAGTTGCGGCAGGCAAGACAAGCAACTGAACACCTACGACTGGCTGGCCGATATTCCCGGAAACGGAGAAGAAAGCGATCTGGTAGAAGTTCAGTTCAAGAATACCCGCAAAGGATATTTCCGCAATAGCAACCATATACCTCTTGAAAAGGGCGACATCGTGGCCGTAGAAGCAACACCGGGACATGACATCGGTGTGGTGACCCTAACCGGACGCCTTGTTCCGCTACAAATGAGAAAAGCTAACATCAAGTCTGAGGCTGATATCAAGCGTATCTACCGTAAAGCCAAACAGGTAGATATGGACAAATACAATGAAGCCAAAGGACGCGAACATAACACCATGATACGCGCCCGACAGATTGCCCTCAACCTGAATCTCAACATGAAAATCGGTGATGTGGAATATCAGGGAGACGGTAACAAAGCTATTTTCTATTATATTGCCGATGAGCGTGTAGACTTCCGCCAGCTAATCAAGGTATTGGCAGATGCTTTCCATGTCCGCATTGAAATGAAGCAAATTGGCGCACGTCAGGAAGCCGGACGAATTGGTGGTATCGGCCCTTGTGGACGCGAGCTCTGCTGTGCCACCTGGATGACCTCTTTCGTGTCAGTATCCACAAGTGCCGCCCGTTATCAGGATATTTCTCTCAATCCGCAAAAACTGGCAGGACAATGTGCCAAACTGAAATGCTGTCTCAACTATGAAGTGGACTGCTATGTGGAAGCTCAGAAACGTCTTCCTTCCAGGGAGATCGAGTTGGAAACCAAAGACGGTACTTTCTATTTCTTCAAGGCAGATATTCTAAGCAATCAGATAACCTACTCTACCGACAAGAACATTCCTGCCAATCTGGTAACAATCAGTGGTAAGCGTGCATTTGAAATCATCGGTATGAACAAACGGGGTACTAAGCCAGAAAGTCTTGTAGAAGAAGCACGCCAAGTGGAACCCAAGAAGCCGATAGATTTGTTGGAACAGGAAAGCTTAACCCGCTTCGACCGTAGTCGTAAAGGTAAAAATGGCGGAGAAAATAACGGTGGCGGGAATGGAAACAGCGGTAATAACAACCGCAAGAAAAAGAAAAAAGGAAATCCGAATCAACCTGGAGATCAACAATCCAGACCACGCCCACAAGGTGAACCACGCCCACAAGGTACTCCCAGACCACAAGGTACTCCCAGACCACAAGGCGAGCAACCAAGGCAACAGGGGAACCAACCCAGACAACAAGGCGATCAGGTCAGACGCAACAAGCAAAAAAATCGTGAACGAGGAGATGGACAACGTGTTGATAGAGGTCCCAGACCCAACAATCCACCCAGACCACAAGGAGAGAAACCAGCCGGAAATGAAAAACCAGCCCAAGAATAAAACATCTCTCCTGAAGAGTTTAATACTGCTGTTCATCGCAAGCTTCTACACAGCCTGCGATGAACAGACTGTATATCATTCTTTTCAATCCCTGCCAACGGAAGGCTGGCAGCGGAATGACACACTATTCTTCAATGTTTCGGTTGCAGACTCCGCTACACTCTACAATGTATCCGTAGAAGTGAGAAACCGGAACAATTATCCATATCAGAATTTGCCCTTACTCATCTACTACGACAGCCCGGAGATCCCAAATATCAAGCGGGATACATTGGAGCTGCGACTTGCTGACAATGCAGGTATTTGGTTAGGAGATGGCTGGGGTGGGTTATATCAATCAACTCTCCCAGCAGGTTTCATCCGTATTGGAAAAGCCGGGGAATACCGCTTCAAAATTATACACCTTCTACCGGACGAAGTTCTTCCCGGTATCAATGATGTAGGAATCAAATTAAAACGCTGACAGTCTCTTTTTACGTCCTGCATCAATCCGCAGGAAGATGAACAGCAGGATGGTGAATCCCCAAAGCGAAGAACCGCCATAACTAAAGAATGGCAACGGAATACCAATCACAGGTGTCAATCCCAACACCATGCCTACATTAATAAATAAGTGGAACAGGAATATACTAACGACCGAGTACCCATAGACTCGACCAAAAGTAGACGGTTGCCGCTCCGCCACAGCAATCAGACGGAGTATTAATATAAGGAATAAGAGTAGCACGGCAGTAGAACCTATAAATCCTTCTTCTTCACCTACCGTACAGAAAATAAAGTCCGTATCTTGTTCGGGTACATATTTCAGCTTAGTCTGAGTACCGTTTAGGAATCCCTTTCCTGTCAGGCCACCGGAACCGATAGCTATCTTCGACTGGTTGACATTGTATCCGGCACCAGCCAGATCTTCTTCCATGCCTAATACCACCTTGATACGTATCTGCTGGTGAGGCTCCAATACTTTATTAAAGAAGTAATCACTGGAATATAAGAAACCGATAGAACCGATAGCAAACATACCTATCAGGAAATAACTAAGATGACGCTCACTTAACGAAAGGAAAATAAGGTACCCAACTACCAGCATACACAGTCCCCATTGCACCCAAACCAAATTAAACGGAGTCACATATTCCGATATAAAATAAGCGATTAACAACACTCCAATGGTAACTAACAATATATTGCGTACCGGTTCCCATTTCTTCTTATAAACCCACACCATTCCTGCCGCAGACAGCAAGACCATCGAAAGTACTGCAAACTCCCCTATCGGCGTCGGCGTATCGGCAATAAACACCTGATCAAAACGAATACCTACCACAAAGTAAACTACCGCGCACACTCCGGAAAACAGTACCACACCCGGCATCCCCTCCCGATACAGAACCAAAAAGAAAGCAGTATATACCAACGCTGAGCCAGTCTCCCGCTGCAAGATAATAAGTATCATCGGGAACAAAATAAGGAAAACCATCATCAAGATATTCTTCCAGTTCTTCATGGTGAACGAATAGGAATTCATATACTTGGCAAGAGCCAGCGCCGTAGCAAACTTGGCGAACTCCGCCGGCTGCAAACTTACCGGCCCCATGACCAGCCACGACCTCGATCCCTTCGTATCAGGGGCTATAAAGATAGTGACCACAAGTAATATGGCAAGTGCTATATAAATCAGATAGGCAAACATATCATAAACGCTGTCTTCAAGCATCAACAACACAAACCCCAATCCGAAAGAGCAAATGATCCAAACCAGTTGCTTACCTGCACGAGTGGAGAAATCCCAGAAGTCGCGGTCACCATAATCATAGCTTGCCCCGCAAACGCTAAACCAACCGAATGCAATCAGAATCAAGTAAACACAGATCGTTACCCAATCCAGTGATTTCCATATACTATCTCTCCTCGTCACCATACATTATCACACGATTACTCATTTCTTCCGCTCTTTCCTCGCTGGCAGGCGAAAGTTTTCCATTCAAATACTGTTCCATCATTAAAGCACCATAAGGTACTCCATAGGTTGCCCCCCAACCACCATTCTCCACATAAACGGCAATAGCGATCTTCGGCTTGTCCATCGGGGCAAAACCTATAAATGCAGAATGGTCATGTCCGCGATTCTGTGCCGTACCCGTCTTTCCACAAACTTCTACACCCGGCAATATGGTTCCGGCTATACGGCAAGTAGCACTTCCGGTAACTCCCGTAACAGCCGCCCGCATACCTTCTACAATTTCTTCATAATAAGAACGATCAATAGAAGTGTAACGACGCTCCCGATAGGTACTATCCAATTCTGCATCTTGAATATCCTTCACAATATGCGGAGTCACAAAATAACCACGATTGGCAATGGTAGCCGCTAAGTTTGCCATTTGCAAAGGTGTACTTAAAACTTCACCCTGACCGATAGAAATACTGATTACCGTCAATCCATTCCATGATCCACGATAGGCCTTATCATAAACACCTGCATTAGGAATAAATCCACGTTTCTCACCCGGCAAATCCGTTCCCAACTTATAACCAAATCCTTGAGAAACCATGTGATCTTTCCATACAGTAAGCGCATTCTGTGGTGAACCGTATTTCTTATCACCAAACATGCGATAAAGCCCCCAACAAAAATAAGCATTACACGAAGTGGCAATAGCAGGTATCAGCGGAAGAGGTGATCCATGTCCGTGGCATCCCACACGCAGACCTCCATAAATGAATCCGTGAGAACAAGGAAACGATGTGGATGGCTGTATAATACCTTCCTGTAAGAATGTCAGCGCCTGCGCTGTTTTGAAAGTAGACCCCGGAGGATAGACACCCATAATAGCACGATTCAGCAAAGGTTTCTGCTTATCTCTCTGCAGCATATTATGATTTTTACCACGTTGGCGGCCAATCATCAAGTGCGGATCAAAGTTCGGAGCAGACACCAGACAAAGGATCTCCCCCGTTTCCGGCTCAATAGCCACAATTGCACCGATTTTATTTTTCATCAGACGCTCACCTAACATCTGCAAATCAATATCCAACCCTAATTTCAGGTTCTTACCCGGTATGGATGGGCGATCTAGTTTCCCATCCATATAGTGGCCCTGAATACGTCCGTGCGCATCACGAAGCAAAACCTCTACTCCTTTTTCGCCACGCAGGTATTTCTCGTATGACTTTTCTATACCTTGCTTACCCACATAATCACCGCGAATGTAATAGTCGTCAGCCTCAATATCTCTCATTGAAACCTCACCAATATCTCCCAAAGCATGTCCGGCAGAATTATAAGTGTATTGCCGGATAGTACGTCTCTGAATATAAAAACCCGGGAATTTAAAGAGTTTTTCCTGGAATACACCGCACTCTTCCGCCGAGAGCTGCGTCATAAAAACCTGATGCGTATATCTGGAATAACCGGGATTCATCCAGCGGTTCTTCACATCTTTCATTCGCTTCAGCAGCTGTTCTTTCGTAATATTCAGTGTGCGGCAAAAATCGAGAGTATCCAGTTCCGTCACCTCTCGCGGCACGAATGTGATATCATACGCAGGTTGATTGAACACCAGTAATTTTCCATTGCGGTCATAAATAGCACCGCGCGAAGGATACTGGATTTTATTAAGGAAAGCGTTACTATCTGCATTCTTCTTGTAAGTATCAGTCATGATCTGCAACACAAAAAGACGCATGATATAAATGATAACAATCACAATTGCTACCCCACCTATCACAAATTTCCGCTTTTCGAGTGTATAATCTTTTGCCATCTTACTTCTTCTTCACTCCTTCTATAGCCATGATACAGGTTATAGTCAGCAACGCACTTGCCACAATTCTCAGCAGCAACGTTCCGATATGGGCGAACGAAAAGAATTCTATGGTAAGTAATATTGCATGATGAATAAAAACGCTAACAACCAAATACTTCAGGAAAGGTACAATTCCCATCGATTTTATCGAAGGAACTATATTCTCAAACGCATCCCGCGGCACAAACAGGCGTAGGAATGTAGGACGCAGAAAAGCCAGTGCCACCGTAGCTGCAGCATTCATACCCGGCGTATCCGAAAAGATATCCACCGTCAGTCCCAGAAAAAACGCCCACAACATCAAAGTATTCCGTGGTGTTTCCGACTCAAATTTCAGTATGAGATAAATATATAGAAAAGGAGTGGCATATCCGGCAATATGCACATTATTCAGTATCAGTACCTGCAATAGTACCAAACCGATAAACCAACCTATTTTATGCAGATAATTGATGACCACCTCTTATTTAATTAACAATTGATAATTGACAATTGACAATTAAGGTTACCCCATTAATTGCTTATCACTAAATACTCTAACACTTATCACTCCCATCATTTCCCTTCTTCCTTCTCCAATGTCTGCTGCTCTTCTTGTCCGGTACGGGCAATCACCCGAACGTTGCTCACCTTTCCGAAATCCGTGGCCAGTTTTATCTTCAACAGATAAGAGAGACCGTCGTGAGAATCAGACATATCATCCACCGTTCCCACCATGATACCCGCAGGAAATACTGTAGAATACCCACTTGTCACCACCGTATCACCCAGGTTAAACTCTGCATGGCGAGGTAAATCTTTCAAATAAGCATAACGAGAATCTCCATATTCCCACTTCAAATAACCGAAATATTCACTGCCCACAATCTTGCAACTGATGCTCGATTTACTGTTCAGCAATGGAATAACGGTAGAGTAATGCGGAGAAGTTTTATAGACAATGCCCACTACTCCGTTGGCATCTACCACTCCCATTTCCGGACGGATACCCGCAGAGGTTCCTTCATCAAGGGTGATATAGTTATCCACCCGGTTCAGACTATTCTTGATGACATTCGCTTTGAAAATATGGTATTCGTCCGGTTCGAGCCGTTCCAGGCTATACAACCGAACAGAGTCCATTTCTTTATCTTTCAGCGTTTTCTCCAGGAAAGCCACCCGCTGCTCCAACCACATATTACGGTCGAGCAAGTCTTCATTGACAGATTTCAGATGGAAATAAGAAGTAATAGTTCCCGAAACATCGTAAACTTTCCCCGCCACACTGTTGGCAGATGTGAAGAACACACTCTGCTGATAGTAGTTGAAACGAAACAATAAAACAAAACTGGCTGCCTCTAACAGTAGAAAGAGGAACCAGTAGTTGTATTTAATAAGAAAGTTCAGTAAATTTCGCATATGGCTTTATCATCTCATCAGGAATGAGAAACGATCCACATTCTTCAGCGCCACACCCGTACCTTTGGCAACAGCATGCAGGGGATCCTCAGCAATATGGAACGGAATGTTAATCTTATCAGTCAAACGCTTATCAAGTCCGCGAAGCAATGCACCACCACCTGCCAGATAAATACCATTGTGCACGATATCGGCATACAGTTCGGGAGGTGTATTTTCCAACGCGTTCAAGATAGCGGTTTCAATCTTCGAGATTGATTTCTCCAGACAGTGCGCTACTTCCTGATAGCATACAGGCACTTCCATAGGCAGAGCCGTGATACGGTTCGGTCCGTGAACGATATAATCTTCGGGGGCGTCTTCACCAAGTTCAGTCAGGGCGGCACCCGCATTGATCTTAATACGTTCGGCCATACGCTCACTGACCTTCACATTGTGCTGACGGCTCATATACTCCTGAATGTCCGCAGTAAAGTCATCACCCGCTATGCGGATGGAATTGTTGGCTACGATACCACCCAAGGAGATAACGGCAATTTCCGTAGAACCACCACCTATATCTACAATCATGTTTCCTTCCGGAGCTTCCACATCGATACCGATACCGATAGCGGCAGCCATAGGTTCGAAAATCAGGTAGACGTCACGTCCGCCGGCATGCTCGGCAGAGTCGCGCACGGCACGCAGCTCCACTTCAGTACTACCCGAGGGGACACCGATAACCATACGGAGCGAAGGAGAGAACAGACGGTTGCGATTATTCACCATCTTTATCAAACCGCGTATCATCTGCTCGCAAGCATAGAAATCGGCAATTACACCGTCGCGAAGCGGACGGATGGTACGTATGTTTTCATGGGTCTTTTCGTGCATCATCTTTGCCTTATCACCCACGGCAATCATCTTATCGGTGCGACGGTCGAGAGCTACCACCGAAGGCTCATCCACCACAATCTTACCATTGGTTGTAATAATGGTATTGGCGGTACCAAGGTCCATCGCTATTTCTTGTGTAAAAGAGAATAATCCCATGCGAATATTTATGATTTATGAATTATGATTTATAATTTATGGATGATAATGAGGGCGCTTACAACTCTTGCTGTTCAGCGGTCATAACTCATAAATTATAAATCATAAATCTAATTAGTGTTTGAAATGACGAATTCCTGTGGTCACCATCGCGATGCCATGTTCGTTGCAATAGTCGAACGAAAGCTGATCCTTGATGGAACCACCCGGTTGAATAACTGCGGTCACACCTTCATTTCCGGCAATCTCCACACAGTCGGGGAAGGGGAAGAAAGCGTCGGATGCCATCACGGCACCTTTCAGGTCGAAGCCGAAGTTCTTGGCTTTTTCGATGGCCTGCTTCAAAGCATCCACACGTGAAGTCTGTCCCACACCGCTTGCCAGCAATTGCTTGCCTTTAGCCAGTACGATAGCGTTGGACTTACTGTTCTTCACAATCTTGTTAGCAAAGAGCATGTCTTCTATTTCCTGTGCGGTAGGTGCTTTCGTGGTTGCAGTTTTCAAATCTTCCGGCTTCTCGATGTTCAGGTCGCGGTCCTGTACCAACACACCATTCAAGAGAGAACGGAACTGCTTCTTAGGCAGTGCGGCAGGCTTGCGAACCAGAATAATACGGTTTTTCTTCTGTCCCAGGATTTCCAATGCGTCTACATCGTAATCAGGAGCGATAATTACCTCAAAGAAGATTTTATTGATTTCCTCAGCCGCATCCTTATCGATCACTCCGTTTGTGATGAGCACACCACCAAAAGCGGAAACCGGGTCACCGGCCAATGCATCGTTCCATGCTTCGAGCACCGTAGGGCGTGAAGCCAGACCGCAAGCATTGTTATGCTTCAATACGGCAAACGTAGTCTCCTCAAATTCATCGATCAGGTCAACGGCTGCATTGATATCGAGCAGGTTGTTGTAAGAGATTTCCTTTCCGTGAATCTGGTCGAACATAGCTTCCAGATTTCCGTAGAAGTGACCCTTCTGATGCGGGTTCTCGCCGTAGCGCAAAGTCTTCTGATTATTGGCAGAGCAACGGAATGCGGAACCTTCTTCGCCATCGAAGTAGTTGAAGATGGCTGAATCGTAATGGGAAGAAACGGAAAACGCCTCTTTGGCAAACCAACGGCGTTCTTCCAGCGAAGTGGTAGCTCCATGTTCCATCAGCATATCGCGGAACGGCTGGTATTGTGCCTGAGAAGCGATGATAACCACATCATTGTAATTCTTGGCAGCTGCACGGATCAGTGAGATACCGCCTATATCTATTTTCTCAATAATAGTCGGCTCGTCGGCACCGGAAGCTACGGTAGCTTCAAACGGGTACAAATCAACGATAACGAGGTCTATTTCGGGAATTTCATATTTTTCTATCTGTTGCATATCCTGTTCCAGTCCGCGACGGCAGAGAATACCACCGAACACTTTCGGATGCAGGGTCTTCACACGTCCACCCAGGATAGAGGGATACGTGGTCAAGTCTTCCACTGCTTTACAGGGATACCCCAGTGATTCTATAAACTGACGAGTTCCGCCTGTTGACAGAAACTCAACTCCTTCTTCATGCAGTTTGGTGATGATTTCGTCCAAACCTTCCTTATGATAAACCGATACTAAAGCGGTTTTAATTCTTTTTGTTTCAGACATGGAATTGCGTATATAAGTATTTGATGCGCAAAGGTACTAAAAATGTTTATTTGCACACATACTCAAACACAATAAATTAGGTATAATTAAAAAAGGCAGCAATCCTGTTTAGGATTTACTGCCTTAGTTCATAATCTTCCGCTCTGATGAGCTTGTTTATTTCAGGTAATGAAATAATTTGTTTCCCCGCATGAAACTATTACCAGATAGAGATGCGTTCTTCTACCGGTACATACATCGGATCTTTCTCCGTAATGCCAAATGCATCATACCATGCAGCAATGTGCGGCAACGCAGCGTCTACACGCCATTTGCCCAAAGAGTGTACATCGATCTTCGTCAATTGCAGGATGGCTTCGGGACGGGTATTGTTAGCCCAAACATTGGCATAAGCCAGGAAGAAGCGTTGTTCGGGAGTGAAACCGTCTTTTACTTCCAGCGGAGCGGCAGCGGTAGCCTTCTTGAATGCCTGATAAGATACTTGCAAACCTCCGTGGTCGGCAATGTTCTCACCCAGTGTCATACGACCGTTGGCATGTACCCCCGGTGCAACTTCGATGCTGTCAAAGAAAGCAACCATTACATCGGCACGTTTCTCGAAGTTCTTAGCATCTTCTTCTGTCCACCAGTCTTTCAGATTACCGTCTTTGTCGTACTGGCGACCTTGGTCGTCGAAGCCGTGTGTCATCTCATGACCGATTACAACACCGATTGCACCGTAATTGAAGGCATCGTCAGCATTCATATCGAAGAACGGATATTGCAGGATACCGGCAGGGAAACAGATTTCGTTCGTTGTCGGGTTGTAATAAGCGTTTACGGTCTGCGGAGTCATCAACCACTCGTCCTTGTCTACCGGTTTGCCGGCTTTGGCAACCATTTCGGCATAGTTCCACAGGTTGGCACGCTTGATATTGTTCCAATAAGAGTCGTCCTTGATCTCCAACGTAGAGTAGTCTTTCCACTTATCAGGATAACCGATCTTCACGTGGAAAGTAGCCAGTTTTTCCTGTGCTTTCAGCTTGGTTTCGTCGCTCATCCAGGCAAGGTTGTTGATGCGTTCGCCCAGGCTGGTCTGAAGGTTCTTCACCAAAGATATCATACGTTCCTTGGCAGCGGCAGGGAAGTATTTCTCTACATACATTTGCCCCACGGCTTCACCCAGTGCGGAGCTCACTACAGAAACGGCAGTCTTCCAGCGGGGTTGCATTTCCTGCGTTCCAGACATGGTGCGTTCGTAGAAGTCAAAGTTCTGCTGAGCCATCTCGTCATTCAATGCGCTGGCGGCAGAGTCAATCAGCTTCCATTGCAGGTAAAGGACTTGCTGATCAACAGGTAAGGTGTTAAGGATGTTAGCAGCTTCAGCTACCGAAGCAGGCTGGCCGACAATGATTTCTTTCACATCTGTCAGTCCAAGACCTGAAAGGTAAGCGTCCCAGTTGAAAGTAGGATAATTCTTCTTCACCTCTTCCATGCTCATCTTATTGTAGTTAGCATGCGGGTCACGCAGTTCGGTACGAGAACGGAAAGCTTTGGCAAGACGGGTTTCTACGTCCATAACCACTTCCATACCTTTCTTGGCAGTAGCCTCATCGAAACCTGCCAACTGATACATTTTCTGTACATGAGTACGGAAGGCATCACGGATAGCGGTAGTAGAAGGATCAGTAGCCAGATAGTAATCGCGTTCGCCCATGCTCAAGCCGCTTTGATAAAGCTGCACGGCGTTCTCGTTACTGTTCATTTCGTCGGCAGCCACATAGAGGCCGAGGTAAGCACCGATGCCCTGTTTACGCAGATCGGCGAGCAAAGCATAAACAGCTTCTTTATCTTTCAGGGAAGCAATCTGTTCCAAGTCGGCTTTGATAGGAGCAACACCTTCTTTGTTCAGCTTCACGCTGTCCATAACAATCTTGTAGAGGTCGCCTACCTTTTGCGCTACACTACCAGCTTCGTGCTGAGTGGCAGCCAGTTCTTCAATCAAACCTTGTATCTGCTTACGGTTATTCTCGGCAAGTTCTGTAAAAGAACCGTACTGTGAATACTCAGGTGAAAGTGGATGGCTTTCAATCCAACCGCCACAGGCGTACTGATAGAAACTACTCCCCGGAAGGGCAGTTGTGTCAAGATTGGCAAGCTGGATACCGGCTGTCATTTCAGCCTTCTGCTTGCCCGTACCACATCCCACCATCATAAGGCAAGCTGCGGCTAAAGGTAAATAATGAGTTACTTTCATAAGATATAAAATAATGTTATAAGTTTTATTGTTCTTTCCGAACTGCTTCCAGTTCGGTAGAGACGGCATCCCACTCTTCCATCACAGAGTCGAGTTGTTGTTTCAGTTTCTGATGCTGCTCGTAAAGGGCCATATCCGAAGCTCCCTCAGGAGTTGCCATTCGGGCTTCGAGAATGGCGATGGCAGACTCGGTCTGCTCTATCTCCGATTCACAGTCAGCAACGCGACGTTCCAGTTTTTTGAGCTTCTTGTTCAGTTCCTTCTGCTCTTCATAGGAAAGCTTGGCACCGGAAGATTGAGTGGCGGTATCCGCATTCTCTTTTCCACCGGAAGGTGAGGTAGAAAGTGCGGGGGCTTTCTGTAATTCGTTCAGGCTTTCTATCTGCTTCTTTTGCAGGAAGTCGTAGATGCCACCGAGGTGTTCTTTTACAATTCCACCACCGAACTCATATACTTTAGTCGCAAGTCCGTCCAGGAAATCACGGTCGTGGCTTACTAAAATGACTGTACCGTCAAATTCGCGAATGGCATCTTTCAGTACATCCTTCGAACGCATATCGAGGTGGTTAGTCGGTTCGTCCAGTATCAGGAAATTCACAGGTTCCAGCAGGAGTTTGATCATTGCAAGGCGGGTACGTTCTCCACCAGACAGCACTTTCACCTTTTTATCAGAAGCTTCACCGCCGAACATGAAGGCACCAAGGATATCGCGTATCTTCAGGCGGATATCGCCTACGGCTACGCGGTCGATGGTATCAAATACCGTTAAACTTTCATCCAGGAGTTGTGCCTGATTCTGAGCGAAGTAACCGATCTGTACATTATGACCGAGGGTGAGCTTACCGGTATAGTCGGTTATTTCTCCCATGATACACTTTACCAGGGTGGATTTACCTTCACCGTTCTTACCTACGAACGCCACTTTCTCACCACGGTTTATGGTCAGGTTGACATCGTGGAAGATGACATGGTCACCATAGGCCTTCCGGACATCCTCACAGATGACAGGGTAACTTCCGCTACGGCTGCTGCAAGCAAACTTCAGGCGCAATGCAGAGTTGTCTTCCTCGTCTACCTCGATACGTTCTATCTTTTCCAGTTGTTTGATGCGGCTCTGCACCTGCACAGCTTTCGTGGCTTTATAGCGGAAACGCTCGATAAAGGCTTCCGTATCTTCTATCTGTTTTTGCTGATTCTCATAGGCACGGAGTTGCTGTTCGCGACGTTCCTTCCGCAGTACGACGAATTCGTCATACTTCACTTTGTAGTCGTAAATCTGTCCGCAAGTGATTTCAATGGTGCGCGTGGTGACGTTATTGAGAAATGCACGGTCGTGACTCACCAATACCACGGCATTGGCACGTGTGGAAAGGAAGTTTTCAAGCCATTGGATACTCTCAATATCCAGGTGGTTGGTAGGTTCGTCGAGCAACAGCACATCGGGACGGCGAAGCAGGAGTTTGGCAAGTTCGATACGCATACGCCAACCACCGGAGAACTCACTGGTGGAGCGGTCGAAGTCTTCGCGGCTGAAACCTAATCCTTGCAAGGTTCGTTCTATTTCAGCACGGAAGTTGGTGCCGCCCATCATCAGGAAACGTTCGTTCTCATGAGTGAAGCGGTCGATGAGTTTATGGTATTCTTCGCTGTCATAATCGGTGCGTTCGGCAAGTTGCTGGTTCATGCGTTCGATGTCTGCTTGCATTTCGAAGATGTGTTCGAAAGCCAGTTCCGCCTCTTGCATCACGGTACGCTTATCACTGAGAATCATCACCTGTGGCAGGTAACCGATAGTACATTCGCGGGGAATGGCAACGACGCCGGAAGTGGGCTGCTGTAGTCCGGCCAATATCTTGAGCATGGTAGACTTACCCGCACCATTCTTGCCCACCAGGGCGATGCGGTCTTTTTTGTTGATTACGTAAGAGACGTCTTCGAACAGAGGGGTTGCATTAAATTCTACCTTCAGTCCTTCTACTGATATCATAGTGTCAATGAATTTATCGTTCAGGGCTGCAAAGGTAACGATTTCCAGCGGGATATGACATCGTAAACCTATATTATTGTAACTCGTTGGCGGAATTCATTCATTTATGTAGGGTTATGAATAAGACTCACCACAGATTACACAGATTGACACAGATTCTATTTTACTGATTATTAGATTAATAAATCTGTGTCAATCTGTGTAATCTGTGGTGAGTCTTATTCATTCCTATGCCTTTTTGAGAGAAATGCTCTTTCCGTTCTTTCAGTCTTTCAGCCCTCCCGAGCTCCCTGTTCATCGGCATTCCGGCTGAAACTTCCGACCTGAATGTTGT
>ENA-UONS01000037-UONS01000037.1-human-gut-metagenome-genome-assembly--contig:-CS19-NODE-37-length-174978-cov-19.846778_pt1 | contig 174978 bp, 119 predicted proteins | sample MGYA00242458_ERZ724005 | MGnify/ENA metagenome assembly ERZ724005
TTCTATATTCGCATCTGTTAAGAATGCTTTTGTCATTACTGACTACAGCGGATATGACCCTGAGGTTAACAGCTTCGCATTCGATGGCCTTCGTCCGGGTGTTGATATGAACTCTTATCCTACACCGCGCCAATATGTGTTTGGTTTGAATGTGACCTTCTAACTTTAAACAATACCATAAAACTTCAAAGAAAATTAGAATATGAAAAATATAAAATACTTACTTCTGTCTCTTTCTGTAGCATGTTGCATGACTTCATGCTTGGATGAAGATCCGTTGTATTCGCAGAATAACAATATTGTATTCTCTAACGAAACAAATGCTGAACTGGCATTGTTGGGTTGCTATTCTTACATGAGCACCACGTCGGCATACGGTCAGCACTGGCAAGAGATTCCTATTAGTGGCTCTGGCTTCGGTTGGTCACAGAGAAGTGGTAGCGATGGCATTGTAAGTTTACAGTCATTATCCAGTGACGGTCTGATTTCTACTACTTGGAATGCCATGTACAAGGTTATTTCTGAAGTAAACGCTTATCTGGAGAATCTGGAAAGCAGTGGGCTGTCTGCCGATATAAAGAATCAGTATGGTGGTGAAGCCAGATTCTTGCGTGCAGTAGCTTATTATAACTTGGTTTCTTTGTTTGGCGATGTTCCATTCAAGACTACTGCTTCTACTTCCGAGGGTATTACTATTGCCCGTACACCCCGTGAGGAAGTGTTGGCTCATGTGATAGAGGATCTTAAGTCAGCAGGTTCCATTAGTGCAACTTCCGATGTTGGCCGTGTTAATTCTTGGGCTGTAACAGCCTTTATGGGTAAGGTGTATTATAAAATGGCAGTTCTGGGGATCAATCCTACTGAGAACTGGACAAATGCCAAAAACATGTTTGACGCAGTTTACAACAGTAAAGTATATAAGTTGGAAGATAATTTTGCCGACTTGTTCGGTGATTGGGTTGCCGATTCCAAAGAAGCCATCTTCCAGATTAATTTCAGTCTTACGTCATCTAACTGCTTCAATCGTGCCAGCAACCGTTTCTCTCCTACATCTTCTACTACAGGTGTAAACTGGAGTACTTATCGCGCTACAAAAGCTGCTTATGATATGCATTGGAGCATGTATCCTGGTGATCCCCGTATTGCTGCAACTTTCTTGACGGTTCATAGAAAGCGTACTGGAAATAACCAACCCAATCCGAAGCCTCAGGTTGGCGACGTGTTGTCTGCTAACGACAGTGTATACTACTATCCTTACTTTACTTATAAGGTTCAGGTCGGAGTAGATGGAAATAACAAACCGGTATACGAGAAAATCCAGAAGAATGGTGTGGATGTAGAAGATAAATTATATGTAGGATGTTTACCTTATGATAAGTTTGATAATCCTGCCAATCCTAGCCTCGCTTATTTGGAAGGACTGCAAGTGCCAGAGAATGCAACTTTGAGAGAAAAGGCCGAGATTGAAGCTCTGAAAGGTTTGAAGAAAAGTTTCTCAGAGAATGCCAATCAGAATGCTTGGCCAGCACATGCCAAACTGTATGACCAGAACCAGCAAGGTACAGCTAGCCACAAAAACCTGATGGTATACCGCTACGCTGAGATGCTGTTGCTGATGGCTGATGTTTACAATGAGTTGGGTGATAAGGATAAGGCTATTTCTTTAGCTAATGAGGTACTGGCTCGTGCCCGTCAGTCTGCTTCAACAGCTGCTCCTTCAGAGGAACCGAAAGATTGGCCTACTACATTGACTACAGAACAGGTTCGCGAGAAACTTTACTTCGAACGTATCATTGAACTGTTTGGCGAACCCGATATGTATGAAATGATTCGTATCCGCGGTACAGAATATCTGAAGAAAGCCTTGGAATATCACAATAACCATGAGTTCACAAAAGCTTCTGATGCTTATTATTCTGTTTCAGCCGAGAAATGGTCTGACCGAGTTTACAATGAAGGTAATCTGACAGAAGATTTCTTGAAGAAGAATCTGTTGTTACCAATACCTGATTCAGAAAGAGATGCCAATCCGGGTATCACGGACAACAATTTCGGTTACTAATTGAGTGTAATATTATAATTTAGAGAAGAAAAAGAGTCAGCGGACTTGATATATTGGGCTGTTGGCTCTTTTTCTTCTTTTTTTAACAGCATGCTATATGGACATGAGCAAAAATGTATTCTACAAGATATTCTTTTCTATTCTAATGTGTATGGCGGTACAGGGCAGGCTCTGGTCCCAAGATATTGCGTTAGTGCCCCGACCGCTTGATTTGCAGACGACAGGTGGAGACCGATTTGAAGTAACGGCACGTACTGTTATCTCCGTGGAAAATGAAGAGCAGAAGGCTGTCGCCGACTATTTTGCTTCATTATTTACGCATTCGGCAGGTTTTACCCCTTCTGTTGTATTGGATACGGACCGTGCCGATATTATATTCCGTTCAGATGCCAGTCTGAAAGCCGAGTCATACTTCTTGCAGGTGAAGAAAGACGGCATACTAGTGAAGGCTGCCGATGCCAATGGCTTCTTTTATGCTGTGCAGACGTTGAGGTTGACATTGCCCTCGTTGATAGAGAACCGCGTGACACGTCCAGACACCTATTGGACCATACCTGTAATGACAGTATCCGATGGTCCCCGATTCCCTTATAGAGGATTGATGCTGGACGTTTCACGTTATTTTTTGGCTAAAGAAGAAGTACTGAAGATTGTAGACTGTATGGCCATGCTGAAGCTGAACAAGCTACACTTGCACCTGACTGACGATAATGGCTGGCGACTTGAAATCAAGAAGTATCCCCGCTTGACAGAGGTAGGTGCCTGGCGGGTAAACAGAGAATATCAGCCCTTTCCCGACCGTCGGAATCCTTCGCCCGAAGAGCCTACTCCTATAGGTGGGTACTATACACAGGAACAGATGAAGGAAATCATTGCCTATGCCCAGCAACGTCATGTGGAGATTATACCAGAGATTGACATGCCGGCGCACTCTAATGCAGCCTTGGCTGCTTATCCGGAATTGGCTTGTCCTGTAGTGAAAAAATATATTGGAGTGCTTCCCGGATTGGGTGGCAGCAATGCCGATATCATCTATTGTGCCGGTAATGATAAGGTCTTTGAATTTCTGCAAGGAGTTCTTGATGAAGTGGCTGAACTTTTCCCTTCCGAATACATCCATATCGGCGGTGATGAGGCTTGGAAGACACATTGGAAGGAGTGTCCCTTGTGTCAGGCTCGCATGAAGCAGGAAAAGCTGGACAATGAAGAAGACTTGCAAGGCTACTTCATGCAACGTATCAGCAAGTATGTGCAGGAAGTAAAAGGCAAGAAGGTAATGGGCTGGGATGAGTTGACAAACAGTAAATTACCTGAGGGTGTTACTATCTTTGGTTGGCAAGGCTTTGGCAACGCTGCTTTGAAGGCAGCAGCCCAGGGACATCCTTTCATTATGACGCCAGCTCGTTTGCTCTATCTTATACGTTATCAGGGCCCTCAGTGGTTTGAACCATTGACTTATTTCGGTAACAATACTTTGAAAGATGTCTATAACTATGAACCGATACAAGACAACTGGGATCCCGCTTATGCTGACCTATTGATGGGTGTGCAGGGTTCTATGTGGACTGAGTTCTGTATGAGTCCTCGCGACGTGACCTATCAGATTTTCCCACGTTTGGCAGCTGTGGCCGAGGTGGCTTGGTCGGCACGCGGCAGCAAGGATTGGCCAGCTTTCTTGAAAGGTTTGGATGCTTATCTTCATCATCTCGATGCCAAAGGAATGGTATATGCCAAGTCCATGTATAATATACAGCACAAGGTGTCGCCAATAGATGGCAAACTTAGTGTGAAACTTGAGTGCGAACGTCCCGATGTAGAGATACGCTATACCATGGACGGTAGCGAACCTTTAGCTTCTTCGTTGCTCTATGACAAAGAACTGCTGATTGATGGAGATAGATTGGTACAAGCGGCTACTTTTGCCGACGGTAAACAGATGGGTCAAAAACTGATATTACCTCTGCAATGTAACAAGGCTACTGCCAAAAAACTGGAAGGTCTTCCCAAGGAGGCTGCTATCATACTCAATGGCTTACGTGGTAGCCTGAGACAGACTGACTTTGAGTGGTTCACGGGTGAGATGTCGAAGCCTCTGACATTCACGGTTGATCTGTTGAAAAAAGAAAAGTTTGACGAATGTGCTGTGGGTTGCATCACCAATTATGGTATGGGTGCGCATAAGCCACGAAGTTTGAAGGTAGAGGTGTCAGATGACAACAAATCGTTCCGTCAGATTGGATTGCATACTTATACCGATGAGGCTATTTTTAAAGAAGGTAATTACATCGAGGATTTAAAAGTAGAGGCTCCGGGTACTAAAGCACGTTATGTACGTTTTACATTGGAAATGCCCGGCAACTGCCCGGCTGACCATGTCCGTCCCGGCCAGGCTTCCAGAGTTTATATTGATGAGGTTATCATCAAATGACCGTATTCTTTATATATCAAAACACAGATTCTGTAACTGATAAAGCATTATACTTATGAACAAGATAAAATTGTATTTCTTATTGTGTATGCTGGGCATGTTGCCTCTGTCAGGGCTGGCACAACAGAAAACAGATGCTTATGTGAAGCATCTGGAATTCCCTGCTGGCGCCACGCTGGACCAGAAGGTAGCAATGGCAGCTCGCCTTGTCCCTTCGCCCCAGCAGCTGGAGTGGCAGCAGATGGAGCTGACGGCTTTTCTTCATTTTGGCATCAATACCTTTACGGACAGGGAGTGGGGCGACGGAACTGAAGACCCCGCCCTGTTCAACCCTACCGAACTGGATGCCGAACAATGGGTACGCACTTTGAAGGATGCCGGATTCAAGATGGTGCTGCTTACGGCCAAGCATCACGACGGCTTTTGCCTGTGGCCTACCAAGACGACTCGCCACTCTGTGGCTTCCTCGCCATGGAAAGGAGGCAAAGGCGATGTGGTGAAGGAATTGCGCGATGCCTGCACGAAGTATGGCATGAAGTTCGGCGTCTACCTCTCTCCGTGGGACCGCAATGCCGAGTGTTACGGCGACTCTCCGCGCTACAACCAGTTCTTCATAGAGCAACTGACCGAGCTGCTGACCAACTACGGCGAAGTGCACGAAGTATGGTTTGACGGTGCCAATGGTGAAGGCCCTAACGGCAAGAAACAGGAATATGATTGGGATGCTTTCTATAAGACCATCCAACGCCTGCAACCCAAGGCCGTGATGGCCATCATGGGCGACGACGTGCGCTGGGTAGGCAACGAGAAGGGCATCGGCCGCGAGACGGAGTGGAGTGCTACCGTGCTGACTCCCGGTATCTACGCTCGCTCGGCAGAGAACAACAAGCGTCTGGGTGTCTTTGGCAAGGCCAAGGACCTGGGTAGTCGCCAGATGCTGACTAATGCTACCGAGTTGTTCTGGTATCCTTCGGAGGTTGATGTGTCCATTCGTCCGGGCTGGTTCTGGCACGAAAAAGAGAACGACAAAGTGAAGAGCCTGAAACACCTTACCGATATTTACTTCCAGTCGGTGGGCTACAACTCCGTGCTCTTGCTCAATATTCCCCCCGACCGTCGCGGCCTGATACACGAGGCCGATGTAGCCCGCCTGCGCGAGTTTGCGGCCTACCGTCGTCAGGCTTTTGCCAATAACGCAGTGCAGAATGGACAGACACCGTGGACGGCTCGTGCCGGCGAACAGCGCGAATATGCGTTGAAGCCCGGTTCTACCATCAATGTTGTCCTGTTGCAGGAAGACATTGCCCGCGGACAGCGGGTGGAGGATTTCACGGTAGAGGCCCGTGTGGGCGGCACTTGGCAGCAGCTGGGCAAGGGCACTACAGTGGGCTATAAACGCATGCTCCGTTTTCCGGCAGTAGAGGCCGACGCCATAAGGCTGACCATCGGGCAGACCCGCTTGGAGGCTAACATTGCCAACGTGGCAGCCTACTATGCCGAACCGGTGGCTGAAGAACAGGCGCAGGCTTCTTGGAATGACCTGCCCCGCGACGGCTGGAAAAAAATGTCCGACCAGCCGCTCGTCATCGACTTGGGCAAGGAAGTGACGCTGAAAGGCTTCACCTATGCTCCGCTGAACGAACAGGCCAAACCCACCATGGCCTACCGCTATAAATTCTATGTCAGCCTCGACGGCAGCAACTGGAAGGAAGTGCCCTGCAACGGCGAATTTAGCAACATCATGCACAATCCGCTGCCGCAGACCGTTCTTTTCGGACAGAAGGCGAGGGCTCGCTTCATGAAGTTGGAAGCTACAACGCCCGATGCCGCTCCTGCTGTAGTAGCGTTGGAAGAAATCGGTGTGTCGTTGTCAGGTGTAAAGGACAACTAAGCACCTGGCCACGGCTCTTTCATCGATAAGTAAGTAGGTTTGCCTTGTTTCAGTACGGCTGAAACACCGTTTCAGTTTGGTTGAAACACTGTTTCAGCCTTGATGAAACAGTGTTTCGGTAAGCTTGGAACAGGATGAAATGCCGAGGCTGGCTAAAGGCAATACGTGCGCTGGCTTTTATCTCTCGGCTCGACAGCAATGCGTGGATACATGGCTTTTGGCGAAAAATACATTGGCCGGATGTACGGTTTAGGTTTGTTTTGTTTCGATTAAAGTGTTACTTTAGTCCGGTTAAAGCGACAGTTTGTTTCGGATAATGCAATACCTTATTCCTGACGGAGAAGAATAAGATAGAATGTCTTTGACAGTCAGCCGATTGCTTGGGCCGGAAAACAAGCCGCCAGTTCCTGCCGAAATTTACGTCAGTCGGGGTGGGCGGTTTAGAGTGTTTGAAGAAATAAGAATACAAAAAGATACCATGAAAAAAGTATTTCTCAGTTTAGTATGTTTCGTAGTCTGTGCACTGGGTGTGGTCCAGGCACAGGTGGGTTTTGCAAAAAACAAGCTGTATAATGTAGTACCTGCCGGTCAGCAGACTTCAGCTGTGGGTTATCAGTCTGCTGCCACAGCCGTCCTGCTGAAGCAAGATGCAGCCGATAAGCGTCAGCAGTGGGCGGTGAGCAATCTGTCCAGCAGCTTCCGTCTTATCAATCCGTTCGACAACAAGGCTCTCCATGCCCGTGCCGACAACGTGCTGGGCATAACCGACAACAACGGCTCCGATGAGTCGCAGTTGTGGACCATCCGCAAGAAAGGCAACCATTTGCAGATTTTCCCCACCAATAGTTCCGACCTTATCCTGTCGTGCGATGCTGACGGCCGGCTGACGCTGGTCGACAAGCGCCAGAACGCCGACGCCCCCTCGACCTTGTTCTTCATACGCGTCAGCTCTATGGCCTTGCCCAAGAACGACACTCCCGACCTGTCACAACGTCCGCACAACTATTGGGAAGACGAAACCTGCTTTGCCGAGAACAAGGAACCGGGCCATGCTACTTATTTGCCCTATGCAACGGAGTCCGAGATGACTGCCGACCAGGACCGCTATCGTATGCCTTGGCTCGATAGCCGCAGTTCGCGCGTCTGCTCGCTCAACGGGCAGTGGGCTTTCTTGCTGGTTTCCGAGCCTTCGCAGCGTCCGCAGGACTTCTACAAGGAAGACTACGACGTGTCGGGCTGGGCTACTATACCCGTGCCGTCCAACTGGGAGATGCAGGGTTACGACCGTCCTATCTATGCCAACGTGGAATATCCTCACGCCAATATCCCGCCCTTCATCGACGCCCGCAAGGGATTCAACGACGGCGGCATGAATTACGGCATCAACCCCGTAGGTTCCTACGTCCGCTTCTTCGACCTGCCCCAGGGCTGGGACAGTCGTCGCACGTTCATTCACTTCGGCGGCATCTACAGCGCGGCCCTTGTCTACCTGAATGGTCAGTACGTGGGCTATAGCCAGGGTGCCAACAACGTGGCCGAGTTCGACCTGACCCGCTACCTGCGTCCGGGTCGCAACCGCCTGGCCGTGCAGGTCTTCCGTTGGAGCGACGGCTCTTATTTGGAATGCCAGGACATGTTCCGCATGAGCGGCATCTTCCGCGATGTCTATCTGTACAGCACGCCCACCGTCAGTGTGCGCGACCATTATGTTACCTCCCGCCTCGACGCTGCTGCCGGCTATCGCTCGGGCAGTCTGTCTGTAGCCCTCAAGCTTGATAACCGCGACTTGCAACGTGGCGCCAAAGATGTAGCCCTCAGCCTCTATGCCCCCGATGGCAGTCTTGTGGCTCAGAAGAGCCTGCGTGTGCCCTACGGTCGCAAGGAGCGTGAAGTGGAGGCACAGGCCAGCTTCGACTTGAAGGACTTACAGCTTTGGACGGCCGAGACGCCTGTCCTCTACACCCTCCACGTGGTTCAGAGCGAGGACGGCAAGGAAGAGATGGCATTCTCTACCAAATACGGCTTCCGCGACATTGCCGTGCGCGGTTCGCTGGTCTACATCAACGGTCAGCGCGTCTTCTTCAAAGGCGTCAATCGCCACGACACGCATCCCCTCTATGGCCGTGCCGTTCCCGTGGAGTCCATGTTGCAGGATGTACTGCTGATGAAGCGCAACAACATCAATACCATCCGCACTTCCCACTATCCCAACGATGCCAAGATGTATGCCATGTTCGACTACTTCGGCCTGTACACCATGGACGAGGCCGACTTGGAAGACCACGCCAACCAGTCCATCAGCGACATGCCGTCGTGGATACCGGCCTTTGTCGACCGTATCGACCGCATGGTCTTGCGCGACCGCAACCATCCGTCGGTCATCTTCTGGAGCCTTGGCAACGAGGCCGGTGGCGGCAGCAACTTCCAGGCCTGCTACGATGCGGCCAAGCGTCTTGACAGCCGCCCTGTGCACTACGAAGGCACCCGCGACGGCAAGGAGTATGGCGGCAACCGCTTCAGCGACCTCTACTCCAAGATGTATCCGGGCATGAAGTGGATGGATACCTACGTCAGCGCGTTCGACAAGCCGCTGTTCATCTGCGAGTACGCCCATGCCATGGGCAATGCCATAGGCAACCTTCGTGAGTATTGGAACAGCATCGAGAGCAGCACCGCTACCATTGGCGGCGCCATCTGGGACTGGGTAGACCAGGCCATCTATGAACCCCACGAAATAAAGAAAGGCATCTACCGTCTGCATACCGGCTATGACTTCCCCGGCCCCCACCAGGGAAACTTCTGCTCCAACGGCATTGTACCTGCTACCCGCGACGAGTCGCCCAAGCTCAAAGAGGTAAAGGCTGTCTATCAGTATATCCGTTTTGCCTGTCAGGGAGTGGACGAGGCGAAGAATGAAGTTCGCGTCCGTTTGCAGAATACTTATGACTTCCTGTCGCTCGAAGGCTTCAACCTGCGTTGGCAGGCAGTGGCCGACGGACACTTGCTGGCTGCCGATAGTCTGGAACTGGGTGGCGTGATGCCCGATGATTCGCTGACCGTCAGCCTGAAGCTGCGCGGCATTGAGCTGGCACAGGCACGGAGGGAAGGACGCGAGGTTATGCTTAACCTGTCGGTCAGCACCCGCCATCCATCCGTTTGGGCCGGAGCCGGACATGTAGTGGCACAGCAGCAGTTCGAACTGCTGGGGCGTGCAGCCTTGCCCGCTCTTGTGTCGAAAGCCGACCGCAAGAAAGGTCTGAAGGTGGAAGAAACCGATACCGTCTGCCTGATAAAGAATGCCAATGTGGAGGTAGCCTTCGACAAACGCACCGGACAGATGACAACACTGGTACTGAATGGCCGGTCTGTCATCAGCCAGGGCCAGGGCTTTGTCTACGATAATCACCGCTGGATTGAAAACGACCGCTTTACCGAAACTACCAACGGACTGGAAGCATCGGGTACCTGCGAGGTGAGCAAGCAGAAGGACGGCACGGTAGTGGTCAAGACCACACGTGGCGGCAGCCTGTGCGAAACGCAGATTGTCTATACCATTCGTCCCGAAGGTATTGTCGACGTAGCAGCCGATTTCCTGCCTCAGACTGCTGACCTGAGAAGATGCGGACTGGTGTGCGCACTCGATTCTTCGCTGAACAACGTTGACTACTACGCTTATGGCCCGTGGGAGAACTACAACGACCGCAAGGACGGTTGCCTGGTAGGGCGTTACAGCACCACTGTCGACCAGATGGTAGAGAAGTATGTCAAGCCCCAGTCCATGGGCAACCGTGAAGGCCTGCGCGAACTGGTGCTGACCGATGCCAACGGAGCCGGTATCAAGATTGAAACTGAAGGCAATGTATCTTTCTCGGCTCTGCGCTATACCGACGAAGACCTGATGAAATGCAATCATACTTGGGAGCTGGAACAGCGTCCCTACATTGTACTCCACCTGGATGCCGCTCTGCGCGGAGTGGGTAATGCCAGTTGTGGCAAGGATGTGGACACGTTGCCCATCTACCGTGTGGCCCAGCAGCCTCATTCCTATAAGCTTCGTATCAGCGGTGTTGTCCGTTGAGCTTCGTAAGCCGTTTATTAGTGAACTTATGCATAAAATATAAAAACAGAAAGACATCATGAACAATTCCCTTTATCCGTTCTTTGGCATGGCAGCCGTGGCGTCTTTGTTCGCCTCCTGCCAGCAGCAGGCAGACAATGCCAGGAAGCCCTATAACATTGTCTACATCATGACCGACGACCATACGGCTCAGATGATGAGCTGTTACGATACACGCAACATTGAGACCCCAAATCTCGACCGCATAGCTCGCGACGGTGTGCGCTTTACCAACAGCTTTGTGGCCAATTCGCTTAGTGGTCCCAGCCGTGCCTGCATGTTGACGGGCAAGCATTCGTGTGCCAACAAGTTCTATGATAATACCACCTGCGTGTTCGACAGTGCACAGCAGACCTTCCCCAAGCTGCTGCGCAAGGCCGGCTATCAGACAGCCGTCGTAGGCAAGTGGCATTTGGAGAGCCTGCCCTCTGGCTTTGACTACTGGGAAGTTGTACCCGGTCAGGGCGAGTATTACAATCCTGACTTCATTACTCAGGCCAACGACACCATCCGGAAAGAGGGATACATCACCAATATCATTACCGACGATGCCATTGACTGGATGGAGAACAAGCGCGACAAGGAGAAACCTTTCTGTCTCCTTATTCACCACAAAGCCATTCACCGCAACTGGATGGCCGATACTTGCAACCTGCGCCTCTATGAGGACAAAGTGTTCCCTCTGCCCGACAATTTCTACGACAACTATGAAGGCCGTCTGGCAGCCGCAGCCCAGGAAATGAGCATTGACAAGGACATGGACCTGATATACGACCTCAAGATGCTGAAGGAAGGAAAGGACAGCCGTCTGAAGGCTCTCTATGAAAGCTTTGTAGGACGTATGAATCCTGCCCAGCGCAAGGCTTGGGACGACTTCTACAATCCCATCATCGACGACTTCTACCGTCAGAACCTGAAGGGCAAGGAACTGGCCGAGTGGAAATTCCAGCGCTACATGCGCGACTATGCCAAGGTGGTGAAGTCGCTGGACGACAACGTGGGTCGTGTGCTCGACTATCTGGAGCAGAAAGGCTTGCTCGACAATACACTGGTGGTTTATACTTCTGACCAGGGCTTCTACATGGGCGAGCATGGCTGGTTTGACAAGCGCTTCATGTACGAGGAGTCCATGCGCACGCCGCTCATTATGCACCTGCCTGCCGATTTCAAGACACGTGGCGACATTCCGCAACTGGTGCAGAACATAGACTATGCTCCTACCTTCCTCGAACTGGCCGGAGCACCTGTGCCCGACGACATACAGGGCGTATCTTTGCTGCCTCTGCTCAAAGGTGAAAAACCTGCCGATTGGCGCAAGGAGCTTTATTATCACTTCTATGAATTTCCGGCCGAGCACATGGTGAAACGCCACTATGGCATCCGCACTGAACGCTACAAGCTGATACACTTCTACAACGACATTGATGCGTGGGAGCTTTACGACATACAGAATGACCCCACCGAAATGAACAACCTCTACGGCAAGAGCGAGTACGACACCGTTGTAGCCAACCTGAAAGATGCCATGTTCAGACTGCAAGAGCAGTACGACGATCCGGTTCGCTTCTCCACCGAGAAAGACCGCTAAGACGCTGGTCGCCGTGCGACAGAAGGGAGATGACTTACTGCCGGTAGATGTCATCCTTTAACCTCTTTATTCGGAGTAATTCATCTCTCCTCTGTCGTTTTGTTTCTTACTTTCCACAGGAGTATAGCTTTGCTTGTCTCCCAATTTTTCCCCTTTATCTCAATCTCCGAATCAGGAAAACATGAAATCCTCTTTATTAACCTTGACTCTGCTTTCGCCCGTGGCGGCCGCTGTGGCCGTGGGGGCTGAAGCGCCCAAGAAGAACAAGAAAGTACAAGACCGCGAACACCCCAACGTGGTCATCATCTATGCCGACGACCTGGGCTACGGTGACCTTCAGTGCTATGGTGCGAAAAGTGTGAAAACACCTAACGTCAACCGGCTGGCTGCCGAAGGCATACGGTTTACTAATGTCCATGCCGTAGCTTCTACCAGTACTCCCTCACGTTACTCACTGCTGACGGGCGAATATGCCTGGCGACGGCGCGATACCGACATCGCGGCAGGTAATGCCGGCATGATTATCAAGCCTGGCCAGTACACCATGGCCGATATGTTCAAGCATTCGGGTTATGCCACAGCTGCCATTGGTAAATGGCATTTAGGACTGGGCGACAAAACCGGCACACAGGACTGGAATGCCCCATTGCCTTCGTCGCTCTACGACCTGGGCTTTGACTACCACTACATCATGGCAGCTACCGCCGACCGCGTGCCTTGCGTTTTCATAGAGAACGGTTCTGTGGCCAACTACGACCCTTCAGCTCCCATCGAAGTGAGCTACGCCAGGAACTTCCCCGGCGAACCGACCGGTAAGGACAATCCCGAACTGCTCTTCAACCTGAAACCCAGCCACGGACACAACCAGTCCATCGTGAACGGCATCAGCCGTATCGGTTACATGAAGGGCGGCGGTAAGGCACTGTGGAAGGACGAAGACATTGCCGACTCCATCACTTCGCACGCCATAGATTTCATCAAGGCACACAGCAACGAGCCTTTCTTCCTCTATTTTGCCACCAATGACGTGCATGTTCCCCGCTTCCCCCATCCGCGCTTCCGCGGCCAGTCGGCCATGGGGCTGCGTGGCGATGCCATTGTGCAGTTTGACTGGTGTGTAGGGCAAATCATGCAGACACTCGATGAACTGGGCATAGCCGACAATACGCTGATTATCCTGTCGAGCGACAACGGTCCTGTGGTGGACGACGGCTATCAGGACCAGGCTGAAGAACTGCTGGGCGACCATAAGCCTGCCGGGCCTTTCCGGGGTTATAAGTACGGCGCTTACGAAGGCGGCACGATGGTGCCCGCCATTGTGCGCTGGCCCAAGGGTATCAAGCCTGTGGGCGAGTTTGACGTACTGATGTCGCAGATAGACTGGATAGCATCGCTCGGTGCCCTGATAGGTGCGCGCTTCCCCCAAGGCAGTGCTCCCGACAGCCAGAACCGGCTGGGCAATCTGCTGGGTACAGACTCGACCGGTCGCCCCTGGGTGGTGGAACAGTCGGCCAACCATGTGCTTTCGATACGCACCAGCGACTGGAAGTACATTGAGGCCAATGACGGTCCGGCCATGGTGACCTGGGGAGCCAAATGCGAAACTGGAAACAGCAGCACGCCGCAGCTCTACGACCTGAATGCCGGTCTGTATGAGCAGGACAACGTAGCTTTGCAACATCCCAACCTGGTCTTTGAGTTCGAGACACTGCTCCGTCAGTTGCGGGCGTCGGCTGCCGCTCGTTGACCATCCTGATGTGAATACCTTTCCTTGATAAACATGAGATGTTATGAATAAAACCTTATTTTCTTCCGGCCTGCTGGCGCTTCTTGCGCCGGCAGTTGCCGCACAGGAGAAAAGTGCGCCCAACATTGTCCTCATTATGTGCGACGATATGGGCTTCTCCGACCTTGGCTGCTATGGCAGTGAGATACAGACCCCCCATCTTGACAGCCTGGCCGCCCAAGGTCTGCGCTTCAGCCAATTCAAGAACACGGGGCGTAGTTGTCCCAGTCGGGCAGCCTTGCTGACCGGACGCTACCAGCACGAGGTGGGCATGGGTTGGATGACGGCTGTGGACGAGCACCGTCCGGGCTACCGCGGACAGATTGCATGCGAATATCCCACTATAGCCGAGGTGCTGAAGGCCAATGGTTATCGCACCTACATGAGTGGCAAATGGCACGTCACTGTTGACGGCGCTTTCGATGCCCCCAACGGCAGCTATCCGGTGCAGCGCGGTTTCGACCGTTACTACGGTTGCCTGAGCGGCGGAGGCAGCTACTACAAGCCCACACCCGTCTACAACGATTTGGAGCGTATCAACGATTTTCCTGACGATTATTACTATACCAATGCCATTACCGACTCGGCTGTCAGCTTTGTCCAGCGACACGATGTCAGCGAACCTATGTTCCTCTACGTGGCTCATTATGCTCCCCACTTGCCGTTGCATGCACCGGCTGCCCGTGTAGAGCAGTGTCTGGACCGCTATAAGGTAGGCTTTGATGTGTTGCGACGCCAGCGCTTTGAGAAGCAGAAACAACTGGGGCTGGTGCCCGACACCATGCAGTTGCCCATGTTCAGCCAAGAGTTTAGTGGCAAGCGTCCGACTTGGGAAGACCTGACGCCGCAACAGCAGGAAAAGTGGATTCACGACATGGCTACCTACGCTGCCATGATAGAGATAATGGACGAAGGCATAGGTCTGTTGGTGGATGCCTTCAGGCAGAAAGGCATGCTGGACAATACCGTTTTTCTGTTTCTTAGCGACAACGGAGCTACCAGAGAGGGTGGCTATTTGAACCAGCTCAGGGCCGACCTGTCCAATACGCCTTACCGTAGCTATAAGCAATGGTGTTTTCAAGGCGGCACTAGTACTCCGTTCATTGTGACTTTTGGCGACCCGGCCAAGAACCGCGACAAGGGTGGCATTTGCCGGCAACCTGCACACATCATCGACCTGTTGCCCACTTGCATGGATTTGGCGCATGCCCATTGGCCGTCGGCATTCGGACATGCTGACTTGCCCGGCGCCAGCCTGTTGCCGGCAGTTGCGGGCAAAGCGGTTAATCCCCGTACGCTCTATTTTGAGCATCAAAGTTCGTGTGCCATCATCGATGGAAACTGGAAACTGGTCAGAGCCGACCAGAACCGGCAGTGGGAACTGATAAATCTGGCCGAAGATCCTTTTGAAACTCGTGATTTGTCTTCGCAATATCCCGATAAGATGGAGGAACTGGAAGCCAAGTGGGTGGACTGGGCCAACCATCATCAGGTATTCCCGTTGGAAAACAAGCCTTGGGGCGACCGTATTAACTTTTACAAGGCCAAGAATGCCGACCAGAGTGGGAAATAAGTATATGGATTTGAAAATAGAACAAACAAGCAACATTATGAAAAGTATCATCACTTTGTGCCGCGCGCTGTTTGCGGTGGCACTGCTGCTGGTTTTGCCTCAACAGATGCTGGCCGCGCACCAACCTGAATACTCTACGGCTGGCTTTTTCCAGCTGCCAAATACCGGCCGTTCGGCCTTCAATATGAATCCTGCCTGGCGTTTCTGCAAGGGTAGTGCGCAGGGAGCCGAACTGCCAGATTTTGACGACCGTGGCTGGCAACTGGTTTCACTGCCCGATGGTCTGGAGTACTTACCGACTGAGGCCAGTGGCTGCGTGAACTATCAGGGCGAAGCCTGGTATCGCAAGCACTTCACACCGTTGGCAGAGTGGGAGGGCAAACAACTCTTCCTGCATTTCGAGGCCATCATGGGCAAATCGAAAGTTTGGGTCAACGGAACGCTTGTCAAAGAGCATTTCGGTGGCTATCTGCCGGTGATTGCAGATGTGACCAGCCTGCTGAAATTTGGCCAGGACAACGTCATAGCCGTATGGACCGACAACAGCGACGACCCCGCCTATCCGCCGGGCAAACCGCAGGACATGCTCGACTTTGCCTACTTCGGCGGCATCTATCGCGACTGCTGGATGGTGGCTCACAACCGGGTTTTCATTACCGACCCCAACTACGAAGACCAGACGGCCGGTGGTGGACTGTTTGTATCCTACAATAACGTGTCGGAAAACCGGGCCGAAGTGAATCTGGACTTGCATGTACGCAACCTGTCGGACAAGGGCTTCACGGGCGAGGCCGTGTTTCAGCTCTACGACAAGGCGGGCAATCTGGTTCAGACGTCTCGCAAGAAGTTTTCCGTGTCGCATGGCAAGGCACGACAGATACATACGCAGATGAAAGTGGATAAACCCCATCTTTGGGACCCTGACTCACCTTACCTCTACCAACTGCATGTACTTGTCAACGACAATCACGGGCAGACAGTTGACGGCTACCGCCGTCGCATAGGCATACGCAGCATTGAGTTCAAGGGTGAGGACGGCTTCTGGCTCAACGGCAAGCCCTATCCGCATCCGCTTATCGGTGCCAACCGCCATCAGGACTTTGCCGTCGTAGGCAATGCCCTGAGCAATAGCCTGCACTGGCGTGACGCCAAGAAACTGCGCGATGCCGGACTGCGTGTCATACGCAACGCCCACTATCCGCAAGACCCGGCCTTCATGGACGCTTGCGACGAACTGGGGCTCTTTGTCATTGTCAACACGCCGGGCTGGCAGTTTTGGAACAAGGAACCCATCTTTGCCCAGCGGGTCTACAGCGATATACGCAACATGGTGCGTCGCGACCGAAATCATCCTTCCGTGTGGCTGTGGGAGCCTATCCTGAACGAAACCTGGTATCCCGAGGACTTTGCCAAGAACGTGCTCGATATTGTGCATGAGGAATATCCTTATCCTTACTGCTATGCCGGTTGCGACGCCACGGCGCGTGGCCACGAATACTTCCCGGTGCAGTTCACCCATCCGCTCAACGGACTGGGTGGAGCCTTCAATACCAAGAAGCTTGACCCGGCAGTGGCTTACTTTACCCGCGAGTGGGGCGACAATGTGGATGACTGGAACTCGCACAACTCGCCCAGCCGTGTCAACCGTGCCTGGGGCGAAGTGCCCATGCTGATTCAGGCGCAGGGATATGCACGGACCGACTATACGTATACCAACTACGACGTACTCTACCGAAATCCGCGTCAGCATATGGGCGGCTGCCTGTGGCATTCGTTCGACCACCAGCGTGGTTATCATCCCGACCCCTTCTATGGCGGCATCATGGACGCTTTCAGACAGCCCAAGTTGTCCTACTATATGTTTTGTTCGCAGCGCCCGGCCGAAGTCAATCCCGACCTGCCGGCCGAGACAGGTCCCATGGTCTATATAGCCAACGCCATGACGCCCTTCTCGCCCCGCGATGTCACCGTCTACAGCAATTGCGATGAGGTTCGCCTCAGTTATTGCAAGGACGGCCAGCAGTTTACTTATTGCAAGCCGGTTGCTACGGAGGGTATGCCGTCGCCCGTCATTACTTTCAAGGACGTGTTCGACGTGATGCACGACAAGGCTCTGTCGCGCGGCAAGAAACAGGACGAATCTTATCTGCTGGCCGAAGGGCTGGTGGACGGCAAAGTGGTGGCTACACACAAGGTAATGCCAGCCCGCCGTCCGTCGCGTCTGCTGTTGTGGGCCGACAATGAGGGCGTGGAAATGAAAGCCGATGGTTCCGACTTGCTGACGGTGGTGGCTGCCGTGGCCGATGACAAGGGTAGCATCAAGCGGCTGAACAACTACCACGTGAAATTTGAGATTGAAGGGCCGGGCGAGCTGGTGGCCGATGCCGAAACCTTTACCAATCCGCGTGAGGTGCAGTGGGGCACGGCTCCGGTGTTGGTGCGCGCCTTGTCTACCGAGGGTACCATCAAGGTGCGTGCCTCTGTCAGTCTGCCGGGCAAGCATACGCCTTTGTCTGCCGAACTTGAAATCCCAGTAGGTCCTGCCAGTCATAAATTGGTGGCTGACCCCGAAGAGTTGAGTAGCAGGGAGCAGGCCGATAATCGGGATACTGATGAAACCGGCACAGTGGGCCGACAGGACTGTGAAGAACAACTGAGGCAGCTGCAGCAGGAACTGAACCGCCTGAAACTGAAAGAGGTGGAGCGGCAGCAGAGTGACTTTGAATAGGATACTGACCTTTGCGGCGCAGGCTTCCTGTCGCGTTTTTGTAACACTAGATGGGTATTAGCTAATTATATTTATATGTCGGGTCAGGGGCCTGCGCATGCAGAAGTTTTATAGGCAGAAATAATATAGTGAGGGAAGTGCACGGAAGCCGGACAGGCCATGTGCACTTCCCTTTTGTTTGATTGTAGGGCGGATATGAAGGAGGGAGCCCCTCTCTGTAGGGCTTCTGGCAAGGGTACGGAGGGCTTTGGATAGTAGTCCACTGCTGTCGTGTTAGCAGTTAACTGCTATCGCGTTAGCAGTACACTCCCAATACGTTAGTAGTCCACTGCTATCGACCAAGCAGTGGACTACTAACGTATTGGGCTGTGGAGCATGTCTTGCCGGGCTTTCGGCTGACATGGCAGATGAGGTGGTCGATTGTGGTCAGTCGGCCGCAGGCAGCGTCACCTTGAAGTCGGCACTGGGACGGTGTTCGGCCTGTATGATGGTTTTCATGCGGTTCACGATGTCGGGATGCTGTGCGGCCACGTCATGGTCTTCGTGGATGTCGGTCGAGAGGTCGTACAGATGGGGAATTCCTTTCTTTACTACCATCTTCCAGTCGCCCATGCGCACGCCAATCTGGTCTGTTTCGTGGAACTCCCAGTACAGGTAGTCGTGCTTCTGCTGGGCTTCGGGGCGGCCTGTCAGTTCGGGGGCGAAGGAAATGCCGTCGAAGCAGTCGCCGGGCAGGCGCTTGTTGAGGTACTTCTTGGGGAACTTCTTGTCGCCGATAAGTTCGCAGAAGGTGGGCATCACGTCGTAGAAGGCCAGTTGGTGGTCGCTTACCGTTCCGGCTTTCACCCGTTCGGGCCAGCGCACGATGAAAGGTATGCGGATGCCGCCCTCGTAGCACTGGCGTTTCAGTCCGCGCAGCTTGCCGTCGCGTCCGAAGAAGGTGGGGTCGGCACCGCCTTCCTCGTGGGGGCCGTTGTCACTGGTAAACACTACGATGGTGTTTTGGTCCAGCCCCTTCTGTTTCAGCTTGTCCATTATCTCGCCCACGTAGGCGTCGAGCCTTGTAATCATGGCGGCAAACTGGGCGTGGGTGTGTACGGTGGCGTTGTAGCGGCTGCCTTCCTGTCCGCCCCAGGTCTTGTCTTCGAAGAACTGCTTCTTGTAGGCTTGCAGCAGCGAGTCGTCGGGCTGCACCAGCTCGGCGTGGGGCAGGGTATAGGTCAGTATGCCCATGAACGGCTGTCGGCCATCCTGTCGGTCAATCCATTCCATGGCCTTGCGGTGGATAAGGTCGGCCGAGTACTGGGTACGCTTTTCGTAGTCGGGGCCGAACATGGGGTAGGCTATGTTTTCTTCCAGCACTTCGCGCACCACGGCTGTGTCGCCCATGGCCTTGCTGTAGCGGTTCAGGAAGTTGGGGTAGTAGAGGTGTGCCTGAAACTGGCAGATGTAGCCGTAGTATTCGTCAATGCCCCGCTTGTCGGGCGTGGACTCCGAACCTTCGTAGCCTCCGGCCCACTTACCGAACATGCCGGTGGTATATCCGTTCTGCTTCATCACTTCGGGCAGGATGATGTGCTGCGGGTCGTAGGGCATCTGGCCCACGACGCCGTAGTCACGATTGTTGCCATACATCACGACGGGGCTCTGCGGCCAGTATTCCTTGTTGCCGCGCACCAGGCAGTGGCCGGTGTGTTGTCCGGTCATCAGTGACGCGCGCGAAGGGGCACTGACGGGACTTCCGGCGTAGGCCTGGGTGAAGCGCATGCCTTCGGCGGCCAGTTGGTCAATGTGGGGAGTGCGGATGTAGGGTTGTCCGTAGCAGGCCAGGTCGCCATATCCCATGTCGTCGCACAGGATGAATAGAATGTTGGGACGCTCTTGTTTTTGCGCCGCCAGGCTGGTGCCGCATAGCAGCAGCGAGCCGAGAAGTAGGGTTTTCTGGGTTTTCATGAGTCAATAAAGAAGATTTATAGAATAAAAGTAGGCATTTGTTTGCTTATTGTCGGGAAGAAGCCTGTTAAAGAAGCTAAATTATAGCGCAGGATATGTTTATAGACAGGAGTTTAGCCGTTTTTTAATCGTATCTTTGGAACGTTTCTTTCGTACAACCTCTGTTTGAACCGTTTTTTTGAATCTGTTTCATCATTATAGAATCCCAAAACAACCATGAAAAGACTAATTACCGCGCCGTGCCTCTTGCTTTCGGCGCTTGCCTCTACGGCCCAGACCGACAGTCGCCCCAACATCATCATGTTCCTTGTGGACGATATGGGCTGGCAAGACACTTCTGTTCCCTTCTACAACAACGAGCGGACTAACCTGAACCATCGCTATCACACGCCCAACATGGAGCGCATGGCCCGCTTGGGCGTCCGCTTCACCGAGGCTTATGCCTGCGCCATTTCGTCGCCCACACGTTGCAGCCTCATGTCGGGCATGAACGCCGCGCGCCACCGCGTGACTAACTGGACACTGGAGCTGGACCAGCAGACCGACGCCAAAAGCGACGTCATCAGTCTGCCCCAGTGGAACTACAACGGCATACAACCCGCCAATACGGCCGGACAAATCAATAACTCAACACCCATTACCTCAATAGCACAGGTGCTGAAGGATAACGGTTATCGCACCATCCATTGTGGCAAGGCACACTTTGGGGCACGTACTACGCCCGGTGCCGACCCTGCTACCATGGGCTTCGACGTAAACATAGCCGGCGGTCCCAATGGTGCGCCGGGCAGCTATCTGGGTACCAAGAACTTTGGCGAAGGAACGCCGTTTGCGGTTCATGGATTGGAGAAATACCATGGACAAGATATCTTTATTACCGAGGCGCTGACTCGTGAGGCTTTGGCTGCCATGCAGCAGTCGGTGGACATGAAGAAGCCGTTCTACCTCTACATGTCGCACTATGCCGTTCATTCGCCTTACGACGAGGACAAGCGGTTCAGTCCTAACTACCGCGGGCGCTTTGACAAGCAGCTGAACGACACGCTGAACGAGAAAGAGGTGCGCTACGCTGCTTTGGTAGAGGGTATGGACAAGAGCTTGGGCGACATACTGGACTACCTGGAGCAAAATCCTGAGGTAGGGCGCAATACCATCGTTCTGTTCATGTCCGACAACGGCGGGCAGGGACTGAACAACCAGCGTCAGGGGCGTGCCAACCGTGACCAGAACTGGCCGGCACGTGCGGGTAAGGGTTCGGCCTTCATGGGTGGCGTGCACGAGCCCATGATGGTCTACTGGCCGGGTGTCACGCAGGGTAATACGCAGAACGACCAGCGCGTCATGATAGAAGATTTCTTCCCCACCATTCTGGAGATGGCGGGCGTTAGCCGTTATCAGACTTGTCAGACGGTGGACGGCGTGAGTTTTGTGGATATGCTGAAGCAACCCGATGTACGTCGTGAACGACCCATCATCTGGCACTTCCCCAACCTCTGGGGCGAGACGCAAAACAAGGAAGAGGGCTATGGTGCCTATTCGTCTATCCTCAAGGGCGACTATCACCTGATATATACTTGGGAGACCCGCCAATGCCGCCTCTACAATGTGCGTCAGGACATTGGCGAGCAGAACGACCTGGCGGCTCGTATGCCCGAGAAGGTGAAGGAGTTGGCTGCCGAACTGACCACTTACCTGAAGGAGCGCGATGCGCAGCGCCCTTCTTACCGTTTGTCGGGTGAATTGATTCCGTATCCGGGCGAGTAAGGTCGGAGCGGGTTTGACCGGACGGTTATTTCCTTATACTGTCGCCCGGCTGTCTGTATCTGTGGCTTGGACTCCGTTTATTCGGATGCTGGGTCGGAAACGTACAGATTGTCGGGCGATTTCTTTATTGCAGTTGTCATTTTTGTTACATTTCTATTATTAGCCAGACTGTCCTAAAGGGTTGGGAAATAGCTCTGTTTGGCTTCCGATTGTATTGTTTGCATAATAAATCAGCTTTTTTGTAGTAAAAAAGTGAGGAAAATTTAGGTGTTTTGTTTTAAAACAATAACTTTGTCAGGTATTTTGCTGTCAGACTGATATCGTTTTCCGACAAGCAGAATGCAAAATGTGATTGTTAACCTGTAAACTTAATTATTATGGGAGAAAGGAGTAAGTTATGAATGTACAAAAGATTGGTGAGGATGCCGGACTTATCTGGCAAATTCTGTATGGCGACCATCGCAAGTGGGAGTATAAGGAACTGAAGGAGGCTACCGGACTGCCCGACCGTGAGCTGAATGCAGCCATCGGCTGGCTGGCTCGTGAAGGAAAGATACAGTTTGAAGAAACCAAGGTAGGGCGCAAGCAGCTGTTGTATATTGAGTTAAACTTTTATATCGGATAAGTATGGATAAGCAAAGCATTGGAGTGAATGCCGGTCTTGTATGGCGTTTGCTCGACAACAACCGGTGCTGGGAATACAATGAATTGAAAGCAGCTTCGGGATTGTCCGACCGCGACCTCAACGCCGCCATTGGCTGGCTGGCACGTGAAAACAAGATTGAGTTCAAGAGCGAGGAAAACGGTTCGAAAGAATATTTATATTTGGCTGTGAATGTTTATATCGGCTGACGACTACAAGTCGTTGGGCAGGCTGCCGGTTGCAAACCGCATGTCTTTCGGTTGGAAAGGCGAAGCGGTTTGTAGCGGGCGGCTTTTGTAGTATTTATATGTATATGATGATTATGCGCTATTTGGGAATGTTGAGTGTCCTTCTTTTGTTTTCGGCGCTCAACGGTGTGCAGGCAGCCGAGGAGTTCGGCAAGTTTTTGGAGCGTTTCGTGTCGAGTGCTTCCTTTCAGTACGAGCGGGTCAAGTTTCCGCTCAAGTCGCCTATTGTCTTGCTTAAGGACGATGGTGAGACGGAAGTGACTTTCCCTTTCACACGCGAGAAGTGGCCCTTGCTCAATGCGGACAACCTGAAAGAGGGTCGCTTTGATGACGAGGAGGGAGGCGTGTTTATTGCCCGCTTTACCCGCAACGAGGAGGCTTATAAGGAATTTGAGGCCGGCTACGAGGAGTCGGAGCAATCGCTGCGTGTGGTATTTGAGCTGATAGACGGATTGTGGTATGTGACCGACTGCTATTCTGACTGGTACAATTGCGAACTTCCGATAGAGGAATTGGAGGAAACCGTGTCGCAGGTGCAGGAAGAGAACCGCGACTTTGAAGCGCAACATCCTTGACACGAAGCGGGAATGCATGAGGGCTGAAGCCTGTTTCCCTCCGTTAGGGCAGGGCAGGTTGCCTCTAACGGAGCTTTTTGTACTTCTTATGTACTATTTTGCCCCTATTCTTTGCCCGAAGACGTGTTTCTTTGTATCCGGTTATTCTCTTATGTCTAATCTAAAAAAGAACATAATCGGATATGATACAATTCAGCAAGTATTTTAGCGGAGCGTTGATGCTCCTGGCCACCACAACGATGGCCACCGCACAAGTGGTGAAGCACGAACGTCTGCTCTCCTTCGAGGACGGACAGGTGCCCGCTTATATATCGACTACCGGCGGACAGACCGCTATCAACGACGAGCACTACAAGGACGGCCTGCACTGTCTGGCTTGGGACTATGAACCAGGTGCTACACTGAACATCACCAAGGACCTGATGTTCGAGCCCAAGGACCCCACGGGCAAGGATACCTATCTGTCGGCTTTCATTGTCTGGGTCTACAGCGAGCAGGCGCAGGACAAGCAGATACGCTTTGAATTTCTGAAGGACGGCAAAGTATGTTCTTCCTTCCCCTTCGGCATCAACTTCACCGGCTGGCGAGGCGCATGGGTGTGCTATGAGCGCGACATGGAAGGTACACCACAAGAAGGTATGAATGAAGTGCGTATTGTGGCACCTGATGTGAAAGGTAAACTCTACTTCGACCACATCGTGACCGCCAGTAAGGTGGACTCCCGTCAGCAGACCGCCGACGTGCAGGTGCCTTTTGTCAATAAGGGCACTACGAGTCATTGGCTGCTTATCTACGAACATTCCCTCTGGAAACCCGATATAGCGCTGACACCTGTTAGTGATGCCCAGAAGCAGGAGATGAAACTCATAGAACAACGCTTCCGCGACATGCTCTATACACCCGGCAAACTGACCGACAAGGAAATGAACGCCATTCGCAAGGCTTACGGAGTTTACCAAATCACTTATAAGAACGGCAAAGTGAGTGGCATGCCCATCTTCATGGTACGCCAGGCTGAAGCCTATGAGCGCATGATTCCAAATTGGGACAAGGACATGTTTACCAAACTGGGCATGGAGCTTAATTCTTATTTGAACTTGATGAAGCGCATAGCCATTGCCTACCACAACGCCACCGATGGCACCCCCGAGCAAGAAGAACTGCGTCAGAAGTTTATGGCCATGTACGACCATATTACTGACCAAGGCGTGACTTACGGCAGCTGCTGGGGCAACATTCACCACTACGGCTATAGCATGCGCGGCATCTACGTGGCCTACTTCCTGATGAAAGATGTGCTTCGTCAGGCCGGTCGGCTGGAAGAAGCCGAGAGAACACTGCGCTGGTATGCCATCACCAACGAGGTCTATCCTATGCCTACCAAGAACGGCATCGACATTGACTCCTTCAATACCCAGACGCAAGGACGTATTGCAAGTATTCTCATCATGGAAGATACGCCCGAGAAACTGCAATACCTGCGCTCCTTCTCGCGCTGGCTGGACTACGGTTGCCGACCCACTGAGGGATTGGACGGTTCTTTCAAGGTGGACGGTGCCAGCTTCCACCATTGCAACAACTATCCGGCCTATGCCGTAGGCGGGCTGGATGGTGCCACCAACATGATTTACTTGCTCAGCGGAACTGAGTTCCGTGTATCTGAATTGGCACATGCCACGGTGAAGAAAGTTCTCCTTACCATGCGTTTTTATTGCAACACGCGCCAGTGGGCACTCTCTATGTCAGGACGCCACCCCAATGGCAAAGGACAGCTGATTCCCATACAATATGCCATGCTGGCTCTAGCCGGTACGCCTGACGGCAAGCAAACCTACGACCCGGACTTGGCTGCCGCCTACCTGCGACTGATGGAGCGCACGGAAACTATTGACGAAAATGCTCCCGACTACTTGCCTCGTACTTCCAACAAACTGGAGAAGCAGCTGAAGAAACTTTTTGAGGAACAAGGATTCCAGCCTGAACCCGACCCGCAGGGTAACCTGGCATTGGGCTATGGCTGCGTCAGCGTACAGCGGCGCGACAACTGGGCGGCTGTGGTACGCGGCCATTCACGCTATCTTTGGGCGGCTGAGCACTATCTTGACGCCAACTATTACGGCCGTTACCTGGCTCACGGCAGCATGCAGATACTGATCGGACAGCCCGGCGAAATGGTAACCTTTGGCACTTCGGGCTGGCAGGAGAACGGATTTGACTGGAATCGCATACCGGGTGTTACCAGCACGCATATACCTTTTGATAAGTTGCGCGCCGTGGTACTCAACGTGGACCGCTTCTCGGGCATGGAAGAGATGCTCTATTCGGACGAGGCCTTTGCCGGCGGACTGTCGCAGCGCCATACCAACGGAAACTTCGGCATGAAGTTGCACGAGCACGACAAGTACAACGGTACGCTGCGTGCCCGCAAGTCCTATCACTTCCTGGACGGTACCATCGTCTGCCTCGGTTCGGACATAGAAAACGCCAACCAGGAGTATCCTACCGAAACCACCGTCTTCCAGCTGGCAGCCACCACACCTGCCTTCAAGCAATACTGGCATGGCTATCAGAGCGACGGCACTACGTATATCGACCCCAACGGCGTGGGCTACTACCTGCCCAAAGCAGTACAAGCTACCGCCCGCTTCTCTAAAGATTTCCCCCAAGTGACCGTGGGTGAGCGCAGCACCAAGCCAACCAGCGGTGACTGGGTGTCGCTGGTGATTGACCACGGCAGGGCTCCCAAAGGCGCAAGTTATGAATATGCCGTGTTGCCGCGTACCGACTCCAAGTCACTCCAGGCCTTTGCCCGCAAGCCTGCCTACAAGGTGTTGCAATGTGACCGCAACGCTCACATCGTGCGCTGGCTGGGACAGGATGTCATGTCATACGTTCTGTTTGAAACGCCTGACCGTCTGCCTTCCGATGGTCTGTTGCAGAAAGCCGACACCTCGTGCCTGGTGATGATAGACCGTCAGAAAGACAACGTGCTGCTGACCGTGGCTCAGCCCGACTTGGCCCTGTATAGCGGTCCCAGCGACGAACTACTGGACAAGGATGGCAAGCGCGTGGAGCGCAGCATCTATTCGCGTCCCTGGAAGTTCAACAAGAGTGCCGAAATGCCACTGACCATTACGCTGAAAGGACGCTGGAAAGTGAAAGAAACTCCCTATTGCCAGCTTGTATCGGCCGACAAGAAAGCCACTGTGCTGCGTTTTGCCTGCAAGGATGGCGCCAGCCTAGAGGTAGAGCTGGAGAAAGACTGAAAAGCAGAATTGCTGTTAAGATATTGAAGGGAGGAAGAACTGCCTTGTTGTACCGCAACGGTACACAGTGTGGAGGCTGTTCTTCCTCCCTTTTCTGTCTGGTTTGAGACGTCTTTTGGGGCTGTTTATCCCTTGTTTGTTAGCAGTGTACTCCTATTGTGTCAGCAGTCCACTGCTATCGCGTTAGGAGTTAACTGCTGTCAGGCTGGGAGTGTACTGCTATCGGGAGCGTTGTCAGGATGCCTTCTGAAGGGGCTGCGAAGGGTGTAGGAAGCATCCGGTTTTCGTGAAAATGAAAAGACGCGGGTTGCGTGGGAGGAACGGAGTAGGTAAGACGTTGCGTCTTACTGCAGTCCGTGTCTTTCCGTGCAATCCGCGCCTTTTGTGTGGCGGTCGGTCGCCTTCGGTGTGGTCAGTACTGTGGCATTAGCCCAGCAGTTCCTTCACCTTGGCCGAGATGGCCCGTCCTTCGGCCAGGCCGGCCAGTTTCTTGGTGGCTACGCCCATCACCTTGCCCATGTCCTTGCCGCTGGTGGCACCAGTCTCGGCAATGATTTCTTTCAGGGCTGCTTCCAGCTCTTCGGCCGAGAGTTGCTTGGGCAGGTAGCGTTCCATTACTTTTACTTGTTCCAGTTCGGCGTCGGCCAGGTCTTGGCGTCCTTGCTGGATGTAGATTTCGGCGGCGTCCTTGCCTTGCTTGCTCAGCTTCTGAATGAGCTTCAGGGCGTCGGCGTCGTTCAGTGTATCGTTGGCTCCGGGAGCTGTTTTGGCTTCGAGGAATACTTTCTTCACGTTTCTCAGGGTTTCAAGGGCCACTTTATCTTTGGCCTTCATGGCGGTTTTAATGTCTTCGCTGACTTGTTCAAATAATCCCATGGTTAGTATGTTTTTTTGAGTTTATAAGTTCTTAAGTTCTTGAGTTTTTAAGTTTATGATGCAGGTCATGCAATGTACTGCATTAACCATTGACCATTTATCATTAACCATTATCCATCAGCCGTTCATCAGAACTTGATGACTCCGCCCTCGTCGAAGTTGTCGTCGGCAGCAGTTTCTTCTTCGATGGTGGCTTTGTTTTTCATCTTGTTCAGGGTGCTCTTGTCGCGCAGGTAGGTGGGCGTGTCTTCCACCATGTTGATGAGCTCGTTGTTGTCCAGGTCCTGTCCGCTGAAGATGTAGGTGTGGGTTTTCTTCTTTTTCTTTTCGTTGCCCACGCGGCCGTAGATGCGGTCAATGCGCTCCTGCTCTTTGGCTTCTTCTTCTTCTATGCGTTCCTGCTCTTCCTTGCTGCGCTCTTCCATCATTTCGCTCATGCCGGGCACGCTCGATGCGCCAAATCCGGTGGCCAGGATGGTTATCTTCACTTCGTCGTCCAGCGTGGGGTCGTCGGCTTGTCCCCAGATAACTTCGATGTTGGGGTCGAGGCTGTCCATGAAGGCGTCTATCTCGCCCATTTCCTCAATGAGGATAGGAGCCTTCTCGCTGGCCGATATGTTGAAGAGGATTTTCTTGGCGTTGACAATGTCGTTGTTGTTCAGCAGGGGCGAGTGGAGGGCGTTTTCGATGGCTATCTTCAGTCGCTTCTCGCCGCGGGCCTTTCCGGTGGACATGATGGCCACGCCGCCGTCCTTCAGAATCTTTTTCACATCGCGGAAGTCGAGGTTGATGATGCCTTCCATGGTGATGATTTCGGCAATGCTCTTGGTGGCTATGGACAGGATGTCATCGGCCTTGGCGTAGGCGTCCTTCAGGGTGGTCATGCCGTCGGTATAGATTTCGCGCAGGCGCTCGTTGTTGATGACCAGCAGTGCATCGACGCTTTTGCGCATCTCTTCCACGCCTTCGAGTGCCTGGATAATCTTCTTGCGCTTCTCGAAGAGGAAGGGGATGGTGACGATGCCCACGGTGAGCAGTCCCATTTCCTTGGCCGTGCGTGCCACTACGGGTGCGGCTCCGGTGCCGGTTCCGCCACCCATTCCGGCAGTGACGAATACCATCTGTGTGCCGTCGTTGAAGAGGTTCTTGATGTCTTCAATGCTCTCTTCGGCGGCGTCGCGTGCCACCTTGGGGTCGTTTCCGGCTCCCAGACCTCCGGTGGTCTGGCGTCCCAACTGGATTTTGATAGGTATGTCAGACTTGTTCAGTGCCTGGCTGTCTGTATTGCAGAGAACGAAGGTCACGTCGTGAATGCCCTGCTTGTACATGTGCTTGACGGCGTTTCCACCTCCTCCTCCTACACCGATGACTTTGATGATTTTAGGAGAGTCTGTCGGCAGATCGAATTGTACGATGTCATCCATAATGTCTGGTATTTTATAGCTCCCGTGCCCCGGCTCCGGTAGCTGTGGAGGCAGGGCGGGGATGCTTTATGGTAAATAACTTGATTGTAGCGGTTTGTTTCTTTTTGAGTGTGCCGCCGGTATATGGGGCAGGCACGTGACTGTTGTCAGTTCAGCTTTTCGTCGTCGAAGAATCCCTTGACAAAGGAGTCGAGCCACGATTTCTTTTTCTTCTTTTCGCGCTCTTTCATTAGCTTTTCCTTTTCTTTTCTCCGTTTTTCTTCTTCCTCCTTGCGCTTCTTCTCCTCTTTTTCGCGCTGGCGTCTGAGGGCTTCTTCCTGTGCCTTCAGGTCGTCATCGTCTTTGAACATGTCGTTGGATTGGGGTGGGGTAACGGGTTTCGGAGCCTCGGGTTTGGGCATTTCCACTTCCTTCTTGCAGCAGTTTTCGCTACCGGCCATCAGGAGTCCCAACAGGGTGTTGTGGGTACCGTCTTTCTTCAGCTCTTCACTAAAGCCGTGTACGTCGGTGGCTACACCCTTCAGTATTTTGACTTTCTCTGTCTTGCAGACTTTGTTGAAGGCTTTCTCCAGGTTCTTCAGGTTGGCTCCACCACCGGTCAGCACGATGCCTGACAGCAGTTTGTCTTCGTAGCCTGAGAGCTTGATTTGGTTCCATACGTTGGCCAGTATCTCTTCTACGCGCGCTTCGATGATGGTGTTGAGCAGCGACAGTTCGATGCTTCTGCCGTCTTCGAGTGTGCAGGTTTCGGTGTTTTCCGTTTCCTCTTCGTTCTCGTCTTCAAAGGCCAGGTCACCGTATTTCTGTTTCAGCAGTTCGGCTTCCTCCTCTTCCATCCTCAGCGAGGCAATGTCGCGGGTAATGTTGTTGCTGCCCAGCGGCAGTACGGCCAGGTAGCGCAGTATGTTGTTCTTGTAGACGACGATAGTGGTAGTTTCGGCTCCCAGGTCAATCAGGGCACATCCGGCTCTCATTTCATTTTCGCTCAGGGTGGCTTTGGCCATGGCTGTAGGGGCAATGAGCAGGTCGGCTATTTCTATCTGTGCCTTGCTGAAGCAGGTTTCAATGTTCTTTTTGATGGAAGCTTTGGCCATGATGTTGAGGAACTGTCCGGTTACATTCTGTCCCATTACTCCCACAGGTTCGGCGTAGCTTCCGCTGTCAATCCGGTACTCCTGGGGTTCTACTTCCAGAATGTCCATGTCGGTCTGGTTGTTTCCTCTGTTTTCGTCGCAAATCTGGTCAATCAGCGTTTGCGTGACGGCTTCTTCTTGCTCAAGCTTGTGGTAGACGCTGTTCTTCAGCGTTCTCAGTGCCTGTCCGCCCACTCCTACGTAGACCTTGGCAATGGTGGCGTCCTTGAGCTGCCCCTCCATCTTGTTGATGATGTTGGAGAGCGCCTGGGCTGTCTTCTCAATGTTGTAGATGTTGCCCTTGTGGACGCATGAAGCGGCTTTCTCGGTGGCATAGGCCAGCACCTGTATGCTTCCGTCGCTGTTCTTCTTTCCTGCAATTCCTGCAATTTTGGAAGACCCCAGCTCGATTGCTGCGATAAAATCTGTGGTAGCCATATCTCTTTATTTATGCTTTAATTATTTCTTTCGGTATTCAGTAAATGCGCATTCAGTCTCTCTTGGTACAGATTATCTGGTTGCTGAATTCAACGTTTATGCGCGAATATTTGTTCCAGCCCACTTGATTGAGCCCTTTCTCGTAGAAGACTTTCAGTCTTTTGAGCTTCTGTTCAAAGTTGTCCAGTCTGCCCAGATAGACGAGGTGGTCACCCACGCGTGGCACCAGTTCTATGTTCTTGTCGGGCAGCACGTGTATTTGTTCAATCTGTGCGTCCCAGAACTCATTTTGCTGCAAAAATACACCAAACTTGTATAAATCCCTCATGGCAAATGACTTTTCTACATATCCGGTGACAACCGGCAGGTGGGCCACGCACTTGGCGTCGGGCGGCATCACGGTGCCTTTGTTGTCAATGTAGTAGTTTTCCCCCTGGTTGTTGATGATGCGCAGAATGGGTATGCGCTGCATCACTTCTACACCGAGCTTGCCGCTGGGGGTCTTGTAGCATTCCACGCGGTCGATGAGCGGATGCTTGCCCAGCACCTGTTCGATGGTCTTGGTGTGTATGCGGTCCATTTCTCGTCCTATGGGGTTGATGCCTTTCTTCTTCAGCATGCCGATGATTTCCTGTTTGGTGATGAATCCGGCGTATACGCTGTCGCGTACACTCAGTTCAATGTCAGCGCACAGTTGTCCGGCGGGCTTGCGGTTGAAGGCTGTGACGGCTACCAGCAGGTAGGCGGCCACGATGAGCATCAGGATGAGTAGCAATATCTTCTTTACCATAGGTATGAACGGTTTACGTTTTTTGCAGCTTGGTTTGGGTTATACGTTGTAGCGCTCTTCGAGCAGCTTCTTTATCTCGGGCACGTAGTTGTCCAGGTCGCCGGCTCCCAGCACGATGACTACCTCTAGCGGTTTGTCCTTCAGCAGGTTCAGCACGTCTTCCTTGTGGCAGAGTGTCTTTTCAATGCCGGGGCGTAGGTTGTCGTAGATGAGCTGGCTGCTGACACCGGGTATGGGTTTCTCGCGTGCCGGATAGATATCGGTCAGGATAACCTCGTCGAGCAGCGACAGGCTGTCGGCAAAGTCGCGGTAGAAGTCGCGTGTACGTGTATAGAGGTGGGGCTGGAAGATGGCGGTTATCTTCTTGTCCCTGTAGAGCTCGCGTATGGACTTGACACTTTGGGCTATTTCGGCCGGATGGTGGGCATAGTCGCTCAGCAGCACAATCTTGTCAGTCTTCAGCTTGAAGTCGAAACGACGGTCTACACCGCGGAAGCTCGCCATGCCTGCCTTGATTTCTTCGTCGCTGACTCCGCTCAGGTGAGCCAGAGCCATGGCAGCCACGCCGTTGTCGATGTTGATGCTGACGGGCACGCCCAGCTGTATGTCGTTGATGCGTGTGTCGGGCGCTACGAAGTCAATGAATATCTCGCCTCCGCCTATGCGTATGTTTTCGGCGTGGAAGTCACCCTCGTCGCGGCTATAGGTGTAGAGCTTGACACCCGGCTGCAGGTCGGGCTGCAGGGCCAGACCGGTGTGGGCTATCAGCGCGCCGTCGGGCTGTATCAGGCTGGTGTAGTGGCGGAAGCTTTCCAGATAGGCCTCACGGGTGCCGTAGATGTCGAGGTGGTCGGGATCGGTGGCAGTGACGACGCTTATCCACGGACTGAGCCAGTGGAAGGAACGGTCGAACTCGTCGGCCTCAATCACGGTGTAGGGACTGGTGGCTGAGAGCAGCAGGTTGGTGCCGTAGTTCTTGGAGATGCCTCCCAGAAAAGCGTTGCAACCAACGTGCGACTGGTGGAGCAAGTGGGCGGCCATAGTGCTGGTCGTGGTTTTGCCATGCGTACCGGCCACACACAGTCCGCGGCTGCTGCGGGTCAGCATGCCCAATACCTGGGCACGCTTGTGTATCTCGAATCCGTTGTTGCGGAAGTAGGCCAGTTCGGCATGTTCCTGCGGAATGGCGGGCGTGTAGACTACGAGCGTATGTGCCTTGTCGCGGAAGTCGTTGGGAATGAGTTCCGCGTTTTCCTCGTAGTGAATCTGTGCCCCTTCGGCAATGAGGCGTTCGGTCAGTTCGCTGGGCGTGCGGTCATAGCCGCCTACAGCCATGCCCTTTGCCAGGAAGTAGCGGATAAGGGCACTCATGCCTATGCCGCCGGCGCCTACAAAATAAACGGAATGTATATCTTTGAAGTCCATGTGTATAGTCTTATAGAGTTCTTGTTGGTTATTCTTCTATCAGTTTCAGTACCTCCTGCGCAATGATGCGTGCCGAGTCGGGCAGGGCCAGTTTGCTGATGTTGGTGCTGAGCGAGGCCAGTCTCGGTGCGTCGGCTATGGTTTGCAGAGCCGTGGGCAGCAGCTTTTGGCCGGCTTCGTCATCCTTTACGTAGAGGGCGGCATCTTTGTTGACCAGCGCCAGTGCATTCTTGGTCTGGTGGTCTTCGGCCACATTGGGCGAGGGAACCAGTATGACTGGTTTGCCCAGCAGGCAGAATTCGGAGATGGAACCCGCTCCGGCGCGCGAAATCACCAGGTCGGCAGCAGCGTATGCACGGGGCATGTCCTTGATGAAGTCGGTCACGTAGAGGTTGGGCAACGGTCTGACGCTGTTCTGCCGCATGGCTTCGCCTGTGAAAGCGGTCAACGCTTCTTTCACCTGCTCAATGTAGATTTTGCCGGTCTGCCAGATGAACTGCACGTCACGGTGGTCGCGCAGGGTGGCCAGACTATCCATCAGTGTGCGGTTGAGGGTACGTGCACCTAGGCTTCCGCCCAGTATGAGGATGGTCTTCTTTTGGGGGTCCAGGTCGAAGAAACTACGTGCTTCCTCGGGAGTGACGCTGTGGTTGAGCAGATTTTGCCGCACCGGGTTACCGGTAAGGATAATCTTGTCTGCCGGGAAGAACTTTTCCATGCCTTCGTAGGCCACACATATCTTGCGTGCCTTCTGCGCCAGTAGTTTGTTGGTGACGCCTGCATAGGAGTTCTGCTCCTGGATGAGGGTCGGTACACCCATCATGCCGGCCGTCTTCAGCATGGGGCCGCTGGCATAGCCGCCTACACCTACGGCCACTTGCGGGCGGAACTGCTTGACTATCTTGCGTGCCTTGAGTTGGCTGCGGAGCAGCTTGACGAGGACGGCAAAGTTCTTCCACAGGTGCTTGCGGTCGAATCCGGCCACCGGGAGTCCGATGATGCGGTATCCTGCATCGGGCACACGCTGCATTTCCATGCGGCCTTCTGCGCCGACGAACAGGATATCGGCTCTGGGGCGCAGTTCGCGTATGGCGTTGGCAATGGAGATGGCCGGGAAGATGTGTCCGCCCGTGCCTCCGCCGCTGATGATGATACGCGGTTCGTCTGGCTGGTTGCCTTTGTATGTTGTATTTTCTTTTTCCATATTCTCTTCTTTTTTATATGTTGTCTGTTATCCTAATTTCCAAGTAAGGCTCCTTCGGTGATTTACTGGAACTCTGCGTCGTTGTTCAGTATCTTGGCCGTAGGCTGTATGGCAGTCTGTGCTTCGCTGTCGGCCGGTTCGGGCGCAGGTTCCTGCCCCGGTTGCTGGGCACCGGCTGCAGCTCCCAGTAATGCCTGCTGGGCTGCTTCGCGTGCACGTTGCTCATCGAGGGCAGCCGTATAGCGGCTGACGCTGAGTATCATGCCTATGTAGGCACAGTTGATGAAGGTCGACGTACCACCCTTGCTGATGAGCGGCAACGGCTGTCCGGTGACGGGGGCCAGTCCGACGGCTACCATCATGTTGAACAGTGCCTGCGTGACCAGCAACAGGGCGATGCCTATGATAAGGAAGGCCGGGAAGGTGCGGTCACACTTTTTGGCAATGCGGCCTACCCGGATGAGCAGGCAGATGTAGAGGAACACTACGACAAAGCCACCTACCAGTCCCAACTCCTCAATGATGATGGCATAGATGAAGTCGGAAAACGCCTGGCTCAGGAAGTCGCGCTGTACGGAGTTGCCCGGTCCCTTGCCTACGATGTTGCTGGTGGCCACGGCTATGCGTGCATGAGCCACCTGGCCGTCGCCGTCGATGTCAAACTTGGCAGCCGGAACTTCTTCCTTACCGGCAAAGTCGGTGATACGCGCCTTGACGGTGGTGAAACGGTGTCCCATGGGGATGTTCTTCAATGTTTCGTTGGGGGTTGCCAACAGGAAGGCAACAAACAGCACCAGCGCTGCTACAATGCCTCCGCCCAGTATGAGGAGCTTTTTGATTTGGACGCGTCCGATGAACATCATCAGATAGACAGTGGAGAAAAGCAGCACGCCCGTAGAGTAGTTTTCGGGCAGGATAAGTCCGCACACAATGCAGGTGATTATCATAATCCGCTTGAATGCTTTGGGCCCCGCGCCATTCTCGTCCTGCCGCTTGGACAGGATGAAGGCCGTGACGATGACCACCGCCATCTTGGCTATCTCCGAGGGCTGGAACTGGATGCCCATGAAGGTCATCCAGCGTGCCGCACCGTTTACACGGTCGCCCGTGATGAAGCCCATCAGCATGACAAACGCCAGCAGGACGATGGACAGGGGCAGCAGGAACACAGGGAAGACCTGGAACCAGCGATAGGGGATGTTGTGGACCAGCACCACGATGACCACACCCACCATGAGCAGGATGCTGTGCTGGGTGATAGGTCCCCAGTGGTCGCCACTCTTGTAGGTCAGGGTGGATGCAGCGCTAAACACCTCGGTGATGGAGATGAGGCAGAGCACCAGGAAGATAATCCAGATGACCTTGTCGCCTTTGAATATGTTCTTTAATAAATCCACGTCGGTGAGTATTTAGTTTTTGAGTTTGTAAGTTCTTAAGTTTTTGAGTTCTTAAGTTTATGAGTTCTTGAGTTTATAGTGCCTTGACGCAGGCCTTGAACTGGTCGCCGCGGTCTTCGTAACTCTTGAAGAGGTCGAAAGAGGCGCAGCAGGGACTCAGCAACACGGTCTCGCCCTTCTTTGCCAACCGGTAGGCGGCTTCTACGGCATCCTTCATGCCTGTCTGCACGTCGGCCACGGGCAGCCCCAGACGGTCGAAGAAGTCGTGCAGCTTCTCGTTGTGCAGGCCCAGGTAGACCAGTGCCGAGCACTTCTCGCGCACCAGGTCTTCTATTTCGGTATAGTCGTTGCCCTTGTCCTTGCCGCCCAGTATGAGCACGGTCTTCGTGGTCATGCTTTGCAGGGCATACCAGCAGGAATTGACGTTCGTGGCCTTGGAGTCGTTGATGAAGTGTACGCCGCGCACGTCGGCTACTTTCTCAAGCCGGTGGGGTACGCCCTTGAAGTCGGACAATGCCTGTCGGATGCACTCCTTCTTGATGCCCGCCAGGTTGGCCGAAATGCCGGCTGCCAGCGAGTTGTAGAGGTTGTGCGTGCCGCGCAGGGCCAGCTTCTCCTGCTCCATGTTGAAGGCAATGGGTTCGTTGATTTCCACTTCGCCGTCTTCCACGTAAGCAATGGCTCCGTCTTCCTTCACGGCTGAGAAAGGGTAGAGGCGAGCCTTCAACCCGTGCTTGCTCAGCTCCTTGCGGATGATGGGGTCGTCGTTCCAGAACACGAAGGCATCTTCCTCTGTCTGGTTCTGGGTGATGCGAAACTTGGCGTCCACGTAGTTCTGCATGCAGTGGTCGTAGCGGTCCAGGTGGTCGGGCGTGATGTTCATCAGCACGGCGATGTTGGCACGGAAATTATACATGTTGTCCAGCTGGAACGAGCTGAGCTCTATCACGTAGTAGTCGTGCTGCTCCGTGGCCACCTGCAGGGCCAGGCTGTTGCCAATGTTTCCGGCCAGTCCCACGTTCAGCCCCGCACTCTTGAAGATGTGGTAGATGAGCGAGGTGGTGGTGGTCTTTCCGTTAGAACCCGTGATGCAAATCATACGGGCATTGGTGTAGCGTCCGGCAAATTCTATTTCGGAGATGATAGGCGTTCCCTGCTCCTTCAGCTTCAGGATGAGCGGGGCGTCGTTCGGTATTCCGGGGCTTTTAATCACTTCGTCGGCATTCAGAATCAATTCCTCGGTGTGATGTCCTTCTTCCCAGTCAATGCCATATTTGTTCAACTGTTCCTTGTATTTGTCCTTTATGGCAGACATGTCTGAAACGAACGTGTCGAAACCTTTCACTTTGGCAAGCACGGCAGCACCTGCGCCGCTCTCGCCGGCTCCTAATACAACAATTCTACTCATATATACTTTTAGTTATTCTTTTATCTTTTTTCCTTAACAGACAAGTTGTTGAAGTACCGGCTGCTGGGAGTTGTTCATTATCCTGTTTCCTTGTCCCTCAGCCTCTTGATAGCAGTTACTTCTTTGTCGTCTCTTGTCAGCTTGTCTTTTCCTGTTACTCTATTTATCTTATTTTCAGTGTTATAATAGTAATGGCTGCCAGCACGATGGTCACAATCCAGAACCGGACGGTTATCTTGGACTCGTGGAACAGCTTGTCGGGCTTGGCAAACACCACCGAGCAGCCCGGCTCTATCAGACTCATGCCCGTGCGGAAGTGGTCGTGTATGGGGGTACGCTTGAACAGGCGTTGCTTGCGGCCCTTGCGCTTACCCATCTTGTAGTACACGCGTTGCAGTATGACCGACAGGTTCTCTACCAGGAACACGCCGCACAGGATGGGTATGAGCAGCTCCTTGTGGATGATGATGGCATACACGGCGATGATGCCGCCAATGGTCAGGCTGCCCGTGTCGCCCATGAATACCTGTGCCGGATAGGCGTTGTACCACAGGAAACCTATCAGCGCACCGATGAAGGCGCAGATGAAGATAACCAGCTCTTCCGACCCGGGAATGAACATGATGTTCAGGTAGCCCGCATATTCTATGTGGCTCGACACGTAGGCCAGTATGCCCAGCGTGACGCCTATGATGGCCGAGTTGCCTGCCGCCATGCCGTCCATACCGTCGTTCAGGTTGGCACCGTTGCTCACCGCCGTTACCACAAAGATGGTGACGATGACAAACAGCACCCAGCCCGCCGTCTGGGCGTGGTCGCCCATGAAGCTCACCAGGTCGGCGTAGTCCAGGTTGTTGCTCTTCACGAAGGGGATGGTGGTCTGCGTGGCCTTGATTTCCTTGGCGGCATGTACCACGGCTGTGGTGCCGTCGGGCTTTTCCATTTCAATGTTCTCGCGGATGACCACCTGCGGGCTGAGGTAGAGCGTCAGTCCCACGATAAGTCCCAGACCTACCTGGCCTATAATCTTGAACTTGCCGTGCAGTCCTTCCTTGTCCTTCTTGAATATCTTGATGTAGTCGTCGGCAAATCCCAGCGAACCCAGCCAGACGGTGGTGATGAGCATCAGTATCATGTAGATGTTCTCCAGCTTGCCCAGCAGCAGGCAGGGGATGAGGATGGCAAAGATGATGATGACGCCACCCATGCTGGGCACACCCACCTTGTTGACGCCGAAGGGGTCTATCTTGGCGTCGCGCTGCGTCTCGGTGATTTGCTTGCGTTTCAGCAGATCGATGAACTTGTCGCCCCAAATAGCCGAGATGAGCAGGGCCAGAATGATGGCCATCAAAGCACGAAACGAGGTGTAGCCAAACATTCCCGCGCCGGGAAAGTCGTATTTGTCAAGCCATTGGAATAAATAGTATAACATGCTTTTTAAGTGGTTAATGATTAATGATAAATGGTTAGTGGTTAATGGTAAATGGTTAGTACGATGAACTTTCCACTCTCAACTCTCAATTCTCCACTCTCCACTTAACTAAATATTTTTTTCAGTTCCTCCTTGTCGTCAAAATGATGTTTCACGCCTTTTATCTCCTGATAGTTCTCGTGTCCCTTGCCGGCCACCAGCACTACGTCGCCCTTCTGTGCCAGCATGCAGGCGGTGCGGATGGCCTCGCGTCGGTCAGCGATGCTCAGCGTCTTCTGCATGTCGTCCTTGTCCAGTCCGGCCAGCATGTCGTTGATGATGTCTTGCGGCTCTTCAAAGCGCGGGTTGTCCGAGGTGATGATGAGGCGGTCGCTCAGGCGGGCAGCCTCCTTGGCCATGATGGGACGTTTGCCCTTGTCGCGGTTACCGCCGGCACCTACTACGGTGATGACCTTGCCGCGGCCCGTCAGTACGCCGTGTATGGCGTTGAGCACGTTCACCAATGCGTCGGGCGTGTGGGCGTAGTCCACGATGGCAGTGAATCCCTGCGGCGAACGGATGGCTTCGAAGCGTCCAGATACGGGGTGCAGCGTGCTCAGTGCCACCAGTACGTCTTCTTCCTTCTTGCCCAGCAGCACGGCAGCGCCGAATACGGCCAACAGGTTGCTGGCATTGAACTTGCCTATGAAGGAAACAGCCAGCTCGTGGTTGTTGAAGTCGAGCAGCATGCCTTCGAAGTGCGACTCCAGCACCTTGCCCTTGAAGTCGCACAGGCTGCGCAGCGAGTAGGTGTAGACGTGCGAGCGCGTGTTCTGCGTCATCACCAGCCCGTTCTTGTCGTCCAGGTTGGTCAGACTGAAAGCCTCGCGCGGCATGTCGTCGAAGAATTTCTTCTTCGCTTTCAGGTAGTTCTCTACGGTCTTATGATAGTCCAGGTGGTCGCGCGTCAGGTTGGTAAAGATACCTCCGGCAAAGCGCAGGCCGCTGATGCGTTTCTGCGCGATGGAGTGCGAGCTAACCTCCATGAAAGCATACTTGCAGCCCGAGTCGGCCATCTGTCCCAGCAGGCGGTTCAGCGTGATGGGGTCGGGGGTGGTGTGGTCGGTAGGTATGGGTTCGTCGTCGATGTAGTTGCATACGGTCGAGATGAGTCCCACCTTGTAGCCGAAGTAGCGGAATACATTATGTAATAAGGTGGCAATGGTGGTCTTTCCGTTCGTACCGGTCACGCCCACCAGCTCCATCTTGTCCGTAGGATTGCCATAGAAGGTGGTTGCCACGCGGCCCACAGCGTCTTCGCTGTCCTTCACCTGCACGTAGGTGATGCCTTCCTTCAGTGTTTCGGGCAGGTCTTCGCACAGTATGGCGGCTGCACCCTTTTCGAGGGCAGCACCTATGTAGGCATGGCCGTCGGTCTGCGTGCCGCGCATGGCCATGAACAGCTGTCCGGCTTCCACCAGGCGCGAGTCAATGTTGACGCCCGTGATGTCAATATCGGTAGAACCGATGACCTGCACCGGTTGTATGGCTTTCAATAGTTCAGTTAGTTTCATACCTTATTTATATATAAGCATTAAGTTCTAAGTATTAAGTTTTAAGTTTATGTGTTCTCAGTTTCTTATTGACTGATAAACTCACATCCCTCCTATCTCAGTGTCAGCAGCACCGTCTGTCCTTTGGTGAAGTGGCTGCCATGTGGCAATGACTGCCGCCTAACCTTGCCTACGCCGCTCAGCCTTACCCTGAGTCCTTTCTCTTCGAGCAGGAAGACGGCATCCTTGGCACCCATGCCGATGACGTTGGGCACACGGTTGTCCTCCTTCTTCTGCTGGTCGGCGTTGCCGGCGTTCAGCAGTACGGCGGTAGGCGACTCGCTGGGATGTCCCCACACGGTGCTACCATTCCATTCGCCCTCACGTTGCACGGGTACACTCAGTTGGTTCAGTACGTAGAGCGCTTCCTTCATCTCGCCGGCTTTTACGGCCGGGATGACGTTGGTGGTGCTGTCGATGGCATTCTTCAGTTCATAGCGCAGGTCTTTGGCATAGACACGCTCGGCAATCTTGCCGAACACGCTACCCGCCATCAGACCACCCGAAGCCGGCAATCCCGGTTTCTGTATGGACACGATGCAGCTGTACTTCGGATTGTCGGCCGGGAAGTAACCACAGAAGCTCACCAGGTAGTTCACGCGTCCGCTCTTATAGCCGGCGGTACCTTGCGAAATCTGTGCTGTACCCGTCTTGCCTGCCACGGGGAACTGCTTGCTGCCGGCCGGCTTGGCCAAGCCTTCCGACACGACCTTTTGCAGGATAGTACGTATCTGGCTAAGCGTGTGGTCCGAGCATATCTTGGGATTGATAATCTCCGTGGGATATTCTTCCACCACCTCGCCGTTCTTCACGGCTGCCTTCACGAACTTGGGTTTGACCATGACACCATTGTTGGCAATGGCGTTATAGAAGGTCAGTATGTTCATGGGCGGCACCTGCGTTTCGTAGCCTATACTCATCCAGGGCAGGGTAGTCTTGGCAAAATACCTCTCTTTGGGTCCGCGGATGTTGGGCTTTCCTTCGCCCGATATCTGCAAGTGGAGCGGCTGGTCGATGCTCATGCGCTTCAGACCGTCGACAAACTTCTGCGGGTCGTCCTTATAGTACTTGTCTATGAGGTAGGAAACGCCGATGTTCGACGATACCTCCAGTATACGTGTTACGTCAATCTTGCCATAGCCGCCCCGGTGCCAGTTGTGGTCCTTCATCTGTCGGCCATACATGGGCATGATGCCGTTGCCGGTATCTACTTCCGTGTCGGGAGTTATCTTGCCGTCTTCCAGCGCCACCATGATGGAGGCCGTCTTGAAGGTAGAGCCCGGTTCCAGCATGTCGCTGATGGCGTTGTTGCGCATTTCGTAGTAGTTACCGTCGCCGGCCTTCATCATGTTGACAATGGCTCTGACTTCTCCCGTTTGCACTTCCATGAGTACAGCCACGCCTACCGAAGCATTAATTTCCTTCAGCTTGTCCACCAGCGCCTTTTCGCAGATATCCTGCATGCCCACGTCGATGGTCGACACGATGTCGCAACCGTCTACCGGTGCCTTGTCTATGATGTTCAGGTACTTGTTCATCACCTTTTGGCGGTGCGTGATGCCGTCCTGTCCTTTCAGCAGCGAGTCGAAAGCCAGTTCAATGCCGTTCTTGGCACCTTGTGCGGTGTCGGCATAGAGGTCGCCCAGTGTACGTGCGGCCAGTGAGCCGAAGGGCTTCTTACGTTGGTTGTAGGCCAGTTCGTGGAAACCGCCCCGGTACTTGTTGAGGTTGAACACCGGCAGCTTCTTGGCTTCCTTGTATTGTATGTAGGATATGCGGCGCGGATAGATGAGGTAGTTGCGGCTGCCTTTCTTGCGGCCCTTCAGCAGATGACGCTTGAACTCGGCCGCGCTCTTGTCAGGGAAGATGTTGTGAAGTCCCTCGCATATTTCGTTCATGTGGAGCATGAGCAGGCTGTCCTTTTCCTCGCCTCCTGCCTTGAAGTCCATATAGATGCGGTACTCGGGCAGCGAGCTGGCCATCAGCTTGCCGTCGGCCGAGAGGATATTGCCGCGATTGGGCTTCACGGTGACGTTCTCCTTCACAAACCTGTCGGCCACGTCCTGCCAGTATTGCCGCTCGGCAAACATAATCAGGGCTCCCTTCACTATAATGGCTATGCCTATGAGGCTCATGACGAGCACCACAAAGAAATAGCGGGTCATTATGTTTCTCTTGTTCTCTGCCATAATGTTTGTTTCTGTTCTCTGTCAATAGGCCGTTTTCCCGGTGCCAGTCCTTGCTCCGCTGTCGGGTTGGGAGTGGGGCCGGGGGCGTCGTCTTGGTTGTTTTCTGCTTTTGTTCTTTAATTGTTACTCCTGTTTCGCTTACTTGATGAGGTAGGGCGGCGTGGTCGAGGTCTGCAAGTCGCTTTCCTTGTTGGCCACGTACTCCTCAATGCGCGACTGACGGCTGCGTTCCATCAGTTCCGAACTGCGCGTCAGGGCATCGTACTTGATGTCGGTCAGTTCCTTTTTCAGCCGGTCTATCTCTATCAGCTGTTGCTGGCAGGCATAGCGGTTGTGTATGTAGAACAGGATGAGCACCATGATGAGCACCAGCAGCTTGGTTTGCCGGCGAAAGAAGTCGGTGGCCAGTATGTCGCCTCCGATGATGTTCTTCCACGAGGTCACTCTTCTTGTCTTTGTTTTGTTATTCTCTTCCATTGTCTTCTTGTGGTTTTCAGTTCCCTGTCTTTTCGGCTATTCTCAGTTTGGCACTTCTGGAGCGCGGATTGCGTTCCACTTCGTCCTGGTCGGGCACAATCACCTTGTTGTTCACCAGACGGAAAGGCGTGTTGACACGACCGAAGAAGTCTTTGTCTTCCTTGCCTTCCACGTTGCCCGTCTTCATGAGGTTCTTCACCAACCGGTCTTCCAGCGAGTGGTAGGTGATGACCACCAGTCGTCCGCCCGGTCTCAGGGCTTGCGTGGCGGCTGCCAGCATCTCCTTCAGGGCGTCCATTTCGTGGTTCACTTCGATGCGCAGTGCCTGAAACACCTTGGCCAGCTCCTTCTTCTCGCGCTCGCGTCCGAACAGAGGCTTCATCACATCGAGAAACTGCCCGATGGTGGCGATGGGCTGCGAGGCGCGCGCCTTGGCAAGGGCGGCCGCCAGCTTGCGGCTGTTCTTCAGTTCGCCGAAGAGGTAGAACACGTTGGCCAGCCGCTCCTCGTCGTAGGTATTCACGATGTCGGCGGCGGTCATGCCGGCGCGCTTGTTCATGCGCATGTCCAGCGCACCGTCGAAGCGGAAGGAGAAGCCCCGTTCGCTGTCGTCGAAGTGATGGGACGATACGCCCAGGTCGGCCAAAATGCCGTCGACCTCCTCCACCTGATGATAGCGCAGGAAGTTGCGCAGGTAGCGGAAGTTGCTCCTGACGAAGGTGAAGCGCTGGTCGTCTACGATGTTGCGTTCGGCATCCTCGTCTTGGTCAAAGCTCAGCAGGCGTCCGTCGGGGCTTAGCCGGCGCAGTATCTCGCGCGAGTGTCCGCCGCCGCCAAAGGTGACGTCGACGTACGTGCCCTCGGGGCGGGTTATCAGCCCGTCCACGCTCTGCGTCAGCAGCACCGGTATGTGGTAGGTCGTTTCTTCAGTCATGGTGTTATCCTCTCGTTTTGTTGTCAATCATTACCCAAGGCTTCTTCCAGCGCGTCGCTGAATTCCTGCGCACTCATGAAGGGCTGTTCGGCCCGTTCGCGTGCCCATATCTCGATGGTGTCGTCCACGCCTATGAAGCGCACGTCGCTGCCGATGCCTGCTATCAGCAGGTAGCGGCGGGGAATCAGTATGCGCCCGTTGGCATCGGGGATGACCACCTCGGCATCGCTCACAAACTGGCGGAACACGGCTTGCTGCCGGGCGTTCCACTTGCTGAGCCGCTGGCGGAGTTGCTCCTGGGTGGCAAACCATACGCTTTCGGGGTAGAGCACCAGGCAGTCCTGGAAGACATCCTTGCGCAGCACCAGGCGTTCCTCACCCGCACCTTGCAGCTGTTTCCTGAAGGTGGCCGGTATGAAAACCCGCCCTTTGGCGTCGGTCTTGGCTTCTATGTTCCCTAAAAAACGTATCATTCTCACCTTATTATAAAAAGCGACGGTAAAAGTACACAATTCCCCACAATTCCCCACCATATTTTAACTAAAATCTTACTGAGAACTTTTCAACACCCTGTTAATAGTTTATCTGATTGAAAATGAATAGTCTGCTGAAACGCATTATTGGTGGGGGATTGAGGTGGTGGGGAGACGTTTGGGAAGCTTCGGACGGGAAAATGTGGCGACACTCCGCCCGGCCGTCACAGCCGGGGGAGAAAAGTGGGGAGAGTGGGGAGGAAATTATTGGTCGTAGGAGTGGAAGCGCTTGTGCAGCCAGTGGTTGAACAGACCCAGCAGGACGAAGACCGTCAGCAGAGGCACGAAGCAGCCGGGCATGGGCTGGTGTGCTTGCCATTGGTCGATGGCATCGGGCAGGGCCTGCAGCTGTTTGGCATACTTCAGGCACAGGTAGCCTATGCAGCCTCCGCCCGACAGGATGCTGGTGAGGAGCATCAGCAGGAACAGTCGCCGCTCTTGCCGCTTTTCGCGCAAGCGGTTTTCCTGGGCAATGCGTTGCAGGGTGCGGTAGGTGAAGTTGCTCGGCAGCTTGCCGGTGGGTTGGCGGCGGATGGCCTCTCTGAGGCCTTTGTCAGTGCGGTCGTTTGTCATAGATTTTCCTCCTTCTCCATTAGTACGTACAGTTTTTTGCGCAGGCGGTGGAGCCTGACTTTCACGTTGCTCTCGGTCTGTCCCAGTATGCCGGCTATTTCGCCGATGCTTCGCTCTTCTTCGTAGAAGAGGCTGACGAGGGCACGCTCGTCGGGCGGCAACTGCCTGAGTGCGCGTTGCAGGGCCTCGATGCGTTCTTCGCTGCTGTCGTCCAGTGCGCTGTCCACCTGCGTGTCTTCCAGGTTCTGCCACAGGCGGTCGCTCACCACGGTAGTTTCCACCTGCCGCTTGCGCAGGGCCGAGAGGGTGGTGTTGTAGGCAATGCGGTAGAGCCAGGTGGAGAAGCTACTGCCTCCGTTGAACTGGTGCAGGTGCTCGTAGGCCTTCATGAACGTGTCTTGGGTGAGCTCCTCCGCATCCTCGTCCGAGTCGGTCATACGGGCAATGAGTGCGAACACTTGTTGCCCGTAGGTGTCGAGGAAATAGGCGAATTCATCGCTCTTTCCTGCCAGTATCTGTGCTATGATGCGTTGCTCTGTTTTGTTGTCCATGATGCCCTTTTAGACGCCCGATGGGTGCAAAAGGTTACAGCCGGGTGCCGAAAAAAGCAGATTTTTTTCATCGGACCTTTGACGGTTCTTTGTGCAAGGTGGTTATCTGTGTTGGAGAGGCGGTTTGATAGCAGTGGACTACTCTCGTCTGAGGAGTTAACTGCTATCGCGTTGGGAGTGTACTGCTATCATGTCAGGAGTTAACTGCTATCATGCCGGCAGTACACTGCTGCTTGGCAGGTCGTTGGAAGAACTTTCGCGCGAACTTTTGGAGGAGGAAACGCGTTGTCCGGATGCTTCTTTCCTGTGCGGAAGATTTTTTTTCTCTTTTTCTGTAACCTCTCCTGCGGTGCTTGCGTCTAAAAGGGCAGAGAAACGAAAATGGGATTCCCGAAGTATTAACAGTAAAACGAAATAAATATTATGAAAGAGTTGGTAGCTGTGGCCATTGTAGCCATTATTTTTGGAGTGATTTACAAACTGTTTGACCTTTTTGTACGTCGTAAGGAACGGATGATGCTGATAGAAAAAATGGAGAATCTGCCGGCTGAAAGCTTGCCTGACAGACTGAGAATGCCGACTTCCAGTTCCGCTCCGACGGGCGGGCTGCGCCTGGGATGTCTGTTGCTGGGTGTGGGACTTGGCTTGCTGGCGGGATTCGGTATTGCCTATGGCACGGTGCCCGGCTATATGCAAGGTGGAGAAATTGTCTGGAGGGTGCGTGACACGGTGTCGGTTATCTACGGAGCCAGCACGTTGTTGGGCGGCGGACTGGGACTGGTGGTTTCTTACATCATCGAGATGAAACAGCAACAGAAGAAAAGTTGAGAATTGCCCGGACAAAGGGTGTCGAAGGTTCGGTCTTCTTCGATGAAATGGGCAATTTTTGAAGGTTCGGGGGCTGATGGCCACTGTCGGTGGGCGGTGGGTGTCGGCCCTTTCCGGCGTATGTTGGCGTCGGCAGTTCGGGCGGTGGGGCTGGCCTGTCTGATTGTATACGTGGTAATGGCTTGTAAAACAGATGTTTGATAGAAAACAGGTGCTTCTTGATGGAGCATGATGTATACATTTACCCCCTTTCAACGGGTATAAGTGTAACATTTTGGGGCAAAAATGTTGCATTTATACCATATAGCATAGCACAGCATAGCATAGAATATATCTCCTCCTCTATGGTTCCTCTTACGAAGAGGCACCCGGAGGACACGGACGGGACGTCCGCGGAGGAGTTTTCGGGGGATGAGGGGTGGCATAAGGGCATAAAAAACAACCGGCAATGGCTCCGGTTGTTCTTGCCGCAGGGGTGGAGGCTGTTGTTTGACGGATTCCTCCCTGCGGTTGTTATGGTTCTGGATGCTGGAAGTCGGTTTTCAGACGAAATCCTTCAGCTCATGTTGCAGCTTCTGGCGGGTGAAGAAGATGCGGCTCTTCACGGTGCCGATGGGCAAGCCCAGCTTTTCGGCAATCTCCCTGTACTTGAAGCCGGCCACGTGCATGGAGAAGGGCACCTTGTACTCGCGCGGCAGCGAGTTGACGATGCGTCTCATTTCCTTCAGGTCGTAGGCACTCTCGGTATAGTCTTGGGCCTCGTCGCGCGGGGTGGAGAGGTGGTAGAGGTTCTCGGTCTGGTCTACGAAAGTCTGCTCGCGCACTACCCGGCGGTAGTTGTTGATGAAGATATTTCGCATGATGGTGTATATCCAGCCTTTGAAGTTCGTTTCGGGGGTATATTTGTCCTCGTTGTCGAGGGCTTTCAGCGATGTTTCTTGCAGCAGGTCGTTGGCTTCCTCGCGGTCGGCGGTTAACTTGAATGCGAAACGCAGGAGCTCTTCTTGTGCTCCTACCAGCTCGTTCTTGAATGTGATACTGTTCATAGACATTTTCTTTTTAATTTTTTTGTTCTGGTCGCGAGTTGTTTCAGGTTTGTTGCAAAATGGTTATTTTCGAGTTACCGTTCGTTTTATCGCTTCCCTCTTGTTTTCTGATGCAATTTTACGAAAGTTTTAGCCGGCAGATGGGGGGATTTCAAGTAAAGTTTAGGGTAAAATCTATCAATTGACAGCTATAAGGCGGCTTTTGATTGATTTTGGGTGCAGTTTTCTATAAAAACCTTGCAATAAATTAAAAAGATGCGTTACTTTTGCGCCAAATATTTCATTTTTTGGAGAGAATGGCAGACGATTCTTTGTTTTTGATAGACATTGACAGAGTGCTCCGCGAGAAGGCGGGCAGCAAGGCCAAGTACGTGCCGCGCTTTCTGGTGTCGTATCTGAAGCACATTGTTCACCAGGACGAGCTGAACGTGTTTCTGCGGGAGTCGAAAGACCGGGTAGGCGTGGACTTCCTGAGGGCGTGCATGGACTTCCTCGACACGAAGATTGTAGTGAAGGGCGAGGAGAACTTGCCTGACGGCAAGCTGTGTACATTCGTCTCCAACCATCCGTTGGGCGGACAGGACGGCATTTCGCTGGGCTACATACTGGGCACGCACTACCAGGGCAAGGTGAAGTACATGGTCAACGACCTGCTGATGAACCTGCGCGGACTGGCTCCGCTCTGCATCCCCATCAACAAGACCGGCAAGCAGGCCAAGGAGTTTCCACGCATGGTGGAGGCCGGGTTTGCTTCGGACAATCAGATGATTGTCTTTCCTGCCGGATTGTGCTCCAGACGGCAGAACGGAGTGATTCGCGACCTGGAATGGAAGAAAACCTTCGTCGTGAAGAGCGTGGAACACCAGCGCGACGTGGTGCCTATTCACTTCGAGGGGCGAAATTCTGACTTTTTCTATAACCTGGCCAACGTATGCAAGGCACTGGGCATCAAGTTCAACATCGCGATGCTCTATCTGGCCGACGAAATGCTGAAGAACCGACACAAGACATTCACCGTGACCATAGGAAAACCCATCCCCTGGCAGACGTTCGACAAGTCGAGGACGCCGCAGCAGTGGGCGCAGTATGTCAAGGACATCGTCTACAAGCTGAGCTGACAATGACAATGTCCCGGCGGAGGGCATGTACATGAGAATAAAGATTTTTGGTAGAGAATAAGCATATTTGGAGAGAAAAGAGGACTTGCCTGGTTTTGCCTGCCTTGGCGTATTTGTTTAATGAAGAAAACAACAATAATTGCACGATATGGAAGATGTTATTGCACCAATAAGTAAAGACCTGCTGAAGTCGGAGTTGACCGAAGACAAGCGACTGCGCATGACGAACAAGAGTAACAACCAAATCTACATCGTTACGGCTCAGGATTCGCCAAACACCATGAAGGAAATCGGTCGGTTACGCGAGATTGCGTTCCGTGCAGCCGGAGGAGGAACGGGTAAGTCAATGGATATCGACGAGTACGACGTGATGGAGAATCCCTACAAACAGCTGATTGTATGGAACCCCGAAGCCGAAGAAATACTGGGAGGCTACCGCTACATTTTGGGAACCGACGTCAGATTTGACGAGAAAGGCGCTCCCATCCTGGCTACGTCGCACATGTTCCACTTCTCCGACAAATTTCTCAAGGAGTATCTTCCTACAACCATAGAGCTGGGCCGTTCGTTCGTGACGTTGGAATATCAGTCGACCCGTGCCGGCAGCAAGGGACTGTTTGCTCTCGACAATCTGTGGGACGGACTGGGCGCCCTGACGGTGGTAATGCCCAATGTGAATTACTTCTTTGGCAAGGTGACGATGTATCCCAGCTATAACCGCTATGGACGCGACATGATTCTCTACTTCATGCGCAAGCACTTTGTAGACAAGGACAACCTGGTGGTGCCTATGGACCCGCTGCAGCTGGAGACTGACGAGGCACAGCTGGCGGCACTGTTCTGCAAGGACGAGTTTAAGGACGACTATCGCATCCTGAACTCCGAAATCCGCAAGCTGGGTTATAACATTCCCCCGCTGGTAAATGCTTACATGAGCCTGAGCCCCACGATGCGCATGTTCGGCACCGCTATCAACGATGAGTTTGGCGACGTGGAGGAGACCGGCATCCTGATTGCCGTTGACGAGATTCTGGCCGAGAAGCGTATGCGCCACATCCAGTCGTTCATTGAGAATGACTGCAAGGACCCCAAAAGCTACTTCTTTGCCCAACGGCAGAAGATGGAGCTGAGATGACGTAGGGTGAGCGGTCTGCGGTTAGTGGTCAGTGGTTAGCGCCTGACTGATTTTGAATATATCATAATAACGCGGTGGGCGGTTAACGAAGTTGTGCAAGCAAAAAGCTTTGCTACTCAACGTTAACCGCCCACCGCCTGTTTTTATATCCTAATCGCAGATTACGGTTGATCCAAATAACTGACCACTTACCACTAACCGCTGACCGCTGAATAACGCCTTAACTGATTTCCGGCAACCTGTTTCCGTTAATCTTCCGATAGAGGTCGAGGGCAAAGACGTCGGTCATGCCTGACAGATAGTCGAGTACGGCTTGAATACGTTCGCCGAAGTCTTCGGCGTGTATCTTGTACTGGCTCGATACGCGGTTGATAAGCAGTTGCGAGTAAGCCTTCTGCGGCGAGCGCACGGCGTCAATCATCAGTTCGAGCAGGGTGCTGATGATGCGGAAACCGGCCAGTTCGATGTCCAGCACGTCGCGCGAGCGGTAGATTTTCTCCAGCGACACCTGTGCGCAGTGGCTGTAGGCGGCAGCAGGCAGCTGCCCGATGTGCTTGATGAGGCTGCCTTCGAACTCCCCGTTCAGTATCTGTTCTTCGTTGTCGAGGAACACCCGTGTGCACTCCTTCACCAGCAGGCCTACTACGCACGACCGCAGGTAGGCTATCTGCTCGTTGACGTCGCTCACCATCTTCAGCGTCTGCTTCATGTGCTCCTGACGTTCGGCGGTGAAGTAGCCGAACAGCAGTTCTTGCGTCTCGGCCGTGGTCAGCAGCTTCAGCTTGTGCGCGTCTTCAATGTCCATCAGCTGGTAGCAGATGTCGTCGGCCGCCTCTACCAGGTAGACCAGCGGATGGCGGGCATACTTCAGCGGCTCGTTGCTCAGCTGCTTCATGCCCAGCTCGTCGGCAATGCGGCGGAAGCTTTCTTTCTCCGGCTTGAAGAAGCCGAACTTCGATTTCCCGCCCGCCAGCTTCGATGAATAGGGGTATTTTACGATACTGGCCAGCGTGGAGTAGGTCAGCACGAAGCCTCCCTTGCGCCGTCCTTCGAATTGATGGGTCAGCAGGCGGAAGGCGTTGGCGTTTCCTTCGAAGTGGATAAGGTCTTCCCATTGTGCCTCGCTCAGTTCCTCCTTCAGCGGCAGGCCCTTGCCTTCGGAGAAGAAGGTGGAGATGGCGCGCTCGCCCGAGTGTCCGAAGGGCGGATTGCCCAGGTCGTGGGCCAGGCAGGCGGCCGATACGATGGAGCCAATCTCTGTCAGATACGAACCGCCCAGTTCGGGATGCCGCTCCAGCAGTGCCTTGCTCACGTCGTTGCCCAGCGAGCGGCCCACGCACGACACCTCCAGACTGTGCGTCAGCCTGTTGTGCACAAAGATGCTGCCCGGTAGCGGAAACACCTGCGTCTTGTTCTGCAGCCTCCGGAAGGGCGCCGAGAAGATAAGCCGGTCGTAGTCGCGTTGAAACTCGGAGCGGTTTTCCTGCCGTTCCCTGTGATATTCTTCCAGGCCGAAGCGTTTGGCCGAGATGAGTTTGTTCCAGTCCATTGTCATGTCAGCAGTCGTTTTTTCTTGATGGGCAGACGGTCAGCCGTTTCCTGGGTTTCTTGCCGTTGGGCGCTCTAAACGGTGCACTCCGCCCCTCTTTGTCATAATTTAACTGCAAATGTATGACTATTTGCTTCAAATTCCGTACTTTCGCCCGTTAAGAATTTATGTAAGTATAATAAACCCAACAAACAAACCATGTTGAAAGTACAAATCATCAATAAATCAAAGCATCCGTTGCCCGCATACGCCACGGCCCTGTCGGCCGGTGTCGACCTCCGTGCCAACCTTTCCGAGCCCCTGACGCTGGATCCGCTTCAGCGTTGCCTGGTTCCTACCGGCCTTTACATCGCCCTGCCCGAAGGCTACGAGGCACAGGTGCGCCCGCGCAGTGGGCTGGCCCTGAAGAAGGGCATTACGGTGCTCAACTCGCCCGGTACCATCGACGCAGACTATCGCGGCGAAATCTGCATCATCCTGGTCAACCTTTCGTCCGAGTCGTTTGTTATCGAAGACGGTGAGCGCGTGGCCCAGATGGTGATTGCCCGCCACGAGCAGGCCGAGTGGGAAGAAGTAGAAGTGCTGGACGAAACACAGCGTGGAGCAGGCGGATTCGGACACACTGGTAAGAAGTAAAGCAAGCATAACAGCATGAGAATAGCCATTAGAATACTGATAACGCTGTGGATGAGCACCTTGTGTCTCTCGTCCTATGCCGCCTTAGCGGGTGGACAGACGGCTTCGACCCTGCTGGCTGATGCTGGTGTCGTGGCCAAGAAAAAGCCTGCCGACAAGAAGGACAAGAAGAAACGCAAGCAGCAAGACCCCTTGCCCGCCGCCGAGCCCGCACCCCAGCTCACGCCCGAGCAGCAGCGCAAGTACGACTACTATTACCTGGAGGCCAGCCGTCTGAAGCTGAAGAAAAACTACGCTGCCGCCATGGAGTTGATAGAGCACTGCCTCGCCATCAATCCTTGTGCACCCACGGCCCTCTACGAGAAGACGCAATACTGCCTCTACCTGAAGCAGACCGACCGTGCACTGGCCACGCTGGAGAAGGCTGTGCGCTATGCCCCCGACAACTACTGGTATAGCCAGGCGCTGAGCAACCTCTACATGCAGCAAGACTCCGTGGCCAAGGCTGCCGACTTGCTTGAGCAGATGAGCCTGCGCTTCACCGACAAGCTGGACCCGCTCTACAACTTGCTCGAAATCTACAACCGCGAGGAAGACTACCAACAAGTCATCACTACCCTCGACCGCATCGAGGCGCGCATAGGCAAGAACGAGCAGATAACGATGGAAAAATTCCGCATCTACCTCCAGATGAAGGACAGCAAGCGCGCCTTCCGCGAGATAGAAAGTCTGGTGGCCGAGTATCCCAAGGACTACCGCTACCAGGTGGTATTGGGCGACGCTTTCCTGCAAAACGGCAAGGAACAGCAGGCCTACGACATCTACCAGAAGGTACTGGCCGAGGAGCCCGACAACGTGATGGCGCTTTATTCGCTGGCTTCCTACTATGAGCAGACCGGACAGAAGAAGCTCTACGAGCAGCAGATTGACACCTTGCTGCTGAACAAGAAGGTGGAAGACGCTACGAAACTCACCGTCATGAGGCAACTTATCGTGGAGAACGAGCAGCAGGGTGGCGACAGTTGCCGCATCATCAACCTCTTCGACCGCATACTGGAGGTGGAGCCCGACGACCCGCAGCTGCCCCTGCTCTATGCGCAGTATCTCATCAGCAAGAACATGACGCCCCAGGCCGTGCCCGTATTGCGCAAGGTGCTGGAACTCGACCCTACCAATACCGCTGCCCGCATGACCCTGCTGGGCGAGGCCATCAAGAAGGAAGACTATGCCGACGTGACCGCCCTGTGTGAGGGGGGCGTGGAGGCCAACCCCGACAGGCTGGAGTTCTACTTCTACCTGGCCATATCCTATAACCAGGCCGAGCGTACCGACGATGCCCTCAACATCTGCCGGCGTGCCTTGAAGCAGGTGACGCCGCAGAGCAACAAGGAGGTGGTGTCCGACTTCTACGCCATCATTGGCGATGCCTGCTACAGCAAGGGAAATCCGGCCGAGGCTTTTGCCGCCTACGATTCGTCGCTGGTCTATCACCCCGACAACATAGGAGTGCTCAACAACTATGCCTACTACCTCTCGCTGGAACGCCGGGAGCTGGATAAGGCCGAGGAGATGAGCTATCGCACCATCAAGGCCGAGCCTGCCAATGCCACTTACCTCGACACCTACGCCTGGATTCTTTTTGAGAAGGGCAACTATGCCGAGGCCCGCATCTACATAGAGGAGGCCATGAAGAACGAAGGTGGCGACAGTGCCGGCATCATTGAGCATGGCGGCGACATCTGCTACATGACGGGCGACGTGGACCGTGCCCTCGAACTGTGGCAGCTGGCCAAGGAAAAGGGCATCGACACCAAGACGCTGGAACAAAAGATTAAACAGAAAAAATACATTCCCAATGATGAACCAACCACTACTCCATAATCGCGCCAGCCGCCTGTCGACTGCAAGCGTCGGCACTTGGTGTGTGCTGCCTTTGCTCCTGCTCATGCTGGTGGCACTGGCTGGCTGTAAGACGGCCGGAACCGCACGCAAGACGGCTGCCGACTGCCTGTCGTCCAAGGTCAAGCTGACGATACCGACGAAGGATGCCGTCTACACCGTGAGCGGCACCATGAAGCTACAAGGCGGTGAGCTGATGCAGCTCTCCTTCCTCATGCCCGTGTTGCGCTCCGAGGTGGCACGTGTGGAGGTGGCACCCGACTACATTCTGCTGGTCGACCGCATGGGTAAGCGTTATGCCCGTCTTACCCGTCAGGAACTGCGCGGACTGCTGCCCCGCAAGGTAGGTTTCGAATCGTTGGAGAAGATGCTTTTCAAGGCCTCCAAGCCCGGAGCCAAGCGTAGCCTGACAGGCGAAGAACTGGGCATCCCCAGCTTGAAGAAAGGAAAGATTGAGCTTTCGGACTTTTCCGACAAGCCTCTCAGCCTGACGCCCACTGAGGTGTCGTCGCGATACCGCAAAGTAGAACTGAAGGAAATACTGGAAATGCTGCTTAGCTTATGATAAACCGTCTCCTCTGCCTGTGTCTGGCTTGTTTCGTCTGGTCGCTGGCCGCGCTGGCGCAAGAAAACAAACTCATTAAGGAACTGCAAAACAAGCGCGGCGACCTGCAAAAGCAGATTGCCGAGCAGGAAACCTTGCTGAAGCGTACCGGCAAGGACGTGGGCAGTATGCTCGATGGGCTGGCCTCGCTCAACGGACAGATAGAGGAGCGCAAACGCTATATTCAGGTCATCAACGGTGACCTGGAGCGTATCGACCGCGAGCAGGCGTCGCTCAACCGCCAGCTGACTCGCTTGCGTGCCGAGCTGAAGGACAAGAAGAAGAAGTACGAGGCCTCCGTGCAGTACCTCTATAAGAACCGTTCCATCGAAGAGAAGCTGATGTTCATCTTCTCTGCCAAGACGCTGGAGCAGACCTACCGCCGCATGCGCTATGTGCGCGAGTATGCCACCTGGCAACGCATGCAGGGCGAGGAGATAAAACGCAAGCAGCAGGAGCTGACCAACAAGCAGGAAGAGCTGCGTCGCGTCAGGGCTGCCAAGGAAAGTCTGATGGCCGAGGGCGAGGCCGAGAAGAAAAAGCTGGAGGAGCAGGAGAAGCAGAAGAAGGACATCGTGGCCGGACTGCGCCGCAAGCAGAAGAGCCTGCAACAGGAACTGGCCCGCAAGCGCCGCGAGGCCAACCAGCTGAATGCCCGCATTGACAAGCTCATAGCCGAAGAAATAGAGAAAGCCCGTAAGCGCGCCGAGGAAGAGGCTCGCCGCGAGGCTGAAGCGCGCCGAAAGGCAGCTGTTGCCAACAAGAAGGGCGATGCCGGTACGTCGTCATCCTCCTCGGGCAAGCCGTCGAAGGCTGCTCCGATGGAGCGCTTCAACATGAATCGTGCCGACCGCACCCTTTCGGGTAGTTTTGCCGAGAACAAAGGCCGCCTGCCCGTGCCCATCACCGGCCCATACCTCATCACCAGCCACTACGGACAGTACAGCGTGGAGGGCCTGCGCAACGTGAAGCTCGACAACAAGGGCATAGACCTGCAAGGCAAGCCCGGCGCACGGGCTCGTGCTGTCTTCAATGGGCGCGTGGCCGCCGTCTTCAAACTCAACGGACTGTTCAACATCCTGGTGCGCCACGGTGCCTACATCACCGTCTACTGCAACCTGTCCACTGCTACCGTGAAGCAGGACGACGAAGTTAAGACCGGCCAGACCCTGGGAGAGGTATTCTCTGACGGAGCCGACGACGGCCGCACCGTCCTCCACTTCCAGCTGCGCCGCGAGAAGGAGAAACTGAATCCTGAGCCTTGGTTGGCGAGGTAGGCGGAGAATACCCTATTCCATGTATAAATTTGCGTGCCGTTTGTCCTTGCTATACGAATAGCTTGTTTTTCTGGATTAATACCAGTATGTTTGCCCATAAGTAACAGAATGTCTTATTAAAAGAAGATGAGTATGGCTAAAAGAAGATGCGCAAACGGTCATCAGTATGAGTCGGATATATATGGCGATTGTTGCCCTTTTTGTGTTTCTACAGGTTTGTCTGCAGCAAAACCGGCACCATTGGTACGCGAGCGGCTGGTGGTCAGGCCCGATACGTCTGCCTTCTGTTGGGAGAACAGAGCCGGCAGCGTGCCACCCGAGTTTAAGCGTGACTATACGCTGACTGTTGGAATAGGTCGCGAACCAGCGGATGCGTTTAACCCGGTGGGTGTGGAACTGGCTACGTACAATTACGATGGTCTGCTGAACCGGCGGCTATATGTTAATCCCAGGAGGTGGTTGGATGATTGCCTGAGGCAGATAGCCGGTGTTGAACTTTATCAGTTTTCCGGCCGGAATGACATGTATAGTGTGGGAGGAGGGCGTATGGAATTGCGGCTGTACGATGGAGCTGGGCGTGAGTACTTTCGGGGCTACTCTGAGGGGTACGAAACAGGTACGCTCGACGGTGACTTGTGGGGGCTGAATGAAGTAATGAAGAAGCTGGTGCCCGACTTTCAGCAAGCCATGGCACCAACGATAGGCTACGCCAGCAAGGAGCCGGGAGTATTGCGTGGGCGGCAGTCGGGCAAGATATACCGGTTGATGCCCGGACACAACGTGCTGTGCCGCTGGAGTGAGCATACGGTAATCAACGATGACAGTATCGGGAACCGTATATACGTGGACGACCCTCAGTGCTACATCAGTCGGCGCGAACAGGTATATATTGATGTCAGCCGTCAGGGCGATAGCACTTTTGTCTATAGTCTCGTAGGTATAAAATCGACCAATCCGAATTGCGTAAACAATCGGAGAGTAGCGCCCGGCGAAGTGTATTTGCTCCAACCAGGCGATATCATCCGTCTGGCTCTGAATGAGTTTGAGTTCTTGGTATAGCTTTGGCTCTTTTTTCGCCTTGCTTTCTGCTGACTAAATCGCTATTGTAATCGCAACATGAACTGCCTCATTCGTATCTTTCTGTACGGTGCCATTCTCCTGTGAGGCGCTATAACCTCCACACAGGTGAATTCGGTTGCACAGCAATGGCTGCGAAAGCGGTGGATGTTAAGTGGCTCATATTGGTAGTATAAGGGTTGATAATCGGTAGTTACAATTGTTCCCATGCTAGGAAACGATTGTTCCCTTAGAGAGAAACGGTTGTTTCCATAGTAGGAAACAATAGTTCCCAAAGTAAGAAACAACTGTTTCCGCGGTAGGAAACGAAAGTTTCCATGCAGGGAAATGACAGGAAACTGTATATGCTTGTATCACAGTTAACTAAGGCCTCGCATCTCTTGTCCGCTTCCGGCACTTTGCCAAAACCGATGCAGGCAGATAAACAGCGGGGAATAAGTTGTCTTGCCTGTATCTTTCTTGGTAGCCTGCGGATAGGGCGCCTTCGCCATGACTGACGGAAGGGATTGTATGTGCAAATATACAGAAATAAATGACAAGCTGATGTTGTTTGGCCATATATGAACACCCGGATGGCGCAACCTTGTGAGGGTATGTGCTCCATCCGGGTGATATTATGTGCCTGCTTCGGGGCAGGGTCTGAATGGCTGTTGTAAGTTATAAACCTTTCCGATGCTTTTCGTCGCAGGGCTGTGTGGTCGCCTGGTCGGCACACAACGGCAGGCCGGTGTTGCCCTGGTCGGTGCAGCAGTCGTTCACTGTCAGCGAACCGCCTTTGCTGCCTACCAGACTGCCGCGCGTGCCGCTTCCGATCGTTAGTGTGGCATGGTTGGTGCTGGTGTGCAGCTGGCCGTTGTCGGCCCAGCCCACCAGTCCGCCCACGGTGGCTTTGCTGTTGGAGGCGGGGAAGACGTCGGCGTAGTTGTCCGTATTGCGCAGCTGGATGGTCACGTTGGTCGCCACTTGTCCCAGCAGGCCGCCGGCGTAGACATAGTCTTTGACGTTCGTGGTGCTGAAGCTGCCATAGTTGGCACAGTCGCTGAGGCTGACCGTTCCTTGCGCATGGCCCACCAGTCCGCCCAGATTTTGGCTGATGGTGGGTGAGCCGGTGTTGTTTGTTGCGCTGAGATTGCCTCGGTTGATGCAGCCTGTCATGTTGAGACTACTAGTAGCCATGCCCACCAGTCCGCCGACGTTGTTACTACCACCAGCCGAGCTGAGAGTACCGCTGAAACTACAGTCTTGGATGCGGACGTTGCTGTTGTTCGCCAATATACAGCCTATCAGGGCACCGGTGTTTGCGGCAAGTGTCTTACACTGGTTGTTTATCCGTGCTGCGATGTGGAGGTTGGTTACACTGAAATTCTCATCCACCAGGCCGAACAGGCCAAAGTAGATGGTGGAGCCGTTGAGCGAACCGCTAATGGTATGTCCATTGCCATCGAAGTGAGCGCAGAAGGGGCGGTTACTGCCGCTGTCCCAGCTGCCTTCGCCGGTGCGCAGCCCAATGGGTATCCAGGTATCAGCCTCGATGCGCAGGTCGGTCGTCAGCTTGAAGTATTTGCCGCTGTATTTGTTGCCTTGTTCGCTGACCTGCTGGATTAGCAGCTTCAGGTCACCGGCCGAGGCGATGAGATAAGGGTCGGTCTGCGTACCGCTGCCGCTGAAGCTGGCGGAGGCTTGTGTCGAGTTGTCGAAGACGCTGACGTCGGCATCGTCGGCCAGGCGTGTCAGAACGAGGGTCTCCGTGCGGTAGCGTATGCCGGCCTTCCAGCTGACGGTGGCGTCAGCCGTAGCGTTGACTATGGCCGTATAGCGTGCACCGTTGCTGCAATACACGTTGAGGCTGAGTAGGGCAGGATGCAGCGTGGTAGGGGCAGTGGCACAGTAGAGGCGCAGAGTGTTGGCCGGCAGTCCGTCAGTGGCCGATGTTGTAGGGTCGATGTCCTGCAATTGCAGGTCGAGGTACGACGAGGCTTCCAGTCCTTGTCCGTTGGCTTGGATGCTGTGATAGAAAGGCTGTTCGTCCTCCGACTGCAGGCTGAAGCGCTGGGGCAGTCCGTCGCGGGTGGCGTCGTAGTCCTGGAGGGTCAGGTCGAAGCGCAGCAGGGCCAGCAGGGGGCTGAAGGCAATAGCCTCAGGCGCATGCTCTATGTCAGTCACACCGGTGGCGTTCAGGTAGTTGTATAGACTGAGGTGGGCGGTGCTGGCGTTGCCTTGCTGCTTCTGTCCCTGTAGCGAGGCGCGGGTGTCGGCCCAGGTAAGTCCGATGGTGCGCCACGAGGGGTAGAAGAAGTTGAAGACGGTGGTGGCGTCCACATCGTCGGCCACGTCGGCTTCGAAGCGTGCCTGGTTGTCCTTGCCGCTGAGGCTGGGCTCGGCGTAGCTGAAGAGGGCGACGGTTTCGGTAGTCTGAAGCACCTGTTGCACCTGCGGGGTGGTGTAGTAGCCCTTGAAGGCGTCGGTCGTTTCCCAGCGGGTAGCCATGCCTTCTTTTTCATTATCGTCGAAGGCAATGCGCGTCTGGGGCAGTGAGTCGCTGCCGCTGAGTGCCTGGGTGTAGATGTGGCGCGTGCGAAAGGATTGCGGGCCGGGCACGGAGGTGTCGGTGCAGGCGCTGACCAGCAACAGCGTGGCAGTCAGGGGCAGGATGATGTTATGCAGTTTCATACACAGTTATTTCTTTACGGTCAATATGTCTTCTATCATACTCTCAATGTCTTCGATGGGTGCCATGCTGCTGCTTTGGCTTCCGCGCCTTGATGAAGAGGAGAACATGCCTCCGTCGCCGTAGCCGGGTGTGGAGAAACTGTTGGCCATGACGCTGGCTTCCGTGTCCAGCTGTATGAGTTCGATGCGGGGAGCGGTATATTCTTTTGTTTTCATAATGGTCATATCCTTTCTGTTAGGTTATTTTCTTGTTGGTATTTCGGTTGGTGTCAGTAACGGAAATCGTCAGTACGGACAAGGAGTAGTGGAGAATCCCCACCTGTGTCTTTATACTCGAAATCGTTTTCTTTGAATTTAAAATATCTGAACGAACCTTCTACAAAGGCTGCATACTCATTGTCTGTTGGCGGTAATATCGGTGAATAGTTTTTGATTACTTCACGCATCTGCGTATCCATTATAGTCGATTCCCATACTTCCCATCCGACAGGTATGTCTTTAACTATCAGTTCATAGTTATATTCAGAGTTATTAAAAGACGTTACTTTATGTCCTTCCATCAAAGTGTAGGGACCAATCCGATAAGAAACGTTAAAGTAGTTGTCCCAATTGTATATCGTGAATTGTTCCAAGTCCTCCCAATAACTTTCAGTGTAAGTCTGTCCGGGCAGTGGGTCGATGTTGAGTTCACCGTCATTGTTGTAAATGATGGGTACATCTTGTATGTGGGCTATTGGTTTCAGGGTGCATTGATAATCTTTCCACAGAATGAGGTACAATGAATCTTTGTCAGCAGTAAACCCTTCATGCAATACTTCACCGGCTATGGTGGGGTAGTAAGATGCAAGCTTATATCTTTTATTATTCAGGGTGAACTCTTCGTATACGATTTCACCAGAGACTTGTTCTTTGACATAGACCGATGCAACGTGCAATCCATAGGAACTCTGGTTCTCGAATATTGTAATGTACTCGGTTAGGAAAGTTGTGGGGATAGTGGTGTACAAGCGGTTATACGCCTTGGGAAAGATGCTGTTCTCATATTCTATCTCTTCGCCCAGCTTATTGGCTATTAAGGCTGCTGCGGCATCGTCATCAATAAGTAGATAGATGGGATAGAGTTTGAAATCAATTAGCTCGGCATTACTGTTCTTGGGGTCGTTGAAGTCTACTTTAACCGATTTGTACCAGCGGTCAATGACACCGTCGGCCAGTACGTCGGTTTCGCTGTTCAGTATTTCGGAAGTGCAGGCCACGTCGCCTCCTTTGACATAGAGGCTGTTGCTTTGGCGGGTTTGTACCTGCGAGTAGGTGGTCTCCTGTCCTTCCTCCATCTTGAAGCCGCATGTATTGAGGAAGGTAGCCTCGGCTGCCGCACTAAGCTTGGTTTTGCTGTCGAGGGAAGCCCGGTCGAAAGTGGAACAGAACTCCAGCTTGCCTCCCAGGTCGGCGTGGTAGATGAAGTGGGTACCGTAGATGCGGAACAGGTCGTCAATATATTCCAATGCTTTTCCTGTGTTGTTCTGCCTGACGGCATCACCTATCTTCTTTACCATATAACGGAATCCTTCGGTCAGTACCGTCTCGTCCTTTCGGGCTATCTCTATAAAGGTGAGGGGGTCAATGTGGCGCGAAGCCATCTTGACGTTGTTCATGATGGTGCAGAAGGAGTACTGGTTCTGCTTCAGGTCGCTGCTGGCATAGCCCACCTTGGCATGTGCCTGAAAGAAACCTACGTCCAGTCCCAGGCCGGCTTCGGCCGACAGTGACTTGAGCAGTTTTTCGCTGTCGTTTCCTTCCAGTATGCTGGTAGTGAGGTCGGGCGAATGGTCGTCGATGATATAGGCGGTGTGGTGTTCCTGTTCATATCTGCGCAAGGCAGGCAAGCTGATAATCTGGTCGCGCACGCTGTTGTAGGAGGCATATTCGCCGAAGGCATCATATCCGTAACCCACGCCGTAGGAGCGGAGCAGTGCAGCCGAGTAGGCCTCACCCGCCGAGCGAGTGGTGCTGCTGGCCTGTTCCACCGGCAGGGAGTGGAGTATGTTGCCGTTGTCGTCAGTAACAAGCAGGTTGCCTCGGCGTACTTCTTCAAAAGGGTTTTGTTCCACTTCGATGGTCAGCTGTCGGCTGGCCTCTATGGTCGAGTCGGACAGAAAGATAAAACCACGGTCGGTTTTGATGTGGCAACCGTTCCATTCTTGTATGAATTCCGTTGGCAGGATATAGGTTTCGTAGCCTCTGCCGGTGTGCAGGATGCCGTCTTGCAGTCCGTTCTCGTCCTGACCGTTGCCGGTCTGGGTCATGTCTTGCCAGCTGTCGTCCTGGCAGGCGGCCGGCAGTAGCAGAAATAGCAGCAACAGGAGGTATGGGGTATGTCGTAATCGGGTGTACATGTGGATTATGGCTGTTTGATATGGGGTTATAATTAAGTGTCCTAATTCTGTAATATGTTAAATTGTTTTCTTGCTTTTACTCATAGATTATTCAATTTGCAGACTTATTCTTGATTGATGTTGTCCAGCATTATTATATAAGACAGATAGCATGATCCTAAAAGATATTCAGCATTGATAAAGCTTGTTAGGTACTCATAAGCTGTTTCAAACAGGACTTGTCTGGAAAGTGAACATCTTCCTATTTTTACTTCATTTTCTGATATTTGTACAGGAATGACAAGTGCTGACATATCGTAACCTATGCCAATAGATCCATTATTACACTTGAATCCATGTGGCCAATTTATTCCTAATTCATTATTCTTGTCCAGCCCCATGTTGAATAGAATCTCTGTATTGTAGGCTGTGGCTATTTCCATCAGGCTTTTCAGACCGCCTTCAGTGGGTAGTGGATAATACAACCATCTATCTCCTATGCCGAAGCAATAGTAGTAACCATTATATTGTGCATTACTTTTGTACCTGTGTACCTTTGCAGGCATTCCCTTCGGAAACTCTTCCTTTGCTTTTTCGCTCCATAGATACGTGCCGACTTTGACGAAATAGCATTTGTATTTCTCAAAGGGTTGCAGACTTACTAACCTGCTTGCGTTATTTTCTTCCGGCGGCAATATGTTGACTCCGCCATTGTAGATGTAGAGTTTATTCAGCGACTTTGTTTCAGAATTAAACAAGTTACTGTAAGTCGGATTGTCAGCCGTAATCTCTTCGGATGGTTCATATACGGGGTTGGCGCCCAGCCAGCGCACGAATCCCGGTGCATGGTTTTCGTCACCAACGAACACACCGCTGTAGTAGAACGCTTTGCCGTTCAAGATGGGGTAGGCCACGGTGACGGTCTTATCAGTACGGATGGTGGGAACATATTCGTTGGCCAGCAGCACGCGTTCGGTATTATCTGATTTACCGATGAGCACGCGTTTATGCTTATCGTTCTTCCAGGTCTGTTGTGCGGATGTTATGTCGATAATAACTGGCGTGTCTTCCGTTTTAATCACTTGTGTATTGGTGTATTGGTTGTAGGCTTCTTCCATCCACGCCCGTTTGGTGGGGTCGTTTATCAGGGTATAGATAGGAGCCAGTTGGCAGCCCACCATACCTACGTTGTAGTTTTGGGTTTCGGCAGGGTCATCCTGGAAAGTGTTTTGCCAGTTGATGATGGCCGAGGAAGGAACCTGCTCTTTTCGGTCGATGTAGGCTTTGATGGCATTTTGTGCGGCAACCGTTCCGCCGGTGCAGTCGATGCTGGCCTGGTAGTCCAGGCCGTTTTGTTCCACGTAGCTGTCGTAGGTAGAGCTGCTTGAGCTGGTTTTCTTGCCAAATACTTTTTTTGTGACAGTTTTTACGGTATGCTCTTTCTCGACACTTTGTTCACGGCTGATAAGTACCTCCAGGCTGATGGAGCCTCCCAGGTCGGCCGACGATACGATGTGGGTACCGAAGGTGTTGATGATGTTGCTGGCATCGCCCACGGACTTCATGTTCCTGATGGCCTCGCGGAACTCTTTGGAGTAGAGGGGTGAGTCGTCGCTGGTGGCTTCGGCTGCCAGTGCGCCGAGGTCGATGGTGCGCGACGAGGTGATTTGTTTCAATCGGATGTATCCGCACGACTGTTCGATGGTCTTTGAGCGGAAGACACTGGTCGAACTGTTAGTAATCTTGCCACAGCCCAGGAAAGTGCCACCCGAAGTCATGCTTTTGGTCAGTTCGCTGCTCAGTTCGGTCAGGGTGTTTCCTGAGAAGGTCTCTATCTCCTGGTAGTGGCGACGGTCTTCGCTGATGATGAGCATGTTCTTCTCCTCTTCAAGCTTCACTACCTGCTCGTAGTCGAGAATGGGTGAGTCGGAAAAGCTTTCGTCGCTGGCATAGTCTTTCATGACGTCGTAGCCGTAGCCCATGCGGTGCTTCTTCAGCATGTCGCCGGTCAGGGTAGCATTGTCCTCGTCGTTGTAGCCGCTCTGCCTGATGCGTACTTGCAGGCGATACTCGTCGGGATTTTGGCTGTCGGCCACGGTGATGACGGCAACACGGGCGAAGGGGTCGGTATTTTCTTCTACGCTGAAGCGCAGGTAGGTGCTGCCGTGCAGGCCTTGGGTGGTATCAAGTGTCAGCCAGTCGGACTCGGTGCTGGCTGTCCAAGCATAGCCTTGGGATTCAACTAAGAACATGTAGAAGTCGGCCCGTGACGGTATGTGCCAGGGATTCTGTGGTACGGATATGCTGACGGGACCAGCTTCCAGCTTGGTTTCGTCGATGACATCATCGTCCTGGCAGGCAGTAAAGCCGGTCAGCAGGGTAAGAAGTAAAGTCGTTTTGAGTAGGATGTTCTTCCACATGTTTTTTGTTCTGTTAAGCAGCGTTTCTTAGCGTAAGGAAAACAGGTGTGCCCGACTGGTTAGGGCAGATTTCGACACACCTGTTTCCTTGGTTTTTTAAGTTAATAAGTTTATGAGTTTATTAGTTTATTAGTCTTTAAGTTAATGTACATCTATAATTTACGAACCGACAAACTCAAAAAAACTAAATACTTCTGTTATGTTGGTTTTACTGTTTCTTCTTCGTCGTCGAGCGAACCAGTGGTGTCTATGTAGTTTTTCAGTGCGTCGTGTGCCGCAGTGTCATCAATAAGTACATAGATTGGAACCAGTTTCATATCGATGAGTACGGCTGTTTTAGGCTCGACAGTTAACTGCCATGTCTTGACTTCTTCGTTCGACAGTGTACCACCCGTGGCCAAAATGCAGACTTGGCTGACGTCGCCACCTTTGACAGTGACTTTGGCTTCGGTATTTTGAAGGAGTTTCTTTTGCGCTTCGGTATATTCACCATCGCCATGTACATCGACCTGCACAGCTGATTTGTACTTGAAGTCAAGTGCTCCGCCGGCAGTCATGGTGTCGCCCAATAAAGTTTTATCAACCGAGATGTAGTAGTCGAGTACGCAACCCATAACGGCTTTGCTGATGAAGCAGGGACCTATTTCATCGCAGAAGTCCTTGCAAAGTTTCTTTTTCTCTGTATCGGTGATATTTTCCTTACCTATGGCTTCCTCAAACGCTTTTACCTTCATTTGGAAACCGGGAGCGTAAATCTCGTCGGCAAGTTCGGGTTTCTGCTTGATAAGGGCAATGAGGTTCATGTAGTTGATTTCGCGTGTGTACTGATAGCTCTTCAGGCGTTTTACGGCGTACTCCTTGTTGGTAGAATTGCTTGACGAACTGCCGAAGTGACCTTTTACATCGACGGCGAAAGCATTGAAGTTGACATTGACCGAAGCAGCTACGGACAGCTTTTCTGACAAGTCTTCCTGGCTGTTAGCTGTGGTTACTTCTTCTTCTACCTGCGGAAAGTATTCGTCTATAAACAAGTCGTAGCGAAGTGCCTGTTGCAGGCTGTCCAGACGGCTCATGTTGAATATCTGCATGTTGGTGCCCAGGCAGTAGTTGGTGTTAGGCAGGTATGAGTAGCCGGCACCTTTGTTGGACGAAATCATTTTCATGGTCTCGCTCATGTCTGGAGTTTCAGCCTGAGTAGTAGCACGGGTATAAACGTCGCCACCGGTGCTGCGGGTGGTTGCATCGGCATCCAGCTGTTGCAGGCTGATATTGCCTGAACGGCTCTGGTACCAGTTGATTCCTACAAACAATCTGACAAGTGTAGGGCCTTCACCTTCTTTCTGGAGTGGTACAAGGTAGTCATTGTCGGTGCTCAGACGCCACTTGCCCGGTACGTTGACCTGTATGTAATATTCATTGAAGTCGGCAGAGAATACGTCTACCGGCTTGCCTTGCTTGTCGACAATGGTGAATGGTGTCTGCTCCACTACCTCAGTGTTTTCTTCGCCATTATCATCGGTCGGAACATCAGTCAGTATATTGTTGTCGCTGCACGACGTGGTCGAGAAACCCAGCAGGACCGAAAGAGCGCAGGCCGACAGCCATGGCTTGATGTGTAGATTTGAAAAGATGGTATAACTCATATGCTCTGTAAAATATTTATTGCCAGCATGTTCCCGTAATATTACCAATAATCCGATACTTCCTGTCCAAGGTGCTGGTGTTAGCAGTTAGCTCCTTGCTCGATAGCAGTGGACTCCTTACGCGTCAGCAGTTAACTCTTTATCCGTTAGCAGTGGACTCCTTATTCGTTAGCAGTTAACTCCTGTGCTAGGGGTATCCGGTAGCCTTTAGGCAAGCTGAATGGTTGACTCGGGAGATATATGCCTGGCATGAATTGGTTGATTGAAGTCCCCTGTGCATCTGCATGTTGATACATTATAGATACACAGGGAGCTTATGAATACCTGTCAGCCTCTTATGCGTCAGGTGTTTCTTCTTCATCAGTCAGTTTACCTACGGTTTCCAGGTATTCTTGCAGATGGGCTTTGGCCACAGGGTTGGTCATCAGCAGGCTGATGGGTACCAGTTTCATGTCAATCATGACAGCTTTCTGAGGAGTAATGCTTTGCTGCCAATCAAGCAGGACTTTGTTTTCCAGCGTGCCACCGGTACTCAGGATAGAAACTTTGCTTACTTCGCCACCTCTTACGTTGATTTTGGCTTCAACGTTTTTCACCTTATCCTTTTCGGCCTGGCCATATTCGCCTTCACCGCTGGCGCTAATAGATGTGGATACCTTGATGTCGAGTGCACCACTGACGCTCAGACTGTCGGACAGTTCGCTTTCGTTGATAGAGATGTAGTAATCGAGTACGCAACCCATAACGGACTTGCTGACGAAGCAAGGACCAATCTCATCTACAAAGGTCTTGCAGGCTTTCTTTATTTCTGCGTCCAGCGTGCCGTCGGTATTCTTGGCTGCCAGTGAGTCGATGTTGTCCTCGAAGTTCTTTTTCATCATGAGGAAGCCCGGAGCAAGAATAGCCTTAGCCATTTTTTCATTCTCATTGGCCATTGCAATGATGTTCATGAAGTTGATTTCGCGTGTGTACTGGTAGCTCTTCATGCGCTTAACGGCATATTGTTTCTTGGCGGTGCTGCTCGATGAACTTTCGTAGGCACCTTTTACGTCGGCAGAGAAGGCGTTGAAGTTAAGATTGACGGAAGCTGCGATTGACAGTTTCTCGGTCAGTGCCGATTCAGAGTCGGCCGTGGTTACTTCTTCTTCTACTACCGGATAGATTTCGTCGGTGATGAGGCTGTAGCCAGTAGCTTTCTGGATGGAGTCGAGCTTGCCCATGTTGAACAGTTGGATGTGTGTACCCAGACAGTAGTTAGAGTAGGGCTGGTAAGAGTAGCCGGCACCCTTGTTGGACGACAGCAGGTCTTTTACGCTTTCAGGGTCGAATTCTGCTGTTTGGTTCACGGTAACTGTTGTTTCGCCTTCAGCACGTGTGGTGACGTCCTGACGGCTGATGCTAATACCGCCTACACGGGCTTCACCCCAGTTGCAGCCTATCAGAACAGGGATAGTGGCATCGCCTTTGCCTTTGGTTTGAGGTAGCGCAATGAAGTCGTTCTGGGACTTGATTTCCCATTTGCCGTCGGCCACTACTTTCAGGTAGTATTCTCCGTATTTACCCGAAATCATGCTGACGGGGTTTCCGCTGGCGTCTACCAACTGGATGGTGGGTTGTTGCAACGCGTTGTCGATGTCGTTTGTCAGTTCATCGTCGGTGCACGCGGTGTTCAGGCATAAGCCTGCGGCCAAGAGGCCTGCTAATAAATAGTTGCGTTTCATAAGAAATTAAGAATGTAATTAGTTAATATGATGATGTTTATTGTTTCATTATTTCTTGTTTATCAGCTTGTCCATCGTTTCGGCCACCTGTCCTGTGAACAGCTTGGCCATGGATACCAGCTTGGCATCCATCAGCACCACGTTGGTGTTGCCGGCATAGACTTGGTCGAAGCTGATGCTGTTAATCCATTGATTATACATGGCTTGATCAATGCTGCCACCGGTATTCAGGATGGAAACGATTTGCGCGTCGCCTCCTTTGACGTGCAGGTATTTGCGATAGTGCTCTTTTACTTTCTCGTAAGCTTCTTTGTATCCGCCGTTACCTTCTACTTTTATTATTTCTGCGGCAGTGGCACTGGCGGCAATGTCGATGGTCAGCGATTCGGTGAGTACCGATTTGTCTATCTCCATCTCGTAGTCTATGGAACCACCCATCATGGACCTGGCCACGAAGCACACGCCCCATTTGTCGAGGAAGGTTTGGATTTGGCTCTCAGAAACACCGGTTTTGTTCATTTTCTGCAACTTGGTCCAGTCGGCCAGAAAACCGGGAGCAAAGAGTGCTGAGTCGCCCTTGATGACGTCGCTCACAACGTTCTGATACTGTATGTCGCGGCTGTAGACCACGCGTTTGGTGCGTTGCAGGGCAAACTGCGTTTCCTTGGCCTCTATCTGTGTATAGTCCAGCTGGCCGGTCATGCCGGCTTTGAATACCACAAATACATCAAGCCCCACAGAGCAGTTGGCGCTGATTTGCCTGGACAGTTCTTCTTCGGAGTTGGCAAAGACAAACTCTTCTTCTACCGTGACCGTATTGTCGTCGACCACATACAGGTTCTTGCCGTCGGTCATTTGTCGGTAGTCCATGTAGGCGATGTCGAATACCTGGTACTTCATGCCTTCGCAGTAATCGGCGGTGGCATCGTAGCTGTAGCCAGCACCTTTCTCTACGCTGGGATAGCCTATCAGCATGGAAGCGGCGTTCTGCTTGATTTCAAGCGTCAGTGCGTCGTCGCCCTTTGTAAGGGCTATGCTGACGGTGGCTTGCCTTATCTGTGGCTGCTTGTTGGCAGCAATGCTTATTTGCAGGGTGGCAGAGCCGTTGCCGTTGGTCGTGTCGAAGCTGACCCAGTCAGCAGTGCTGCTTGCTTCCCAGTCGCTGTTCGACGATATGGGTATTTGCAGAGCGTTCTGGTTCTGGTCGACGCGGAAGCTCAGTTCGCCGGTGGTGTGTATCCACAGGTCGGGTTCTTCTTCCTTCTGGCAGGCGGCGAGCAGGCATAAGGCGCAGAGCAGGCTCATGAGCCGGGCGGTGGTTGTATATAAGGTGTTAGTGTGGTGCATGAATGCGTATGTTGTCTGTTATTTATTATAGGTATTCTTCCATACTGTTCTTGTAGACCGAACCGTATTGCGCTTCGTTGTAGATTTGCACATGCGAACCGGTGGTGGCCCGGAACAAGTCGTAGTACAGCTCGCGCAGGGTAATGGTAGGGTTGCTGTAGAGTGCGTTGAGCAGCGAATAGGTGAAGCGGTTGCTCAGCCAGACGTTCTTGTAGGGAATGTCGGGCTTGGACGTTTCCCACTCGCCCGAAGCGGTGATGGCCATGATGCCTGGGATGCCTTCGCAACTTTTCATGACGCTGCCGGCATAGCAGGTCTCTGTTATCCACATCAGTTTGCGATAGGCTTGTCGTTCGTGCAATGTCAGAAACAGGTCTTTGGCCTCTTCGGTCGTAAAGCTGTATTCGTCCCCCCACAGCAGTTCGCCGTGGTTGCCGTGTCCGCTCCAGAATACGATGACGTTGTCTTCCTGGTTGGGGCTGATGACGTGGGGCAGGCGGTCGCTGCGCTGGCCGGTCAGTATGTCGGTCAGGTCGGCCGGAGTCAGGTCGCTCAGCTTGTAGTCTATCAGTGCGTTTTCGTAGACGTTGGTTCCTTCGGGGTCAATGTATATCTTGCCCGGGTCGAAGTTGGACGGGTTGTCGGCTATGTCGTCTTCCTCTATCAGCACGATATGCTCGTCATCGTAGCCCTGTATCTTCAACAGCTGGTAGAACGACAGAGCATCGGCCTGATGCCGGTAGTTGCTCCAGCCTTTGGAGGCGGCAATGACGACAGCCCATTTCTCCCGGAGGGGCAGGTATTCAGGCTCCTCAAGGTCGGTTTCGAAGGTCTGTTCCTTTTCCTTCTTCCAGTTCCAGCTGGAGGTATTGGCATTGGTGCGGTGTGAACCGTCGGACGAGCGGTAGTCGATGGGCAGAAACTGATTGCGATACACGAACCAGTGGCTGTACGTGCCGCTCACTACGTTGGTGCAGACTTGCTTGTCGAACACCAGCATGCCGCTTGCTCCGCTTACGGGAGAATACGTATTGTACTCAATGAACATAAGCAGGAGGTTTATCATACCTGGCATCCACATACCTTGCTGTTGCAGCGTTTCGTCCTCGGTCGGCACCGTAATGCGGCGCAGGGCTGCGTTGAGGTCTGTCTCCTCGTGTACGTACAGGTCGTAAGCCCCCAGCAGTGTGAGGAATATGGCATCGTAGAGGTAGGCTTCCCAAGTGGGAGACTCTCCAAACTTCACTTCGTAGGCAATGTCGAAACCCGATTCGGGGTTGGCCGAGAGTCCTGTTCCTTCAATACTTTCCATCAGCTCGCCACAATCTTGCAGCACGCTCTGCTGGAAGGCCTCGTCGCTGAAAAGCAGGCGCGTCTTTCCGTTGTGGTCGTATTGTTCCAGCATTTTTTTCACGTCGCTTCCCTCGGCCGGTACGCATATCAGCGCTTCGGGTTGAGTGGACAGAGCCTGGCGCATGGATTGCTCCACGTTGTCGGGCGTGTACTCCAGCACCTGGTCCACCTGCATGTTCAGTTCGTTGGCCTGGAAGGCAAACCAGTCGGTGAAGGTCTGTCCGTAGATGTCGTCGGGTGCCAGAAGCGATACGCGCTTGCAGCCCTCTTCCAAGGCAATGGTGAGCAGGGCTTCGCACTGGGATATGTCGGTCTCGACCAGCGACCACAGGAAGCTGCCTTCGTTGGCATACATTCTTATCAGTTCGGCCGATGAGGCGTTGGGCACAATCAGTGGTTTCAGCGATACAACACATTCGCTGGCCATGACGGCCACGTTCTTGGACAACCGGGGGCCGATGATGGCCAGCAGGTCTTCGCGATAGGCCAGCTTGGCGGCCAGAGCTTGCATGTCTTCCGTGTCTTCGTCGTACCACTCAATATCGAGCTGTATGACGTAGTCGTATTGTTGTGCCATGGGTACGCGTAAGTTCTCCTGCGCCCAGGCTACGGTGCGTTCTATGCGTTTCTTTTCCGTTTCGTTGCTCAGGGGCATGATGACGGCCACTTTGTAGTAGACGGTCTCTACAGACAGGTCTGTTCCTCCTTCCGGCAGGTTCTCAGGTTCATGACGGTCGGAGCAGGCTACGAGAGCCAGCAACATGAAAAGAAGCGGGAGGAAGATGTTGAAGCAGAAGTTCTTACTCATGGCTTTCTCCTCCTTCCTCGGCAAAGTTCTGTTCATATTCCTGTTCTTTTTCGGTAACGATGGGGTAATAGTAGTTTATCAGCTCTTTGTAGCTGTCCTCATATCCTTCCACCCAGTCAATGTCGGCATAGCGTTCGGCTATGCCATAGGTGGTGTGCAGCGTGTCGCCAAAGGTACCTTCGGAGCACAACCGGGTAATGTATTGCTTGACAACCTGGTCGATACGCTTCACGGTGGAGAACGTGATGTGGGCGGAATAGGCCGAGAGGTTGACATCCATACCGGCCGTGTAGAGACGGTCGGGGTACTCGCGCGAATAGCGGTAAATGCCTTGGTTGGAGCCTCCGGCTACGGGATAGATAAACCGGTAGTTGAGGCTGGTCAGACTGTCGGTCTGCTGGTAGGCTTCCTGTGGCATGGAGTAGCCGTTGAAGTCTTGAGCCAGGTAGCTGGTGACAATGTTTTCCCCTTCGTTGTCCAGAAACCCGTCACGGAAACCGTCGATGTTCCTTTTGAGTGACAGGTCAGCGGCGTTGGCGGCAATCACGGCCGCACTGTCGGCAAACAGGGTGGCGATGCTGCCAGCAATGTAGGAAGCGCCGTACATGTTTATCATGAACGTGTAGAGGGGCAGGTCGGTGCTGGCGGTTTCGAACAGCAGCATCTTCTTGAACAGCTCGTCCGGGAGATTGTTCCCTTCGGTAGCAATCCATTCTCTGACGGAAGCTTCATATTCGTTTCCGGCAATGATGATGGCATCAATGCTTCCGTTGTTCAGAAGCCAATATAGCCAGCCCTGAATCATTGCTTTGCCTTCATCCAGCGTGTTGGGCGAGTAGATGGTGATTTCGGCATTGCCTTCTTCCTGTGCTTCCAGCGCGCCTTTCAGGATGAGGTCGTTGTAGGCATGGTCGCCCAGCCCTTGTGGTGAGAAGACTATGGAAATCCCAGTTTTGGGTTGGGTCGGTTCAGTTGGTTGCTGGTTTGCCGGGTCATTGTCATTGTCCTGGCAAGCGACCATGAGCAACACAAAGCCCCATATATACATGCAGCTGAGTAGTCTGTTGTAATGTACTTTCATGTAGCAGTCCGATTCGTCTTTCGATGTATTCAATCCCTGTATTCTGTTTGTTTGTTGCCGGAAAGGCGAAGCAAAAGTAGTAAAATGGGGAAAGATGCACCGGTCTGCAAAGGGCGTATAGGGGACATCTGGTCATCTATAGGGGACATTTAGTCGCTCATTGGTGACATTTAGTCCCAGACAGCAGGCGGGTTGTTTCGTTTCAGTTAACTGAAACTAATGTTTCAGCCTGTTGAAACAAGAGTTTCAGTCCGGTGAAACCAAAGTTTCAGTCCAGAGGAAACTTTGTTTCTGTTCAGTGGAAACATTGTAAAATCCTGTATGGGATGCCTGCCTGTCGGAGTATGTTCTTGTCAGGTTTGTTCAATCTTCTTCCTGGGTTTCGTCTGTGTCTGCTTCCAGCCGGCTTTCTCTGTATTCCGAGGGGTTGATTCCGTACTTGGCTTTGAAGGCACGGCGGAAGGTGCGCAGGCTGGCAAAGCCAGCTTCGTCGGCAATGGCTTGTATGGTGTAGTTGTCGTACTTGTTCAGTAATGACAGTGAGTAATGCAGGCGCAGGTTGGTGATATATTGCGGGAAGGACATCTGTGTATTGGCCTGCATCATTTGTGCAAAGCGGTTTTTGCTGATGGACAGCAGGTTTAGCATGTCCTGGCGCGACAGTTCGGGATTCTTGTAGAGTTTCTGTTCTTTTATCAGATGTTCCATCTGTTCAAAAATCTCTTTGTCAGCTGTTTCCTCTGCATTGGTTTGACAGTATTCTGTCTCGTTCGGACGGCTTGTTTCGCTTTGACTTTCAGGTATGTCTGCCTTCGTAACCGCGGTATTCCTTTGTGCAACTTCCTCATCCAGTCGCTGTTTCAGTTCCTCTATTTTGTCCTCATAGGCTATTTGTTCGTTGAGGCGTGCGGTTATCTTACGGTTTTTCTGCTTCACGATGCGGGTGTTGCGCACCATGATAGCTATGCACAGAATGGCCAGTGCCAACAGGCAGAGCAGCAGGGTGCGTATGGAGGTGGCCGCTTTGAGTTTGCGCTCCTGTGCTTTGATGGTCCATTCCTTCTCGTGCATCTGCATGAGTACGTTTTGCTCTGCCAGCTGACTGCGCAAGATGTCTGAACTCAGACTGTCCTTTACATTAGTCAGCCGTTGTTGGAAGAGGAAGGCTTGCCGGTAGTCTTGTTTGCCTTTGTAGGCTTCTACCAGTATTTCCAGGTTCATTGCCAGGTTGGGGCTGAGGCTGTCTTTCTGGCATTGCGGCAGGTAGTAGTCAATGACTTTGTCGTAGTTCTTTGTTCTCAGGTAATACTGGGCCTCAAAGTCTTGTCCTTCCTTGGTTGCTGCAAATTGGGTGGCTTTGAAGCGTTGGTAGGCTTGCGCTGACTGTTTGCTGTCGCCCAAGGTTGCCAGCAGGGCAGCCTGCTTGATGTAGAGGTAGCCGCGTTGCTGGTCCAGGTAGCCGATGGGTATGTTCTTGTAACTCTCCATTTCCTTGATGACAGCTTCCCGTTTGCGGCACAGTTCCAGTGCCTCTTCTATTTTGTTTTCTTCTTCCAGCTTGCTGGTCAACTGGCCGTAGAAGTAGGAGAGTGTAGGCTTCAGCTTGTATCCTTTGTCGGCTTCCGCATATTCTATGGCTTTGTTGAAGTAGCGGTCGGCTTCCTCATATTGGCGGAGGGAATAATAGCACTCGCCGATGTAGAACAGCTGTATGGTCTCCTCCTGGCGATCGTTTGTTGAGCGGGCTATACGTATGTTTTCGTCCAGATAGTGTATGCTTTGTTCATAGTCTTGTCGGCGCCTGCAGATGTCGGCCAGGATGGACAGCACTTGCAGGTAGTTTTTGTAGTGGGCTTTCAGCGAGTCGTCAGTGTAGGCTTTATGTGCGTAGACGTAGGCCAGTTCCAGCTGTCTTTGGGTATAGTAGATTAGTCCGCGCTGGTTATTGATGAGGCAGGGTAGTGCTGACTTTTCCTGTTCTATGACGTCCAGAATGTGCAGTGCACTGTCAGGATAGGCAATGTGTAGTCTGATGGCATTCTTCAAGGTATAGGTAGAGTCGTTGCACTGGTTGGCCCGTAGTCCTGAAAATACGATGAACAGCAGAAATCCTGTGAAGAGTCTTTTCATTGTTTGTTTGAGTTTGATGGATGTCTTTTTTATGTAAGCGATGGATGGGGCTTGTACTGGTTACAAACCCTTCAGCCCGTCGAGCAACTCCAGGTAGAGTCCGATGGCTTCTTCTATCTCGCTTACCATGACGTACTCGTCGGCTGTGTGCGAGCGGCTGCTCTTGCCGGGACCCATTTTGAGCGAGGGGAAGCGCATCAGTGCCTGGTCGGAAAGAGTGGGCGAGCCAAAGGGCGTGCGACCCAGTGCGACGGCGCGCTTGACCAGTGGGTGGTTGGCGTCGATGTGCGAGGAGCTGAGGCGGAAAGAGCGGGCGCGGGCTTCGCACTTCAGGTGGCGGCTTATCTCGGCAAAGAGTTCTTCGTTGGTGTAGCATTCATTGCTGCGTATGTCTACCGTGAAGGTGCAGCGGTCGGGCACCACGTTGTGTTGCGTGCCGGCGTTGATGACGGTTACGCTCATCTTCACCGGCCCCAGCAGGGGCGATACTTTTTCGAAACGGTAGTCGCGCAGCCAGGCAATGTCGTCCAGCACCTTGTAAATGGCATTGTCGCCCTCCTCGCGGGCGGCGTGTCCCGAGCGTCCCACGGCAGTGACGTCGAGCACCATCAGTCCTTTTTCGGCTATGGCGGGCTGCATGCCGGTGGGTTCTCCCACCAGTCCCAGGGCTATGGGTGGCAGTCCGGGCAGCACGCTTTCAATGCCGTCCTTGCCCGACACTTCTTCTTCGCACGAAGCCAGGAAGACAAGGTTGTAGGGCTGCGACGTGAGGCATAACTGACGGAACACCTGTAACAGACTCACCAGACTGGCACCGGCATCGTTGCTGCCCAGACCATAGAGCTTGCCGTTGGCTTCCAGCGTAGGCCGGAAGGGGTCGCGCCGCCAACCTTGCACGGGCTTCACGGTGTCAATGTGCGAGTTGAGTAGCAGGGTAGGCTTGCGCAGGTCGAACATGGGGCTGAGGCACCACACGTTGTTGCCTTTGCGTCCGGTTTGCAGGCCACGTTCTTCCAGATAGTTCTGCAGGAAGTCGGCGGCTTGGGTTTCTTCGCGACTGATGGAGGGAATGGCGATGAGCGATTGCAGCAGTTCCACCGCTTCGGCGGTCAGTGAGGTTAGGTCGGTGTTCATGAGAGTCTCTTCTTTATGTTTTCTATATTGTGTGTGCAAACATACAGAAAAAAAGCGAATGAAGCGGAATGCCGGGACAGGTATTCCGTTTCATTTGTTTCTATATAATACCTGGCAAGTTCTTTATTTCATGGACTTGCGCAGCAACTGGCGGTACATGCCGCCTACCAGCGGTCTTACCACGCCTTTCATCTCCAGTTCGAAGAGCATGGCACTCAGGCGGTGTACGGGGATGTTGGACTGTACGGACAGGATGTTGATGTGTGTGTCGCCTTCGCGTACAAGGATGCGCACCACGGCTTCTTCCTCTTCGCTCAGTTCAGGGAACAGATTGCCTTGCACGGGGTCCGGATGCTTGCCTTTGGCACGTTCCTGCCAGCCCATGGCCTCTACGAAGTCGGCTGCCGACTGGATGAGTGCGGCCTTGTTGCGCCGTATCAGTTCGTTGCAGCCCGTTGAACAAGCGTCGCCTATGCGGCCGGGCACGGCAAAGCTTTCACGGTTGTAGCCCGAAGCCAGTTCGGCGGTGATGAGCGAGCCGCCCTTGCTGCCAGACTCTACGACGACTGTAGCGTCGCTCATGCCTGCCACGATGCGGTTGCGGCCCACGAAGTTGAAGCGGTCGGGGCTTGTTCCGGTCAGGTATTCGGTCAGCAGGCCGCCGTCAGTCAGCATGTCGATGGCTGTCTTGCGGTGTACGTAGGGATAGATGCGGTCCAGTCCGTGGGCCAGTACACCGACGGTGGGCAAGTGGTTTGCCAGGGCGGCGCGGTGGGAGTGGATGTCGATGCCGTAGGCTAGGCCGCTCACGATGATGACATCGGGGCAGAGCGAGGACAGCTCGCGCACAAAGGTGTCGCAGAACTGCTTGCCGTAGTCGGTGGCCTGGCGTGTACCTACCATACTGACGATGTGGCGCCGGTTGAGGTCGACGTTCCCTTTGAAGAAGAGTACGGTAGGTGCGTCCTCGCACTCCAGCAGGCGCGAGGGATAGGCCTCATCTTTCAGGGTGAGGCAGCGCAAGTGGTTTTTCTCCACGAACTCCAGTTCCTGCTCGGCACGGCGGAAGGCCGATGGGTTGTCCAGCGCTTGCAGGGTGGAGGCGTGCAGGCCGGGCAGCAGACGGGGCAGGTCGTTGCGGCGTGCAAAGACGTCGCACGCGCTACCGGCAGCCTCTATCAGGCGCTTGGCGCCGATGTGGCCGATGCCGTTGCACTGGGTCAGTGCAATGCTGCAGAGGCGTTCGTCGGTGTACATGGAGATTTATTCTGTAAAGTAGGGCGCAAATAATTTGTCGAAGAACTCGCAGGAACTCAGACGGCCGTTTATCAGGCAAACAATCTCCACTACGGCTTTGAGCGACAGCTTACCATCGCTCTTGCGTACAATATCCTGGTAGAAGACATATTTTATGCCCTCTTTTTTCAGATATAGTTTGGAGATGAACCAATCATCGCTGCACAAGGGCGTTTTAAAAGCCATGTTGATACGGGCTACGACGGGGTCGATACCTTCCTTATGGAGCTGTGCAAAGCTGACATTCAGGCTGGTGAGGAACTCATGGCGCGTATGTTCCAGGTAATGCTGGTAGTTGGCGTTGTTCACAATGCCTTGCAGGTCGCACTCGTAGTCGCGCACCTTCATTTCCAACTCGTAGATGTATTTTTCTACCATAGTAATAATGATTAATGGTGAATGGTAAATGATTAATAGTAAACGGTGGATGCTGGATGGCCTATATCAGTCTGCACAACTGCCTGTCATTACCCATTCACCATTAATCATTCACCATTGTTATTATCCTCTCTGATGCTCCACGTCCAGTCCCTTGAAGCGCTTCAGTTCTTCCACGCTCACCAGCTTGTAGAGCTTGTCGCTGGGGCGAATCTTGACGGACTTCATGGAGAAGTGCTCGCCTTTGTGAACCGTTTGCACGGGCTTCAAGTCGACGCGCGCTTCCTCCAGCGTGACATACTCGGCACCGGTGGTCGGACCGGTGATGAGCAGCTTGTCGCCCACACTGATTTCGGCAGCCTCTACCAGGAACTCGGCCACGCCGATGTTGGAGAAGTAGCGGATGCCCTTGCCCACGTATATCTTGCGCTCGGTGGCTGCCGAGCCGTAGTTCTTGGTCCACTCGCCCAGACGCTGGCCCAGGTAGTAGCCGTCCCAGAAGCCGCGGTTGAAGACGGTGGCCAGGCGGCGGTTCCATTCTTCAATCTTCTCGTCGGTGAACGTATTGTCCAGGTAAGCGCGGATGGCCTCCTTGTAGCATTCCACCACGGTGCGTACGTACTCGGGGCCGCGGGCGCGGCCTTCTATTTTGAACACCCGCACGCCGGCGTCCATCATCTTGTTCATGAAATGGATGGTCTTCAGATCCTTGGGCGACATGATGTACTGGTTGTCAATCTCCAGCTCGGCGTCAGTCTCCTTGTCGCGCACGATGTACGAGCGGCGGCACACCTGCATGCAGGCACCGCGGTTGGCCGAGTTGTTCATCTGGTGGAGCGACAGGTAGCACTTGCCGCTGACAGCCATGCACAGCGCACCGTGGCAGAACATCTCGATGCGGATGCGCTGACCCGACGGGCCACAGATGTTCTCCTCGCAGATGTGGCGGTAGATTTCGGCCACCTGGTCGAGGTTGAGCTCGCGTGCCAGCACCACCACGTCGGCAAACTGGGCGTAGAAGCGCAGCGCCTCCACGTTGCTGATGTTGAGCTGCGTGCTGAGGTGTACCTCCTGGCCTATCTCGCGGGCGTAGGTCATGACAGCCACGTCGGCGGCTATGATGGCCGATATGCCGGCTTCCTTGGCTGCACGCACGATGGTGCGCATCAGCGGGATGTCCTGGTCGTAGATGATGGTATTGACGGTGAGGTAGCTCTTCATGCCGTGCTCGTCGCACGTGCGGGCTATCTCGCGCAGGTCGTCAATGGTAAACGTGTTGGCCGAGCGGGCGCGCATGTTCAGGTTTTCGATACCGAAGTAGATGGAGTCGGCTCCTGCCTGTATGGCGGCGGCCAGCGATTCGCGCGAGCCCACGGGAGCCATGATTTCAAAGTCTTTCAGTTCCATGTCTTTTTATCAGTTGTGTGGCAAAGGTAGATATTTTTCCGTACTTTTGCAGCCTAAATCCAACAGAATTATGAAGATAGCCAACATAGACCTGGGCCCGCGGCCTGTGCTGCTCGCCCCCATGGAGGACGTGACAGATCCCGCCTTCCGACTGATGTGCAAGCGCTTTGGCGCCGACATGGTATATACCGAATTCGTATCGGCCGACGCGTTGATACGCTCTATCAGCCGCACGGAGCAGAAACTGAACATCAGTGACGAGGAGCGGCCCGTGGCCATACAGATATACGGACGTGATACGGCCACGATGGTAGAGGCTGCCAAGATAGTGGAGCAGGCACGACCCGACATACTGGACATCAACTTCGGCTGCCCCGTGAAGCGTGTGGCTGGCAAGGGTGCCGGAGCGGGTATGCTGCAGAACATTCCGCTGATGCTTGAAATCACCCGTGCCGTGGTCGATGCCGTGAAGATTCCCGTTACCGTGAAGACGCGTCTGGGCTGGGATGCCGAGCACAAAATCATCGTCGTCCTGGCCGAACAGCTGCAAGACTGCGGCATCAGTGCCCTGACCATTCACGGCCGGACGCGCGCGCAGATGTATACCGGCGAGGCCGACTGGACCCTCATAGGCGAGGTAAAGAATAACCCGCGCATGCGCATCCCCATCATTGGCAACGGTGACGTGACCACTCCGCAACGGGCGCGCGAATGTTTTGACCGCTATGGCGTGGATGCCATCATGATAGGCCGTGCCAGCTTCGGGCGGCCTTGGATATTCAAAGAGGTGAAACATTATCTGGAGACGGGTGAGGAATTGCCTCCCCTGAGTACGCAGTGGCGCATGGAGGTGCTGCGGCAGGAAGTGGAGGACAGCGTCAATCTGCTGGACGAGCGACGTGGCATCCTGCACGTTCGGCGTCATCTGGCAGCCAGCCCGTTGTTCAAGGGCATTCCCAACTTCCGCGATACGCGCATTGCCATGCTGCGGGCGGAGACAAAAGAGGAACTGTTTCGCATCTTTGACGAGGTGGAAAACACGTATTTTGCCACTGCGGAAGGCAATGCCTGAGGACGTTTGATAGTAGTTAAGACTTATCGCGATAGCAGTTAACTGCTATCGTCTGAGGAGTACACTGCTAACGTGATAGTAGTTAACTGCTATCAAACGGGGAGTTGACTACTATCGAGGCAGCGATAAATGCCTTTAAATCAGTGGGTATGGAAAAGAAAAAGGACATATCAGCCATCTGCAGGGCTGGTACGTCCTTTTTTGCTTTATTCAAGTTTGGGCTCGGCTCAGCGTACCTGAGTGGCTACTGAGAGGCCGGATTTCTCGGCTTGTGGCAGGGCAATGTCGAGCTGGCGGGTCTGTCCGTTGAGGCTGACGTTGACGCGGATGGAGGCTGGGTTCTCGCTCTCGCAGCGCGGATTGGCCAGGTTCAGCTTGCCGGTCTTCTCGTTCCAAAGCAGGGCACAGGGTGCTTCGGGCTGAAGCACGGTTCCGTCGGGCAAGGTGAGCGAGGCGGGGGCATAGAAGATAGCTTCGGTCAGTCCCAGCGATTTGTGGCGCACGGCCTGTAGCTCGGTGGTATTCGACAGAATCTCCACAGGCAGGTCGGTGGCATATTGTTGTGCTTCGGCGGTTTTCTTCATGCCTGGGCGAACCAGGTAGGCATAGCTGCCGTTGGTGGGACGCTGGCCGTGGTCGATGGTCAGGCTGAACAGCTCATTGGCTGTAGACACGTGGCAGGTGGCCTTGGGGTCGAGCAAAAAGTAGCCTACCTGTCCGTGGAGTACCCACTTGTTGCCGGTCAGCGTCTGCTTGCCTTTCAGCGAGGCCGCTTTTCCGTTGTTTTCATAGTTCACTTTTCCGTCGGCATTGCATTGGTTGATGGTGGTCAGCACTTCGGCCTTTCCCTGCGGATTGCTGATGCCGCTGCCCAGACAGACGTACTCGTTGTCAAAGTAGAACCATGCCTTGTGGGCTTGCAGGCCGTGGCGGTCCAGCTTCATGCCGCAGGCACCGTAGATGCTGTCGCTGACGCCACCGGCAAAGTCGCTGCCGTTGCTGCCGCCTTCGCCCCAGTCGGGGATGGGCAAGGGCTCGTTGCCCTGTTCGGCGGTGATGCCGGGATACTGGCGGTTGTTGAAGCGCTTGAAGAAGTCGCGGTCATATTCACGTCCGGTCACGAAGAGGTAGTTCACGCCGTTGGAGGCATAGTAGTTGAAGTTGCCGTCGCCGTTTCCGGCCTCGTTGCCCACGGTGCGGGTAGAGGTCATGCGGCTGCTGGCCATGTAGTTCGTGCGGCGGTTTATCATGTAGTCAAAGCGCCAGAACATGCGGTTGCCTTGCAGGCCGTTGTCACCGCTGATGTGTTGCAGGGCCAGCTTGGAGGCTTCTTTCGTGTCGGGGTCGCTCAGCTTGTAGACCCGTTCGGCCAAAGCCTTCACGGCATCGGAGAATTGGTTGGAATGGATGTAGCGTCCGGCATTGTTGGGGTCGTACTGCCGGCTGAAGAACACCCACTGCACGCCTTGTATGAAGAGCTGCTGCAGGAGGTCGACGCCTTCGCTCTGATATTGGGTTCCTTTGCAGAACTCCAGGTAGGAGAGCATGGAGTTGACAAATTCCTTGCCATAGCTGGTGAAGTAGAGCTGGCGTCCGCTGCCGCAGTGCTGGGCAAAGAGGTAGTCGGGCTGGATGCCTTCGACGGGTTGTATGGTGAGCAGCTGGCTCATCTTCTGCTGGTAGTCCTTCATCTGCTCTTCGTTGCGGGTCAGGATGCTGGCAGCCAGCGAGCCCATGATGATATCGGCACCGTTGGCTCCGGTCATGAACCGGGGAGCGGCGTTCTCGTAGCTCCAGCGCAGGTAGCTCATGGTTTTGTCGAAGAGGGCCTTGTCCTGCTTTATCTCTTGGTTCATCAGTACGACGCTGGCCGAGAGTTCCTTGGGGTAGGGTATGTAGCGGTACCACCAGTTCTGTGCCTGGTGATTGGTGTCAACCCAGAAGTTAAGCGACTTCAGGTAGGCTTCCTTCAGCTTGTAGTTATGGTAGTAGGCATTCTGTGGTTGCTGATAGGCGCAGGCCAGTGTGATGAGGTGCTGCACATGCTTGCGCGGCGAGCCGTCGGTGGCGCGGTAGTTGAGGTTGATGAAGGCGCCGTCGGGCGACATCAGCTTCAGCAGTCCGTCCACGGTCTCTTTACCTGGATTCTTGCTGAGGTATTTCTCGTACATGCGCTGGTAGATGACGTCGAAATCGTCGGCCACAGCTCCGGCAGCCATAAGCAGGCAGCAGGTAGCTACGACGATGGTTCGGATGGATGTAGCTAGGTTCATTTGTTTTTTTAGGATTTTGGGGTTAAACAATACAGGGAGGAGCCTCTCGGTTCCTCCCTGTTCCAAAATGATTAAGGTCTATTATTTGATTAAGGTCAGAAGTCTTGCGTATATATGGTTTGTTTTACGTTTTTTTACTTGGGGTATCTTCGGAGCTTTTGTGGGGGAGGCTCCGAAGATGTTTGTGTCAGCTTATTCAGTTACAACTACTGTATACTCCTTCACAACCGAAGTCTCCTGCTTGTAGTTTCCGTTGGTAGCTACAAAGGTGGCGGTATAGGTGCCGGGAGTGTTATAAGTGTAGTTGTAAGCGCTAAGACTTTGGTGCAAGCTCTTGATAGCTGTTCCAGAGTCGGGGGTACAGCCGTTGACAACCATCAAGTTTGTAACCAACCATGCATACATGAGCGGAGTGTTAGCTGGAGTACTGTGGATGAAGAAAGCGTTGAAGTTGCTTAAGTTCCATACACCAGATGTATTATTGGTAGCTGTTCCGTATGGCTTTCCGCCGATTGTATTACGTCTGTTGCCGCTGACTCCTTCTGCATCCAAAACTTCAGGATGTGCATAATACATGTTCAGTGCAGTAAAGCCAAATGAAGAAGCAGACAGATTTGTTACAAGTCCATTCTCAAGTGTGTTTACAATACCCATATTGTTGAACTGGAAGCGAGACTGAACAGCAGAATTGTCAACGCCTTCGTAGCGGAGTGCGATAGCAATACGCTTACCCATGTATGGAGTCATATCGATATCGTAAGAGAGTGTTGTTGCAGTCTGAGGCAATTCATTTTGTGGAATGAGTGTTTGCCATTGATGCTCTTCTACCAACACTGAGTCTGCTTTGAAATCGTTGGTTGCCAGTCCAGGAAAGTTGTCGGAAACCAAAATCTGCATGATATTGGCTGGTTTTCCATATTGTGCTTGCAGACTGAATTGCAAGCGTGAACTTGTAATCTCGCTTGGATCAACTTGCGTACGATCTTTGTAGCGGTATTCTTTTCCTGCTTCACCACTGAAGAAAGTCAGAAAGTCAGGGTCACCACCTACTTTGAACGGAATAGGGGTACCTTGTTTTACGGTGATGGTTTTACCATCGAATTGAACGTTGTCGTTTGTTTCGATGGCGATGTCCAGTTCGACATCTTGTACCAATTCATTTTCGCAAGATGCGAAAGCCATGCTGGCTACGCTCAATGCTATAAATAATTTATTCAGTTTCATACTTCTTCTTTTCTGTTTTTATAGTTCAGATTATTAAGATTACCAACCCGGGTTGTTTTCTGTGATGGCTGTATTAACAGACATTTCAGTATCGGGGATGGGATAGTAATTGTAAGTGTCGGTAATCTGGAAGAAAGTCCATACACTGTAGGTATCACCACCTGTCCAGTTGCCGGCAGCATCTTGCTGTGCGCGTGATGCCAGTGCGTTGAGGCTGCTAACATATTCGCCCCAGCGGATGAGGTCGAAACGACGGGTATATTCAAAGCACAGCTCCATGCCGCGTTCGTCTTTCACTGCCTGACGGAAAGCATCCTTGTCGAGGCTTCCTTCTTCGAAAGTAGAGATGCCTGCACGGTTGCGGACAGCGTTGAGGCATTGGTAGGCCAGTGTAGTAGGAGCAGGGTTGATTTCGTTTTCAGCTTCGGCAATCATCAGCAGTACGTCAGAGTAGCGCAATACGGGGAAATTGATAGAAGTGTAGTTGGGGTTCTTCTTCACATTCTGTGATTCGTATTCGCGACGGTACTTGGCACCGGGACGAGAGTAGTTGCTGTTGGCTTTATCATTAGCTGCCATTTCAAAATCACCGACGTTGGTACCGGTGTTCTCACCATAAGAATATGACTTGTCCCAATATTGTCCGCGTACTTCTTCCAGTTTTCCGGTGAAGAATTTACGGCCGGTTACGCCCTTACCATTGGTCGCTTGTACATATTCAAACGGAGCGATGTTCCAGTTCATGCGTTCAATGTCACCGTTCTTTACATAGAGTTCGTAAAGTTTGGGAGTTGTGCGATAGTAAGCATAACCATAACCGGGGTCTTTGGCTCCGATGATGCTTTGGTCGTCGATACGGGGAGCATTGATACCAATCAAGTTTCCGATACGGCCTTCAGCGCGTGTTTCTGTGCTGTAGGTTCCGGCAAATTCGATTTCCCAGATGCTTTCGTTGGCAGTAGTGTTGTACTGGTTAGAGCAGAGGTCGATGAATACGTCCCAGTAGTTCTCGGCCAAGCCGTGACCTTCGCCCATTACCTTCTGTGCGAAAGTGCTGGCTTGTCTGAAATATTCTTGAATCTTAGTCTGGTCACCGGCTTCGTGGTCACGATAGTGTTCACCGGCACGGAACAGGCAAACACGTGCCAGAATACCCCAAGCTGTAGATTTGGAGATACGGCCAGGTTTGTAGTTCAGTTGGGCAGCAGACAACAGACCGTCGGTGCATTCATCCATTTCCTTCACGATGAAGTCATAGATGGTTTCCTTATCTGTACGCGGAATGCTCAGTCCGGTTACGCTTTGGGTGGATGTAGTCTTGAAAGGAACATCTCCCCAGCCTTCTACCAGGATGAAGTAGTAGTAAGCGCGCAGGAAGCGGGCTTCAGAACGGTATTGTGCGCGCAGCTCAGGAGAGATTTCGCTGTCGGCAATCTTGTCGATATTCTCCAGGAAAGTATTGGCACGGTCGATACCTGAGTACAAGGTAATCCACAATTGGCTGAAGTAGGGTGAACTGGCTGTAGCATTGTTACAAGAGATAACGCCACTGGCTTCAGGGTTACGTCCGCCACCAAAGTGAGCCAAGTCGTCGCCGGCAGCCAGGTGGATGTAACGGTTACCATAGAAGTTCTGTGATGCCAGCGGTGCATAAACAGATGTCAAGAACGAACTGGCCTCGGCAGCATTGTTGAAGTAGGTTTCGGGGGTCAGCTCATACGGTTCTTTTTCCAAGAAATCGCAAGAAGCTACTGCCAAGCATGTGAAAACGGTAAATATAGCTGTTTTTAAAGATTTCATATTGTATAGATGTTTAATGGATTAAAAACCTAAGTTAATACCAAAGCTGATGTTCAAGGCACGGGGATAAGATGAATAGTCAAGTCCCGGTGTCAGCGCAGAGTCACGGATAGATACTTCAGGGTCGTAGCCAGAGTAGCCGGTCCATGTCCACAAGTTCTGTGCTGCTACATACACACGTGCATTGCTTATTTTGTACTTGCTCAGGAATGTCTGCGGGATGTTGTAACCCAGCGTTACAGATTTCAGACGCAGGAAAGAGGCATCTTCTACAATACGTGAAGAGATAACCAAGTTAGAAGCAGAGTTGGTGGCTGCCGGGATATCACTGTTAGGATTCTCGGGTGTCCAACGGTTTGCATAGCTTGCAAACTGGTTCAATTCACGCTTTTTCTGGAAACCGCTTTCGAAGAAGAGGCGGTTGGCATTGATAACATCGTTGCCATAGCTCCACTGGAAGAAGATATTCAGGTCAAATCCTTTATATTCGAAATTGTTGGTGAAACCGCCGGTGTGGATAGGAGTACCACGTCCAATCATGGTACGGTCGTCGCCGTTGATGATACCGTCACCGTTCAAGTCTTTGTATTTAGGCATACCGGGTTGTGTGTTTGCCTCGCTTGAATAGTGAGGAACATCACCTTTCAGTGTATAGGTGTTACCAGACTTGTCGAAGTCATCATATTTGTAAGTTCCTTCGTAGATATAACCGTACATCATACCCATGGGATAACCTACTTTGGCAATGTAGTTGGGCTGGCTGTTGTAGTTCTGGTCGAACTGTGCTGTGCTCAACAAGGCAGTTTGTCCTTCAGTCAGTTCCAAAACTTCATTCTTATTGAAAGCAATGTTGAAGTTAGTGCTCCATTTGAAATCTTTCTTGTCAATGTTGACAGTATTCAAGGTGAGCTCGATACCTTGGTTGCGTACTTTACCGATATTCTTCATGGCGGTTACGTAACCTGAAGTATAAGGCAGGGTAGCGTTCAGCAGCAGGTCGCGTGTGGTCTTGCGATAGATATCCATGGTGAAGCCGATACGTTCGTTGAAGAAACCGAGGTCAAGACCGAGGTTCCACTGTTCGGTTGTTTCCCATTTCAGGTCTTCGTTGGGCAGTGAGATAGGAGCTACACCCACGCTTTCAATAACATTGTCAAAAGGATATACTGTATTAGGAATATTGGCAGTTTCGCGATGGCTGCGAATCATGTCGAGCAGTGCATAGCGGTCGTATTCACCGATACGGTTGTTACCTGTCAAACCCCAGCTGAGACGCAGCTTACCGCTTGACAACCATTTCTTGTATTGCTCCATAAAGCTTTCTTCTGTGAAGCTCCAAGCCAAAGAGGCTGAGGGGAAGTAACCGTAGCGGTTCTTCTTGCTGAACTTGGACGAACCGTCGGCACGGAACGAGAATGTAGCGTAATACTTTGACTTATAGTTATAGTTGGCATTTCCAAAGTATGAGAACATAGCCCAAGAAGACTTGGATGAGTCTGTTGTATTGATAGTACCTTGGCTCATACCTGCCATACCCAGTGATTCGTTAGGAATATCGCGGGTGCTGTAAGCATAAAATTCGTAGTCAGAGTTCTGTAGAGTTGTACCCAGCATGGCACTCAGAGAGTGGCGGTTCTTCCAGTTCTTCTGGTAAGTCAGCAAGTTTTCGTTCAACCAGGTCAGGCGTTCCGAACGTCTAACTTCGGCATTTACACCCATTGTAGAACGGGGACCACCGTAGCGTGTCTTTGAGTTGTTGAAAATATCGTTGTGACGGTTGTCGTATGTCCAACCACCGGTAACTTTCAACTTCAGTCCGGGGAGAAATTCATATTGAACATAACCGTTCAATTGCAGGTTGTTTGTATAGTTTTTGCGATAAGCATTTTCCAAGTCGAGAATAGGGTTGAAACGATAATCATTTGCATCGTCAGCCGTTCCCGGGTCAATCAATTCGTTGCGCAGGTCGTCCAAAGAACCGTTAGGATAAGCCACCGGACGATAACCCCAAACACTATAGAAGAGGTTGTTCATACCAGAATAAGAACTTGAAGAAGGAGAACTACCATTTTGGATGGAACGAGAGAAGTTGGCATTCAGGTTCATGGTCAGTTTCTCGTGCTTAACGGTAGTATTCATACGTGCCTGCAAACGTTCGTAACCTGTTTCCAGCAAAATACCGTCTTGGTTGTAGTAAGAAAGAGAAGCATTGTAGCGTACACCTTCTGTACCACCAGTCAGGCGAACATTGTGATTGTGTGACCAAGCTGTACGGAAGATGGCGTCCTGCCAATCTGCTTCGGGTACGTTGCGGTAATCGTCGAGTGTCCACTGCTTGCCGTTGTAGTCCATGAAGTAACGTTCTGCTGTACGGGTCGGTTCGATTTCGTTCTGCAGTTTTACGAATTCGTAGCCGCTCATCATATCCAGAGTCTTTGTAACCTGTGATATACCGAAGCTGCCGTCGTATGAAATCTGAGGCTTTCCGATTTTACCTTGTTTGGTTGTGATGACTACAACACCGTTGGCACCACGCGAACCGTAGATGGCGGTAGCAGAAGCATCCTTCAAGATGTTGGTAGATTCAATATCGTTAGGGTTGAGGGCAGCAGCCTGTGCAGGGTCTTCAACAGGGAAACCGTCGATGATGTAAAGAGGGGTGTTGTCCTGTGTCAGTGAGTTGTTACCACGGATAGTGATGTTCATGGTAGAACCCGGCATACCTTCACCAGAGCTTACGTTTACACCGGCGATACGTCCGCCCAGTGCCTGGTCGAAAGAAGCAACAGGAGCACTCAGCAAGTCTTTCATGTTGGCTTTGGCAACAGAACCAGTCAAGTCACCCTTGCGTACTTCCTGATAACCAACTACCACCACTTCGTCCAGAGTCTGGGTGTCTTCTTCCATCGTAACAGAAAGGTTCTTTTGATTGCCTACAGTGATTTCCTGTGTCTTGTATCCGATGAACGAAAAAACAAGGACATCGGAAGACTTGACGTTGGACAACGTGAACTGTCCACTCATGTCTGTGATGGTACCATTACTAGTGCCCTTGATTACAACGCTCACACCAGGAAGCTCTCCCATGGCGTCGATAACTTTACCTGTAACCTGGCCACCCGTCTGCGCTTGAAGACCAAAGCTGAACAAAATAGCCAGTAGCATTAAGGTTACTTTTTGTCTCATAATATTAATTTAATTAGTTAATAATAAAAATGTATTTCATTATAAAGTTGGGGTCTAAATAGGTGCTGTTAGCGCTGCTTTTGAATGGCAGATAACCCTGTCCGAAGTTGTTGGGCTGCTGTGGAAGTATGCCTTTTGAGTTGGAAGGACTCTCTGCTCAAAGTTAACGCTCGTTTCATTTTACTATCCTTTTTTAGGGTATTAAGGCGTTATAATCGTGCTGCAAATGTAGTGTACGGCCATATTTTACTATGGTTGTTATAGTACGCATTTTGTACGATATCGTACGTAAACAGCTTTTGCCGGCCTTTTGGATAATTTAGTAGGTTTGAATGGATTTTTGCAGTACCTGCCTGCTATGGTTGTTGGCAGGCAGGTATTATGCAAGATTCCTTATTTCTTCTGCTCTCTGACTTCTTGCAACAGAGTGGCAAGTTCTTTTACCAATTCGGGATGCTCGTTTGCCACATTCGTCTTCTCCGACGGATCGCTTGCTATGTCATAGAGTTGCGGTTTGGGATTATTGCCCAGTTCCATGCGTGTCCAGTGTTCGATGGCAGGTTTGTCACTGGGTTCAATGTATTTCCAGTTGCCTTTGATGATGGACAAGGTATTGTTCAGGTTCTGCTGCACGATGTGGTCGCGGCCGATGGTGTCGTTGCCCAGGAAGGTATCGAGCTGGTCGCGGCTGTCGGGAGCTGCGCCGGCCGGTATCTTGTGGTTGAGCAATGTGGCCAGTGAGGCGTACACGTCAATCATGGAGAAGGCAGCCTGTTGTTTGCCGGGCTTGATGCCGTCTGGCCAACGGACGATGAAGGGGATGCGTGTGCCGGCTTCGTAGGCACTGTACTTGCCTCCGCGATAGTGCTTCATGGGGGTGTGTCCGTTGAGCAGTTCGAAGGCTTGGTCGTGGTAGCCATCGTCGATGACAGGGCCGTTGTCGCTACAGAATACGAAGATGGTGTTGTCAGCCAGGTTCAGACTGTCCAGCGTGTGCATGATTTGGCCTACAGTCCAGTCGAGTTGCAGGATGACGTCGCCGCGAGGGCCGAGGCCGCTCTTGCCGGCAAAGCGTGGGTGAGCCACGCGGGGCACATGCACGTCTTGTGTACCCAGGTAGAGGAAGAAGGGTTCGTCCTTGTGCTGGGATATGAAGTTCTTGGCGTGGTTGGTGATGATGTCGGCTATGTCTTCATCGTTCCACAAGGCCGACTTGCCACCTGTCATCCAGCCGATGCGCGGAATGCCGTTGATGATGGTATTGTTGTGTCCCTGGCTGGGTTTCATCTTCACCAGTTCGGGATTCTCTTCGCCCGTAGGCCAGTCGCCCACCTTGTGGTCGTAGCTGACGGTGATGGGGTCGTTGGGGTCGAGGTTGACTACTCGTCCGTTTTCCACGAAGACGCAGGGAACGCGGTCTACCGTAGCCGGAATGATGAATTCGTAGTCAAATCCTATATCTTGTGTATTGGGCTTGATGAGCGTGTTGAAGTCTGTACCGCCCTTGGGGCCGAGACCCAGGTGCCACTTGCCGATGACACCGGTGGCGTAGCCTTCAGCCTTGAACATGTCGGCCATGGTGACGCAAGCAGTGTCTATAATCAGTTCGGAGTTGCCCGGAGCAATGCCGGTGTTTTCCTGTCGCCAGGGATACATACCTGTAAGCAGGCCGAAGCGCGAGGGGGTGCTGGTAGAGGACGTAGCGTAGGCGTTGGTGAATTGCAGGCCTTGTCCGGCCAGGTGGTCAATGTTGGGGGTGTTTACTTTGGTAGCACCGTAGCAGCTGAGGTCGCCAATTCCCAGGTCGTCAGTAATCAGATAAATAATGTTAGGCTTTTGCCCGGCCCGGTTGCTGGCTTCTTCTTTCTGCGTCTTGCTGTTGCAGCTGCCTAAAAGGAGTGCACCGGGAAGCAATGACAGAAGATAAGGTAAATGTTTCATTGTTCCTAATGGTATTAGTTTGACGTCACAAAGATAGCGCCGAGGTGGAAAAAGGGGTGTATAATGGCGTACAGAAGATGGACGAAAATGTACAAAGGGCTGTTTTACTGTCTTTTTGTATAATATTGGCAGAGTAGGGGATATGAGTGGACAGAGTGGAGAGGAATGTCTGAAGCTATCCTGATAGGAGTTAAGAGATAAGCTGGTTTCGGTTAACTGAAACCAAAGTTCCAGTTAACCGAAACTTTAGTTTCTGTGGAGTGAAACTAAAGTTTCTCTTAAAGGAAACGGGCGTTCCTGTCATGAGAAACGCCCGTTCTTCCTTCACCGGTAAGGGATGAATGAAGCAGTGGAAATGGGATTACTCTTCGCTTTCTTCGCCTCGGCGGTAGGCCAAGGGGCTGACGTTGTAGACGTCCTTGAAACACTTGGCAAAGTAGCGTGAAGAACTGAATCCGATGCGTTCGGATATTTCGGTGACGTTCAGCTCGGGGTTGTTGCGTAGCATCAGTGCACCCTTCTTCAGGCGTATGGTCAGTATGAAGTCGTTGGGCGTCTGGCCGGTAATGGCCTTCAGCTTGGCAAAGAGGTTGGTGCGTGCCATGCCCATTTCGCGTGCAAAGCTGTTGACGTTGAACTCGGTGTCGTCCAGGTGCTGCTCTATGATGTTCATGGCGCGGTCCAGGATGTCCTTGTCTATGGGGTTGGTAGCCAACATCTGCACGGCTGCCTGTGGTTGCTTGCTGAATTTTTCCTGCAGCAGGATGCGTGAGTTGACCAGGTTGTTGCAGCGCACGATGAGCAGGTTGGTGTTGAAAGGCTTGGTGATGTAATCGTCGGCACCGATGCGCAGTCCTTCGATGTTCTGTTCTACGGCGGTGCGGGCGGTCAGCAGCACTACGGGTATGTGGCAGGTGTTGTTGTCTGTCTTGATGCGTTTGCACAGCTCCGTTCCCGACATGTTGGGCATGACGACGTCGCTGACCACGATGTCGGGCATTTCCTGCTTCAGCAGTTCCCAGGCCTGTGCGCCGTCCGGGGCGGTCAGTATGGCATAGAAGGGGTTGAATATTTCGGCCAGCATCTCGCGTATGGAGTCGTTGTCTTCCACGATGAGCATCTTGGCGTCTACCCTGCGTTTCAGAGGAATGTCTTCTTCTATTTCAGCTTGTAGCAGGTTGGCATTGTTGTCGGTCAAGCTCATGTCAGCAGGCTGTACGGGTTGCTCTTCGGACTGTACGGGTGCTATCTCGCTGGGACTGAAGCGGCTGGCGTCAAGTGGCAGCGTGACGATGAAGTTGCTGCCTTTTCCCAGTTCGCTTTCCACTCTGATGCTGCCGTGATGCAGTTCCACAATACCTTTGGTCAAGGCCAGTCCGATGCCTGTTCCGCTCTTGGCAGCGTCTTTTGTGTCTTCTTGATTGTCTACCTGGTAGAAGCGTTCGAATATCTTGTCGGCCTCTTTGGCTTCGATACCCGTTCCGCTGTCTTTCACTTCGATGATGGCGTTCCCGTTCTCTTTCCTGATACTTAGTGTAATGCTGCCTTGCGCCGGCGTGTGCTTCAAGGCGTTTGACAGCAGGTTGTTTACTACTTTCTGCATCTGCTTCTGGTCGAACCAGGCTTCCAGCGTGTCGCTTTCCTTCACGAAGTTGAAGGCTATCTGCTGGCTGTTGGCATATTCCAGGAAGAGGAGGTAGTTCTCGTAGAGGAAGTTGACCAGGTTGTGCTGGCTGACTTTTATCTTCATGTGTCCCTGTTCCTGCTTGCGGAAGTCGAGCAGTTCGGTGATGAGTTCGCGCAGCTGGATGCTGTTCTTGTAGATGCTCAATACCTTATTATATATGTGGGGAGTGAAGTGTTGGTATTGCATCAAGGTTTCCACATGCGACACGATGAGGGTGAGCGGCGTGCGGAACTCATGGGAGATGTTGGTGAAGAAGCGCAGCTTGGTCTGGTTCAGGGCTTCCACATCTTGTATGTGCTTCTGTTCATATTTCAACGATTCCTGCAGTTTGATTCTGGCCATGTAGGTTCTTATCAGATACCAGAAGAGTGTTCCGAGTACGATGGCGTAGAGCAAGTAGGCCCATACGGTCTTGTAGAACGGAGGCAGGATGTGTATGGTGAGTCGCGCGGGCTGGCAGATGTCGGTTGTCTTTCCTACGGGTTTGATGGTGAGGTGGTAGGTGCCGGCATTCAGGTTGGTGTAGGTCAGCAGGTGGTTGTTGCGCGTGTCGGTCCAGTCTTGCGAGAAGCCTTCCAGACGGTAGACAATATCGTCTTTGTTGGCGGCTACGTAGTTGGAGGTGGCAAATTCTATGCTGAACATGTTCTGGTCGGCATGGAGAGTTATTTCACGCGTATGGTCCAGCGACTGGCTCAGGATGCCGGTAGGGTCGTTGACCAGTACCTCTTTGCCGTTGACGTAGAGGTGGGAGAGGATGATGTTGTAGGGCTTTGGCGTGAAGTTCATTTCCATTTCGTGGAATGAAATCATGCCTTGTGTGCCGCCCAGGAATATTTCTCCGTCGCGCGTCACGCAGAGTGAGTTTTCATTGATGGCCGTAAAGGGAAATCCGTTCTCGGCATTGAAGTTGAGCGCACTTTTGTCTTGTTGGTTGAAGACAGTGAAGCCTGCGTTGGTGCTGAGCAGTATCTTGCCGCTGACGGGCGATTGCTGTGCGTTATAGATGCAGTCGCTCGACAGTCCATTCCAGGCACGGTCAAAGTTTTCAAAGTTATTAGTTTGCGGCTGATAACGGTCGAGTCCGCTGCCCGAGGTGGAAAGCCATAGGTTGCCTTCGCTGTCTTGCATGATGTTGTTCACGTTGTTGTTGCTCAGGCTGTGCGGGTCCTTCGGGTTATGGCGGTAGTTGGTCAGTGTGTTGGTATCGAAGCGGTAGCAGAACAAACCTTCGCCCGTGGCGGCTATCCACAGGCTGCCGTCTTTACTTATCAGTATGTCGGCCACCATCTTTATCTTTTTCCCGTCCTTGTTGTCTTTAAACATTTGCTGGCATTTGCCGGTAACCGGGTCGAAGAGGCAGACTCCGTTCTGTGTGGCTACAATCAGTTTATCCTGGTAGGGGATGATGTCGCGAATGATGTCCGAGGGCAATGTCTCCGGGTTGCCTTCTGTCATGCGGTAGTGGGTGAAGCGTCCGGTACGTATATCGAGCCGGTTCAGTCCGCCCAAGTGTGTGCCAATCCAGATGACGTTCTTCTCACTGTCATAGTAAAGGGCCTTGACGTTGTTGTGCGATATGCTGTTCTGTCCGGCCTGAGGACGATACCATTTGAATTCATGGGTACGGCGGTTATAATAGTTCAGGCCTCCACCCTCAGTGCCTATCCACAGGTTGCCGTCCTTGTCTTCTATCGTGCGGCCGATGACGGGATTGCTCAGCCCCAGCTTTTCGACGGGCGAGTATGTGTAGTGGGTGTAGATTTCGTATTCGGGATTGAAATAGTTGACGCCACCGAAGTAGGTTCCCAGCCACAGTGTGCCCTGCTGGTCTTTCACGATACACCAGATGGAAGAGTGGGTCAGTCCGGCATCGGGCGTATTGCTGGCCGTGTGGTTCTGGAAGAGTTTGGTACCCTTGTTATAGCGGTTCAGACCGTTGAACGTACCAATCCAGATGTTGCCCAGGTTGTCCTCGCAACAGGCTCGGACGAAGTTGGACGAGATGCTGTGCGGATTGCCCGGTTCGTTCCTGAAGTTGTCTATCTGTCCGTTCTTCTGCACATGAAACAGACCGTGTTCCCAGCTGCCTATCCACAGTTCGCCTTCGCTGTCCTCGTAGATGCTGGTGATGTTTCCGGCCTGGATGGGATGGTCCAGTTCTTTGGTTTTCAGATTCAGCCGGTAGACTCCCTGACTGGTGGTGCCTATCCAAAGTTGGTCGTCGTGGCGCAGCAGGCAAAAGATTTCCACGTTGCTGCCGGCTATCTGGTAGTAGAGGTTGAAGTTGTCCGTATCTTCGTTGTACAGGTAGATTTCGTTCTTCTTTCCGATATAAAGCCCGTCATGGTAGTAAATGCTGTTGATGTTATCTGAAAGTAGTGTCCTGAATTTTTGGCTGACCAAGTCGAACTCGGCGACCCCTTCCATGCAGAGAAGATAGATTTTCCCGTTCTGGTTTCCTACAATTCGTAGCACATGGTTGCAAAACAGACTGTTGGGATTGTTCTTTTCCAGCTTGTAGGTGTTGATGTCTACACCGTTATATTGGTTCAGGCCTTCGCGTGTGCCTATCCACAATTGTCCGTTTTCGTCGGTATAGAGACTGTTGACCGAGAACTGCGACAAGCCGTCATCGGTGGTCAGGTGATGGAATGTAATATTTTGTCCCTGCAGGCTGAGGGAAAGCAAGCTTAAAAATAGTATAAGTAATCTCTGGCGCATAATACAGTCTTTCTTTTTCTTTAGTTTTAAGGCTCGACGGCAAATATATAAATTTTTTTGTCAGTTACATCTTTTCCCGAGAACCCTTTTTTCAAGAAATGTGGTTAAATGTATGTTTTTTGCTGACAGGCGGACGAATTTTGTTCTCCTTTTAGAGGGAAAGACTGTATATTTGCAGCTGTTACATTAATATCCAATCCATCATGAATGACCTTTTATCTACTATTGTATCCCATTTTGATTTGCAGGGTACAGTGAGCGACATCGTTCCTCTGGGCTCAGGCCTTATCAACGACACTTATAAAGTGAACACAGCTGAAGCTGAAGCGCCCGACTACGTGCTGCAGCGCATCAACCACACCATCTTCCAGAATGTGGAGATGTTGCAGGCCAATATTGAGGCCGTTTGCCGCCACATCAGAGAGAAACTGGAGGAGAAAGGCGAAAAGGATATTGACCGCAAGGTATTGCACTTCCTGCCCTCCAGCACCGGAAAAACATATTGGAAGGAAGGCGACAACTACTGGCGCATCATGGTCTTCATTCCACGGGCCAAAACCTACGAAACCGTGAATCCAGAATATTCCTATTATGCCGGAGTAGCCTTCGGAAACTTCCAGGCCATGCTGGCTGATATTCCCGACCAGCTGGGCGAAACCATCCCCGACTTCCACAACATGGAGTTCCGCCTGAAGCAACTGCGCGATGCCGTGGCTGCCGATGCCGCAGGCCGCGTGAAGGACGTGAAATACTATCTGGACGAAATAGAACGCCGTGCCGACGAAATGTGCAAGGCCGAACGTCTGCACCGCGAGGGCAAACTGCCCAAGCGCATCTGCCACTGCGACACGAAGGTGAACAACATGATGTTTGACGAGGACGGAAGTGTGCTCTGCGTCATCGACCTCGACACCGTAATGCCCAACTTCGTCTTCTCCGACTACGGCGACTTCCTGCGTTCGGCTGCCAATACCGGTGCCGAAGATGACAGCAACCTGGACAACGTGAACTTCAACATGGACATCTTCCGTGCCTTCACCAAGGGTTATCTGGAGTCGGCCAAGAGCTTCCTGTTGCCTATTGAGATAGAAAACCTGCCCTATGCTGCCGCCCTTTTCCCCTACATGCAGTGCGTCCGCTTCCTGGCCGACTATATCAACGGCGACACCTACTACAAGATAAAATACCCCGAACACAACTTGGTACGTACCAAGGCACAGTTCAAGCTGTTGCAGAGCGTAGAAGAACATACGCCCGAAATGAAAGCTTTCATTGCTTCATGCTGTTGACCGGGAACTGTTTAGAGTACAGATGTCAAATAAAACCAAACAACTGATAAGTATGAAAGAACTGACTATAAAGAAACTGAATATGCCGGCACCTGCCACAGCTCAGGAGGTGCCCGCGTTGCTCGATAAGGAACAAGTGGAATTTCAGGCATTGGATACCGTAAACTGGAAAGAAAGTTTCCCATATTGTCCGCAAGTGCAGTTCCGCATGGCTTCTACCCAGCAGGGACTTTTGCTGAACTACAGGGTGACAGAAGCTTCGGTGCGTGCCGTGGCTGGCCATGACAACGGTTCCGTGTGGGAAGATGCCTGCGTGGAATTCTTCTCCATCCCGGCCAACGATGGCGTCTACTATAACATGGAGTGCAACTGTGCAGGCACTTTGCTGGTAGGAGCCGGTGCTGCGCGTGCCAACCGTCAGCGTGCTCCGCAAGAAGTGCTCGATAAGGTGCTGCGCTGGTCGTCGTTGGGCCGCGAAAGCTTTGAGGAGCGCATAGGTGAGTGCTCGTGGGAGGTGGCGTTAGTCATTCCCTGGTCTACTTTCTTCCTGCATCAGATACAGTCGTTGCAGGGACAGACGATACGAGCCAACTTCTACAAGTGCGGTGATAAGCTGCAGACACCCCATTTCCTGTCGTGGAATCCGATAGACTTGCCGAAGCCTGACTTCCACTGCCCGGCATTTTTCGGTACCCTCCATCTTGAATGATTCGGTGGGAGCGTAGTTCTCCCGGTGTAGAAATAAGCATGAATGAAGCCCTTGCAGACAGCAATTTCAGTCTGCAAGGGCTTTTTTGTCTGTATTGCTTTCCTGCTGTTTCCCTTTAGTTGAAGATGCCCGGCAGGATATTTCTGGGGCGGGCTGACAGTACTTTCCCCTCTTTTTGTTGGCTGTAGATACTCTCTTTGATAGCAGTTAACTCCCCGCGTGATAGCAGTGGACTCCTAACGCGATAGCAGTGTACTGCTAACACGATAGCGGTGGACTGCTAACATGATAGCAGTTAACTGCCAATAAACATGCCCTACAGGGCAGTCAGAGCAGGGTGGTGGATGCTGGAACAGGTTGTGGCGGATAAAAAAAGGAAGGCAGGCGTTTCTGTCCTGTCTTCCTTTTCTTATGGGGCGACTACCGTCTTATTTCACGATACCCGGAGATTTTCTGATGAAGTTGATGATGTTATGTATTTCATCGCTCATGGGCACCTGGTCTTCAATCTTCTGAAGGGCATCCTGTATGCTGAAGTTGCCTTGGTATACCAGTCGGTAAGCATTCATGATGTGTCGCAGGATGCGTTCGGTCACCATGTTCTTGTGTTGCAGCACCATGGCGTTCACTCCGTGGTATTCGGCGGGATTGCCAGCCATGATGATGTATGGGGGCACGTCTTTGGCAATGCGGCATCCGCTTTGTACCAGCGACCAGATGCCGATGTGGCAGTTTTGTTGCAACAGCACGTTGCTGCTCAGTATGACGCAGCTGTCTATGCGGCATTCGCCTGCTACGGTGGTCTTGATGCCCAGCACGCAGTGGTCGGCTATCTGTACGTCGTGGCACAGGTGTACGCCGTCCATCAGATAGTTTTCATTACCGATACGTGTGCATTGGCCTTCGTGTGTTCCGCGGCTGATGACTACGTTCTCGCGTATGTCGTTTCGGTCGCCAATGATGAGTTGTGTTTTTTCACCCGTGTAGTGGAAGTCCTGCGGCTCTGTGCCCAGCACGGCTCCGTGGTGCACCTTGTTTCCCTTTCCCATGCGGGTGCCGCTCAATATCCTTGCGCCAGACATGATGATGCTGTCGTCGCCAATCTCTACATCGCCTTCAATATAGGCAAAAGGCTGTATGGTTACGTTCTTGCCGATTTTGGCTGTAGGGTCTACATAAGCTAATGGACTAATCATAATATTAAGATTTTAAAGTGAAACGTATTAAAATGACGAATGAAGAACAAGGAATGAGAAAGTTTCAAAGGTAGCCTTAAGCTTTTCTTGTCAGCCTTCTGCGTTTAGTTCTTCATTCTTCGTTCTTCATTCGTCATTTATTAATTTATTCTCTTCCTCCACCCAGTGCTTGATACAGGCTGATGATGGCCTGCATGCGGCTGAAGGTGTCGCTCACTTCTGAAAGTTGTGCGCTGAGGTACGATTGTTCGGCCGAGAGCACTTCCAGGTAAGTTGACGTGCCTAAGTTAAACAATTCTTTTGTATAATCGGCAGCATTCTTCGAAGAATTTACCTGCATGTTGCGTGCGGCCACTTTGTCGGAGCATGCCTGATATTGTTCAAGGGCGTTGCTCACCTCGTTTCCGGCATTGAGCAGGGCGGTCTGGAACTGTATCTTGGCCTCTTCCTGCTGTGCCTTGGCTATGCGCAGTTTGGCAATGTTGGCTCCGTTCTGGAACAGAGGTTGTGTGAGCGATGCCACGGCGCTTGCCAGCAGTTTACCGGGGTTGACGATGGCTGCGCCGGCACTGTTGGTCCATCCGGCCGAGCCGCTCAACGTGATACGCGGATAGAAGTTGGCGCGTGCCGTATTGGTGTTATAGTAGGCGGCAGCCAGTGCCTGTTCGGCTGCTTTTACATCCGGACGGTTGGAAAGCAGTTGTAGCGGAATACCGGCCGAAAATTCAGTTGGCATTTGTTGCTCTTCGAGTACACCACGTTCAATGGCGTGTGCCGGTTCGCCCAGCAGCAGGCAGAGCGAGTTCTCCACTTCGCGTATGTTGGCGCGGATGTCGGGCAGTGAAGCCTGTACCTGTGCATAGGCAGCACGGCTCTGTTCTACGGCTGCCTCGGTGGTGCTGTAGATGCCGGCCTCTTTCATGGCTTCCATGGTCTCGGTATTCTTTTTCAGAATTTCAGCCGTTCCTTCGGTAATCTGGAGCTGGCGGTCGAGCATCAGCAGTGTATAATACAGGTTGGCTGTATTGGCAATAAGCTGCACGCGTGTGTTCTGCTCATAAGCCTTGGTCTGTTCCAGCGTGGCTTCGGCCTGGCGCTTCGGGTTCAGCAGCTGTCCGAAGAGGTCAACCTGCCAGCTTGCCGTTACAGGCAGTGAGTAGGTTTGTGTGGCTTTGCCCTTGTCCCAGCTGCTCACGGTTCCCTGAGGCGAGAGGGTGAGGGCGGGGATGAAGGCCAACTTGGCTGCAATGAGCGGAGCCTTAGCCTCCTGCACCTTGAGGGCTGCGGTGCGTATGTCGGGGCTGCTAGTCAGTGCCTGTTCGATGTATCCCTGCAATTGTGGGTCGGTAAATACTTCCCGCCAGGGCAGGTTGCCGAAGTTTGTCGTATCCGACGGCAGTATTCCGTCTACGGCAGCCGTGTCGCGATACAGCCCTTCGGTCGTGATGTCTTCTGGACGGTCGTATGTTTTGTAGATGTGGCAGCTGCTCAGCAAGGCCGAGGCGCACATCAGGGTTATGATTTTTCCTTTCATACTTTTTGGTTTAATGAAGAATGGAGAATGAGGAATCAAAGAAAAGTAACCGCGGCCTTCGCCATGTCTTTCTTTATTTCTTCATTCTTCATTCTTAGTTCTTCATTTATTTGCTGTATTGTTCTATTTCGGCCGTAGCGTCCGAGTTGTCTACGTCTTCCCATTCCATAGGCTTGAATTTCTCTTGCAGGTACTGGAAGGCTACGAACAGGGCGGGCACGATGAAGATTTGCAGAATCATACCAATCAACATACCGCCGATGGCCGATGTTCCCAATGTTCGGTTACCGTGTGCACCGGCACCCGATGCAAACATCAACGGGAGCAGACCTACAATCATGGCGAGTGACGTCATGAGGATAGGACGCAGACGGGCTGCGGCGCCCAGCACGGCGGCCCAGGTGATACTCATACCCATCTTGCGGCGGTCGAGGGCGAACTCAACAATAAGGATGGCGTTCTTGGCCAACAGACCCATCAACATAATCAAGGCAATCTGCATGTAGATGTCGTTGGACATGGCGCCGATAATCATCTTCAGTGCCGGAATGTTGCCAATGGCACTGGCTCCGTTTACGAAGAGGAAGCTACCCAACAGACCGAAAGGAATGGAGAGCAATACGGACAACGGCAGAATGTAGCTCTCGTACTGGGCGCTCAGCAACAGGTAAACGAAGACGAAACACAGCACGAAGATAAGTCCTGTAGTGCTACCGCTGGTCTGAGCTTCCTCACGTGCCATACCTCCCAGCTCGTAACCGAAGCCGGCCGGCAGGTTCTGTTGCGCTACCTCGGCAATGGCCTGCAATGCCTGACCGGAAGTATAACCTGAAGCGGGAGCTACCATCACCTTCATTGAAGTATACAGGTTGAAACGGCTGATGACATCAGGACCGTAAACCTTTTCGATGGAAACAAATTGTGTGATGGGAGCCATTTCGTTGCCGTTGCGCACCTTGATGCTTTGCAGCGATTCCAGATTCTTGGTGGCATCGGGTTCGGCCTGAACCATGACACGGTACATCTTACCGAAGCTGTTGAAGTTTGATGCATACAGACCACCGTAGTATCCTTGCAGTGTTGTGAGGATGTCGCTGGGGCTGATGCCTGCTTTCTTACAAGCGGCTGCGTCAATGTTCAGCATATATTGCGGGAAGTTGGGGTTGAAGCTGGTACGTGCCGAGTTCACTTCCGGGCGTTTCTCCAGTTCGGCCGTGTAGGCGTTCACCACGTCGAAGAAGTGGTTCAGGTCACCACCAGTCTTATCCTGCATGTTAAGTTCGATATCGCTTGATGCCGAATATCCCGGAATCATAGGCGGAGCAAAGAACAATACCTGTGCTTCCTTGATGACCTTCTGTGCACGCATGAAGAGTGTGGCATAAACAATGGTTGAGTTCTGCATGGTAGAACGCTCTTCCCAGTTCTTCAGCTTGATGATGACTGAACCGTAAGAAGGACCTTGACCACCGATGAAGCTGAAACCGGAGATAATGGTACGTGATTCTACGGCTGGCTCGGCTGCTACCAGGCTGTCTACGCGGTTCAGAATCTGCTGTGCACGTTCTTGTGAAGTGCCGGGAGGCAGTGTTACGGCACCCATGATGGTACCGGTATCTTCGTTGGGCACCATACCGCTAGGTGTAATCTGCATGAAGACAACCAGCAACACGATGGAGGCAAGCACGATGCCTGCTGATAACCATTTCTTCTGGATGTATTTCAGTACCTGTTTCTTATATCTGCCAAGGATGGAGTTATAAGAGTCGTTGAAGGCATTCTTGAACTTGTCGGTAGTCATACCGGCCAGTGCCAGAATACTGATAATAATCATTACGATGCAGAGCACCGGATGGTTCTCGAAACTGAAAAGTCCGAATATCATGCCGATGATGGCGATGACTGTGAAGATAAGTGTGATGCCTGGGCGCATCAGGCGACCCAGCGAGTCAGCATAGCGGGCAATCATAATCTTGCGTGCTTCCTTGGTGGCTGTGCCTACACGTTCTTTCAGTGAAGCATCGCTGTGGTGAGGTTTCAGGAAGATGGCACACAAGGCAGGACTCAGGGTCAAGGCGTTGATGGCCGAGAAAGCGATGGCTATGGCCATGGTCAGACCGAACTGGCGGTAGAATGTACCAGCTGTTCCACCCATGAAGCTCACGGGGACGAACACTGACATCATGACCAGTGTAATAGATACGATGGCACCACCCAGTTCGTGCATGGCGTCGATGGAAGCTGCTCGGGCCGACTTGTAACCTTGGTCAAGCTTGGCATGGACACCCTCGACGACGACGATGGCGTCGTCCACCACAATGGCAATGGCAAGCACCATAGCCGAAAGGGTAAGCAAGTTGATACTAAAGCCGATAAGCTTCAGAACGAAGAACGTTGCAATCAAGGCTACCGGGATGGCAATGGCAGGAATCAGTGTTGAACGCATATCCTGCAAGAAGATGTAAACCACGATAAACACCAGAATGAAGGCCTCGATAAGTGTTTTTACTACCTCATGGATAGAGGCGAAAAGGAAGTCATTAGCGTTCTGGGCAATGTTTATCTTAAGTCCTGAAGGCAGCTTGGTAGAGTAGTCGGCCAGCAATGCTTCAATGTCGCTGATGGTTTGGGTCGCATTGGTTCCAGCCATCTGATAAACGATACAGCTCACAGCCTTGTGTCCGTTTACTGTATTGTTGAAGGTGTAGGCCAGACGTCCCAGCTCAATGCGGGCAATGTCTTTGAGGCGGAGCACTTCACCGTTTTCAAGTGCTTTGATGACGATGTCTTCAAATTCGGAAGGCTGTTGCAGACGTCCTTTGTAGCGCAGGGTGTACTGGAATGTCTGGTTACCGCGTTCACCCAGCTGTCCGGGGGCAGCTTCAATGTTTTGCTCTCCCAATGCTGCTACTACGTCGTTCGGAATCAGTTTGTATTGGGCCATGACGTCGGGCTTGAGCCAGATACGCATGGAGTAGTCCTGACCCATCACGCTGGCATCACCTACACCCGTCACACGTTTAACCTCAGGAATAAGGTTGATGTTGGCATAGTTTTCCAGGAATTCAATGTTGTACTGGTCTTTCTCATCGAAGATAGAGAAAATCATCAACATAGAAGTCTGTCTTTTCTGTGTGGTCACACCTACCTTGGTAACCTCGGCGGGCAGAAGACCCTGTGCCATGGATACACGGTTCTGTACGTTCACGGCTGCCATATCAGGGTCGGTACCTTGTTTGAAGTAGACCGAAATATCGGCCGAACCGCTGTTGGAGGCACTTGAACTAATGTACATCATGTTTTCCACACCGTTAATCTGGTCTTCCAGCGGAGCGATGACCGAGTTAAGCACGGTCTGAGCGTTGGCACCAGTGTAGGTAGCGCGGACGGATACCGTAGGCGGTGCAATGTCCGGGTATTGGGTGATAGGCAGCGTGGCCAAGCCAATAAAGCCCAAGATAACTATCAAGATGGAGATAACCGTTGATAGTACCGGACGATTAATGAATCTATCTAATTTCATTGTTTCTTCTTTTATATGTGTGGGTTGATATTCAGTCGGCAGAAGGATAGAACCTCGGGCTGCGGGGAAAATCTTTTCCTGCGCGTGCTTTGCGGTTCGTTCCCTTTATCAACTTGTCAACTGATTATTTGAATGCTGTCTGGATGTTACCTTCGCGTTGGTCTTTCAGAGCCTTCTGATATTCGGCTTCCTTGTCAGCAGGGGTAATGGGGGTGATAGCCTCTCCGTCTTTCAGCGACTGTACGCCTTCGATGGCAATCTTGTCACCCTTCTTCAGTCCTTCGGTCACGTAGTAATACTTGCCGTCGTCCAGTGTGAACACTTTGATTTCAGTATTCTTCAGTGTGTTGTCAGGCTGAAGTGTGAAAACGAATTTCTTGTCCTGGATTTCAGTAGTAGCCGATTGAGGAATCATGATAACGTCGTGCAGCGGGTTAGGGAATACGACATTGCCGGTACCTCCACTGCGCAGGATGTTGCGTTTGTTGGGGAAGAGGGCACGCATGTTTACAGAACCTGTAGTCTGGTCAATCACACCGCTGATGGTTTCTACGCGTCCACTGTCGGCATACATGGTTCCGTCAATGAGTTGCAGCTGCACGTCGGGCATCTTGTCCAGAATTTCCTTGATAGTACCGCCTTCGCGTACCAGTTCAAGTAACTGACGTTCGGTCATGGAGAAGTAGGCATACATTTCCGAAATGTCGGCTACTGTAGTCAACGGTGTAGCGATGGAAGCGCTGACGAGACTTCCTACCCTGTAAGGAATAGTTCCTACTACACCGTCGCTTGGGCTTGTCACCTCTGTGTACGACAGGTTGTTCTGGGCATTGATGAGTTGTGCCTCGGCTTGTGCCAACTGGGCGCGGGTTTGTGCCAGTTGGTTTTCGGCCATCTTCAGGTCATAGTCACTCACAATGTTCTTCTGGTTGAGTTGACGCTTGTTGTCTACGGTCAACTGTTGGGTGCTCAGGGCTGCTTTAGCTGTCTCTACAGCTGCTTTAGCCGTTTGTACTGCTGCTTTGTACTGTACGGGGTCGATGGTGAACAACACTTGTCCTTTACGAACTACCGCACCTTCGTCAACGTGCAGCTTGGTAATGAAACCGCTTACCATAGGGCGGATTTCTACGTCTTGTTTACCCTTGATGGTGGCCGGGTAACTGTTTGTCAGGTTTGCAGTAGTGGTGTTGACTTCCATGACTGCAATTTCAGGGGCACTGCCCGTACCTTTGTTACCTTGTCCGCAGCTGCTGAGCAGCGCCAGGCAACATGCCAGTAAAACTAATCTACTCTTCATACTCTATATATAATCTCTGTGTTTAAGTTTGCTCGTCCAGTGTGGCTCGCTTGTCTATTCTTCCGACAGTGTTAGTCTCTCTTCCCATCTGTCTGTAGCCCACTTTGTCGCTCGCCGTTCCTGCGTCTTGTTCTTTTCAGCTGTCGCAGCTCCAAGAATAAAAGACTGTGTAGGAGCAGGTTTTACTATCTGTTTCTTTACCCGGAGTCGGCCTATACGGCATTTCCCGTACGGCCTTTGTCTGTCATTCCTGTCTGAAAGCCGGGAATATTTAAATACTTTTCTTGAAAACTCGTTTGCTAGGCATAGTTTTCGGAGTGCAAAAATATCTATTTTTGAAAAGATTAGTTCCGATATAGACTCTTTTTTAACTATGTTTCAGAGATTTTCCCCCCTTCTAATCCATTATTTTATCAAAATGTCTGTTATGAAAGCGGATGTTGGTGTTTTTGTACATGCTTATTGTGTCTTTTTGATAACAGTTGATGTGCATTATGAATTTGTGCTTTTCCACTTGTCAGACATGTGGGTGTGGTCTGATGCGGATGTTTCTTTGTCATAAAAACTTGAAAGTATTGAAAATGCTTTGAATAAATAGCAAATATTTGGTGGATAAACTCTATTTTTGCACCATGCAATTCAGAAAAAACAGTAAATACAGCAATAAAGCGCTACGCAGACTTATGTCGGCATTAGTCGTTCTTGGCATACTCTATTCGTGTGCCAGTATCGGACGGCTGGAAGGTGGCCCCATTGATGAGGACCCACCCCGTTTTGTGGCCTCTACACCTTTGCCCGGAGAGCTGAACAGCAAGCGAAGTAAAGTGACCATAGAATTTGATGAGTTTATCAAGCTTGACAAACCCTCCGAGAAGATTGTCGTTTCTCCTCCTCAGGTGCAGCAGCCGGTCATCAAGTCAAACGGAAAGAAAGTGACTGTCACTTTGCAGGATTCCATGCGTGCCAATACTACCTACACCATTGACTTTGCCGATGCTATTCAAGACAATAACGAGAGCAATCCTCTGTCCAACTTCACCTTTACTTTTTCCACCGGCGATGTCCTCGATACCATGGCCGTGGCCGGAACCGTTCTCAACGCTTCCAATCTGGAACCGGTGAAAGGTATTCTGGTAGGTTTGCACTCCAATTTGGCCGATACCGTTCTCACTACGCTGCCTTTCGAGCGTGTGGGTCGCACCGACAGCCGCGGTCAGTTCTCTATCCGGGGTGTCAGTCCCGGACGCTATCATATCTTTGCCCTGCAAGATGCCGACCAGAATTACTACTATTCACAGCCTACCGAAGTCATAGCCTTCAGCGACTCCATCATCATCCCCTCGCTCGAAGAACGGACTCGGCAAGACACCATGTGGATAGACTCATTGACTTATGACACCATTGTGGAGCGTCAGTACACTTACTACCTGCCCGATGACGTGCTGCTGCGCTGTTTCAAGGAGAATACCTACTCCCAGCGTTTCATCAAGTCCGAGCGTCTGACCCCGCAGATGTTCAGTCTCTACTTTGCGGCGGCTGCCGATACGCTACCCCTTATCAAGGGATTGAATTTTGATGAAAAAGACGCTTTCGTCGTAGAACTGCCTACCGGACGCATTGATACCATCAACTACTGGATTAAGGATTCATTGCTTTACAAAATGGATACCCTCCAGTTGAGCATGAACTATCTTTACACTGATACGTTGAATCAGTTGGTGCCCCGCACGGATACGCTGAAGCTGCTGGCCAAGCAGACTTATGCCAAGCAGCAGAAGGAAAAAGCTGAAAAGCGTGAGAAGGAGCTGGAAGAATTGAAGAAGAAACTGAAACGTCAGAAGAAAAAAGATGCCGAAGGCAACGAACTGCCGCCCGAAGAACCGGTGTTGCCCACCGAGTTCCTGCCTATGGAGGTATATGCCCCCTCATCGATGGACGTATACGACTATATCAGTCTGACATTCAAGGAACCCATAGCTGCCGTCAACGATACGGCCATACACCTGCGGCAGAAGGTGGACACTATTTGGCAAGACATTCCTTTCGACTTTGAGCACGACTCCATAGACCTGAAGCGATACAACGTCTATGCCGACTGGGAACCCGGAGGAAGTTATCAGTTCTCTGTCGACTCTTTGGCCTTCACCGGCTTATATGGCTTGTCTACCGACAAGGTGAACAATGAGTTCAAGGTAAAGGCTCTGGAAGAGTACGGACAAGTGTTCTTCAATATTGCAGGCATCGATACAACGGCATTTGTGGAGTTGCTCGATGCTCAGGACAAAGTGGTGCGCACCGTACAGGTGACCGACGGCAAAGCCGACTTCTACTACTTGGCACCCGGCAAGTATGGTGCCCGTCTGGTGGTAGACCTTAACGGAAACGGAATATGGGATACGGGCGATTACAAGAACAAAAAGCAGCCCGAAATGGTTTATTATTATCCACAGCTGTTGGAGTTCAAGGCCAACTTTGAACTGACACAGGATTGGAATGTGACGGGTAAGCCGCTTGACAAGCAGAAACCCGATGAACTTAAAAAGCAAAAGCCTGATGAAGACAAGAAGAACAAAAATCGTACAGGCAGCAGCCGCAGCAACTAATGCGGCGCTGGCCAAGGCCAGAAAGCAAACCGGCCGCTGGTTCTTGGCATTGTTGTGTTTGGCGGCTCCTTTGGTGGCCGGGGCACAGTGTCCGGCAGAGAACAAGGCGTTCAAGTCGGGCGAGCAGGTGGTCTATGACCTCTACTTCAACTGGAAATTCATCTGGAAAAAGGTAGGACTGGCCAGTCTGACGACCTATGCCACTACTTATCACTTGGCTCCGGCTTATCGAATCAATCTGCTGTCTACCGGCAGCAAGCAGACCGATTTCTTCTTCAAGATGCGCGATACGCTGACTTGCTATGTCAGCGACAAGCTTGAACCTCTCTATTTCCGTAAGGCAGCCGAGGAAGGCAAACGCTATACGGTGGACGAAGCCTGGTTCTCTTATGCCGACGGTGTGTCTTACGTCAAGCAACGCCGTACCTGGCGCAGTGGTGAGGTGAAGGAAATGGAGTACAACGACTCGCGCTGCATCTTCGACATGCTCAGCATCTTGGCACAAGCCCGTTCCTACGACCCTGCCGACTACAAGGTGGGCGATAAGATACACTTTCCCATGGCCACAGGCCGCCGTGTAGAAGAGCAGACTCTGATATATAGGGGCAAGGAAGAGGTGGAGGCCAACGATGGCGTGACCTATAATTGTCTTGTCTTCTCGTTTGTGGAGTACGACAAGGGCAAGGAAAAGGAAGTGATAACCTTCTTTATCTCCGATGACCCCAACCACCTGCCTATCCGCCTCGACATGTACCTGAATTTTGGTTCGGCCAAGGCCTTCCTGAAAGATGTGCACGGCAACCGCTACCCCCTGGCATCGGCAAAGAAGAAAGATTGAACCTTCTGCATGGAAAGGTAGTGTCCGTGCAGGAAAATTACGAAACAACTATTCTGTCATCCCAAATAAAGCGAAGAATCTCGATGTATGGCTATCTGCTACCGAGGTTCTTCGCTTTGTTTTGACTGGCAATGAGTCTCTGCCTGCTCCTGTTCGAGTCGGCTTTTCACCTTATCATGTTTGGCAGGTACTTGTTCCATCCTTTGTTAGCAGATAACTCCTCACTCATTAGCAGTCCACTCCCAACGCGATAGTAGTCCACTCCTCTCCCGTTAGCAGTTAACACCTATTGTGTAAATAGTCAAAGAGCCTTTTCCTCCACGCTGAAAGGCACTTTCTCGGCCATTCTGAATACACTCGACTCGAAGGTGGCTATCAGTTTGCCATCCTGGTTTGTGATGTCTATCTGATAACAACCCGTGCTTCGTCCAATATAGCGTTCGCGTGCTTCGGCATAGAGCATGTCTCCCGGTCCGCTGGCCCGCAGGAAGGTAATGTTTGACGAGAGCGAAAATGCCAGATTGCCGCGCGAGTTGGCCGCAGCTGCCAGTGCCAGGTCGGCCAGCGTGAATATGGCTCCCCCTTGGGTGCGCCGTCCGGCATTGAGGTGCTGTTCCTTTATCACGAGCCGCGCCTTGCTGTATCCAGCGCTTACCTCCAGCAGTTCCACGCCGGCCTGTGCGGCAAATAAGTCGTCCTTGAAAAATTCCTGTGCTGTCATAGGTTTCCTTGTTTTGTGGTATTATATAATAATAAGGTGTTTCAGGTTTCTGCGGTGCAGTGCCGGGATGACGTTTCTCTGTCCTGTCGGAAGTCAGGTTGGAGCGAATACCGGCAAAATAGGATTTTATTGCCGTTTTTTTCCCGACTTAGGACAAAAGTAACGATTTTATCCATTAAATGGATTATTTGGGTGGGTCAAAGTGTACTATTGAACCTATCTTTGCAGCAAATCTCAAAAACTATTAATTATAAATCCACTATTATGAAAACGACGTTTACCGCGTTGGGACTTTCCCTCCTTTTCATTTTGGCTGGTTGTGCTGGCAAACAGCAACCGGCGAAGGACAACTTCATTCAAGACAACATCGATAACGCCGTGGCGCAACACACGCTCCAAACGGATATCATCGAGAAATCGGGCAAGATTCTGAATCCCCGAACCATCAATAAGGATGGCAGCATTCACTACATTCCCATCGACGATTGGTGCTCCGGCTTCTTCCCCGGCAGCATGTGGCTCACCTACGAACTGACGGGTGACAAGAAATGGCTTCCTCTGGCCGAGAAATATACGGAAGCTCTTGACTCTGTACAGTATCTGACTTGGCACCATGACGTTGGATTCATGATTGGTTGCAGCTACCTGAACGGCTACCGCCTGGCACAGAAAGAGGCTTATAAGCCGGTCATCATACAGGCAGCCAAGTCGCTCTCTACCCGTTTCCGTCCCGGAGCAGGTGTCATTCAGTCGTGGGATGCAGACCGTGGCTGGCAGGCTGAGCGTGGCTGGAAATGCCCCGTCATCATCGACAACATGATGAATCTGGAGTTGCTTTTCGAAGCTTCCAAGCTTTCGGGCGACTCTACGTTCTACAACATTGCCGTGAAGCATGCCGACACTACGCTGAAGAACCACTTCCGTGCCGACAACAGCTGCTACCACGTAGTAGACTATGACCCCGAAACCGGCGAAGTGCGCAAGAAACAGACTGCCCAGGGCTATGCCGACGAATCATCTTGGGCACGTGGACAGGTATGGGCCCTCTATGGCTATACCATGTGCTACCGCTATACCCACGACCAGAAGTATCTGGACCATGCAGAGAAGGTATACAATTTCATCTTCAACAACAAGAACCTGCCCGAAGACCTCGTTCCTTACTGGGATTACGATGCTCCCAATATTCCTAACGAGCCTCGCGATGCTTCGGCCGCAGCATGTACGGCTTCCGCACTCTATGAACTCTGCACCTATATTCCCAACAAGGAATATAAGGAAACTGCCGACAAGATTATGGAAAGCTTGGCTTCTCCAGCCTATCGTGCCGAAGTGGGTACAAACGGCAACTTTATCCTGATGCACTCTGTAGGCAGCATCCCCCACGGTGCCGAAATTGACGTGCCTCTGAACTATGCCGACTATTACTTCCTCGAAGCCTTGATGCGCAAGCGCGACCTGGAAAAGAAATAAATCTTAATAGACGGGCCACGTACTTCGGGCTGCCAGCCACGGTGGCAGATGCTTTCTTTCCACATCTGTCCGAGGCTGGTAGCTTGCCGTTGCGTGGCTTTTGTTTTCTAAATTCCCCCAATCAACCATGAAACAATCTTTTAATCTCCTTATGGGTGGCATGGGGCTATTGGCACTGGCCGGATGCAAGGCACAGCAGCAAGCCGAGCAACCCCAGCAGCCCAATGTCATCTATGTCTTTCCCGACCAGTACCGCAATCAGGCTATGGAATTCTGGGGACAAGACGGTTTTCGCCAACATGTCAACTTTCGCAACGACCCCGTGCATACGCCTAATCTGAATGGTTTTGCCCGTGAGTCGGTTGTACTCACCTCAGCGCAGAGTAACTGCCCCCTCAGCAGTCCTCATCGTGGCATCCTGCTCACCGGTATGTATCCCAACAAGAGTGGTGTGCCCCTCAACTGCAATTCCAACCGTCCCATCAGCTCACTCCGCCAAGATGCCGAGTGCGTCAGCGATGTCTTCAGCAAAGCCGGCTATGACTGCGCTTACTTTGGCAAGCTGCATGTGGACTTCCCCACACCCAACGACCCCAACAATCCCGGCCACTATGTAGAGGAACAGGTGCCCGCTTGGGATGCCTATACTCCCCAGGAACGCCGTCACGGCTTCAACTACTGGTACTCTTACGGTACTTTCGACGAGCATAAGAATCCCCATTATTGGGATACCGAGGGCCGTCGCCACGACCCCAAGGAGTGGTCACCCCTGCACGAGGCCAAGATGGTGGTCAGCTATCTGAAGAACGAGGGCAACGTACGTGACCCCAAAAAGCCGTTCTTCATCATGGTAGGCATGAATCCGCCCCACAGCCCTTATCGTTCGCTGGACGACTGTATGGAAGAAGACTTTAATCTTTACAAGGATATGCCGCTCGACAGCCTGCTGGTGCGCCCCAACGCCGACCCAACCATGAAGAAAGCTGCCAGCACGCCTTACTATTTTGCTTCAGTGACGGGTGTCGACCGTGCCTTTGGCCAGATTCTCAACGCCCTCAAAGAACTGGGCTTGGACCAGAATACCATCGTCGTTTTCTCGTCCGACCATGGCGAAACCATGTGCAGCCAGCGTACCGACGACCCCAAAAACTCGCCCTACGCCGAGTCGATGAACGTGCCCTTCCTCGTGCGTTATCCGGGTAAGCTAACGCCCCGTGTGGACGACCTCATGCTCTCTTCACCCGACATCATGCCCACTCTGCTGGGGCTTGCCGGACTGGGCGATTCCATTCCTGCCGCTGTGCAGGGCCGCAACTACGCCCCTCTGTTCTTCGATGCCAAGGCCGATGTAGTACGTCCTACGGGTGCCCTCTACATACAGAACGTTGACGGTGAGAAGGATGCCGACGGCAAAGTACAGACCTATTTCCCTTCGGCCCGCGGATTCAAGACGGCCAAGTACACCCTGGCCCTTTACATCGACCGCAAGGAGCACAAACTCAAGAAATCGCTCCTCTTCGACGACGAGAACGACCCCTACCAGCTTGTCAACCTGAAGCTGGAGGAACATCCCGAAGTAGTGAAGCAACTCTGCGCCGAGATGGGCAAGGTGCTCAAGGAGATAGACGACCCTTGGTATAAGGAGGGCATTTTGAAAGACATGATACCTTATTGAAACTTCAGGTAAATACAGATGATAATAAGAAAGGGAGGCTGCCGTGATGGCGAGCCTCCCTTTCATTTTCTATCAGGTTTGAAGTTTTGCTTGCTCGGTATTTATTTGTTCAGCTTCCATTCAGCGCCGTCCTTACCGTCCTTTATCTCAAAGCCCAGGGCGGTCAGTTCGTTGCGTATCTTGTCGCTGGTAGCCCAGTCCTTGTTGGCCTTGGCTTTCGCACGTTCTTCCAGCAGCATGTCTACCACGTGCCCAAAGGCTTCTTCGCGGGCAGCGTTCGAGGCGTTTTCGGCTTTCAGTCCCAGAATGTCGAAGCAGAAGAGGCGGAATGTTTCCTTCAACTCTGCCAGGTCGTCGGCAGTGATGGTATCGTTGCCTGCCAGCAGGTTGTTCACCATCTTGGCGCCGTCAAACAGGTGGGCAATGACGATAGGCGTGTTCAGGTCGTCGTCCATGGCCTCGTAGCACTTCTCGGCCAGCGCGTGTACGTCTACGCTCGATGCCTTGGCGGGTACGATTCTGTCCAGTCCGCTCACGGCATCCATCAGTCGTGCCAGTCCCTTTTCGGCAGCCTTCAGAGCTTCGTTGCCAAAGTCTACCGTGCTGCGGTAGTGTGCCTGCAGGGTGAAGAAACGGATGGTCATCGGTGTATAGGCTTGCTCCAGCAAGGGGTGCGTGCCGGTGAACAGCTGCTCCAGGGTGATGAAGTTGTTGTAGCTCTTGCCCATCTTCTGTCCGTTTACGGTCAGCATGTTGTTGTGCATCCAATAGTGTACCATGTCGTCGCCTTGGCTGGCCACGCTCTGTGCTATCTCGCACTCATGGTGGGGGAAGATGAGGTCCATGCCACCTCCGTGTATGTCGAAGTGGTCGCCCAGATACTTGCGTCCCATGGCCGTACATTCGCAGTGCCAGCCGGGGAATCCGTTGCCCCAGGGTGAGGGCCAGCGCATGATGTGCTCGGGCTGTGCGTTTTTCCACAAGGCAAAGTCGGCAGGATTGTGCTTCTCGTCCTGGCCGTCCAGCTCGCGCGTGGTGTTCAGCACATCGTCCAGGTTGCGGCCCGACAGTTTGCCATAGTGGTGGTCTTTGTTATACTTGGCCACGTCGAAGTATACTGAACCTTGGCTTTCGTAGGCATAGCCGTTCTTCAGTATCTCCTTCACCAGCTCAATCTGCTCAATGATGTGTCCGCTGGCCTGTGGCTCAATGCTGGGACGCAATACTCCAAGGGCGTCCATGGCTTCGTGATAGCGGTTGGCATAGTATTGTGCCACCTCCATAGGTTCCAGCTGTTCCAGTCGTGCCTTCTTGGCTATCTTGTCCTCGCCTTCGTCGGCATCGTGCTCCAGGTGGCCGACATCAGTAATGTTGCGTACGTAGCGCACCTTGTAGCCCAGATGCTTGAGGTAGCGGAAGAGTATGTCGAATGTAATGGCCGGACGTGCATGGCCCAAGTGTGGGTCGCCGTAGACCGTGGGGCCGCAGACGTACATGCCCACATGTGGGGCGTGCAGCGGCTTGAATATTTCTTTTCTGCGGGTCAGCGTGTTGTAAATCGTCAGTTGATGTTCCATATTGATTGATTTTTATGCTTCTTAGGAAACACAAAGGTATAATAATTCTGTGAAAGAATGCCTTTTGTCGTGAAAATCTTGGTTATCATTTGTTTCGGGTGGCTGCTGGCTGCTTGGCACCGGGTATTGGCACTGGGCTTATGAAGCCTGAACTTACGCATCCTGAATGCCGTATGCACGACTCTCAGTCTGTTTAAGTCCTAAACAAAAGAATGAATATGGTATAATATAATTACAGAATATTCCTGCTCGTCTGGAAACTTTTTGCTCTCGTCGGCTTTAAAATCACCTAAACTTCGTTTTCTCTCTTTCCCCGCCCTTCTACCTACCCGAATCGCTTCTCAGACGCATCTGCTTCGTTACTCCTTCGAATAAAGGTACCCAAAAGCGAAGAAAGAACGAAGAAGGAACGAAGAAGATACGGAGCAAATGCGTCTGAAATGGGGTGCGGATGGGACTGAAAGCAGAGGGTGCGGGAAGAAGGACGGGATGAAAACGGGAGGTGGAAAAGGAGAAACCGCAGTTTATCAAGTAATGTTTTAAAATGTATACAAATTGGGGATCTGACCGAGGTGTATGATGTTCGACGCTTGTATCTGTATACTGCCGTCGGTAGTCAGAGAAGCGTTGCCACTGCCAGGTATGTCATAGCAGGCCTATCCGCAGCAGGCTGAAGACAAACATCAGTCCCAGAGGTAGGAAGAGATACTACGTCGAACGGGTGAAGTAGGCTTGTGGCGAGTGTACAACTCCTTACTGAACGGCACGGCGTTGTTTGTCGAGGTGCAGCGGAGAGGTCAGCCAGTCGGTAGTACGTAAGGGATTGCCGGTGGTAGAGACGAGTACTTGCCGGGACAGACGTGACTCAATACGTATGCCGCTGTGTTCATAAGGCAGTCCGGTCTCTATGGGGTTGCGGTAGGCAAAACATACGCCTGCCTGCTGGAAGGCGGCAATACCTAGCAGGATGCCACACGACAGCAGGAGGACAATCTTTACTTTCATGGTCGGTCAGCCTGAGGCAACCGAATCAGAAGAACAGCTTTTCGACAGCTGCGGCTACACCGTCTTCATCGTTGCTCAGGGTAATATAGTCGGCGGCTTTCTTGACGGGTTCCTGGGCATTGGCCATGGCTACACCCATGCCGGCAAAGCGTATCATGCTGAGGTCGTTGTATCCATCGCCCATGGCTACCATCTGTTCGCGGGTCATGCCCAGTTCGTCGAGTAGTACGGCCAGCGAACGTGCCTTGTCAATGCCTTGCGGAACAAGTTCCAGGAAGAAAGGTTCGGAGCGGTAGACGCTGATGCGTCCCTGCAGGCGCAGGGAGAGTTCACTCTCGGTTCTGATGAGTTCATCAGGGTCGCCCACGATGAGGCACTTGGGCAGGGGCTGGGGAGCGTCGCGCAGGAAGTCGTCGGTAGCGCGTATCTCCATTTTATTGAGGAAAGCCTCGTGGTGCACATATTTGTTGTCGGGGTCTTCGGTGAGAATGAATTCGTTGTCATAGGTCAGTATGGCCTGGTTGTGGCGCACGGCAGCGGTGTAGAGTATGGGCAGGACGTCGTCGGGCAGGAGGTTCTTGTACATCAGCTGGCCCGTAGCCCAGTTGGTGATTTCGCCGCCGTTGTAGGACAGAATGAAGCCTCCGTATTGCTTAAGCTGAAGCGTCTCGGCCAAGGGAGCGATGCCGTAGGTAGGACGTCCGGAGGCCAATACAATGCGTACACCCTGCTGTTGCAGGTGCAGGAGGGTATTGAGGTTTCGGTCGGATATTTCTTTCTTTGAGTTGGTCAGGGTGCCGTCCAGGTCGAGGACGAGCAGACGATAATTTGACATATTCTGTACACGGTTTTATTTTCGGTGTCAAAGATACGGCTAAGGGCTGAATTGACCAAACGGGTATGGCTGATATTGGCCGTTTTTGGCAGGGTGTGTCGCGTAGTTCATTATGGGGTTGTTGAGTCATAATGTTTGCCTGGCTGCCACAGAACAGGCGGACATAAAAAAAGGACGCTGCATCACGCAGTGTCCTGTTTTATTTAGTTAGTTTAAAGATTTTGAGAGAATTGAAACTTCACAGCCTCAGTTTTTCTTGTTTTAATAAAGCATACTAACTATTTATATTATAAAGCAAATGAAAATGTTATTTTATCAAGTACATGAAAACTTATTATCTATGTTTTTTGTCCAGCTCCTCTTTCTCAATGTGCTTTAGGCTGTCAATGAGCTGCTTGTCGAAGGTCTCGGCCGATTGTGCCACCGAAGGAGCATTGATTTGCTGTCCGATGGTGTCGGCAGCTGCTACTTCCTGTACATTGTAGAAGAAAGAATGCTGCATGATGTTGCCCATGGTGAGCACAAGAGCCAGTGTGGCGGCAGCTTTGAAAAGGGGCATGAAACGCCGTGTGAGGCTGATGCGCCTTGCCTTTACTACCGGTACTTCTTCAGTCAGTGCCAGGATGCGCTTGTCGAAGTCTTCGCCCAAGTGTTCGTCTTGCTGGAGCTGCTGGTATATAAACAGGTCTCTGTAACGAAGAAGGTGTTCCGGGATATTCTCGCCTGCGAAGAACGTACGAAGTTCAGCTTCCTCTTGCAGGGAAGTTTCGCACTGCCAGTAGCGTTCCAGAAGTTGTTCTATGTGTTTAGAGTCCATAATTGTCTATATTGGTAAACCATTGTTTTACTTTTTGCCTGGCTCTGAAGAGGTTCACCTTGACTTGTTCTTCAGTAAGCTTTAGCAGGGTTGCTATTTCTTTATAGCTTTTGCCCTCTATGTCCCTAAGTTGCATGATGGAACGTTGCTTTTCGGGCAGGTCGTTCATCAGCTTGTGGATGAGCCTGAGTCGTTCTTTGCTGACCAGGTTGTCATAGGGGCTGGATGCCGCCGGTGTCTTTTCGGCTTCGGGGGTGAGCTCTACCGTTTGGGCGTCTTTCTTCTCGCTTCGGTCTATGGCCAAGTTACGGGTTACCGTCAGGCAATAGGCTTCTACCGATTCCAACTCATGCCACTCGTCGCGCTTGTTCCAGACACGTATCATCGTTTCCTGTACGATGTCTTCTGCCTCGGCCCTGTCGAAGGTGATTCGCAGAGCCAGCCGAAAGAGTTTGTCTTTCAACGGAAGAATATCGTTGCGAAAGTCGATTTTAGGCATCTTCTAATGAGTTGACGGTTCAGCAGGAAAAAAGTTACAGCAGAAATGGATTTTTTTTAATTATTTTCGGATGTGGGTGCCACAAGTGCCGTCGATGGCCGAGGCTTGGGTGATGATGACCTCGCTGACACCGGCTTCCAGGGCCTGGAAGGAATTCTCCAGCTTGGGAATCATGCCGCCTTGAATGGTGCCGTCGGCTGTGAGCCGGGCAAACTCGGCAGGAGTGAGGACGGGGATGACGCTGTCATCATCGTTTTCGTTGAGCAACACACCTTTTTTCTCGAAACAATAGATGAGAGTGACATCGAACAGTGTGGACAGTGCTTTGGCTGTCTCGCCGGCAATGGTGTCGGCATTGGTGTTGAGCATGTGGCCTTCACCGTCGTGGGTCAGGGGAGCCATGACGGGCACGATACCTTGTGCTATGAGCTGTCCCAGCAGGTTGGCATTCACTTGCTTGACGTCGCCCACGAATCCGTAATCTATATCCTTGACGGGGCGCTTGACGGAGAGGATGACATTCATGTCGGCGCCTGTCAGTCCCAAGGCGTTGACATGTCGGGCCTGCAGGCCGGCTACTATGTTCTTGTTGACAAGGCCACCATAGACCATGGTGACTATCTGGAGGGTTTCGGCGTCGGTGATGCGGCGTCCGTTTACCATTTTGCTTTCAATACCCAGGCGTTCGGCAAGTTTGGTGGCCGAGCGTCCACCGCCGTGTACCAGAACCTTGTGTCCGTTGATGGCGGCAAAGTCGTCGAGCAGGCGTTGGAGGGTAGCTTCTTCTTCTACAATCTTGCCGCCGACTTTGATTACTGTGAGTTTTTCTTTCATATTCCTTTATTATGTATAAACAAGTTCACCACAGAGGACACAGTGTTTCACAGACCTTGTTAGTTCTCTGTGTTACCCTGTGCCCTCTGTGGTGAAAGCTCTTTATTCCAAATATGTGTATCCGTAGAGTCCCGAACGGTAGTTGGCCAGGAATTCCTTGCCTTCTTCCAGGGAGATACGTCCTTCTTTTACAGACTGTGTTACCCAAGTCTCCAGTTTGCGCACCAGCTTTTTGGGATTGTACTGTACGTAGTCCAGCACCTCGGCCACCGTTTCGCCGTCGATAAGCTGGTCAATGGAGTAGCCTTTGGAGTTGACAGATACGTGTACGGCATTGGTGTCGCCAAAGAGGTTGTGCATGTCGCCCAGAATTTCCTGATAGGCACCGACCAGGAAGACAGCCAGGTAATAATGCTCCTTGTCGCGCAGGGCGTGCAGGGGCAGGGTGGTGGCATCGGGACGCGAGGTGACGAAGTTGGCTATCTTGCCATCTGAGTCGCACGTCATATCCTGAAGGGTGGCCTCATGGTCAGGTTTCTCGTCCAGACGTTGGATAGGCATGATGGGGAACATCTGGTCGATGGCCCACGAGTCGGGCAACGACTGGAAGAGCGAGAAGTTGCAGAAATATTTATCGGCCAACAGCTTGTTGAGCTTGCGGAACTCCTCGGGGCAGTGCTTCAGGTTGCTGGCAATGGAGTTGATTTCGCGGCAGATGCTCCAGTAGAGCTTCTCAATCTGTGCGCGAGTATTCAGGTCGACGATACCGTGGCTGAACAGGTCGAGGGCTTCCTCGCGAATCTGCTGTGCATCGTGCCAAGGCTCGAGCATGCTGCGCTGGCTCAGGTTGTCCCAGATGTCGTAAAGCTCTTTCACCAGTTCGTGGGCATCGGGTCCGGGTTCCCAGTCATCGTCCATCTGGGGCAGGGAAGCAGTTTCCAATACCTCGAAGATGAGGACAGAGTGGTGGGCTGTCAGGCTACGGCCTGTTTCGGTGATGATGTTTGGATGTTGGAATCCATGCTTGTCGGCTGCATCGACAAAGGTGGAGACCACGTCGTTGACGTACTCTTGTATGGAGTAGTTGACGGAGCTTTCGCTGTTGCTGGAGCGTGTACCGTCGTAGTCCACTCCCATACCGCCTCCGGTATCGACGAATTCGATGTTGAAGCCCATTTTGTGCAGTTGCACATAGAATTGGGAAGCTTCGCGCAGGGCGTTCTTGATGCGGCGTATCTTGGTAATCTGGCTGCCGATGTGGAAGTGAATCAGCTTCAGGCAGTCTTTCATGTCTTTCTTTTCCAGGAAATCGAGGGCTTCGAGCAGTTCGCTGGAAGTCAGGCCGAACTTGCTGGCGTCGCCGCCGCTTTCTTCCCACTTGCCGCTACCGCTGGAGGCCAGCTTGATGCGGATACCTATGTTGGGACGTACTTTTAGCTGCTTGGCCATCTTGGCAATGATGTTCAGCTCGTTGAGTTTCTCTACCACGAGGAAGATGCGCTTGCCCATCTTCTGTGCCAGCAGGGCCAGCTCGATGAAGCTCTCATCTTTGTAGCCGTTGCAAACTACCAGGGATTCGGGGTCGGTGTTGACTGCGATGACTGCATGCAACTCAGGTTTGGAACCAGCTTCCAGTCCCAGGTTGAATTTCTTGCCGTGGTTAATCATTTCCTCTACGACAGGACGCATCTGGTTGACCTTGATGGGATAAATGATGAAGTTCTCGGCCTTGTAGCCATATTCCTCAGCTGCCCTCTTGAAACAACAGGATACTTTCTCGATGCGGTTGTCCAGGATGTCGGGGAAACGTACCAGCATAGGCGCTGTGACATCGCGTAACTGGAGTTCGTCGACCAGTTCGCGCAGATCAACGGCAACGCCGTCTTTGCGTGGAGTTACGTAAACATGACCTTTTTCGTTGATACCAAAGTATGAAGTGCCCCAACCGGTGATGTTGTACAGCTCTTCAGAATCTTCAATACGCCATTTTCTCATTTTCTGTAGCTTAGCAGTTTTAATTAGGGTTGATTATTTTGAGGACAAAAATACATATAAATCCTGTATATACAGCTTTTACGTGTGAAAATACACAGGAATGTCAAACAATTACAGTCCTAAAAGCTGGCGGATGCGGCTGACGGACTCTGCTATCTGGCGGCGGTCTTCCAGTCGGCTGCCATCGAAGCGGTAGTTTGCCTGGCTGTAGACGGGCAGACGTTTGGCCAGTGCCTCGCCGATAAAGACACGCAGCTCGTCGTCAGTCTTTCCTTGCAGAATGGGGCGTTGCTGGGTGGCTACGCGCAGGCGGCGGAAGAGTACGTCGGTGCTGACGTCGAGAAAAACAGTCTGTCCCTGACGGTTCATGTAGTCCATGTTGTCGAAGAAACAGGGAGTTCCCCCACCGGTAGAGATGATGACATCTTCAAATTCGCCTACCTCGTGCAGCATGGAGCGTTCCAGTTGGCGGAAGCCGTCTTCACCGCGCTCTTTGAACAGTTGGCTGATGGACAGGTGGAAACGTTCCTCGATGTACCAGTCGAGGTCGATGAACGGGATGTGCAGATCGCGAGCCAGGGCTTTGCCCAGGGTAGTCTTGCCAGCTCCCATGTATCCGGTAAGAAATATTCGTATCATAGGTTGTTTAAGCAATAGTGGTATATGTCTGCGTCGCACCTGTCTGTTGTCCAAGGTGGAAAGAAAGAACGACGTGTGGGCAAAGGTAAGCAATTCTGTAACGAGTAGGGTTGAAAATGGGAAATATTTGTACCTTTGCTGTATGAATAAGAAACAGAAATACTACGTGGTATGGGCAGGGCTGAAACCGGGTATCTATGATAGTTGGACGGAATGTCAGTTACAGACCAAAGGAGTGGAAGGTGCCCGCTTCAAGTCGTTTGATACGCGCGAGGAAGCCGAACAGGCTTTGGCCGGTAGTCCTGAAGACTATATAGCCAGGAGTACAGCGACACCGAAGGCTAAACAGAGGCCAACGGGTGAGTTGCCGGCCGAGGTGGAGTATGTGAGCCTGGCGGTGGATGCGGCTTGCAGCGGTAATCCGGGGAAGATGGAATATCGCGGTGTATATTTGCCCACCGGGAAACAGATATTTCACTACGGTCCTGTTTATGGCACCAACAACATTGGTGAGTTTCTGGCCATTGTCCATGCATTGGCATTGCTGAAGCAGAAGGGACTGGATATGCCCATCTACAGTGACAGTGTGAATGCCATCAGCTGGGTGAAGCAGAAGAAATGCAAGACTAAACTGCCGCGTGAACCGCGTACTGAGCAACTATTTCAACTGATAGAACGTGCCGAGAAATGGTTGCATGAGAATACCTATACGACTCGTATCTTGAAGTGGGAGACACATCTCTGGGGAGAGGTGCCGGCAGATTTTGGCAGGAAGTAACTCTTATTGGACTTTGTTTTGCGTATGGGCAAAATAGTCCATGCGCAATAAAATATCAGATATGTGCCAGAGTTCATTCCGTCGTTTTTTTACACTTTCCGGTACATGAATTCCTCCGGCAGCAATGCCGGTACGGAATGTGGCATAATTGCTGATACTGTCGCCAAAAATATTTTCTCCTAATCCGTTGAATTCATAATTATTACAGCCCATGAGGCAGAGTAGGGAGGGATAGATGTCTACTTGCCCTATTACTTTGTCTTGATGTTTGCAGGATAATGGGCTGTTCAGGATGATGAGTGGGACAAAACAATCGGAGGCTTTCAGCTCTTGGCGTCCTTCGTATTGGTTATAGGTCATCTGCTCATGGTCGCCGGTAATGACAATGATGCTGTTGTCATATAGTCCTGCTTTTTTAAGCTCTTGCAGGAAATGTGCCAGGCGTTTGTCGAAAAGGTTGACTGCTATTAGGTAGTTGCGGACTTCTTCGTTATTGAATATTTTTAAATCTAACAGTTTGCTGTTTTTGTCTTGAGGGTATATGTAGGGTTCATGCATTGAGAGTGTTACTATCTGTGCGTAGAAAGGTTGGTGGATATCTTTGATATGCTGGATGCTTTCTTTAAACAGATATTCGTCAGCTTTATCCCAAGAATCTTTCTTTTTGAATCTATCGTATAGCCTGTCAAATCCGTATGCAACCGACATTTGTTTCTGATTCCAGAATTCTTTTTCATCACAGATGAAAGATAGGCTTTTATAGCCTTTTAGGTGCAGGGCTTTGGGTAGTGAGTAGAATGTGTTGCTGGGGCAGATGCTGGATGCTGCGCCTGTATTTAGGGGTAAAAGACCTGTATTGATGAGTAGTTGGGCGTCGCTTGAACGGCCATCCTTGACTTGTGATAGTGTTTTGGGTAAGTATAAACTGTTTGGAAGGTTTAGCAGGGAATCGATGTTCGGTGTAATGGATATTTCTTCTTTCTTTAAACCGATGGGCCAGCTTTGGAGAGATTCTGCTATAATAATGATTAAGTTGCGGTTATTCCCGTTTAAATAAGAAATGTTATGTTGACTATTATAATCTTTAGCCTTCAACTTTTTCATATATGCTTGCGCATACTCTTTTTCTGCACTACTGACAGGACAGGATACGGTGTATTGATAAAACCAAAAATGAATGATACCATATTCTTTGAACGCTCTCGGACTCATGGCCGTGAATAAATGGAGAGGACGTTTAAAGAAGTTATGGCTTTCATGTATATATGGAATGGAGACGATAAAGATTAAGGCAAATATCCATGCAAATGTTTTATACAAGCGGGGCCTGTTGGTCGTTTTCTTATAGTAGATTGTATATATGACAACGAAACAGAGAGAGGGTATTAATATCAGTGAGTCTTGTATGTGTATGGAATGTATAATGCTGTTACTTAGCCCTTTTAGATTCTGGAACATTAGATAGGAGGATAAGGGCATGATGGTAGCATAGGTACGGAAATACCAGATAATAGACAACAGGTAGAGGTTGACAAGTAGGAGCCAAGGGAATAACCAATGTTTTTTTCTGGTAAAAAGTAGTGGTAAAGCCAATACCATACTGTCTGTGGCTTTCCAGAGGTGTACTTCCATGGAGTGATCATAGGGTACACGAATCAAATGTTGCAATTGCCCAATAGCAATATACAAACAGATGGACAGTAATAGGTAGGCTGTCCATCTGTTAGAAAATAGTATTCTTACATTTATGCGTTTTTTCACTATTGCTCTGATAGGATAATTAGCCAAGACTCTGCATGTCATTCAACTTCTTATAGTATCCGTTCAGTGCAATGAGTTCTTCGTGTGTGCCGCGTTCTACAATTTCTCCTTCATACAGAACACAAATTTCGTCGGCATTTTTGATTGTAGAGAGTCGGTGGGCAATGGCAATGGTGGTGCGCGACTTCATCAGGCGTTCCAATGCTTCCTGTACCAGGCGTTCGCTTTCTGTGTCGAGGGCTGAGGTCGCTTCGTCCAGGATAAGGATAGGCGGGTTCTTCAAGATGGCGCGGGCAATGCTGACGCGCTGGCGCTGTCCACCCGAGAGGCGTCCGCCGCGGTCGCCAATCATGGTGTCGTAGCCCTTTTCGGTTTCCATAATGAAGTCGTGGGCGTTGGCAATCTTGGCAGCAGCGATTACTTGCTCCATAGTGGCGTTCTCCACGCCGAAGGTGATGTTGTTGTAGAATGTATCGTTGAAAAGGATGGCTTCCTGATTGACATTGCCTATGAGTGAGCGCAGGCTGTGGATGGAGACATCTTTGATGTTCTTGCCGTCAATCAGCAGTTCTCCTTCCTGCACGTCGTGGTAACGGGGTACGAGGTCGACCATGGTAGACTTACCCGAGCCAGACTGCCCTACCAAGGCAATAGTTTTACCCTTGGGTACGGTCAGGTTGATGTGTTTCAACACGGGGCGTCCTTCCGTATAGCTGAAGCTGACGTCGCGGAATTCTATCTCCTTTTCAAAGTCGTTCAGAGGCAGAGGTTTCTCTGGATCTTTGATGTGGTTTTCGGCTTTCAGAATCATGTCGATACGGTCCATGCTGGCCAATCCGAGAGGTACGTTATAGAATGCTTTGGAGAACTCCTTCAACGGATTGATAATACTGTAAAGAATTACCAGATAGAAGATGAAGGTAGCGGCATCCATGGGGGCATAGCTGCTGTTTAGGATAAGGGCGCCACCAAACCAGAGGACAATGACGATGACACAGGTGCCCAGAAACTCGCTCATGGGGTGTGCCGAGCTTTGGCGGATAACCATGGCATTCATGGCGTCGCGGTAGTCATTGTTGGTTTTGGAGAAGCGTGCGGCCATTTTGCCCTCGGCCAGGAAGGCTTTGATGACGCGCAGACCGCCCAGCGTTTCATCGAGTTGCGACATAATGTCTCCCCACTGTGCCTGTGCGGCCGATGATTGTCTTTTCAGCTTGCGGCTCACGGTTCCCATCACCCATCCGGCCAAAGGCAGTACGACGATGACGAAGAGGGTCATTTGCCAACTGATGGTGAAAAGGGTGGAGAAATAGATGATGAGGGCAATAGGATTGCGCAACAACATGTCTATGGAGCTGGTCAGCGAGTTTTCTACGGCGGTTACGTCGGCACTCATGCGGGCAATGATGTCTCCCTTGCGTTCTTCGGAGAAGAAACTCAGAGGCAGGCTCAGTACTTTGTTGTATACCTGTATGCGGATGTCGCGTACAATACCAGTACGCAGGGGAACCATGACTGCTGAAGATGCAAAGTAACCGGCTGTCTTCAGCATAGTCATTATTATCAGCAGTCCTCCCATCAGTACCAGGGTAAGGAAAGCTCCGTTCTCGTTGATGAAGTTGCTTACCCACCAGTAGGCGTTGTTTATTAACACATCCTTATCAATGTGTTGCCAGTCCATCGGCTGGTATTCATATACTTTGCTATCTATCTGAAACAGAATATTCAGTATAGGTATGATAGCCATAAAAGAGAATACGTTGAGCCACTGTGATAGGAAATTCAGAATTACGGCCCATGTTACATACTTACGGTATGGTCTGATGTAGCGGCCTAATAGGGAAAAAAACTGTTTCAGCATAATTATCAAGTGAATAACAGGTGGCAAAGGTAAGAAGAAATTAAGAGAGGCACAATATCTGACCTTATTTTCCCTCTGTTTTACCCTGTAAAATAGGGTAAAACAGAAGGGAGATTAATATATTTATTCTTCTTAATGAGTTATATTCTGCAATATTTTTCTCGTTTAAATATTGCAATTCACTATTTCTGCATAGACTTCCAGTCTTTTATGCAGCATTTCTTGAGGATTGTAGATGCCTCTTAATCGTTTTTCGGCATTGTCTACCATATCTTTTTGTAATGTAGGGTTGTCTGCCAATTGTATGATGGCCTTGGCAAAGGTTGTTGCGTCATCTGCAATTAGACATTCCTGACCATTTCTGAAGTCAATGCCTTCTACTCCTTTGGTAGTTGTAATGAAGGGAACTCCTGCAGAAACAGCATCCAGAATTTTCATTCTCATACCGCTTCCAATGCGAATAGGAATTAATGCAATACTACCTTTAATAAATCCTCTTAGGTCTTCAACGAATCCTGTCAGTTCCATTTCCGGGTATTGGGCGCACAATTCCTTAATATATGTGCTACGCCATTTTCCAATTACTTGGAAAGTAAACTTGAAGCCTTGCTGGCGTAATTGCGGAATGATTTCCCGGCAGAACCAGATGACAGCATCCAGGTTTGGACAATGGTCTTCACTGCCAACAAATGTCAGTCTGTGGCTGTCTGAAGGAACAAATTCGCGTTGTTCGTTTCCCGATATTTTTACGACGGCAGGTGAGGCGTATATGCGCTCCTCACGTCCTATGAATTTTGTCAGAATGTTGCGGTCTACTTCAGTTAGTGCAATGATGTGTTTGTATTTTTTTAATGCGTCACGTTCAAAGTCTTTTGCTACGTTGAATAACATTTTGTCTTCATCGGTCACTTCTCTGAAGAGAGACATTTCGTTTTCATTGTGGATATATCGCAATTCATGGTGTACAAAGACGGTTTGTACATTTTCTTGTGGTAATATGTATCCTAATGAAATTAGTTCGTAGAATTCTACTTGTATGATGTCAAAGCCTGTTTTGACGGTTTGCATCACGAATTCAATATAATCGGTACTTAATCTTTCAAAAATGGAACCTGGTAAGGTGGATTTCAAGCGTACCATATCGAGATTCTCGTCGGCAGGTTCCGGTCCTTGCAGTAATTGTCTTCTTATCTTACGCGCAATAGATGCCTGTGCTTTGAGTAGCCATTTGTAGTAGAAAGGATGCCTGATTTTTACTGGGGCTGTTTTTATTGTTTGTGGCCTATAAATATAGAAAGTGACATTGGACCACAATTTTTTCAGTTCTGCGATGTTTTCTTCATGCGTATGGTTTTTGGCTATGAGCAGGACAGATACATTCATTTTGTGTCGCAGATAGTCTACCATATTGAAGAACGCTTGATTTCCCCCCGAATCCAATGGATAAGGTATGTAAGGGATGATAAATAGAATCTTTTTCATAAGTAAGGTTTATAGAATGTGTTTAATTTTTCCGATATGATGTTTTATGATGTACCAGGCTGCTTGTGAGTCTATCCCATTTAAGGTATGTCCGATTTGCATCAGCTCTTTTAGACTGAAATTGCCTCTTACCGAACAACGTAAAATAGTGCGTACATAAGTCTTTAGTGCTTCACGTAAGGCTATTTCTCCTAAATGAGAAGCATAATGCATTCCTATCCATTTCAGGAAAAGACGTGTGGCTTTCAGTTTTGTTTGGTCGTAGCAGGTAGAATTGCTGATGTTTGTCCCTTCTGCATTGCGCCAGTAGACGGGAGAGCCAGGCAGGGCAATGATGCCGCCTGCATAATCGGCAAATTGAGCCCATGTAGCATCGTCGGAGCACCATGCCAGTGGAAACTTGATAAAGCCGCCGGACTTTTGCCATACATCACGGCTGAATACATATTCTACAGCTGCAGAGCTGATTTTGCAACTCATTTTTTGAAGCAGTAAATCATATCCTGAGATAACCTCTGACTCAAAGGGAGGATTCTTGAACTTTGTGCGTCCAGCCTCATCGGTCACTTCCAACGGAAATCTAAACATGACCTTCTCTGTGCCGTGTTTTTGGGCAGCTTCTACGATGCGTGCCACTCCATCGGCAGGCATCATGTCATCGTCAGAGAAGAGCCATATTAAGGGCTCGTTGGATAAAGCCATACAGCGCTCCCAATGCCCCACTAAGTCTGTTCGCCCCATGTTTTCCTCAAAACGATGATATAATAAGTCTATTTTGTCCTCATAAGCACTTACTATCGGGTGCAAATTCTCTGGACTGGCATCGTCTCCAATGTATACTTTAAAGTCATTGCATGTTTGCTTTGCTATGGATGCAAGTGTTTCGTTCAGAAAACGTTGCTTGTAGGCTGGTATGATGATTGCTACGGTTTTTCCCATTTTTCTTCTTCTTTTTCTTTATAATCGCTCATGCCTTTCGGTTGGCAGGAATGGTATGATGAAACTCAGGTATTGGTTGATTCTTTCTGCTATATATGATTTCCGATTTCCGCCTATGGCCTGCGTTAATTCTTCATAAAGTCTTTGGCGGGCTTTAGAATCAATATGCAGGCGCTTTATCTTTTTATAAAAGACGCCCCTTCTGATAAGGCGTTTGTAGGCACTGACGTGTACGAGCTTTTCTTCCATTTCTTTGATTACCGCAATGTCTTCTTTGAGCGCATTGCCACTTCTTCTGCTTTGTACCGAAGTACTGCTGCTGTGGTAGCGGAAGTAGTTTAATTTTTTATAAAGCTCTATTACTTCTCCTTGGCATATCAACTTTGTCCAGAAAAGCCAGTCGCCGCTCGAACGCATGCTGAAACAATGTTGGGTGTCAACCTTCTCCACTGCTTCGCGTCGGAAAACCACTCCGCTGGCATTGTAGATATAAGCTCGCCAATACATGTTGTATTGCGCATATTTGGGGCCGTCAAATACTTTATAGCCGCATTTGACGTTCAGTTGCTTTTTGCTCCAGCGGTCATAGTCGATGTTAACCTCTTTGCCTCTTTCGTCTACCCGGTGGCTTCCGCTAAAACATACTACTGCCTGATTGTATTTTTCCAATAATTGCACCGTCTCGGCCAAAAATGTCGGTTCGGCGTAGTCATCGCTTTCGGCTATCCATATATATTTGCCTTGACTCAGTTTTATGCCTTTTTCCCATTGTGCAAAGGGACTTCCAGAGTTAGATTCGTTGTATACCAGATGTGTAACAGATGGATTCTCCTTGTAGGTCTCCATAATCTCCCTGCTTTCATCTGTCGAAGCATCATCGAGCAGAATGAGCTCAAAATCCTTGAATGTCTGGTTCAGGATGGAGTCTATGCGTTGCTTCAGGAAGCGTGCATAGTTGTAGTTGGGTACGATTATGCTGACTAAGGGTTTACTCATTACGTTATAGCTGTCTATTAGTGCTTCTTACAAACGGTGCTTCTTTGATTTGAATAAGATTCTGAACATGCGGTAACATTTCCGGTAAAGCTCAGGACTGTGGGTTTGCAACCATAATTTGGTGGCGTAACTGTATCCTAATTCTTTTTTGTTCAGCTTCTTATAGGAGGATATTTTTTGATTTACTAGTTCCCGGATATGTCTTGTCTCGTCTGATGGAGGAAGCATGGACAGGTGGTCGAGCAAATGGATGCCTCGTTTAATAACCAATAGCGGTGTTTTCTCCCATAGGTTGTGCTGTCGGTAGAATGCGTCCTGTTGGCATACTGCTTGAAAAAGTTGCAGCTCTTTCTGGGGATTGTAGCGCGAACGCAAAGCGCTGCCTTGTCGTAAGACATAATGATACTTGGGTGTGTCGACTACTGCCACCTTGTTGGCTCGGAAAAACAATTGGTAATTTATAGCCAGGTCTTCATAAATACACCCTTCAGGGAAAGTCAAATTCTCAAACAGCTGGCGTTTGTACAGCTTGTCCCATACATAGTTTCTCAGCCATTTATCCTGTGCTAGTTCCTTTAACGCATCGTTGCGTGTCAGTGCGTGAATGGCGCCTGACTGGTATCGGGCTTTGCTCTTTCCTCCTTTTTCCTTGTAGTGCGAACAGACCGCTATGTCGGCTTCTAGCTTTACAAGCTGCTCCAGAAGCAGTTCGTACATGTCAGATTCAATCCAATCATCACCGTCTACAAAGGCCAGATAATCTCCCTGAGCCATTTGCAGCCCTGTGTTACGGGCCGCGCTGACACCCTTGTTTGCTTGGTGTATAACACGAATACGAGGGTCTTGCAGAGCAAATTTATCGCAAATCATGCCCGAACCGTCTGTCGAACCATCGTTTACAACAATTATCTCCAAGTCAGGAAACGTTTGGTTGCAAATCGAGGTCAGGCATTGCGATAAATACTCCTGTATGTTATATACGGGTACTATGATACTGATGATTGGCCGCATGTTTTTCCCTTGTTCTTGCTTTTATTTTACAAGCTTGCCACCCACTGCCTAGGCAACGACAGAATGGGGTAGCCCACCCGCAGTCTCAGTTTGAACTTTCTTACCAGGTTCAGTGGCTTGGCTTTTGTGCAACCCTGGTAGTTGGTTATGTAGTCGTCTATGGCGTTGAGCACGCGGGCCGATGAATGTCCGTCCAGATAGCCTTCGTGGCGATTGATGTAGCGGTGGATGTTTTCCATCAGCCAGTAGGGGCGGGTGAGGGCTTGCTCCAGGGCAGCTTCTACCTGCTCGGGTTCGGTTACGTCCAGCAAGTGATTGCCGGGCGTCGTGTTGCGGAAGGTGACTACCGGTTTGTCCATCAGCATGCTCTCAACGATGACCGATGAAGCGTCGGACAACAGTACGTCGGCCTGAGACAGCAATTCTGCATCCACCAGGCCTCCTTCGTGGAAGGTCACGTTGGGGCAGGTGCGGGCCAGCTCGCGATACTTCTCAAGTGTCTCTACATCCGAAAATTTGGGGTGGAATGACAGTACCCAGTTCCAGTCTTTTTCATGAGCCAGTCGGGTAATGGTGTCCAGCAGGGCAGGTGCCGACGTGATGCTGCGTGTGAAGGTGGTAGAGTAGAGCACCGTAGGGCGGGTGTGCTTGGCGGTGTTCTTGCGCATCCTGACGTATGTGTCGGCTTTGCACCAACCTGTTTCGTAAACCTTGAAGAAACCCAGTTTCTTTTCCAGTGCTTTGAAGGGAATGGTGCTGCTTTCGCCCTGTGTGCAGTATACGTCAAACCATCCACGAATGGCAAAGTGGTCGTCTTTCTCGTCTCCCCGCTTATTGATGGGGTAGCCGTGGAAAAGTGATACTTTTACTCCCGGAAAGAAGTCATAAATGTAATTGCCTGGGGCAAAGACTGCAATAGGGGCATAGTCGCTCACCTCTTTGAACGTTTTCAGTTGTTTCTCGTCTTTCTTCAACATCACCGGGCATTCTTGTTCTATATACCATGCCACTTCGTCTCCCCGACGTTTGATTTCCTCTTGCAATGGTCTCAGTATAGGATAAGAATAGGCTACTGAAACAAAAAAAAATAATGATTTCCCATACGCACGCTTCTTCTTTCAATTTAACACCTATCGTCTCCTTGCCTTTTGCGGGCATTGGGGGCAATCGTGTTTTTCGGTTTAGGTCTTGCTGGCCAGGCTTATTGTCTTTTTCAGGCGAAAAAAAGAATGGCCTTTTTCTTTTTCCCGTTTTTTGTTTCTACTCTCAATTTAATAGCATCTTGTAGCACCTGTTTCGTTTGGGAGCTGCAAAGATACGACTATTCTTTGATATAATAAATATATATCTGCAAAAACATGTTATACAGCCTGTTGTGACTCTCTTGGCTTGTACTCCTTTGTGTGGAAATGCGTCAAGGTTGGAGGCTCTCTGGCTGCTATGGCAGGCGGTGTGGACAACGGATGCGGACTGTCTGATGCAGACTCGGCTTATTGTCTTTCTGTTTATAGGGCTATCAAATGTATTATTGCACCATTTTTCACCTGCTTTTTAGGCTAAATGCAGTAGGCTGCTTATTACTGCACGGCTGGAGCAGAAAAATGAAAAATACCCATTTGACACTTTGACATTTTGTATTTCCTAATGGCTGAGAATCGTTTATTTCGGTTCGAGGTAGGTGCTGGCTCTGATTTTTAGATGTGCTATTGTATAAAGCGCAGTATGTCAGTTGAATATCTAAATATTGATATTTGAAAGAGAAAGAATGGAAGGGGAAAAAATCTTGTTTTTGCTCCCGAAAATGACGTTGTATATAGTTCCGATGTGAGTAGTTAAGACTTTGTGGCTAGGCAGTTAACACTTTACGGGATAGCTCCCCACTGCTATCTCGTTAGCAGTAGAGGCTTTTGTCGTTGGAAAAGTATATGTGGCTCGCTGGAAATTAATATTCGGTGCATAAGGTTTCATTTTTCGCCTCTTTTATGCAACTTGGCTGAATGGTTATGCGGACTTTCCACTCGCATTTACTCTATTTCGTTCCTTTTGTAACCGGTGCGTGTCAGCCTAAAATTCAGTTTGCTTTCTTTTTGTAGTGGGATAATGATTTTTGACTATCTTACTGATATTCCGCTATTCCCGTTTTATAGTGCCTAAACTCTTTTCATGCACTTTCAAATTGCTACATATTGCTCGGAGATAGTGGCCTGTGGCAGCGCATTTGTAGTACGATAAATTGGAATTGTAGAATAGTTTCTATAAATTTGCATATTAATAGTCAATTATTCAAATTACTGAGTTATGGATTTTACTGCACTCTGCAATCAGATTTTCAACCAGTCCATCTTGGATTACCATCGGGAAAATGATGTGGACACCCCTGTTCAAAACCCTTATCCGCTGAAGAGCATCGAGTATTACCTTTATCTGAAGAACTGGATAGACACAGTTCAGTGGCATCTGGAAGATATTATTCGCGACCCAAACATCAATCCTGTGGAGGCTCTGGCCATCAAACGCCGTATCGACAAGTCCAACCAAGACCGTACGGACCTTGTAGAGTTGATAGACAGCTATTTCCTCGATAAATATAAGGATGTGCAGACGCAGCCCGGTGCTACCATCAACACCGAAAGCCCGGCTTGGGCAGTAGACCGCCTGTCTATCCTTGCACTCAAGATATATCACATGCGCCAGGAAGTGGAGCGTACCGATTGCGATGCCGAGCATAAGGCCCGTTGCGAAGCCAAGCTCCGCGTGCTGCTGGAGCAGCAGGTCGACCTCTCTACTGCTATCGACCAGCTGATGGCCGACATTGAAGCCGGACGCAAGTACATGAAGGTGTACAAACAAATGAAGATGTACAACGACCCGGCACTGAATCCGGTGCTTTACGGAAAGAAATGAAGCTGCTCGTCATCCGGTTGTCAGCCTTTGGTGATGTAGCTATGACGGTGCCTGTCATCGACTCTCTGGCGCGTCAGTATCCGCAACTGGATATTACCGTGCTCAGTCGTCCTTTCATGACACCGCTCTTCTCGCTCATGCCGGCCAATGTTCATTTCCGGGGCATTGACCTGGCTCAGAACGACGGTCCTTCGGGCTTGCTGGCATTGTTCAGGCAGTTGCGCAGCGAAGGCTTCAATCTGGTGGCCGACCTTCACGACGTACTCCGCTCCAAGGTGTTGCGTACCCTGTTTTTCCTTTCGGGCGTGAAGACAGCCCATATCGACAAAGGCCGCCGTGGCAAGAAAGCTTTGGTGCGCCAGCATGGTAAAGAGCTTGTCGAGCAACCTACGTCGTTCAGCCGTTATGCCGCCGTGTTTGCCCGTCTGGGCTATCCGGTAAAGCAGGCTTTCCATTCCATTTATGGCCAGGGCAAGGGCGATGCTTCGTTGTTTGCCTCGGTAGCTGTGCCTGCTTGTGGCGAACGGTGGATTGGAGTGGCTCCCTTCGCCGCCCATCGGGGCAAGATTCTGCCGCAAGCTACGGTGGAGGAACTGCTACGCCGCCTGACGGCTGATAACCGTCATCGTGTCTTCCTCTTCGGAGGTGGAGGTCAGGAGCGTGCCGCTATGGAGCAGTGGGCCGCAGCCTATCCACGTGTGGTTTCCCTCTCGGGCAAGCTGAAGCTCGACGGTGAGTTGGCATTGATAAGCCATTTGAATGTGATGGTATCCATGGATTCGGCCAACATGCACTTGGCATCTCTGGTGGGCGTACCCGTTGTTTCCGTGTGGGGTGCTACGCATCCGTTCGCGGGTTTCATGGGCTGGGGGCAAAGCATGGACAATGCCGTCCAACTCGATTTGCCGTGTCGTCCTTGCTCCATATTTGGCAACAGACCCTGCTTGCGTGGCGACTATGCTTGTCTGGAGGGGCTGAAGGCAGAAATGATAATGAATAAGATTAACTTAATATTGGGTGTATGAAGGTAGTGGTTCATCCGAAATACCAGTGGGCTTCCGACTTCATAGCCAGCTTGCCGTGCCGTTTCTCTCAAGAGGGCGAAATGCTCTACCAAGGCCGTAACCTGGTGAAACGTTTTGAGTGGCAAGGACATACTTTCATCGTCAAGCGCTATAAGCGTCCAAAACTTATCCAACGCCTGGCCTATACATTTTGGCGCAAGAGCAAGGCCGAGCGTGCCTATCTCTTTGCAGACAAGCTGCTCTCGCTGGGTATAGATACGCCCGAAGGCATAGCCTACATGGAGGAGAAGGAAGGCGGACTGTTTGCTACGGGCTATTTTGTGTCTGCCTGCTGCACAGACCGTCCTGTCTATCCCGAACTGGTGCCGGTAGCCGATTTTGATAAGCAACTGGCTTCCTCCCTGGCCGCCTTCTTTGCCGAACTTCATGGCAAGGGTATTCTGCATGGCGACCTCAATCTGAATAACATTCTCTATCGGCTCAATCCCGACGGAACGTACCACTTTTCTGTCATCGACACCAACCGCTCCGTATTCAAGGCGTCGCTGACGCCCTCCGAATGCTTTGATAATCTGAAACGTGTGGCCCACCGTCGCGACCTGCTTCACTTCATTGTGGCCGAATATGCCCGTGTGCGTTCGTGGAATGTAGAGGCTACCGTAGCGGCCGTAGAGAAATCGCTCACCCGCTTTGAGCGGAAAAGGAGGCTAAGGGGATATTTGAAATAAGATATTAGAGTATAATAATAAGGAAAGAATAATGAACTGCTATTTGTCGCGCAACTACAAGGGTACGGCTTCGGCCGGCAATAAGGCAAAGACCGATATAGAGCGCATCATGTCTGAGGCCGGCTTTAAGAATGTAGGTCTTAAACAAACTGTCTACACCAATCCTGTATTGGCTTTTCTTTCTACCTTGGCAGGAGTGCTCAAGGCTCCGTTTGGTCTGCACGCTTCCGATTGTCTGGTCTTGCAATATCCGCTGAAGAAGTATTTCAGCTTTGTGTGCAACCTGGCTCATTTGCGTGGTGCCAAGGTCATTGTGGTGATTCATGACCTGGGCTCATTCCGACGCAAAAAACTGACGATAGCGCAGGAGATAGCACGCCTGAACCATGCCGACTATATCATAGCCCACAATGAGTCCATGCTCAACTTTCTCCGTACCAACGGTTGCAAGGCTCAACTTGGTGCATTGGGCATTTTCGACTATCTGTCCGACAATCCGGTACCAGCTCCCGTGGCAGCCCGGAAGCCTTTCAGGGTACTCTATGCCGGAGCCTTGAACTATCGCAAGAACCGCTTCCTCTACGAGATGGGGCGTTGTGTGCATTCCTACACCTTTACTCTCTATGGCAATGGCTTTGAGGTGGACAAGGCACAGGGACGCGAACATATCCACTACAAAGGCTTCATGCCTTCCGATGAACTGATTAAGCATGCTGAGGGCGACTTCGGTCTGGTTTGGGACGGAACATCGGTTGATACCTGCGAGGGAAACTTCGGCGAATACCTACGTTACAACAATCCTCATAAGACTTCTCTCTACCTGCGTGCCGGTCTGCCGGTCATCATCTGGAAGGAAGCGGCACTCGCTCCTTTTATTGCCAGTCAAGGTGTAGGTGTCTGCGTCGGCTCTTTGGACGAAATAGAAGAAGTATTGGCCCGTATGGACGAGGAAACTTACCTTCGGATGCGGCAAAAGGCCTGTGAAGTAGGCAGAAGGCTTGCTGAAGGATATTATGTGCGTCAGGCATTAAGTACGGCCGTGGGTTGCTTAAAAAAGTAAGGCCTGATAATATATACGACTATGGAAACAAAACAATACGATTACCTCATTGTCGGCGCAGGACTATTCGGCGTCACTTTTGCCCATGAGGCCCGACTGGCCGGAAAGCGCTGTCTGGTAGTAGACAAGCGTCCTTGCGTGGGTGGCAATGTTTATTGTGAGGATGTAGACGGTATACATGTGCACAAGTACGGCGCACACATCTTCCACACAGCCAACAAGGAAGTCTGGCAGTATGTCAACCGGTTGGTGGAGTTCAACCGCTACACCAACTCGCCCGTAGCCAATTATGGCGGCCGGCTCTACAACCTGCCTTTCAATATGAATACCTTCTACCAACTGTGGGGCGTAAAGACCCCCGCCGAGGCCAAGGCTAAGATAGAAGAGCAACGGAGTCAGTATGCCGCTCTGGCCGAGCCTGCCAATCTGGAAGAACAGGCTCTGAAGCTTTGCGGACGCGACATCTACGAGAAACTCATCAAAGGCTATACCGAAAAACAATGGGGGCGTGCCGCCACCGAGCTGCCTGCTTTCATCATCAAGCGTATTCCCCTGCGCTTTACTTTCGACAACAATTACTTCAACGACCCTTATCAGGGCATACCCATAGGCGGGTACAACCGGCTCATCGAAGCCTTGCTCGAAGGAGTGGAAGTGCGTACGGGTGTTAACTTCCTCCAACATCGTGCCGAGCTTCAGCCCCTGGCCCGACGCATCCTCTACACCGGTTGCATCGACGAATATTTCGATTACCGTTGCGGCCATCTGGAGTATCGCAGCCTGCGTTTTGAACACAAGCGGCTGGACGATACCGATAACTTCCAGGGCAATGCCGTGGTAAACTACTGTGAACGTGCCGTGCCCTACACCCGTGTCATCGAACACAAGCATTTTGAGTATGGCCCCCAGCCTTTCACGGTCATTACCTACGAATATCCCGACTCTTTTGCCCCCGGCAAGGAACCTTACTATCCGGTGAACGATGAACGTAACAGCCGCATCTTCCGCCAGTATCAGGAACTGGCCTCCCGTGAACCCGATGTGCTTTTCGGCGGACGGTTGGGACAGTACACTTACGCCGACATGGATGATACTGTGGAGGCGGCACTGAAATTATGGAGGGAGGAGATGGCATGAAACTTGTCAGCGCTATTATTACGACTCATAATCGCTCGGAATTACTGAAACGCGCTATTGAGAGTGTCCGAACGCAGACTTATTCCAATATGGAATGTATTGTGGTGGATGACGCTTCAACTGATGGCACCTATGAATATTGTCAGGGTCAGCCCGTGCGCTATTTGTATATTCCGCCTGAAGAGAGTAAGGGAGGGAATTATGCCCGTAATCGGGGTATCGAAATGGCTCAGGGAGAGTATGTCGCTTTTTTGGACGATGATGATTGCTGGTTGCCTGAGAAAACGACAAAGCAGGTCCGGTTGTTGGAAGAAAAACGTTGTGGACTGGTATATTGTGACCTGACTGTAGAGAATGTTTCAGATAAAGGTATACAATATAGAGATGTATATTTGGGAGATTACCTGTGTGGCGACATGAGCAGGCGCATCCTTATGCTCATAAATTGCTGTACTACCAGTCTTATGCTGATGCGTAAGGATATATTGTTGCAGATAGGTATGTTTGACGAACATGTGCGCTATTGGCAAGACTATGAACTGACAGTCAGAGCGGCTCAAGTCACTCCTTTTTATTTGGTGACAGAACCTCTCTGTGTTTATCGTCGTGACGCCCGCGACAATCAACGGCTGACTAATCGTTTGGATGGTTGGGAAGATAACCTGAATTATCTGTATCAGAAACACCGGAAACTATACGACAGCCTTTGTTTTACGGAACAGATGTGGCGAAAGCGAATCTGGTTGAGGGATTCTTCCAAACGATATAAAAAGGCCGGCTTAAAAGGGAAATATCTACACTGTCGTTGGCGCTTTTTATTGCTCAGTTTGTTGTTTGTACCAGCCAAACTGTCTGCTGGCTTCAGGCGATTGCTTTACTCACAGGATTTGATTGATTGCATGAGGGTGAGGTAGTTCTCCTTCTTATTCAGGTAATGCTTTTATCAGTTTCATCATTCGGTCTTTGTTATAAAGCGTAGACAGTATTTCCCTATTTCTCTGATGTTGTGCTTCATCGAGAGGGGCATCAATATCTTGTTGAGTCATCTTGTTGAGGTCAAAAACCGTTAGTCCGTGTCCTTGCGCCCATTCATAGACTGGACTACCTGCCGGTAAGAAGACTTTGGCACCTAAATACAGGTAGACAATAATGTTGCCGATAGCTTCTTGCCTCAGGTTGGCAAACAGGGCGACATTGATGCTGGTTTGTAATTTGTTGTATTCGGACAACGGCATGAATTCGCGCAAGGGAACAAAATGCTCTCCCAAGAGTTTTTTACCGGCGCTGATTACCGCTTCTACATACTTTTTCTTCACACCATAGCTTAATGGTACTATTACCTGACGAGTCCCTATGTTTAGTTTTGACAGACGTTGCAGTATGTATTCGTGGTTGTTGGTGACAGAGGCTGAATGACCGATAGCAATGTTGGTTCCCGTGGCTTTGGATTGCATCAGTTCGTTACCCAGTACTACATCCAGCGGGTAATAGAAGAAGTCTTTCCAAGGCTTATCTTTTAACTCTGGATAATAGCGCATGAGATAATCGTAGTCGTTTTCCGTGGTATCAGTCACAATGTAATCTACTTTCTCACGAATGAAACGTGCCACTTTTCGTGCCACTGTCTGTTGCCTCCATTTCCTGAAAGGAAGTTCCAATGCTTTTAATCCGCTGTGTTTCTGCTTGTAATACGAGGAAGTCTCTTTGTCTATCATGTGGAAGCCTTTAGGCGCCAGTAGCTGGTTATACAAGTCCAACCCCCATATTATCCAGTAGACGGTGATATTTGCCAAATCCAGCTGGTTGACAATCTCCATCTTTCGGTTGTTTAACCAATGAATGTAGACCTCTGAAATCTGAAACTCTTTTTGTCGCTGTTTGAATTCTGTTCGAGAAAGTACTCGTTCTTGTTTCTTTACTATCCGGAAGTTTTTTGTTCGGTTGGTTACCACAAACAAGTTTTCGCCGGGGAAGGCTTCCTCGAACATATCAATCGTGCGGTTGATGATTTTCTCATCATTTACCAGGTGTAGTTTCATGGGCGCGAATGGTAAAAGGTACGGATGGTGTGGCAAATATAATCTACTTCCTCAGTTGTCAGTTCATAGAACAAGGGAAGTCTTAACAAACAGTCGGTATATCGGTCGGCTTGCGGTAAGCTGGCTTTATCCCAGTTGCGCTGCACGGCATAAGGACTTTTGTGTAAACTCAGATAGTGGAATACGGCATGAATATTGTTTTCTTTCAGGTAGGCAATGAGTGCCGTGCGCTCTTCCAGTGAAGAACAAACTATATAGAAAGCATGGGCATTATTGGTGGCATACGCAGGAATAAAGGGCAGTAGCAGGCTTTTTATGTCCTTCAGGCCGTTGTTGTAGTGTTTCCATAATGCTTTCCGCTTCTGCTGAATCTGCTCCATTTCTTCTATTTGTGCCCACAGAAAAGCTGCTACATATTCAGCCGGTAAGAAAGAAGACCCTGTGTCAACCCAGCCATATTTATTGACTTCTCCCCGGAAGAACTCAGCGCGATTGGTGCCCTTCTCCCACAAAACTTCAGCACGTTTCACCAGCTTTTCGTCGTTGATGACCAGCAATCCGCCTTCGCCGCACTGTATGTTTTTGGTTTCGTGAAACGAGAAGGCTGCCAAGTGTCCCAACGTTCCCAGTGGACGCCCTTTGTAGAAACTGTCTATAGCCTGGGCGGCGTCTTCTATAACCCACAGATTGTGTCGGTTAGCCACCTCCAGAATTGCATCCATGTCGCATGCCACACCGGCATAATGTATCGGTACAATGGCTTTGGTGCGTGGGGTGATTAATGCCTCCAGCTGTTGTGTATCTATATCAGGATGTGTAGTACTACTATCAGCGAAAACAATGGTAGCCCCTTGCCTTGCAAAAGCTAATGCGGTAGATACAAAAGTATAGGAAGGTACGATGACTTCATCTCCCGGTTCAATGCCGGCCAGCATGGCGCACATCTCCAGCGCATCCGTACACGAGGTGGTCAACAGGCATTTCCGTGCACCCAGTTTTTTTTCAAAGAAGTCTTCGCATAAGTGCGTAAACTTGCCGTTGCCGCAAGTCTTTCCAAGTTGTAATGACTGGGATATATAATCAGACTCCTTCCCGGTCAGCCAAGGCTTGTTAAAGGGAATAGTTTTCATAATGATAGTAATTTCTCTAAATAGCGTTTCTAATGAAAGGCAAAAGTAGACAAAAAACATTAGATAAGGGCAGAATTACTATAAATTTACTATGATATTAATATAAGTTAATGAAATCATTTTTAACAAGTTAATAAATCTGTTTGTCCCTTGTATTGAATTAAGGAGCGGTTTGGCGCTTTTTTAGGTAATGTTTCGTTAGTGAGAAACCTGTTGGTCAAGTATTTACTTGCGTGTTCGTGCGTTTATGTTGATTTCGTCTTATGGAAATAATATATTTGTTCCTATGCTTTATACTGTTGTTTCATGTACTTTCATTTTTTTGTAATGTTTACTGTTTGAGATGGTAAATCTGAAAAATAGACCAAAAACAACCCTCTTCGTACCTTAGTCGTACCTCATTCGTACCTGGTCCGTACCAGGTTCGTTCCTATAGGAGCGAAGAAAGAGTGGTTTTGGGGCGTTTCTGGAGACTTGAACTTGAAAAATAGAACAATTGAAGATAGGGCTTGCTGTCGGGTTGGGATGTGTATGTTGTGGAGTAGTTCCGAATCAAGGGTAGAGATTTCGGACAAGGAGTTTCAGAATAAGTGTGAAAAGCTGTAATTTTTTCCTTATCTTTGCCTTATCCGACAGAATATGGTTCAACAGGGGTTCTTTTTCTGTCTTTTATCTTTGTTCTCATTTAAACAATAGCTTGTATGGCTTGCGAATATAAGGCATCTGTCATTATATCAATTTATAGCAATGTAGAGGCTCTTCGGGTTGTGCTGGACTCGTTGAACAGGCAGACTGAGAGGGATTTTGAGATTATCATTTCCGAAGATGCGGATTTCCCTCATGTCAGGGAGTTCTGCACACAGTATCCTTTTACTAATGATTACCAACTGCTTACACAGCCAGATTTGGGCTGGCGTAAGAATCGTGCTTTGAACAATGCCATTAGGGCAGCGCGGAGCGAATGGCTGATATTTATTGATGGTGACTGCATACTTCATCCTCGTTTCGTGGAATTTCATTTGCGGTTGTCAGGTTCCCGGCATATAGTAGCTGGCAAGCGTGTAAAGCTGAATGCGGAGCTGAGTAGCTTGTTGTTGCAGGATGTGGATAATTGGCCGGTGGTGGAAAAACGGTTGCGCGCCTGTTTCTTTACAGGACGGAAGCGGGGCAATGGTTTTATAGAGGAGGCATTTTTTATAGATCCGTCGTCGTGGTTGGGATGGATTCCCCGTTGCAGGACAATGTATCAGTTGAAAGGTTGTAATATGTCATTTTCGAAAACAGCGATTACGGCTATCAACGGATTTGATGAAGAATACATACGCCCGGCTATCGGTGAAGATATCGATTTGACATGGCGGTTTGAACGGGCTGGCTATAAATTGGTCTCTGCACGCAATCTGGCAGTGCAGTATCATCTGCATCACAAGGAAAACTGGACAGAACAGGAAGCAAACATTCGCATGATGAAGAAAAAAATGGAGCAGGATGAATATATCTGTCGAAAAGGATTGGTAGATAAGGGTGTAAATACTTATCTTTGCTCGGACTAATATTAGAGTTATGCAACCTGCAAAGTTTACAGTGGGCGTCATCATTTCTACCTACAATAATCCTTCCTGGCTGGAGAAGATGTTGTGGGGATATTTGTTTCAGACGCATCCTGCCGATGAGATTGTGATAGCCGACGATGGTTCCAAGGAAGATACGCGGTTATTGATAGAGAGCTTCAAGGATAGGCTCCCGATAAAACACGTGTGGCATGAGGACAAAGGCTTCCAGAAATCGCGCATCCTGAACAGTGCTCTGATGGCGGCTACAGCCGATTATCTTATATTTACCGACCAGGACTGCATTCCGAGGAAGGATTTCATCGAGACTCATTGCCGCTATGCACAGAAAGGTTACTTCCTGTCGGGAGGCTATTTCAAGTTACCTATGGATATCAGCAGGCTGCTATCGTTTGCCGATGTGAAGAACGAGGATGCCTTCTCTTTATCGTGGCTCAAGTCAAAGGGGCTGAAATGTTCCTTCAAATGTTCCAAGTTGGTGAAGAATGCTTTTTTCACGCGCTTCATGAACTGCATAACTACCACTAAAGCTACATGGAATGGTTGCAATGCTTCGGGATGGAGAAGCGACCTGTTGGCGGTGAATGGCTTCAACGAGGCCATGCAGTATGGTGGACAGGACCGTGAGTTTGGCGAACGGCTATTCAATATGGGCATCAAGTCAAAGCAGATACGCTATTCGGCCATTGTGCTTCATCTGGACCATAAGCGCCCTTACAAAACAAAGGAATCCATTCAGAAGAATATACAGATAAGGCGGAATACCCGGCGTTCGGGTATTGTTGAAACGCCCAATGGCATCAAGCAGTTGCATTAATTGATAGAATTACATGAAAGTCATTGTTGACGATAAAATCCCGTTTATCAGAGAGGCGCTGGCCGGCATTTCCGACGAGGTGGTCTATCTGCCGGGACGTGAGTTTACACCCGAGGTGGTGAAGGAGGCCGACGCGTTGGTGGTGCGCACCCGTACGCGTTGCAACCGGCAGTTGCTGGAGGGCAGTCGGGTGAAGTTTATAGCCACTGCCACCATCGGATTTGACCATATAGATACGAACTACTGTCGCGAGGCGGGGATAGCCTGGTGCAATGCACCGGGGTGCAATTCTGCCTCGGTAGAGCAGTATGTGGAGTCGGCTCTTCTGTTGCTGGAGCGCTTGCGCGGACGGCAGTTGCAAGGCATGACACTGGGCGTTGTAGGCGTGGGTAATGTGGGTAGCAAGGTGGCTGCCATGGCCCGCAGGCTGGGCATGAAGGTGTTGCTGAACGATTTGCCTCGCCAGGAAGCCGAAGGAGAAGAGAACTTCTGTCCGTTGGCGCGCTTGGCCGAAGAGTGCGACGTCATATCCTTCCATGTGCCGTTGAACCGTGGCGGGCGCTTCAACACCTTTCACCTGGCCGATGAGGCTTTCTTCGATAGCCTGAAGCGGAAGCCGGTCATCATCAATACCTCGCGTGGTGAGGTGGTGGCTACGGAACCCTTGTTGGAGGCGCTGAAGGAAGGTAAGGTGAACGAGGCTATCATTGATGTGTGGGAAAATGAACCTGACATCAGTCTGGAACTGTTGGACAAGGTTTTCTTGGGTACGCCCCATATTGCCGGCTATGCGGCCGATGGAAAGGCAAATGCCACCCGCATGGCACTCGATGCCTTGTGCCGCCATTTCGGCATCCGGGCCAGTTATACCATAGAACCTCCGGCACCGGCTTGTACCACCATTGTGGCAAGGTCGTATGCTGATGCCTGCCTGCAGATGTACGACCCTCGGAGAGATTGTGAGGCACTACGCGCCCATCCCGAGCAGTTTGAGTATTTGCGGGGCAATTATCCGCTGCGGCGTGAGCGGGGAGCATATAAGGTGTTGATAGAGGAGTAGGGCTTCAGGCCTTGTCCTCGTCGGTTGCGGGCAGGGCCATAAGCAGTTGTTCTATGACCTTGGGGTAATATTCATATTCCAGGGCATGTACGCGGGTGGCTATATCTTGCGGAGTATCATTGGGTATCACGGGGCAGCGGTATTGGGCTATTATCTGCCCTTCGTCGTAGTGCTCGTTCAGGTAGTGTATGGTGATGCCGCTTTCCGTTTCTCCGGCAGCAACTACGGCTTCGTGCACCTTGTTGCCATACATGCCCTTGCCGCCAAACTTGGGCAGTAGCGAGGGGTGGATATTGACAATGCGGTTGGGATAGGCATGGAGCAGTGCGTCAGGAATGCGGGCCAGAAATCCGGCCAGTACGATAAAGTCAATTTGTTGCTCATGCAGCAGCGTCAATATGTGCGTTGCATCAGCCCATTGTTCCCTATTTATATATAAGGTAGGAATGCCGAGTCTGTGAGCTCTTTCCAGCACAAAGGCGTCGGCCTTGTTGGCCATGACTATCTTGACTTTAATGTCTTTGTTGCCGCTGAAATACTTGATGATGTTTTCGGCATTTGTGCCGTTTCCTGATGCAAAAATGGCTATGTTTCTACTCATAAATCCTCCAATCTGTGCACAAAACCGTGAAAATTGTGCAAAAAACCGCATTTAGTTTACCAAATATTTGCTCGGAACAATAAATATTTATTCCTTTGCATCGCAAATATAAAGAAATAAAACAAAATTATTAATTAAAAACTTAAAGTTATGTCTGAAATTGCATCAAGAGTGAAAGCGATTATCGTTGATAAATTAGGTGTTGAGGAATCAGAAGTTAAGAATGAAGCTAGCTTCACTAATGACCTGGGAGCTGATTCTCTGGACACTGTAGAACTGATTATGGAGTTCGAAAAAGAATTCGGTATCTCTATTCCTGATGACCAAGCTGAGAAGATTGCTACTGTAGGTGATGCTGTATCTTACATCGAAGAGCACGCTAAGTAATTTAAATCCATTCAGCATTTAAGTATGGAATTAAAAAGAGTTGTAGTAACAGGTCTTGGTGCCATTACTCCGGTAGGCAATACCGTAGAAGAATTCTGGGAGAATCTTGTCAACGGAGTGAGTGGGGCAGGACCTATTACTCATTTTGATGCTTCTATGTTCAAGAGCCAGTTTGCCTGCGAGGTGAAGAACTTCGATGCAAACAAATATATCGACCGTAAGGAAGCACGCAAGATGGACCTCTATACACAGTATGCTATTGCTGTGGCAAAGCAGGCCGTAAGCGATGCTGCTCTTGACCTGGAGAAGGAAAATCTGAATAAAATCGGTGTTGTGTTTGGTGCCGGTATTGGCGGTATCCGCACATTTGAGGAGGAAGCTGGCAACTATGCGCTCCATAAAGATATGGGTCCCAAGTTTAATCCTTTCTTCATCCCGAAGATGATTTCGGACATTGCTGCCGGTCAGATTTCCATTTTGTTTGGTTTCCACGGACCTAACTATGCCACATGTTCCGCATGTGCCACTTCAACCAATGCCATTGCCGATGCCTTCAACCTGATTCGTCTGGGTAAGGTGAATGTAATGGTAACAGGTGGTTCAGAGGCTGCTATTGCCGCTTGCGGTGTGGGTGGTTTCAATGCTATGCACGCATTGTCTACTCGTAATGAGTCTCCTGCTACGGCTTCTCGTCCTTTCAGCAAGAGCCGCGATGGCTTCGTAATGGGCGAAGGTGGTGGTTGCTTGGTTCTGGAAGAACTGGAGCATGCCAAAGCTCGTGGCGCAAAAATATATGCTGAGCTCGCTGGCGTTGGTATGTCGGGCGACGCTTATCACCTGACAGCTTCTCATCCCGAAGGCTTGGGTGCCAAGTTGGTGATGATGAATGCGTTGGAAGATGCAGAAATGAAGCCTGAAGACATTGACTACATCAATGTTCACGGTACATCTACTCCGGTAGGTGATATTTCTGAGGTGAAGGCTATTCAGGAAGTATTTGGCGAACATGCTTACAAACTGAATATCAGCTCTACCAAGTCTATGACAGGTCACTTGCTGGGTGCAGCCGGTGCGGTAGAAGCTATTGCAAGCATCCTGGCCATCAAGAATGGCATCATTCCTCCGACTATCAACCATGAGGAAGGTGATAACGATGAAGGCATTGACTACAATTTGAATTTTACGTTCAACAAAGCGCAGAAACGCGAAGTGAATGTGGCTCTGTCCAATACTTTTGGTTTTGGCGGGCATAACGCATGCGTCATCTTCAAGAAGTACGCAGAATAATCGGGTAGTCGTGTTACGCAATCAGATAGACAAGATAAGGCTCCTCTTCCGTAAGGATAGGGAGTCTTATCTTTGTTTTTATAGGATATTGGGATTCTTCCCGCGTAACATAAAGGTTTACCAGCAGGCTTTGCTTCATAAGTCCACACTCCTGCGTTCGGAAAAAGGACGTCCGCTGAACAATGAGCGGCTGGAGTTTCTGGGCGACGCCATACTCGATGCCATTGTGGGCGACATCGTGTTCAGGCATTTTGAGGGACGGCGCGAGGGCTTCCTGACCAATACGCGTTCCAAGATAGTGCAGCGCGAGACGCTGAACAAGTTGGCCGTGGAAATAGGGCTGGACAAGCTGGTGAAGTCTTCCACGCGCTCTTCGTCGCACAACAGCTATATGTATGGCAATGCGTTCGAGGCATTTATTGGTGCCATCTATATAGACCAGGGCTATGAGCGCTGTATGCAGTTCATGAAGGAGCGCATTTTCAAGAACTACATTGACTTGGAGAAAATGTCGCGCAAGGAAGTGAACTTCAAGTCCAAGCTGATAGAGTGGAGCCAGAAGAACAAGATGGAGGTGTCGTTTGAACTCATAGAGCAGTTCCTCGACAAGGATTACAACCCGATGTTTCACACAGAGGTGCGCATCGAAGGTTTGTCGGCCGGTAAGGGTACTGGCTATTCCAAGAAAGAGTCGCAGCAGAATGCGGCTCAGATGGCTCTGAAGAAGATTAAAGGTGACCCGGCATTCCGCAGCGAGGTAGATGCGGCTAAGCTGGCCAATCATGCACAGGTGCAGGCTGTAGCGGCGCCGGTGGAGGAACCGGTCGTTTCGTCCGATGTGTTGACCGATGAGGAGGCTCAGACACTGGCTGCATTGACCGAGGAAGGCATGGAGGTATCGCCCGCCTTTGTGGAAGAAGGGGCTGATATGCCGTGCATGGATGTGCTTGACAGCCAGCCTGAGAGCGAGGCGGAGGCATTCTCTTTGCTGGCTTATGAGGAAATCATGGCAGAGCCGACTGCTGAATCAGAAATAACAACGGCAGCACCCGTCACCGAAGAGGTAGAGAAGGAAGCTGCCGCCGAAAATCCGCAACCGGAAATCAAGTAAAAAGCCTGCCCGGTAGGCAGGCCCTGTATGTGTCAGCTGCTTTTAGCCGAAGCAGATGCCCATTCGTCGTCCCTGTACTACCAGGTCGTGGTCTTCAGTGACAAGCTTGAGCCGTCCTGCTATTTCTTCCAGTGGGGCGGATGATATTTCGTCACCTTTCAGAGTCACCATACGTCCAAACTGTGCATTGGCTATCAGTTCGGTGGCATGTCCGCCCATGCGGGTAGACAGGTTGCGGTCGAAAGGTGTAGGCGAACCGCCGCGCTGTATGTATCCCAGCACCGTTTCGCGGGTTTCTATCCCCGTTTCGTACTCTATCTCCTGTGCTATGTATTCCGCTGCCCGTTTCCGTCCGTCGGTCTGTATGCCTTCGGCTACTACCACAATGGAGTAGGGCTTTCCTTTTTTCAGACGTTCCAGTATGGTGTTGCCAATGTTGTGTATGTTATAGGGTATTTCGGGAATCAGGATGACGTCGCCGCCGCCTGCCATGCCCGAGTAGAGGGCTATCCAGCCGGCCTTGTGTCCCATGACCTCTATCACCATGACCCGCTTGTGAGAGCTGGCCGTAGAGTGCAGGCGGTCTATGGCATCGGTGGCTATGCTGACGGCCGAGTCGAAACCGAATGAGAAGTCTGTTCCCCAAATGTCATTATCGATGGTTTTGGGTACGGATACAATGTTCAGTCCCATGGCTGCCAGCTTAGCGGCAGTCTTCTGGGTGCCGTTTCCACCTATGCAGACCACACAGTCCAGTCCCAGTTCCTTTATGTTTTGTTCTATCAGTGCCGGCTTGTTGACATCGGAGATGATGCCGTTTTTTTTGAAAGGTTTCTCGCGCGAGGTTCCCAGCATGGTGCCCCCCTGATTGAGCAGTCCTGAGAGGGATTTTTCGGTGAATGTTTCCACATCTTTGGTCAGTAGTCCCTGGAAGCCGCTGTGAATGCCGATGACTTCCATGCCGTAGTGGTTGATGGCTGTTTTGCAGACGCCACGGATAGTGGCATTGATGCCGGGGCAGTCGCCCCCTGAAGTCAAGATACCGATTCTCATGTCTTTTTAGTGCTAATAGGTCAATGCTTGTATGCCTTGTCACCATTGAATGTCCGTGTGGTGATGGGCAGGCAGGGCAACAGAGGTTTTGGGGACAGGCTGGTAGCTGAGAAATCGTGGAGGTCGGCTTGTTGCAACTGTCACTTTTCTGTCTTATTCCATAGCCTGTTTGTACTCTCTATTGTCCTATACTGCCGTAAAGATAGAAAAAAAACAGAAAAAAGATAGGGATGCCGATAAATAAGATTAATTTTGCCAACTAAATTATAGACTTATATAGATTTATAGAAAAGACAATGAACATTACCAAGTTCTTGAATAACGTCTATTTCAGCCGTCGTTTGAAAGAAGTCGAGAACTATGCCGGTCATGCCGGCGAGTTGCAGCAGAAAGTGCTGCAAAGATTGGTACGTATGGCTGCCGATACGGAGTGGGGGAAGAAATATGATTATGCCTCCATACGAACTTATGAAGATTTCAGAAAACGCCTTCCCATACAGACGTACGAAGAAGTTAAACCCTATGTGGAACGCATGCGCAAGGGTGAACAACAGCTGTTGTGGCCCACGGATATTACTTGGTTTGCAAAGTCGTCGGGTACTACGAACGACAAGAGCAAGTTCTTGCCTGTGAGCCGTGAGTCGCTGCACGACACGCACTATCAGGGAGGTAAGGATGCTGTGGCCATTTACCTGGGGCAGAATCCTCAGAGCCGTTTCTTCTCGGGCAAGGGTCTTATCCTGGGCGGAAGTCACAGTCCTAACCTTAATTCCAACCATAGCCTGGTGGGCGACCTGTCTGCCATCCTGATACAGAATGTTCATCCGCTGGTCAACTATATCCGGGTGCCGAGCAAGCAGATAGCCCTGATGGACCAGTTTGAGCCGAAGATGGAGGCCATAGCCAACAGTACGATTAATGTCAATGTCACCAACCTCTCGGGTGTACCGTCGTGGATGTTGGTGCTTATTCGCCATATATTGGAGAAAACGGGCAAGCAAAGCCTGGAGGAGGTATGGCCCAATCTGGAAGTATTCTTCCACGGAGGTGTGGCCTTTACGCCCTACCGTGAGCAGTACAAGCAGGTGATTCGCAGCGACAAGATGCACTACGTGGAGACCTATAACGCCTCAGAGGGCTACTTCGGTACGCAGAATGACCCCAGCGACCCCTCCATGTTGCTGATGATAGACTATGGTATCTTCTACGAATTCATTCCGCTGGAAGATGTAGGCAAGGAGAATCCGCGTGTCTACTGTCTGGAGGAGGTGGAATTGAACAAGAACTACGCCATGGTCATTTCTACCTCGGCCGGCTTATGGCGCTATATGATAGGTGATACGGTGAAGTTTACCAACAACAGTCCTTACAAGTTCATTATTACCGGACGCACCAAGCACTTTATTAATGCTTTTGGCGAAGAACTGATTGTAGACAATGCGGAGAAGGGCTTGGCCAAGGCTTGTGCGGCTACCGGCGCGCAGGTGGCCGACTATTCGGCTGCGCCGGTCTTTATGGACGAACATGCCAAGTGCCGTCATCAGTGGCTGATAGAGTTTGCCAAGATGCCCGATGACATGGCCAGGTTTGCACAGGTACTTGACGACACGCTGAAGGAAGTGAACTCCGACTATGAGGCCAAGCGTCAGAACAACCTGGCTTTGCAGCCTCTTGAGGTGATTGTGGCACGGCAGGGACTCTTCCACGACTGGCTGGACCAGAAAGGAAAGCTGGGTGGGCAGCATAAGATACCTCGCCTGAGCAATACCCGCGAGTATATAGAAGAGATGCTGAAGCTGAATAACTGATAGTTATATCTTGTTTGAATAAACAGACAGGCCCTAGATTTCCGACAAGAAATCTAGGGCCTGTTTCATGGAGTTAGAGAGAGGCCGGCTTGTTTTAGTCGCTAAAAAGGCCGGCTATGTAAAGAGAGAATTTTCAGTACGCTGCACTTCCATGCTGTTGGCATTAGAGTTTGTGCAGTCCTTTTTTCGGGTAGTCTATTTCAGGATTGCCTTTGTAGCCTACACTGCCGCTACCGCTGGTACGTGCTTTCAGGAACTCGGTAGCGTAGCATTCTATGTTGCCAGAACCGCTCACCGTGGCCGATACGCGCTTGGCCTGATAGCCCGAAGCGTACAGGTCGCCCGAACCTGATATTTTCAGCTCGGCTTCCTGGCTGCTGCCGCTCAGTTTCACGGTGCCCGAACCTGCGATGGCTACGTTGGTACATCCGCTGGTCACGGCATTGTTTATCTTCATGTCACCCGATCCGGCTATGGACAGACTCAGGTCGTTACAGTGGATGTTGTTCAGCTCCGTATCGCCCGAGCCGGCAATGCTTACCTTGAACCCACCTGTGCTGCTGATGTTTTCACCGTTGATGTCGCCCGACCCAGCTATGGAGATGTTCATGTCGTCAGTCTTGATGTGACCGGCCAGCTTGATGTCACCCGAACCGGCTATACGGATATCGTTGATGTGTTCGGAAGAAACACGGATTTCCAGCTTGTTGTATGATACGCGTACCCCTTTCTTGAACTTTATAACCAGTGTACCATCCTTTACGTAGATGTCGAGCAGGTCCACGATGTTGTCCGAGGTGTAGACCTCCACACTGGGTTTGCCTGCCTTCTGGCGGTAGATGACGTCGGGGCTACCCGACAGTTCAATTTTGTTGAAGTTGCTCACACGGATGTCTTTGGTGACATACCTGTTGCTGGCTTTTACGGTTTTCCCTCCGAAGATACTGAATTGGTTTTCTGCGAAACCGAATGTGCTGCATGCGAGCAATAAAAACATGCTGATAATGGTGGTTAGTCTTTTCATTGTCTTCCTTATTTTATGATTGTTATTAGTTTTAATAGCTGTCTGTAGTTGCTTGTTCTATCTATTTAGACGTAGGTAAGGTCGAAATAGTTGCATGTACAGACCGCTTTTTTTTGAGCGTTGTGCTCTGCTGGTTAAAGTTCAAAATCTGTGCCAAAAGGATAAACGCTTGATTAATAGTGTAATTGTTTAATGTTTGATTGTCCGCTTTCGGACAGTATGTTCGTTTTTGCATGCGAAGGTTTGCGTTTTCGTACGTTTTTTTGTTCTTTTGCCGGTCTCCTTTGAAGAGGCAGAAAGCGTAAAACAGACGAAGATTATGGCAGACTATGTGATAGAGGATGAAGAACTGGGACAGGTCAGGGTGAGGGTAGATGCCCGTGCCCGTCGACTGATATTCCGCATGGGCGAGGATGGCATTCGCGTTACGGTGCCTCCCGGCACGTCGGCCGAACAGTTGAGGCGCTCGTTGCGTGAGCTTCGTCCCCGCTTGCAGGAACAGCAGCAGAAGCTGGCGCGCAAGCTTATTGACACTGGTTTTCGCATGGATGCCGAGTTGTTTGGCCTGCGGTTGTTGCCGGGAACGGACAGCCGTTTCCTGTTGCGCAGGCAAGGGCGTGAGGTGGAAATCCTTTGTCCGCCCCATACGCGGTTTGACGACGAACAGTTGCAGAACTGGCTGCGGAGGGTGGTAGTTGAGGCCATGCGCAAGCGTGCGCAGGAAGTTTTGCCTGAGCGTTTGCGCCAGCTGTCGCTTCGCCATGGCTTGCCTTTTACCGATGTCAAGATAAACAGCAGCCGGGGCCGCTGGGGCAGTTGCTCAGGGAGGCGCAGCATCAACTTGTCGTGCTACCTCGTGTTGCTGCCTGTGCGGCTTATTGACTATGTACTGCTTCATGAATTGTCGCACACGCGTGAGATGAATCATGGCGACCGCTTCTGGGCGTTGCTCAACAGCCTTACCGGCGGGCACGCACAGGAGCTGCGCAATGAGCTGAAGGCTTATCGCACATCGTTCTGACGAATCACTGTTTTTTCCGATTGTTGACGCTTGGTTGGTAGGTGTTAACTCCCCGCTTGGTAGCAGTTAACTCGCCGGTCAGAAAGTGTTAACTCGCCGGTCGGTAGCAGTTAACTGCTTGGTCGGTGGCAGTGGACTGCTACCATACAGGCAGCGGGATGTCCTGCCCGTCGGGTGGTAAGGACCTATTTCTGAGCCAGTTGCTTCACCTCGCCGTTTTCCTTCTCAAAGCGGTAGTTACCGCCACGCTCGCTCAGTTCGAAGAGCGACAACTGGTCGGTAGCACGGTCTACAATCATCAGGGCACTTTCGTCGGCAAACCGTTTGACCTCCACACTGAGCGGTTCTTCGGCCACCCTGCACTCCAGCACCGTACTGTCGTTGATGAGCAGGGCAATGGAGTCGCCCGCAAACCCCCGTTCCAGCGTGATGTTGTATACTTCGGTATAGTAGCGATTGCCTTCTTTTTCGCGTTGCAGACGCATGCTCATGTAGACGAAGATGACTACTACGAAGATGACGGCAAAAGCCAGGATGCCGTTTCCTATCATGAATTGCTTGTTGGTGTTCAGTCGGTGTGCCATATTGCTTCTTTTTGAGTGGACTAATGCCACAAATGTACGGATTAAAATTGAACTCGCGGGCAGAAGTTCAGTCAAATCGGCCTCTTCTTTCGTTCTTTTTGTGTAATATTGCACAGAAAACACAAACCCAGTCTGTCCGTACTGCCGTCAGGAGCGTTGTTTAGGGCTTCGGAGCAGCTGTTGCGGAGAGGCGACAAACACTTTAGAAAACGATGAAAAGAAATCTGTTAGCCGTATGGCTGCTGCTCTGTGCGTGCCTGCTTCAGGCCCGGAGCGAAATTAAGCTGACTGCTCTGGAGGGCTTGCCCCAGGCTGCGTATGTCTATCGCGACACGTTGAAAAACATTCATGGACGTTTCTCGTCCTTCTCACCCTTCTTCCTGGTTTATCCCGATGCCCCCTGTTCGTTGCCGGAGGCAGAGCAGCTGGTCAAAGAACTGGGATTGGACCATTATGTGACGACCTATGCCGGTGCGGTATGCGTGGTCAACCCCGTAGGCACAGCCTATGACAACCGTCAAGACTTGGCTGCCTTTGAAGCATTGCTCAACAAACTGTATATTATTTCCAATCTGAAGGTCATTGGTATTGGCCGTGGCGCCACGTTTGTCAATCAGTCAGTGTCGCAGCATGCCGGTGCGGTGGCAGGTATTGTCAGCCTGGGAGGCAAGCCCGGGCGGGCAGGCAAGGAGGCAGCAGGAGTGCCTGCATACGTGGGCGGCAAGAACAGTCGCCGGGTGGCTGCTGCCTACATCCGGCAGAATGACGCCGAACAGCAGACAGTGGAAGGTACGTTGACTACCTATGCCAATGCCGGTGAACCACTGCTGCGGGTAGCGGTGAATAACGATGAGAGCCTGTCGCTCCGTACTTCCGTGGACGAAGCATGGCGTACGGTGCTTAGCCGCAACTTCCGCTTCAACAATTACCAGCACACTTGGTACACTGGCTGTAACTTCGGCCAGTATGGTCCCTACGAGTTGGAGCCGTACATCATGCCCGAAGAGTGGGGCGTTGAACGGCGGGTGGTGGAGCAGGAACTCGATGGCCGCGGACTGTGTCTGTGGTACGAGTATCATCCGGCTGCTACACTGAAGGCTGTGCCCGGCACTGTTCCCTTGGTGGTGCTGCTTCATGGCAACAACAACGACCCCCGCACGCAGGCTGAGACCAGCGGCTTCATAGAACTGTGTGCCGAGGAGAATTTTGTGGTGGTGGAACTGGAATGGCAGGGCAACGGCTACGCCTTTATGGGTGCTGACGGCATAGAGCAGGCCATCTACCACCTGCTGAAGACCTATCCGCAGCTCGACGCTACGCGCATCTATGCCGAGGGACTGTCGGCCGGTGGGTTTATGGCTACGAACCTGGGCATCAGCAAGTCTCATCTGTTTGCTGCCGTAGGTGGCCATTCGGGGGCGCTGGTGACTGAAGGCTACCGCTTTTCGTCTGGAGCAGAACCTCTATGGGCTCAGAGTGTGCAGAAGCGGGGCTGCGTGGAGATGCCTTACATTTCGGTTTGTGGAACCTGCGACGAGGTAGTGCCGTTTGTCAACAAGGACAACTGGCAGAAGAATGTTTTCTTCAGGGCCTGGCAGGCTTATCAGACAATGAATGGACTGGATGTGACGGCACAGCCCGATTTTGGCCGCGACGCAACGTTTGGTATAGAGCTGGCCGACCGTGAGACTGTCCGTACCTCAAAAGGCTTGTCGGTGGAGACCGGTGTGCTGTATAAAGGCAATGTACCGCTCATCAAGTTGGTGGCAATAAACGACTACGGTCACTGGAACTTCAAGCCTGCCGCCCGCATGATGTGGGATTACTTCAAGCATTTCTCGCGCGAGGCAGGGACGGGCAGGCTGATATATAGTCAACCAAAGTGATTGGCTGAATCATCTTTGCTTGTGAAGTCATAAGTTGTTAAAGGAAACTGTTACTTTACTCCGCTTTGTCAGAAGTTAAAAGCCAATGGTAAATACCCAATCCTGAGTATTTGTCATTGGCTTTTGATATTTCCCTAAAACTATGGGTAGCGAAACTTATTTGTATTCGCTTGGCGCTATGCCAAACTGTTTCTTGAAGGCTTTGGAGAAGTAGGAGTGGGTGCTGAAGCCCGTCATGTCGGCTATCTCCGATATGCTGTACTTACCTTCCTTTATCAGTTCGGCAGCCCGGTTAAGCTTGTAGGTTTTGAAGAAACTGCTGGGGTTTTCGCCTGTTAGCCCTTTCACCTTGTAGTAGAACTTGGTGCGCGATATTTTCAGCAATTCGGTCATGTGGCTGATATCCAGTTCGGGATTTGACAGCTCGTTCTCCATGAGGCTGTACAGCTCTGTCATGAAGGCGTTGTCCTGTGGCGACAGCACATCGTCGGCTATGGCATCGGTCTGCGTGTTGCGTCCCAGCAAGGCACGTACCTTTTCGCGGTTCTTCAGTTGCGACTGAATAAGGGCTTGCAGGTAGGTGGGGTCGAAGGGCTTGGTCACGTAGGCGTCGGCTCCGGTGTTCAGTCCCTCCACCTGGTCTTCCATATTGGCTTTGGCTGTTACCAATATCACCGGCGTGTGGCACAACTGCAAGTCTTCCTTTATCTTGCGGCACAGCGTGTAGCCGTCTGTCCCCGGCATGACTACGTCGCTCAGCACCAAGTCGGGTGCCTCTTCACTCACAGCCTTGAAGGCATCCTCGGCATTGAAGCGGCAGATTACCCGATAAGTGGGCGACAGCAGTACCTTCAGGTAGTGAGCCACTTCGGTATCATCGTCCACTACCAGTATCTTCTTCAGGTTGTCATCCTCTTCTTCCTCATCGTGGGTAGAGGCATCGGTCTGGGTCTCTGTTTGCAGCGGATAGGCCTTGCCCTGTTCCTGCTGCTCGTTGTCGCGTTCTTCGGGGCTGTAGGCTTCGTCGCTGGTGGGCAGTATCAGGGTAAACACGGCTCCCTGTCCGTCGGTCCGGTTGCCGGCTTTCAGCAATCCGTGGTGCAGGTGTGCCAGGCTGCGGGCATAGTACAGTCCGATACCGGTGCCCCAGTTGTAAGAGCCAACCGACTGGTTGTTCAGCTGGTAGTAGCGTTCAAAAATGCGTTCGGTCTGTTCTTCGGGTATGCCAATACCGGTGTCGGCCACTTCCAGCTTGATGTATTGGGCAAAGGTCTGTTCCTGAGGAATGCGGAATGCCTGCCGGGCCTCTTCGCCGGTAATGACGTCGAAGTTGACTTCAATCTTTCCGCCGCGCGGGGTAAACTTCAGGGCATTGGATAGCAGGTTGGTTGTAATCTTATCTATCTTGTCGGCGTCGAGCCACATCAGGAAGCTGTCTTCAATGCCGGTAGTGATGAGGCTGATGTCCTTGCTTTGGGCGTTTACATTGAAGATTTCTATGATGCGTTTCAGCTCGGTCACCACATCGGTGCGTTTTACCTTCAGCTTCAGAGTGTCGTTTTCCAGCTTGTTGAAGTCCATCAGCTGGTTGACAAGGCGCAGCATACGGTTCACGCTCTGTTGTACAATGTGCAGCAGCTTCTTGTCGTTTCCGTCTATCTCAGGGCTTTCGCACAGTTGTGTCACGGGACCTGATATCATGGTGAGCGGTGTGCGGAACTCGTGCGACACATTGGCAAAGAAACTCATGTTCATCTTGTTTACCCGTTGCTCCTGTTCTTTCTCCTGTTCGGCGCGGCGTGCCTGTTCTTTCTCCAGTCGTATGCGATAAAGTGCACGGAGGAAAAGAAACACGACACCGGCAGCCAAGAGCAGATAGAGGGTATAGGCCCACCACGTGCGCCAGGGGGCAGGCTCTACGGTGACGGTGATGGAGTTTTCGGCTTCGACGATGTTGCGGTCGTTATCCATGATACGTACCTTGAATGTATAGCAGCCGGCGGGCAGGTTGGCATAATAGGCCTCACGGTTGTTGTTGGCATCTATCCAGTAACGGTCAAAACCCTCCAGCATGTAGTAGTAATGTACTCGTTCGTGTTCACTATAGTCTAGTGCTACAAACGAGATACTGAATCCGTTCTGGTTATAGTTCAGCTTGATGTCAGGGTTGTAGGATAGGTGCTTGTTGATGCATTCTTTGTTTCCGGGATGTATCAGTTTGTTATGTACCTTCAGGTTTTCAAACAGTAGTGGTATATTGCGTCTTATTTGTACATCTATAGGGTTGAATAGAGTGAGTCCGTGTGTGCCTCCAAAAACCAGCGTACCATCCGACAATCGGCAGGAAGCGCGGTCGTAGAACTGGTTCCCTCCTATTCCGTCGGCTTCGTAATAGTTGGTAAAACGGTTGGTTGTACGGTCGTATTTGCTTAATCCATAAAGAGTGCTTACCCACAGATTTCCTTGTGTGTCTTCTTCAATACCCGAAATATCGGTACATGCTGTGCCTGGCATAGGCTGTATTTTTCCGTTGTAGGGAGAGTAACGTAGCAGTCCATTACTCACGGTTCCTATCCAGATGTCGCCTTGCATGTCTTCGTAGAGGGCAGTGGGTATAATGACGGAGCGTTTGATACAGGCTTTATAGTCTTCTTTATTTAGAAGTAGTTCCTTGACTGCTTCGGTTTGGGTGTTGATAAGTTGCATGGGCTTATCGAATGCGGCTACCAGCAGGTTTCCGTCTTTCATAGCCAATAAACCGGGGATAAATGTAAAATTAGACCCAGTGCTAATGTCGAAAGCTTTTATCTCACGAAATACTTTTTCCTCAGGTGCTATTTTATAGACGTAAGGTGATGCGGTACCTATCCAAATACTGCCGTTATAGTCTTGAGTAATGGACATGGGGTATTTGATGTCGTATTCGTTAATGATATGTAAGTCGTTATTGTTATATTGGCATTTAAGAACTTTGTTATTAGTGACCGTCATCCATAGGTTATTATCATTATCAACAAATATTTGGTTTACCCTTACAGCTTTTTGCCTTGATTCGGGAAAAATCTTTTCCATATCAATAGACACTACTTTCTTATTATTTAAGTCGTATCGGTATACTCCGTTACTTAAAGTAGTAATCCATAAGATACCATTCTTTTCTGCACTTGCGGATACCACGGACTTATTGTTGAAATATGAGCGAATGTAATTGTCGTTATTGAATCGCTCTTTATAGTGATAACAAACAGTGTATCCTTGATCGGTTGAACCTATCCACAGGTTGTTTTGTGAATCGGTGAACATGCAGCTAATCTGGAAGCCGGGTACTTCGAAAGGGAAACCTTCTTCGCCTTGATGGGCTATGGTATTGTTTGCATAGTTATAGCAGAACATGCCATGGCGTGACGTGTTCAGCAGGAGGCTGTTGTTGCCGTAAGGGTGTATATAGGTGATTTCGGATTCCCTTAATATCGGGTGTTGGGCCAAGAGTGGGGGAGTTTCGGTGAATTGGTGTGTATGGGTATCGAACAATAATAAGGTACGACTTCCGGTGAGCCAGATTTTGCCATCTTTGTGTAAGTAGAAGTAGCGGCTGTTCTTATTGATAGCAACGGAGTCTTTCAATTGCATGGAATAGTAATCATAGCAACGTAGTGTCCGGGGAGTAACAACCCACAGTTGTGCTTCAGCATCAATGAAGCATTTGACAATCATTGTACCCTGTGGGTCTAATTGTGGAATGACACAATTCATTTCTTCGGTTGTCGGATTATAGACAGATAGATGTGACGTGTAATTGAGAAATATTCGGCCGTCAGTTCCCTCTAATAGTTGTATTCCGTTTTTGTTGGTCATGTCAGAGGGAATATGTTTGAAGTTGTCCTTATCGGTGTATCGGCATACTCCGTTGACGGTAGAAATCCAAAGTCGTCCCTTAGAGTCGCGTAACATGTCTTTGATTTGGTTGTCGGGAAGGTCTAAGGAATCGTCCGTACAGAAATACTGGTGGAACTCGTGCACATTGTATTTGTTCAGCCCTCGGAAGGTGCCAATCCAGATGTGACCTTGTGCGTCCTCGGCAAAAGCATTGACTTGCTGGTTGGAGATATTGTTTGTGATGAGGGGATTACTTATTGTCATTTCCGATTGCTGTACAGATTCCATTTTTCGGCAAGAGGTTGCTGTACATAAGATGTACAAGAGCAGTAAGAAAGGAAAGGTAAGCAGTGTTTTCATATCCGTCCGTTCGTAACTGGGGGTTCATAATTATTAGGTTTTCGTTGCGAAGATAAGTATTAATTTGAGTCTTATGCCTGCTTTATAGCAGCTTTTGAACAAATAAACAAGCTTTTGAACAAATGTACAAATCATATTGAACGCACAGACCAGCCTTTTGTATAAACCAAACAGTCCTTGCGTATTTAATGGACTAATATTGCATATGGAAATAGAAGCCGTTTTTTGAGAGAAATGGCTTACTGTCAAACCTAGTGAGAAATACATATTATAACCTATTATATTATGAAACATATTTTATTTATTGCTGCTGCCGTTCCTTTTCTGTTGGCAGCATGTACTTCTGCCGGAGTATCGTCTAAGCAGGGTGAACCCGTTACCAGTGGAGAACTTTTGTCCTCGGGAACAGAGGTGGTGGCTACCACCCAGTCAGGCAAGGTAGCCGGCTACATAGACAATGGGGTATATATATATAAAGGTATTCCTTATGCCAAGGCCGAACGCTTCATGCCTCCTACAGCGCCTGACAAGTGGGAGGGTGTGCGCAGCAGCCGTGCTTACGGTCCTACCTGCCCCCAAGGCAAGCGCATGGGTTGGTATAGCGATGAACAGGCTTTTGCCTTCAACTGGGACGACGGTTTCCCCGATGAGGACTGCCTGCGTGTAAACATCTGGACACCGGGACTGAACGACGGCAAGAAACGCCCCGTCATGGTTTGGTTGCATGGCGGAGGCTATGCGGCTGGTTCCGGTCAGGAGCTTCCTTCTTACGATGGCACCAACCTGGCACGTAAGGGTGATGTAGTGGTGGTGACGCTCAACCATCGCTTGAATGTCCTGGGATTCCTCGACCTCTCTGCATACGGTGAGAAATATGCTCAGTCGGGCAATGTAGGTCTGCTGGACCTTGTAGCAGCACTTCAATGGGTTAATAAGAATATATCAGCATTTGGAGGAGATGCCTCCAACGTAACTATTTTCGGGCAGTCGGGAGGTGGCGGCAAAGTCTCTACTTTGCTGGCTACCCCATCGGCCAAGGGGTTGTTTCATAAGGCCATCGTGCAGAGCGGTTCCATGCTGCGCACGATGGATGCCCGATACTCCCGTCGCATAGGACAGGCCACCGTGAAAGAACTGGGCATCAGCCCCGCACGCATTGACGAACTGGCCAAGGTGCCCTACGACCAGTTGTTGGCTGCCGGTGAGAAAGCCATTGCACAAGTCAAGGCGGAAGCTGAGAAAGAAGGAGCCGTTTCTACCTTCATCTTCGGATGGGCTCCTACGGTGGACGGCAGCGTCTTGCCTGCGCAGCCCTTCGACCCCCAAGCGCCCGAACAATCCAAAGACATACCTATGCTGATAGGTACCACACAACACGAATTCACCATAAGCACCTATGTGCCCGCTATGCGTGGCATCAGTAAAGAACAGGCTGTAGATTTTCTGAAGAAGAAATACGCTGACCGTACCGATGACTTCCTGGCTGCCTTTGAAAAGGCCTATCCTGGCTACAAACCTATGGACTTGGTCGATGCCGACTTCGTCTTCCGTCCCAGTGCTGTAGAACAGGGTAAACTGAAAACTGCCCAACAGGGTGCTCCCGTCTACATGTACATGTTTGCTTGGGAATCGCCCGTCATGGATGGCATCTTGCGCAGTACCCACTGCATGGAGATACCTTTTGTCTTTGACAATGCCCTTCGCCATGCTTCAATGACTGGAGGCGGTGTCGACGCCTGTGCCCTGGCCAACCTGATGAGCAATGCCTGGCTGAACTTTGCCCGTACCGGCAACCCAAATGCCGACGGCCTGCCCCAATGGGAACCTTATACAGCCGAGAAGGGGGCCACGATGATATTCAATAATACATGCGAGATAAAGTACAACCACGACAAGGAGCTGCTCGACGTGGTACGTGCCTTCCCACTGCGTGGTTTTTGATTCTTTTTGATTGTTTGAGACCTATATAACACTATGTTAAACTAAAACCAAATGATTTTACAAATGAAAAACATTATGAAGAACATGACTTTGAAGCGGTTCGTGGCATTGGCTGCGCTGCTTCTGTGTAGTGTCTCCTTCGTGCTGGCTCAGGGGCCGGTGAAGGTGACAGGTAAAGTGGTGGACAACATGGGTGACCCCATGATTGGTGTAAGTATTTTGGAGAAGGGTACTACGAATGGTGTGATAACCGACATTGATGGCAATTACTCATTGTCTGTAAATCAAAGTGCTACGCTGGTATTTTCTTATGTAGGTTATATTACCCAAGAACTTGCAGCCGTAAGTGGTACATTGAATGTTACCTTAAAAGAAGATACCGAGACGTTGGAAGAGGTTGTGGTTGTAGGTTACGGCGTTCAGAAAAAGAGTGATTTGACAGGTGCTATTTCTTCTGTTAAGACGGAAGATATTGAGAACCGAACAATTACCCGTGCTGAACAAGCTTTGCAGGGTAAGACGGCAGGTGTACAACTTGTATCGACCTCTTCGCAACCTGGTGCTGCTCCGAGTATCCGTATTCGTGGTTATTCTTCTAACGGTACGTCTGACCCCTTGTATGTAGTGGATGGCCTTATTGTATCTGACTTGAGTAGTATTGATCCTAATAATATTAAAAGCATGGAAGTGCTTAAGGATGCGGCCTCTGCTGCCATCTATGGTGCTCAAGCTGGTAACGGTGTCGTATTGATTACAACAAAAACAGGAAATAAGGGTAGCAGCAGCATTACTTACGATTTTCAGTATTCAATCAATAGCCTTGCTAACCGTCCTAAATTGATTAACTCACAGGAATCTTTGTCGCAACAGAAGGAAGTGAGCAACACATTCACTGATCAGGATATACAGAACTTGATAGATTCAGGTATTTGGGATGGACAGTCTACTACAGACTGGTATGATGTAGCCTTTACCAACTCTGCGATGTCTCGTCACAGCGTTAATCTGCAAGGTGCTAATGATAATGGTTCATTTTATCTTTCATTGAGTAATCTCTATAACAATGGTATCCTGCGAGGCAACTATGACACTTATAAAAGATTATCAATCATGTTGAATGCTGACTACAATATCAAGAAGTGGCTGAAGGTAGGTGTTACTGCTAATTATAATAAGTATACGACACGTCCTATTTCTGATGGTAGTTCAAACTCTTCGTATGGCAGTATGATTTCGCGTATTATGACACTGAAGCCCTATTGGCAATCGACCTATTCACCAGACGCGTTACCTTCGCAGATGCAAGGGCTATTGGACAGCGGTTATGTGCTGTTTACAGATGATAAGGGCGACTATTATATGACTTTGGGTGACGGAGAATCTCAGCATCCGCAGGTGGCTTTGCGTAGTAGCATAAAGAAACAATTCGGAAACTCGCTCAGTGGTACCCTTTATGCAAACTTTACTCCGTTCAAAGGCTTTACTTTTACAACTCGTTTAGGCTATCGTGAGTCAAATGATAACTACTATCAGTATGATAATTTATACTATGGCTCATCTTCTATTAGCAATAAAGATCAGAATGGTGCCCAACGCAGCAATACATCCGTGACTTACTACCAGTGGGAGAATTTTGCGAATTATGCTACCACTATTGCAGACAATCATAACTTGTCGGCTATGTTGGGTATGTCTTTTGCCGAAACAAACACCACCTATGTAATGGCAGGTGTAGATCAAGTTGCTAAAGATAATCCCCTATTTTGGGATGTGTCTTATCCTTCAGGAACAGCATCCAAAACCGTTGCTGGTTATGACAACTTGGGTCGTAAGCTTTCTTACTTTGGTCGTATAGGTTACGATTACAAGAGTCGTTACATGGCCCAATTCTCTATGCGTGCCGATGCAGCCGATTCATCTATTCTTCCAATGAATAATCGTTGGGGCTATTTCCCTTCAGTTTCGGCTGGTTGGGTACTTTCTAATGAACAGTTTTTCCAGAATATTAATCGTACTCCCATTACATTCGTCAAACTGCGTGCAAGCTGGGGACAAAATGGTAGTACTAGCAATCTGGGAAATTATTCTTACTCCAATTCTTTGACATCCAACTCTATCGGTTATTCTTATTATACTACTCAGTTAATATATGCAGCATTAGCTCGTCCTAACCAAGTAGCCAATAATGAACTTAAATGGGAAACTTCAGAACAATTGGACTTGGGCTTTGATGTACGTGCTTTCAATGATCGACTGACATTAGGCTTTGATTGGTATAAGAAAACAACAAAGGATTTGATAGTATCAAGTATTACTATCCCTTATGAAGTAGGAAACTCTTCAGCTCCTTTAAATGCAGGTAATGTAGAAAACCGGGGTTTTGAAATAGAATTAGGATGGAAAGACAAACCCAACAAGGATTTTAGCTACTCTATCAATGCCAACCTGGCGACGTTGAAAAACGAAGTGACTTATTTGGATTCCAGAGTTAGTAATGGACGTATAGAGGGTGATACACGTATTGCCGGTTATGGTAGTATCACAGCATTTGAGGTAGGACATCCCGTTTGGTATTTCCGCGGTTATGAAGTAGATCATTTGGACGAAAAAGGTGCTCCTGTTTATGTAGATCAAAACAATAGTGGTAGTATTGATGATGAAGATCGTGTGGAGATAGGAAAGCCTATGCCCGATTTCACTTTTGGTTTGACTGCTAGCTTGAATTATAAGAATTTTGATTTCTTGGTATTTGGTAGCGGTTCTATCGGCAATGATGCTTTCATGGCTTATGAATACCATGATATATCTTATACTTTGAAGGAATTATATGATCAGCGTTGGACTGCTGACGGTTCCACTAATCGTAAATATGCAGCTCCCACGCAAACCGGTGTAGATAAATATGCGATGTCTGATGCTTATGTATTTGATGCCTCTTTCTTCCGCATTAAACAAATTCAGTTAGGTTATACATTCCCGCAAACTCTTACCAAGAAAGCATTTATTGACAAATGTCGTTTATATGTATCATTGGATGATTTCTTTACTTTCACCAGTTATCCTGGCTTAGACCCGGAGGTCTCAGCTTCTGCAACCAGTGGTATGGGAGTAGATTTTGGTAATTATCCGATGACCAAAAAAGTGGTATTTGGTCTTTCTGTAACATTCTAACAACATACAAATAAATATTGTGTATCTATGAAAAAGTATAATTTATTATATATAGGATGCTTGACCGCAGCTTTGTCTATAACAAGTTGTGATGTCGATTTATTAAACATACCTCAAGAAGGGGTTATTAGCGAAGAAAACTTCTATAAAACTGATGATGATTGCAATGAAGCGATTACTGCTGTATATAACTCTTTCCGGAATACTTATTCTGGCGATATTGATTGGAAGTATTGTAATGGATTTTATCTGAAGAACATGCTTGCCGATGATTTGTATTGCGGTGGCGCATGGGACCAACCTGCTCCGCAAGAATTGGCACAGAGCGTAACGACAACAACCAATGAATGGGTAAAACTATATTATCGTGAATTATATAGTACTATCTATTTGGCCAATATTGTGCTTGAGAAGTTTGATGAATCATCTGATATTAAGAAAAGGAATATTGCAGAAGCTAAGTTTTTTCGTGCCATCTGTTATTTTGAATTGGTTACCTTGTGGGGTAATCCGCCTTTGGTAGATCATGTGTTGACAGCGAGTGAATATGAACAGCCTAACTCAACAGAAGAAGCTTTATATAGTTTCATAGAACAGGATTTGAATGAGGCAATTAACTCAGGGGCATTGGTTTCTAAAATCAATATGGATGATAAGGATACTGGTGCTCGTGTTACTCGTGAAGCAGCACACGCATTCTTAGGCAAGGTATATCTTTATCAAGGAAAATATGCTGAAGCCAAAGAGCAGCTGAAAGCAGTGATTGATTCTCAAAAATATGACTTAGTAGATGATATAACCATTTTGTATCATATGGCAGGTAATGGTTGTAAAGAATATATATTTGAAAATGTGCGGCATAATGATTCTAATAACTTATGGGGAGGTGTAAATGGTGGAACAGGACAAAGCGGTGCTCATCAGATTTTAGGTAACTGGCCTTTTGCTATATCACTGTTTATGGGTCCGGAAGCTCTTAGCCATTATAACTTCTGTCCTCAGGGTTATGCCAAGTTCAATCCGACAGCAGCTATTTATAATGCTTTTGTGGAAGAAGAAGGAGAGAGTGGTTATCGTTTAACAAATTGGATTAAGACATGGGATCAGGTCGTAGCAATGAATGTTTACATGCCGTCTTCAGGTTCTTCTCCTACTAGTGAAGGATATTATCGTTTGAAATGGTTGCCTACTCAAGATGATGAGAATGTGTCTGACTGGTCCGGAGCTCGCCAATGCTTCCCTGTAATGCGTTATGCAGATGTATTATTAATGATGGCAGAAGCTTGTGTACAGACTGGCACAGATCAAGCTGTAGCGGACGAATGTGTGAACAAGGTTCGTACACGTGCCCGATTGGCTTCTAAGTCTAATGTTACAATGGATGATATTAAAAAGGAGCGTCAATTAGAACTTTGCATGGAAGGAGTCAGATTCCTTGATTTGAGGCGTTGGGGAGACGCGCCTACTGTATTGGCAGACAAAGGTAAGCGGATTCCTACTTTCCGTGTCACTCCCGATCCGAGTAATGATTATACTACAGCTGAAGGTATTTATAATGCAAAATATGATTGTTCAATAGAATGGGCCGATAATGATTATAACTATGAAGCTTCAGGATGGACTCCAAATAGAGATGAATATCTTCCTTATCCTCAGGATGAACTCAATGCAAACTCTCAGTTAAAACAGAATCCTGGTTATTGATTTATATATAGGATATGTGGTTTAAAGTGTAAATATAGGCATGCAAAGTATATTATATATTTTGCATGCTATTATTTATGATTTTAGAAAGAAAAGTATACTTGTTAAGATAGTAAATTGGCAAAGTTGATAAATTTAAGAATAGATATATTAAGGCTAATTTAAAATACAATATTGCTTATGAAGAGACTCATATTTCTCATGATGGCTTTATTCCTTTTTGTGGGAACAAGGGCACAAGTTGTCTTCAAAAATAGTGAAGTCACAGTATCTAAACTGAAAGATAAAACTTGGGTATTTGAAACATGGGATTATACTACCATGTATTTGTTGGAGGGTAATGACAGAGCGGCATTGATAGATGCAGGTACCCGTTGTGCAGATTTAGATAAGATAGTAGAGAGTATTACTAATAAACCTTATGATGTTATCATCACTCATGCCCATCCAGATCATGCAGGTTGTATCGGTTATTTCGATGAAGTGTGGATGCATCGTAATGATAGTGTACTGATTAAGGAACGTACGAAAGGCTATACTGGTAAAGTCCGTTATATGGAGGAAGGGCAAATCTTTGACTTAGGTGGACGTAAATTGGAGGTTATGTTGATGCCTGGGCATACACCAGGTTCTGTCGTTCTTCTTGACCGTGAACAAGGTGATTGCTATTCTGGTGATGCGTTTGGTTCAGGTGAGGCATGGTTACAATGTGTTCCTATGCTGCCGATAGAAACTTTTTATCAGTCTTGTTGCCGTATGGAGAATTTGATGAAGGAAGGAGGTATTAGTAGAATATGGTGTGGACATTATCCATATTTTAAGAAGCCTCTGCTTTTGAGCTATATTCAGACAATGATTAAGCTCTCAAGTCGGCTGGCTGTTGGAGATCAAAAAGGAGCTAAACCATATAATAATTTTGCTATTCCACAACCTCCTACAACACGTAGTATCTCTGAAGGATTTTGCAAAATTGTTTATGATGTCAGGAATATTGTAATTAAAAGGAAAAGTATTGACCCACATCATGCTATTTCACTTGTCCGCTTCCCAAAAATAGATCAAGAGGCATATATGTACCGTGATACATGTGTGCAGGTAGATGGTCGTTTTACAGGTTTCTCTCCTTTCTTCCTTATTTATCCAGATAAGCGTTGTGACGCAGTTCAAGCTGAAGCGTTGATTAAGGAAATGGGCATGGATAGTATTCTGCATAAATTTTCAGCATCGGTATGTGTTATGAATCCTTTAAATAATACATACGATATGGAGAAGGATCTGGAAGCTTTTCGAACCTTCTTTAAACGTATGCGTATCGCTAATAATCTAAAGGTGATAGGTATTGGTCAAGGTGCTACTTTTGTAAATAAGGCTATTGCTCCAAATGCAGAGGCTGTAGCTGGTATTGTTACCATTGGTGGCAAATCAGGAAAGTATAAATCAGATAGTTGTCCTGTACCGGTATTTATAGCTGGATCAGGAAGTAAGCAGGTAGCCAACGCTTATGTGAAACTTAATAAGGCTGTTAAAACCGCAGAAAAAGAAGGCTTGACATTCTATACCAATTCGGATGAGGATCTGTTGCAAGTGGTTGTATCAAGTAATGTAGATGCTTCATTGAAAGACAATTTCTTGGAGGCTTGGGTGCAGGTATTGTCTAAGAATTATCGCTTTAACAATTATAAGCATACATGGTATATGGGGGGAACTCCCGAACAGTATGGCCCTTATGAACTTGAGCCTTATATTATGCCTGAAGAGTGGGGAATAACCCGACGGGTAGTAGAAAAGGATTTATTGGGAGCTGGAACTTTTCTTTGGTATGAATTTCATCCTGAAGCAACCCTGAAGGCACCTAAGGGCACTGTACCTTTACTGCTTTTGCTGCATGGTAATGAAAATGATCCTCGTACCCAGGCTGAAACTTCTGGTTTTATAGAACTTTGCGCGAAAGAAAACTTTGTAGTGGTAGAACTTGAATGGCAAGGTAGTAAGGATTATGCTCGGATGGGTATGGATGGCGTTGAACAAGTTGTATATCATTTGTTGGAGACTTATCCTCAACTTGATGCTTCTCGTGTTTATACAGAAGGCCTTTCTGCGGGTTCTGCTACTTCTACTGGATTAGGAATACGTAAGTCTTATTTGTTTGCTGCAGTTGGAGGATTCTCTGCTGGTATATTACCTGGAAGTTACCGATTTGACTGTGACCAGCAATCTTTGTTGAATGAAGCAACTCAGAAGAGCGGTGCGGTAGAAATGCCGTATTTCTCAGCAACAGGAACTAGTGATACTGTTGTGCCTTTCTTGAATAAAGATAATTGGCAAGAGAATGCCTTTTTTGCAGCATGGCAGATATATCAGATAATGAATGGTATGTCGGTTACGGAACGCCCGGACTTTAGTAAAGATGCCACTTTTGGTATTGCTCTTGAGAAGCGTAAAACAATCCAAACCAATAAGGGTATTTCTATGGAAACAGGTGAGTTGAGTAAAAACGGTGTACCTCTTATTAAAATGGTTGCAGTAAATGATTATGGACATTGGAACTTTAAGCCAGCAGCTAAAATGATGTGGGATTATTTCATGCAATTTTCGCGTGACCCGAAAACAAAAAAACTTATTTATCATGGTAATAAATAATGGTTTTGTAATTAGGCGTTTTATCTTTGTAGGTTGTTATAGTTAGTTTGTTGTGAAGAATGATAGTAGGCTATAATTAATGGTTAATAGTGGATACCTGAAGACTTCATTGATGCAGGATTGAACCCCTGTATTAATGAAGTCGCAAGGTTATTTCTTTTATCTGTATGAAGAAGATATATTTAATTTTATCGGCTGTCTGCCTATTCCTGACAGCCCAAGCCCAAGCTCCTTGGGGACCGCAGAGCAAAGTGGTGACCGATACCATTTACAGTGAGATTCTGAAAGCTGACAGGGCATATACCATTTACCTGCCCAAGAGTTATGAAGTTGACAAGACGCGCAGTTATCCTGTGCTTTACCTGCTGCATGGCGTGATGGGTATCAATACCAGCTGGTTTACTGACCAGCGGGCCGGCGAAGTGGCCGACTTGCTGATGGCTTCGGGAGAGGCGTGCGAAATGATTATTGTAAGTCCCAATGCAGGCGGAAACCCTTATAAAGGTGATTGGAACGGCTACTTCAATATGCCGGGATGGGCTTATGAGGATTTCTTTTACAAGGAGTTTCTGCCTCATATAGAAAAGACCTATCGGGTGAAGGCTGACAAACAGCATAGGGCTATCGCCGGACTGTCGATGGGTGGTGGAGGCACAACAAGCTATGCACAACGGCACCCCGACATGTATTGTGCGGCATACGCCATCAGTGCGTTGATGGATATACCCGAGGTAGGGGCCATGCCGTCGCAGAATCCTGACGACAAGATGGCTATCCTGACCAAGTCGGTGCAGGAACACAGCTGCATCAAGTATGTGCAGAATGCTGATGAGGCTACGAAGGAGCAGATACGTTCGGTGAAGTGGTACGTGGACTGCGGGGACGATGACTTCCTGCTCGACCGCAATATCGAATTCTTCCATGCCATGCGTCAGGCACAGATACCACTTGAATTCCGCGTTCGTGATGGCGGACACGTCAATGAGTATTGGCATTCGGCTCTCTATACTTGTTTGCCTTTCGTAAGCCGTTGCTTTGGCAAATGACCGTTTACGACTATTTTAGTTTCGGATTTACCTTAACCTGATTAGTACTAAAATGATAAAGCAGGTATCAGTCTGCCTGATGGCAGGCTTCAGGAGGTAAAGTTTGATGGAACAGTAAACCGTTTGAGCCGGTGTATTAAACTTTACCTTCTAAGCCAGCTTGCTGGCTGATAATGCTTTACTACTTCAAGAAACTTATATAAACTATTTAAATACTATTCATGATGAAACGATTGATAATGATGGCTGCGGCTGTACTGATGTGTGCCACATCGTGGGCTCAGCAAGCTTTGTGGGGAGCTGCGCCGGTGGTCTCTCCCGAGATACATAGTGATAATACAGTGACTTTCCGCCTGAAAGCTCCCAAGGCGGTCAGTGTGCAGGTGACGGGTGACTTTCTGCCGGCTCGTCCGATAGAGACACCGCGTGGCATTTGGGAAGCTCCGGGCATTGCCGACTTGAAGGAAGGTAAGGACGGCGTGTGGGAGTTTACCACTTCCGAACCTTTGAAACCGGAGCTTTACAGCTACTCGTTTATTGTAGACGGGCTGAAAATGATGGACCCGAGCAATGTGTATCTGATTCGCGACGTGGCTACCGTGACAAATGTGTTTATCATTGGCGGTGATCGTGCCGATTTGTATGAGGTGAATGATGTTCCCCACGGTACGGTGCGCCGTATGTGGTACAACAGTCCGACGCTGAAGATGGACCGTCGTCTGACGGTGTACACTCCGGCCGGCTATGAGACGAGTGGCAAGCGCTACCCTGTATTCTACCTGCTCCATGGTGCAGGTGGCGATGAGGAGGCTTGGATAAACCTGGGACGTACGTCGCAGATACTGGACAACCTGATAGCACAGGGCAAGGCTGAACCGATGATTGTAGTGATGACCAACGGTAATGCCTGGCAGCAGGCTGCCCCTGGCGAGTCTTCCAAGGGATTTACGGTGCCTTCCATGAGTCCAGCCGAGGCTAAGAATGCTCCCGAAGGTGGTTTTGAACTGGCTTTCCCCGATGTGGTGAAGTTTGTGGAGAAGACTTTCCGTGTAAAGAAAGGACGTGAGAATCGTGCTATTGCCGGTCTGTCAATGGGTAGTTTCCACTCGGCCAATATATCGCGCTATTATCCTGACATGTTTGGCTACGTAGGTTTGTTCTCGGGCGCTTCGTCAAAGAACGACAAATCTACTTGCCCGGTTTATACCAATTATGAGAAACGGCTGAAGGTTCAGTTCTCCAAGAAACCGTTGCTCTACTACATAGCCTGCGGCAAGACGGACTTTGTATATAAGAGTGTGACCGATTATCGCAAGCTGCTGGATGATAACGGCTTTAAGTATGAGTATTACGAGAGCGATGGCGGACATATTTGGCGTAATTGGCGAATATACTTGACAGAATTTGCTCCTAAGTTGTTTAAATAATGCTTGTGGCTTCAGATTTATACAGGTATTGCTTGCATTGTCCGGCAAATCTGTGTAATTTGGGGCGTTTAATGAAGTAAATGTACTAAATAAAAAATATATATATGAAAAAGTTATTCTTTCTGTCAGCGTTGTTGCTGATGTGTACGGTTGCCTTTGCGCAACAAGCTCTTTGGGGAGTAGCTCCGGTAGTTTCTCCCGAGATTCATGATGACAATACGGTGACTTTCCGCCTGAAAGCTCCCAAGGCCGTGAAAGTACAGGTGACAGGTGATTTCCTGCCTACTCAGAAAATCAAGACTCCTTTCGGTGAGTTTGACGGACCGGGTGTTGCCGACCTGAAAGAAGGCAAGGACGGTGTATGGGAATATACTACTCCTGAACCGCTGAAGCCTGAACTCTACAGCTATTCATTCATTGTGGACGACCTGAAGATGATGGACCCCAGCAATGTGTATATGATTCGTGACGTGGCCAGCGTGACCAACGTGTTTATCATTGGTGGCGGACGGGCCGACCTGTATAAGGTGAACGATGTGCCCCACGGTACGGTATCGCGCATCTGGTACAACAGTCCTACGCTGGGTATGGAACGTCGTATGACGGTCTATACTCCGGCCGGTTACGAGACAAGCGGCAAGCGCTATCCTGTGTTCTACCTGCTTCATGGTATGGGCGGTGACGAAGAGGCTTGGATTGCCTTGGGACGTACGTCGCAGATATTGGATAACCTCATTGCACAGGGCAAGGCCGAACCGATGATTGTGGTGATGACCAACGGTAATGCTTCGCAGGAAGCAGCTCCGGGCGAGACTCAGAATGGCCTTGTTCCTCCTACCATGAACTTGCCCAAGACCATGGAGGGTAGCTTCGAGACCGCTTTCCCCGACGTAGTGAAGTTTATTGATAAGACTTACCGCACCAAGGCCAACAAGAAGAACCGTGCTATTGCCGGCTTGTCCATGGGTGGTTATCATTCGCTGCACATCTCCAAGCAATATCCTGACATGTTCAACTATATTGGTTTGTTCTCTGCGGCTATCATGCCCGACAAGAAGGTGCAGTCGCCCATTTACGACGACTTTGACAATAAGTTGAAGATTCAGTTCTCCAAGAAACCCGCTCTCTATTGGATTGGTATCGGTACCGCTGACTTCCTGTATCAGGCAAATACCGACTTCCGCAAACTGCTGGATGAGAAAGGTTACAAATACACTTATTACGAAACAGGTGAAGGACACATCTGGAAAAACTGGCGTATCTATCTGACGGAGTTTGCACCGCTGTTGTTTAAATAATGTATTCAAGTTTTGGCGAAGCCAAACTTGAAGGAGTTAAAGGAGTTAAAAGGAGTTATCGCCCATCTTGGACGGGCTTAGAAGTTAAAGGCCAATAGAGAAGCAAGCAGCTCACAATGTATCGGCTTAACTCCTTAACTCCTATAACTTCTTAACTTCCAGTGAAATATCAAATCAGAAACATAAATATAATAATTTAATAGTATGAAGAAACAACTCTTTACGGTAGCTGTGGCTGCCGCTACATTGACAGCTTGCGGTCCGGGTGTACCGCAGTTGGGCAAGGCTTCGATAGACGATGTCATTGCTGCCATGACTTTGGAAGAAAAAGCCCACTTGGTGGTTGGTACAGGTATGAAAGGCTTCTCGGGCGACAGTGCCGTAATAGGCGAAACGAAGAGCCTTGTGCCTGGTGCTGCCGGTACGTCTTATCCCATCGAACGGCTGGGCATTCCGGCTGTTGTATTGGCCGACGGTCCTGCCGGATTGCGTATTGACCCCACTCGCGAAGGCGATACAGCCACTTACTATTGCACTCATTTCCCTATCGGAACATTGCTGGCATCAACCTGGAACCAGGAACTGGTGGAGCAGGTAGGACAGGCCATCGGTAATGAGGTGCTGGAATATGGTGCTGACGTGTTGTTGGCTCCGGCACTGAACATTCATCGCAACCCGCTTTGCGGACGTAACTTTGAGTACTATTCGGAAGACCCGGTTGTATCTGGTAAGATAGCAGCCGCATACGTGCGCGGCGTACAGAGCAACGGTGTGGGAACTTCTATTAAACACTTTGCCGTAAACAATCAAGAGACCAACCGTATGGGCAATGACGCACACGTGTCGCCCCGTGCCCTGCGCGAGATTTATCTGAAAGGCTTTGAAATTGCCGTGAAAGAGTCTGCTCCTTGGACGGTGATGTCGTCTTATAACTATGTGAACGGTGTATATACCTCAGAGAATCCTGAGTTGCAGACAACACTGTTGCGCGACGAATGGGGATTCAAGGGCATGGTAATGACTGACTGGTTTGGTGGCAAGGATGCAGTTGCCCAGATGAAAGCCGGCAACGATATGTTGCAACCGGGTACCGACAAACAGTATGAAGCCATTGTGGAAGGCGTAAAGAGCGGCAAGCTGGATGAGGCTGTGCTCGACCGCAACGTGAAGCGCATTCTGGAAATGATTGTTCAGACTCCACGCTTCAAAGGCTACCAGTATTCCAACAAGCCCGACCTGAAGGCTCATGCGGCAGTTACCCGCCAGTCGGCTACGGAGGGTATGGTTCTGCTGAAAAACGACAAGGAAGCCCTGCCGCTGGCCTCTACGGTGAAGAATGTGGCTTTGTTCGGTTGCACTTCCTACGACTTTATCGCTGGTGGTACCGGTTCAGGCAATGTGAACCGTGCTTATACCGTTTCTTTGCTCGACGGTTTGAAGAATGCAGGTTATACTGTAGATGAGAATCTGAAGAATACTTATGAGCAGTATGTAGCAGCCGAAAACAAGCGTTTGGCGGAAGCAAAGAAAGAATGGTTCATGCCGCTTTCTCGCCCCAACGAAATGAAGCTGGATGCAGCCCAGGTGAAGCAACTGGCTGCCAAGTCTGATGTAGCGTTGGTTACTATCGGTCGTACTTCGGGCGAATTCCTTGACCGCCAGTATGCCGACTTCAACCTGAACAAGGAAGAACTGGACCTGCTGAAGACGGTCTGCACGGCTTTCCATGCTGCTGGCAAGAAAGTGGTTGTCGTACTCAATATCGGCGGTGTCATTGAAACAGCTTCATGGAAATCATTGCCCGATGCTATCCTTTGTGCATGGCAGGCCGGCCAGGAAGGCGGTAACAGCGTAGCCGATGTATTGAGCGGCAAGGCTTCTCCTTCGGGTCGTCTGACAATGACGTTCCCTGTCAAGTTTGAGGATGCAGCTTCTTCAGAAAACTTCCCTGTTGACCAGAAAGCCAATATCGACATTACCAACAAGGGAGAGAAGAAGAATGACGTTAAGAATGTTGACTACACCAACTATGAGGAAGGCATCTACGTAGGCTATCGCTACTTTGACAGCTTCGACCGCGAAGTGTCTTATCCTTTCGGTTATGGTCTTTCTTATACCACCTTTGAATATGCCAACCCGGCAATCAAGGCCGAGAATGGTGTTTACACCGTGACTGTAGAGGTGAAGAATACCGGTAAGGTGGCAGGCAAGGAAGTGGTACAGCTCTATGTATCGGCTCCCGAGGCAGGCAAGTACAACAAGCCGGAGAAAGAATTGAAGGCATTTGCCAAGACTGCTGAACTGAAACCGGGAGAGACGGCAACTGTATCTTTGAAAGTCAATGCTGCCGACCTGGCATCGTTCGACGAGGCTCAGTCTTCATGGGTGGTAGAGGCTGGAAACTACAGCTTCCTCATCGGTGCTTCTTCGCGCGACATCAAGGCTACGCTGGAAGCCGAGGTTGCTGCTTCTTCACAGAAAGCTAATGACATTCTGAAACCGCAAGAGCCGATTCGCGAACTGAAGCGATAAGGTGGAAGTAATCCTTCTTGCAGCAGGTAAGAAGGGCATGGTATTGACTGCGAAAGCAAAAAAATACTAAGCCCTTCTTTTCCTGTAATAGATTTTGCTTACTTTTGTCAACGAACAAATTATTTAATAAAACACCATGAACAAAAAACTATTCCTATCGCTGGCTCTGGCGGCAAGTACCTTTGTAGCTTCCGCTCAGCAAGTGGCTCCGGCCATCCCCAGAGATGAAAAAATTGAGCAGCAGGTAGAAGCCTTGTTGCAGAAAATGACGCTTGACGAGAAAATCGGTCAGATGTGCGAGCTCACCATCGACCTCTTGCAGCAGCGTACCAATCCGTTTGAAGGTCTCAACATGGATAAGTTGACCGTGAAAGACCTGAAGAAAGTACTCAAGAAGTATGGCATAGAAAAAGAATTCGACCTTTCGGGCGGTGTCCCCGACAAGGACGGCATGATGAAAATCTACATGCGCATCCAGGGCATCGAGAGCCAGAAGGGCTTCCAGCTCAGCGAGGCTATGCTCGATACGGTCATTGGCAAGTATAAAGTAGGTTCTATCCTGAACGTACCCAACGGCAAAGCACAAACTGTTCAGAAATGGCAGGAAATCATCAAACGCATTCAGGAGAAATCCATGAAGGAAATCGGCATTCCCTGTATCTATGGCGTAGACCAGATACACGGAACTACCTATACCTTGGGCGGTACCTTCTTCCCGCAGGGCATCAACATGGGTGCTACTTTCAATCGTGAACTGACACGCCGCGGTGCCGAAATCTCTGCCTACGAAACCAAGGCAGGAAGCATTCCCTGGACATACGCTCCTGTGACCGACCTCGGACGTGACCCGCGCTGGCCGCGTATGTGGGAGAATTACGGTGAAGACTGCTACGTGAATGCCGAGATGGGACGCGAAGCCGTTCTCGGTTTCCAGGGCAGCGACCCCAACCACATTGGCGACAACAATGTGGCTGCCTGTATGAAGCACTACATGGGCTACGGTGTGCCTGTATCGGGTAAGGACCGTACTCCTTCTTCCATCACTGAACAGGACATGCGCGAGAAGCACTTTGCTCCCTACCTGGAAATGGTAAGAAACGGTGCTCTCTCTGTCATGGTGAACTCGGCCATGAACAACGGCCTGCCTTTCCATGCCAATTATGAACTGCTGACCAAGTGGCTGAAGGAAGACCTCAACTGGGACGGTATGATTGTGACCGACTGGGCCGACATCAACAACCTCTACAGCCGTGACCACATTGCCAAGGACAAGAAAGAAGCCATCAAGCTGGCCATCAACGCCGGTATCGATATGTCAATGGACCCCTACGACTGGAAGTTCTGCACCCTGCTGAAAGAACTGGTTGAGGAAGGCGAAGTGCCTATGAGCCGCATTGACGACGCTGTACGTCGCGTACTCCGTCTGAAGTACCGTCTCAACCTCTTCGAGAAACCCTATTACGACCTCAAGGACTATCCGCTCTTCGGTAGCGCCGAGCATGCCGCAGCCGCTTTGCAGGCAGCCGAAGAATCATTGGTTCTGCTCAAGAATACCGACGGCATCCTGCCGCTGGCCAAGGGCAAGAAGATTCTGTTGACAGGTCCTAACGCCAACTCTATGCGTAGCCTCAACGGTGGTTGGTCATACACTTGGCAGGGAAGCAATGCCGAAGACTGCTCTGAACCCTACAACACCATCCTCGAAGCCTTCACCAACAAGTTTGGTGCCGAGAACATCATCTACGAAGCCGGTGTGACCTACAATGAAAAAGGTAACTGGTGGGAAGAAAACAAACCCGAAATCGAGAAGGCTGTAGCTGCTGCCGCACAGGCCGACTACATCGTAGCCTGCATCGGTGAGAACTCATACTGCGAAACTCCGGGTAACCTGACCAACCTGACACTCTCTGAGAATCAGCTGAATCTGGTGAAAACACTGGCCAAGACAGGCAAGCCCATCATCCTGATACTGAACGAGGGCCGTCCGCGCATCATTGCCGACATCGAGCCTCTCAGCAAGGCAGTTGTAAACGTTATGTTGCCGGGTAACTATGGTGGCGACGCTTTGGCCAACCTCGTGGCTGGCGATGCCAACTTCAGCGGCAAGATGCCTTACACCTATCCGAAGGAAATCAACTCACTGATTACTTACGACTACAAGCCGTGCGAACACATCGGCAAGCAGATGGAAGGTGCTTACAACTACGACGCTGTTGTCAACGTACAGTGGGCATTCGGCTACGGTCTGAGCTACACTACCTTTGCTTACAGCAACCTGAAGGTAGACAAGGCTAACTTTACAGCCGATGACGTGCTGACATTTACCGTTGACGTGAAGAACACCGGTAACCGCGTGGGCAAGGAGAGCGTGCTGCTCTTCAGCAGCGACCTGGTAGCTTCGCTGACTCCCGATAACCGTCGTCTGCGCGCATTCGAGAAGGTAGAGCTGAAGCCGGGCGAAACCAAGACCGTTACCCTGAAAGTGAAAGGCTCTGACCTCGCTTTCGTTGGTTACGACGGCAAGTGGATTCTGGAGCAGGGCGACTTCCGCATGCAGGCCGGTGACCAGACTCTGAATGTAGTCTGCACCGCTACCAAGAAGTGGGACACTCCTAACAAATAATCCGAATACTCAGGATTAAGCCTGATAATAACTCCGGCGGCTGGCATTGCTTGACAATGGCCAGCCGCTTTTTTTATGCACTTTACTGTGTGAAGGAAATAGTGTGTTTCCGGTAACAGGAAGAATAGTTCTCAAGGTGAAGTTTCACCGTATCTATCTGATAATAAGTGCTGTGTTGTGAAGGCAGTCGAAACAGGAGAGTCAGATGCATTGTATCCTCAGTAGAGACGTGGCGTGCCGCGTCTCCCCTTTCGCCTTGTATTCTATCCATCGCCTTCGCTTATTCTATTGTACTGTTTATCAGTGTGATACTGTGAAACCTGTATCCTGAGACGCGGCACGCCACACGACTGTCCCAAGAAAATTTTAATATTTGACTATAACTATCTAAAATACAAAT